>Ga0126312_10000675_pt1 | contig 21135 bp, 23 predicted proteins | sample Plot104A_FD_92537 | JGI IMG/M metagenome (GOLD analysis project Ga0126312, IMG submission 92537) | Serpentine soil microbial communities from UC McLaughlin Reserve, CA, USA - Plot104A | ecosystem: Environmental > Terrestrial > Soil > Grasslands | place: USA: UC McLaughlin Reserve, Lake County...
ACGGCCGCCTTCCAGAGCGCCAGCGTCTGGTACCAGCGAAGGTCGGACATCGAGCGGCCGGTGCGTTCCTCGTAGAGGGCGATCAGCTCGTCCCGCGTCGGGAACCCCTTCCGGGTGGTGACGGCGGTGAGGGCGCTGAACATTGTCGCCTGCGGGTCGTCCGGCTCGACCCAGGTGATCGTCAGGTAGCCGAGGTCGGCAAGCGGGTCGCCGATCGTGGACAGCTCCCAGTCGAAGATGGCCACGAGCCGGGCGGGAGGCTCGTCGGCGACCATGGTGTTGCCGAGCCGGTAGTCGCCGTGGACGATCGTCGCCGGTGGCGACTCCGGCATGTTGGCGGCGAGCCAGTCGGCGATCTCCTGCACCCGCGGCAGCTCACGCGTCTGGTTGTGCTCCCAGAGCCCGTTGAAGCGGCGCAGCTGGCGCTCGAGGTAGCCGCTCGGCTTGCCGTAGCCCTCGAGACCGCGTGCCCGCCAGTCGACGTCGTGGATCTCCGCGAGCGCATCGACCAGCTCGCGCGCGATCAGCCCCCGCTGCTCAGGGTTGTCGAGCGGCTCGGGAATCTCGGTGGTGATGACCGTCCCTTCGACCTCCTCCATGACGTAGAAGGGCACGCCGAGGATCGACTCGTCGTCGCAGGTGGCGATCACCTTGGGGACGCGAACCGGCGTCTCGGTGACGGCGCGCAGGACGCGTGCCTCGCGCAGGACGTCGTGGGCGGACGGCGGGAGTGGGGGACGCGGCGGGCGCCGCAGCACGAACCTCTCCTCGCCGCGCCGGATCAGGAAAGTGAGGTTGGAATGACCCTCGCCGATCCGCTCGGCCTCGATGGGGCCCTCGCCGAGGCCGCAGCCGTCGAGGTAGCTCTCGAGCGGATCGCGGACGATCAGCGGCGGGAGCTTCTCCGCGGCTGCCTGCTCGGGCGTATCGACGATGTCGGCCACGGCGGCGGATCCTCCCATGAACCTGATATGCGTCGCAGCCGTACACCGAATCAACTCCCCGACTGAGGTGTCTATGGTTCCCGCGATGCGCTTTCCGCTTGCCCTGATCCTCTCGGTTGCCGGACTGGCTGTTGCCGCCCCCGCCCTGGCGGCGGACTCGACCGTGGGAGTCGGCGACGACTTCTACGACCCATCGGCCACCACGAGCGTCAACCCGGGCGACACGGTCACCTGGGACTGGCAGTCCGGCAGCATCAACGACCACACGGTCACGAGCAACAGCCGCCAGATCGATCGCTTCGACTCGGGGATCATGAGCGGCTCGGGCGCGAGCTTCGCGCACACCTTCAAGTACGCGGGCAGGTTCCGCTACTTCTGCGAGATCCACCCGGACTCGATGCGGTCGACGGTGACCGTGGGGACGGACGACGACGTCGCGCCCAAGCTGACCAGGGCCAGGGTCAGGGTCAAAGGCAGGACGGCGAAGTTCTCCTTCAAGCTGTCCGAGCGGTCGGTGGTCACGGTCAAGGCCGGTACGAAGAAGGCCTCCAAGGTGTTCGGTGCCGGCAGGCACGCGATCAGGCTCAAGCGCTTGAAGGTCAAGCGCTACCGGGGCGTGTTCAGCGCCAAGGACGGCTTCGGCAACAAGAGCACGACCGTCCGGAAGCGCTTCAGGGTCGGCTGAGCGGCCCGCTGAGCGCCGCACTGGCGGACCTCACGAACAGCTCACGCGCCGTCCTCAGCGCGGGCGTCTCGCCGCGGTCGAGCCGCTCCAGCGCCAGGCCCTCGATGCCCGCGATCACGTAGACGCCGGCGGCCTCCGATCCGTGCAGGAGGTCGCCGACCACCTGGCGCCAGAACGCCTTCATCTCCTGCATGGTCGCCCGCACCTCCGGCTCGACCACCGAGACCGCCGCCAGGTCGAAGTAGAGCCGGGCCAGTCGCTCGTCGCGGTCGAGGATTCGCCAGAGGCCGTCGAGGAGGCCGCGGATGACCTGCTCGGTGCTCTCCTGCTCCTCGAGACCGCGAAGCACCTCGGCGGTGATCGACTCGGCCACCTCGCGACCGACCGCGGCCACCAACCCCTGCTTGGAGCCGAAGTGGTAGCCGATCAACGCCTTGTTCTGGCCTGAGCGCGCGGCCACCTTGGCCGTGGTCAGGCCGGCGTAGCCCTCCTCCTTCAGCACCTCCAGCCCCGCCTCGAGGATGCGCCCTCGGGCCCCCGACGGCGGCCGCCCGGGCCCAGGGCGGCGCTCAGGCTGCGACGCCAACGGGCTCCATCCCCATCGCGGCCAGCTTCTTCGAGAGCGACTTCATGGCGTAGTCGAAGATGTCGGACGAGCTGTAGCCGAACGGCGTCTCGAAGTTGTAAGGGTCCTCGGCCATCGGCGGGGCAAGCGCGAGCGTTCCCACCGGCAGCGTCTCCTGGAGCGTGTCCTGGACGGTGGCCTTGTGGGACTCGTCCTCCTTGATCGCGTCGGCGAGGAACTTGACCCCGAAGCCCACGTGCCTCGACTCGTCCCGGTTCACGGCGGTGAAGCCCTGCCGGAAGCCCGGCAGCCAGTCGTTCTGCTTGAGCGAGCGGATGATGAAGCGCGCGCCGGTCAGGGCGAGCGTCCCCTCGATCACCACCATGTACACGGTCACGCCGCGGACGAGCGCGCTCATGTCGCTCGGGTCCTTGCGCAGTGTCTCGGCGCACTCGGCGAGGATGCCATCGAAAAGCTGCCTGTACTCGTCGTTCATCTTCGGCCGCTGGGCCTCGACGTTCCTCGTGAGCGTCTCGGCGTCGACACCGAGCACCTCGCGGTAGAAGCGGTCGAAGAAGACCATGTGCTTGGCCTCGTCCGAGATCTGGGTGGCGAGGAAGGCCCGGGCCTCGTGGGAGGGCGCGGCGATGGCGAAGGGCAGGAGCTCGGTGGTGACCCGTTCCTCGCCGAGGAAGAAGGAGCTCAGCGACCACTCCATCCACTGCTTCTGCTCGGCGGTGAAGGTGTGGCCGTCCCACTGCTCGCGGTCCACGGTGAAGTCGAACGACTCGCTGCTCCACTGCTGCTTCTCCCAGCGGGAGAACAGCTTCCTGTAGGACGGCGCGGCTTCGACGATCCGGTCCAGGCCGGTCATCACCTTGTCGATGTCCGCGTCGAGGAGTACCTGAAGGGCCTCGTCTTCGGTGCGCAGCTCGACGTTGCCGTTGCCTGCCATTGCGATTCCTCCGAGAGTCGGGTAGCCCGCCTTCCCGCAATTATTACCCGATCGATCAAATAACACAACTCGAGGGGGCGAGGTTGGCAACCGCCCCGCCTAAGTCTCGGTATGCGAGGCAAAGACGGGACAGTGGACCGGGAGATTGCTCTCATCGCCGCGATGCAGCACGGGAACGTCACTCGCGGGCAGCTTCTCGGCATCGGCCTCTCGCCGGCAGCGATCCACCGCCGCCTCGAGAGGGGCCTACTGTTCGGCGAGTACCGAGGGGTCTACCGCGTCGGACACCAGGCCCCGAGCCTGTGCGCGCGGTACATGGGGGCGGTGCTCGCGTGCGGCGAGGGGTCCCTGCTACGCGGACTCGCGGCAGCGAGTCTCCTGCGGCTGAGCAAGGATCGACCGGCGCCGCCGGAGGTGCTGACCCGCACCAACCGGCAGGTCCGTGGGGTCAGGATCCAGCGGTCACGGAGCTTCGATGCGAGGGACGCCTGGCGTTTCGACGGCATTCCGGTTACCACGATCGCACGAACGATGGTGGACCTCGCCGCCCATCTGTCGCGCAAGGTCCTGGGGCGGGCGTTCCACGAGGCGGCGGTGCTCTACCGCGTCACCCCCGAGGAGGTCGAGGCGGTGCTCGCGCGGCGGCCCACCAGCCCGGGCGCCGGCAAACTTCGGCGCGTCCTTCGCGGGGACGACAACACACTCAGCGCCATGGAAGACCGCTTTCTAGAGCTCATGCGCCGCGAGGGGCTGCCACTCCCGCAGACCAACCGGCGCGCAGGGAGCCGTTGGCTGGACTGCCGCTGGGCCGAGTACACACTCACGGTTGAGCTGGACAGCTACCGCTACCACCATACGCGGCATGCCTGGGAGCGCGATCAGCGCCGCGAGCGCCTGGTACGGGCGAGCGGTGACGAGTTCCGCCGCTATACGCACGACGACGTAATGGTCGCGCCCGCCCTGATGATCCGAGAGCTGCGTCAGCTACTGCCGGCGAAGAATCCCGACTAAGTCTCGCCAGGCGAACCGAAGGTGGGATACCTAGGCGATCTCGCCCACGTGGTCGACGTTGGCGCGGTCGTCCGCGTCCGGGCTCGGCTCGGCCGCGAACCAGCCGTCGAGGATCTCGCCGAGCAGTGCCTCGCTCGTCGAGCGCAGCGACAGCGCGAGGACGTTCGCGGCGTTCCACTTGCGGGCGCCGGCGGCCGTCTCGGCGTCGGCGCAGAGCGCCGCGCGGATGCCGGAGACCTTGTTCGCGGCGATCGACGCGCCCGTGCCGGTCCAGCAGGCCACGATCCCCTGCTCGGCGCGCCCCTCGGCCACGTCGCGGGCCGCCGCCTCGCTCGCCCAGGCCCAGTCGTCGCGCTCGGAGTCGTGGAGCGCCCCGTGCAGGAGCGGCTCGTGGCCGCGCCGCCGCAGCTCCTCGACGACCGCCTCGGCGACGCCGGTTCGCTCGTCTGCGGCCACCGAGATACGCACGCGCTCAGGCTAGCGTTAGACCCATGCCGGAGCTGCCCGAGGTCGAGATCACAGCGCGCCGGCTCGATCGCGCGCTGAAGGGAACGGAGGTGGAGTCGGCGCTCGCCCCCGGCATGGTCACCATGAAGACGTTCGATCCGCCGCTCGAGGTCCTCGCGGGCGAGACCGTCAAGGGCGTTCACCGGGCGGGGAAGATGCTGGTGGTCGAGATCGGCGATCTGGCGCTGCTCGTCCACCTGATGTCCGCCGGCCGGCTCCAGGCCTGGGACAAGCGCGCCTCGCTCCGCGACAAGGCCTCGCGGCTGCTCGTGCGGATCGCCGACGGGCGGGAGCTGCGCCTGCGGGAGTTCGGAACCCAGCAGCGCGCATGGGTCAAGCTGCTGCCGGCGGGCGATGTCGCGAACGACGAGGCGGTCGCCACGCTCGGCCCCGACGCCTACCCGCCCCCGCCGGTCGACGAGCTCGCGCGCATCCTCGACGAGCCGCGCCACCTCCATCCGTTGCTGCGCGACCAGCGCGCGATCGCCGGCATCGGCCGCTCCTGGGTCGACGAGATCCTCTGGACCGCTCGGCTGTCGCCCTTCCAGCGCGCCTCGGACCTGGAGCCCGAGGAGGTCGAGGCCATCCACGACGCCTGCGAAGGCGTTCTCGGCGCCGCCCTCGAGCAGTACGAGGAGGTGATCGGGGACACCGTGCCGGACAAGCTCCCCATGCCCCTCCAGGTGCACCGGCGCGCCGGCGAGGAGTGCCCGCGCTGCGGCACGAGGATCGAGGCGATCCACTTCAAGGACTTCGTCATGTGCTACTGCCCCGAGGAGCAGACGAGCGGCCGCGTGCTCAAGGACCGGCGCCTCTCGAAGCTCTTGAAGTAGTGGAGCTCCCGCAGACCCTGGCCGACTTCGAGCGCCTGGCGGCCGAGCGGCTCGACCCGGGCCCGCACGGGTACTTCGCGGGCGGCGCCGGCGACGAGCTGACGATGATGGCGAGCGAGGAGGCCTGGCGCCGGCTCCAGATTCGCCCGCGCGTCCTCGTCGACGTGAGCGAGCGCGATCCGTCGACGACCGTGCTCGGAGTCGAGCGCCCGCATCCGCTGATCGTGGCGCCTATGGCCTTTCACCGCCTCGTCCACCCCGAGGCCGAGCCGGTGACGGCGCGCGGCGCGGCGGCCACCGGCACCCCGTTTTGCCTCTCAACACTCGCCACCACCTCGCCCGCCGAGCTGGCCGCGGCCGTCCCGGACGCGCCCCGCTGGTTCCAGCTGTACGTCTTCAAGGACCGCGGCGTGACGAACGGGCTGGTCGAGTCCGCCACCGAGAGCGGCTTCGAGGCGCTCGTCGTGACGGTCGACCTGCCGATCCAGGGTCGCCGCGAGCGGGATCTGCGCAACGCCTTCAGGATCGACGCCTCGGTCCCGAGCGTGGGCGGCCGTTCCGGCATGTCGCTGCCGGAGATGGTCGAGCAGTTCGACGCGAGCCTCGCCTGGGACGACGTCGAGCGCCTGGCGGACGACAGCCGCCTCCCGGTGCTCGTCAAGGGCATCCTCACTCCGGAGGACGCCCGCCGCGCGCAGGCGGCCGGGGTGGCCGGCGTCGTGGTCTCGAACCATGGCGGCCGCCAGCTCGACACGGTCCCCGCCAGCGCCGACGTGCTGCCGCGGGTGGCGGAAGAGGTGGGCGACGAGCTGGACGTCATCGTCGACGGCGGCATCCGGCGCGGCACAGACATCCTCAAGGCGATGGCGCTCGGCGCACGCGCGGTCATGATCGGGCGTCCCGCGATCTGGGGCCTGGCGGTGGGGGGCGCCGACGGCGTCCGGCACACCCTCGAGATCCTGCTGGGGGAGCTCGACGTGGCGCTCGCTCTGGCCGGCACGCCGGTGGCCGCGAACCTCGACGCGACGAGCGTCGAGCGGCCGTACGGTTAGGCCGTGGTCGAGCTCGCCAGCCTCGGGGACTCGTTCCGCTCGTTCTTCGACGCGGTCGACGAGTTCTCGTCGAGCCTCGCCGAGCTGAAGCTGGTGCCGCTGCTGCTGTCGCTCGTCTTCTTCACGACCTATCTGTCGTTTCGCGCACGGGCCTCCTTCAACATCCTCCGCGCCGCCTATCCGGGCGAGCCCATCCGCTTCCGCAACATCTGGGGCGCGTACTTCGCGGGTTACGGGTTCAACGCGGTGGTGCCGGCCCGCGGCGGGGACGTCGTGCGGCTGTTCCTCACGAGGACGTCCGTCCCCAACTCCAGCTATCCGGCGGTCGCCGCCAGCTTCGTGGTCGAGCTCGTCTACGACGCCTGCATCGGGACGCTGGTCCTGCTGTTCGCCTTCACCCAGGGAGTGTTCCCCAAGCCGCCCGACTTCGCCAAGCTCAACGCCTTCGACCTCTCCTACTTCGCGCAGCACCCGCGCTTCGCGCTGTTCCTGATCACCGTGCTCGGCGTCGGCGTGCTGGTCGGCTTCGCCCTTCTGTCGGTGCGCGTCCAGGCCTTTTGGGCGCGGGTCAAGCAGGGCCTGACGATCCTGCGCGACCGCGAGCGCTACCTCCGCGAGGTATTCGCGGTGCAGTTCGGGGGCTGGCTGTTCCGCTTCGCGGCGTTCTGGATGCTGCTGGAGGCATTCCGCGTTGGCGGCTCGGTCAAGAACGTGCTGCTGGTGCTCGGCGTCAACGCCGTGTCCGCGGCGGTTCCGTTCACGCCACAGGGCGCCGGGGTGCAGCAGGCGCTGCTCGTCAAGGTGTTCAAGGGGACGGCCTCGGCGTCGACCGTCGCCGCCTACTCGGTGGGCCAGCAGATCGCGATAGGGGCGCTCACGTTCGGGATCGGCTTTGCGGCGCTGGTCGGGATCTTCAAGGTGCGGAGCTTCAAGGAGGCGATCCGGCTCGGCCGCGAGGACCGCGCCGCCGAGCAGAGTGCCCGCGGCGATGCCGCAGGACTAGCGACGAGCGACTAAACGCCGAACGACGAGCGCTTACGTCCCGAACCCCTCGCGCGCCTCGCGCACGAGGATCACGGCCTCGGGGAAGAGGATCCGCATCGCCTGGAGCAGCTCCTGCGCCTGCTGCTCGGCGTTTCCCTGGAGGTTGAGCCGGTTCAGGCCCGCGACGGTCATCTCCACGGCGAGCTTGATCGCGTTGTCGGCCCAGGCCACCCGCTGCGCTCCCTGCATCTGTTCGCCGAGCTCCTCGAGCCGGCGGCGGAACTCCTCGGGGTCCCCGAACAGGCCGCCGAAGGGGTCTTCCGATGACATGAGACCCATGGTAGTGGCGGCAGGCGACCCGGGTCCTCGGCCGTCCGGCCGAGCGTCCGGCCATGGTGACGGCGAGGGCTCGAACCGGTATAACCTCCGCGGCCGCCATGGCCCTGCCGCCGCCATCGCCTGAGTCCACCGCTCTCGTCACGGGGGCCTCGTCGGGCATCGGCGCCGACCTCGCACGCTCGCTAGCCAGCCGCGGCCACGGGACCGTGCTGGTCGCGCGCCGGACCGGCCGCCTCGACGAACTGGCCGAGGAGCTGCGCCGGCAGCACGGCGTCCGGGCGGAAACCCTGGACTGCGACCTTGGCGATTCGTCGGCGCGTGAGCGTCTCTTCGGCCAGATCGACGAGCTCGGCCTCACCGTCGAGGTGCTCGTCAACAACGCCGGCTTCGGGAGCGGCGGCCTGTTCCAGCGGCTCGACCAGCAGCGCGAGCTGGAGATGGTGCGGCTCAACGTCGAGGCGGTCGTCGCGCTATGCGGGAAGTACGTGCCGCTGATGGTCGCGCGCGGCCGCGGGGCCGTGCTGAATGTGGCCTCGACCGCCGCCTTCCAGCCGCTTCCGCGCCAGGCCACCTACGCCGCGACCAAGGCCTTCGTGCTCACCTTCACCGATGGCCTCCATGCCGACCTGGGGGGCACGGACGTGACCGCCACCTCGCTCTGCCCGGGACCGGTGAAGACCGAGTTCGCCGACACGGCCGGGATCGCCGAGGAGGCCTCGGGCCTTCCCGACCTCTTCTGGACCGACTCCGACTTCGTGGCCGAGGAAGCCGTCAAGGGCCTCGAGCGCGGCCGCCGCGTGATCGTGCCGGGCAGGTTCAACCAGGCCGGCGCCCTCGGCGGCCAGCACGCGCCGCGCGGCCTCTTCCTGCGCTTCGGCAGCCGCCTCACACCCGTCGGGAAGTGAAGCCCGCCGCAGCCCTGCTCGTCGCCGTCGCGACGGCGGTGACGGGCTGCGGGAGCGGCGACGACGAGCCTCCGCCGCGGCGGACGACGGCCACGGACATCCAGCCGCGCACCGACGGCGATCGGGCCGAGCTGGCCCGCAGCCAGGGCGATCCGCAGATCGAGACCGTGGCCACCGGTCTCGAGGCCCCCTGGGAGATCGCCTTCCTGCCGGACGGGCGCGCGCTCATCACCGAGCGGCCCGGCCGCGTGCGGCTCCTCTCGCGGAGACTGAAGCTACGGGCGGAGCCGGTCGCGGAGATCGAGGTGGCGGCTGTCGGCGAGGCCGGCCTGCTTGGCGTGGCCATAGATCCGGACTTCGAGCGCAACGAAATCGTCTACCTCTACCGGACCGCGGACACCGGGAACGAGGTCGTCCGTTACCGCTTCAGGGACAACCGCCTCGAGGACGAGAAGGTGATCGTGGACGGGATCGCCGCCGGGGCAATTCACGACGGCGGCCGGATCCACTTCGGGCCGGACGAGCGGCTCTACTTCACGTCCGGAGAGGCGGGCGACGACAGCCTCGCTCAGCAGGGAGGATCGCTCAACGGCAAAGTGCTGCGGATGGAGCCGCCCGCATATCGGGGCGACGGCGGCCGTCCCGAGGTCTTCTCGCTCGGACACCGTAACCCGCAGGGGTTCGACTGGGAGCCGCGCAGCGAGCGGATCGTCGCGACCGAGCACGGTCCCGACGGCGACGATGAGGTCAACGTCCTGCGCCGCGGGGGGAACTACGGCTGGCCCGACGCCCGCGGCGACGACCACGACGGGTTCACGGCGCCGGTCGCCGTCTACGAGGACTCGATCGCACCTTCCGGGGCCACCTTCGTCAGCTTGCCAGGGTCCGAGTGGACCGGCGACTTCCTCTTCGGCTGTCTGATCGGCGAGCAGATCAGGCGGGTGCGGCTCGAGGGGAACCGGGTGACGCTCGACGAGCCGCTCTTCCAGGGCTTCGGCCGCGTGCGAACGGTCGTCGAGGGCCCCGACGGCGCGCTGTATGCCCTGACTAGCAACAGGGACGGCCGCGGCTCGCCGCGCGAAGGAGACGACCGGCTGCTGCGGATCGTCCCGCCGGCCGACTAGAGCCTTACGCGCGGCGCACGCGAGGGCACGGCGGACCGTCCTATGGCTCGGTCCGGTAGCTCCCGGATCCAGCCCGATCCCGGCGGGTGCATCGGTAGCGGTCTAGGGCGGGCAGAGAGCCGCTAGATTCCCGCGGCGTGCGCCTCCGCGACGTGATGACGCAGGGAGTCGTTACCGCCGACGCCGCCGACAGCCTCCGCGCTGTAGGCGCCCTCATGCGCGATCGCAATGTCGGCTCGGTCGTGATCACAGAAGGCGGCCGGCCCGTGGGCGTGGTCACCGACCGCGACCTCGCCCTCGCGGTGGTCGCCGACGGCGTCGACCCCGACGGCGGCGCCGGGACGCAGGCCTCGCGGCCGCTCGTCACGGGCGAGGCGGAGATGGACATCGAGGAGGCGGTGGCCCTGATGATCCAGCACCGCATCAGACGGCTCCCCATCATCGATGGCGACGAGCTGGCCGGCATCGTCACGATCGATGACCTCGCGGTGCGCGCCGGCGACCTGACGCAGGCGCAGCAGATCACAGCCGAGGTGGCCAAGGCCGCGCTGCCGGAGTTCTACTTCCACCAGAGGGGAGGCTGAGCGTGACCCCGCTAACTCCGGACCAGGTGCGCACCCGGGACCGGGTGGAGTCGCTGATCAGGCTCGCCGCACCCGCCCTCGATCTCGTGCTTGCGGTGGGCGACCGCGTATCGAAGCTCGTGGAGCCGCAGGACACGGAGTACTACCCACCGCGGGCGAGCCGCGAGAGCCCTCCGCCCCGGCCCGAGCCGGGCGGCACGGAAGGCTGACCCACCCCGGCGTGGATAACCAGGCCCAGCTCTCCTGGGAGGCGCGCTTCGCCCGCCTGGCGGCCGCCAGCGCCTTCCTCGGGATCGCGTTCCAGATCGCCAGCTTCGTCGTCCAGCTGCCGGCCCTGGCCGACGCCCCGGGCCGCAACGACGCTCTCCGCTATCGCGAGACGCTGCTCAACTTCGAGGACCACTCGGGGGTGCTGCTCGGCTCGGCGATCATGCAGGGGATCGGCACGTTCTTCGCGGCCGGCGCGCTCTTCTACCTGTTCCGCGCGACCAGGCACCGCCGCGTCGAGCTGCCCCGGTTCGTGCAGTGGGTCGTGCCGCTCGCCCCCGTGCTGATCACCGTTGCGGTGATAGCGAACTGGGCCGGGCTGAAGGACGCCACCGACCAGTACACGAAACCCGGCGCAACCGCCGACGCCAAAGCGAAGCTGAACAACGACGAACGCAAGGACATCGCGGACTACTGCCGGGACCACGCCCGCGGGGCGAGCGCGCTCCGGGCCTGCCGCGCCGGTCGCAGCCGCCAGGAGGCCGTGGCCAAGAAGCTGGTGCAGGACAACCAGGGCGCGCTGGGCGCCGGGGCGCTCTTCGGCGGGACCATCGCCCTCGCGTTCGCCTACGTGATCATCTCGCTGAACGCCATGCGGGCCGGCCTCTTGAGCCGGTTTATGGGCATCCTCGGCATCATCGTCGGCGCCCTGATCGTTCTGCCGCTTTTGCCCCAGGGCGTGCCGATCGTCCAGATCTTCTGGCTGGCGGCCCTAGGCATGCTCTTCCTTGGCTACTGGCCCGGGGGCCGCGGCCCGGCGTGGGAGACGGGCGAGGCGACGCCGTGGCCGGCGCCCCAACGCGCGATGCTGCAACAGCGGTCCGACGAGGAGCCGGAGCGGGACGACCTGGACGAGCCCGAGCCCGACGAGGAACCCGAGGAGCCGCACCCCGTCTCGAAGAAGCGCAAGCGCAAGCGGAGGCGGTAGGCCTGATCGCCTCGCTGAGGGCGACTAGAGTGCGGCCGTGCGTCGGACGCTTACCGTCCTCGCCTGCGCGGGGCTCTCGCTCGCGGCTTGCGGCGAAGGCGGGGAGCAGAGCGCCGACTGCACCGAGCCGGTCTCGGGCTCGACCAGGCAGTTCAGCTACCGGATCGAACCGGTGGGCGGCGGTCGGCCTTCGGAGGAGCTCGCCTCGACGACCGCAAGCGACGTCTGCGAGCGCCTGCGGGCGGTCAGGGCCGACCACGTCCAGGTCCGGAGGCTCGGTGCCGATCGCATCCGCGTCGTCGCGCGCGAGGACGAGCGCTCCCGGCGGCCGCCGACTTCGCCACTCGGCGGATCTCCTTCCAGTTCTACGACTGGGAGCCGAACGTGCTCGTCAAAGGGGGGCCCGATAGGCCGTTCTCGGGGAGTCACGCTCTGTACGACGCCGCGCTGCTCGCCGCCAAGTCGCGGCCCAGGGCCGAGGCGACGGACGTTCCGGGCGACCGTCAGAACGACACCGGTGGCACGAAGTACTACGTCTTCGACTCGCAGCGTCGGCCGGTGGGGGCCGAGGGCACGCCCTCGCGCCCGAGATCCGTCCCTGCCGGCGCGAAGGTCGTCAAGGTTCCCCGTGGAATCCTCGTCGTGAAGGCCGAACGGGCGCTCACCCAGCCGGCGAGCGTATCCCGCTACTTCGTGCTCGAGGACGACTCGGAGCTGTCGGGCGCCGACATCCGCGACCCGAAGCAGAGCCTCGACCCCCGTACTAATCAACCGGTGCTCACCATGCAGTTCACGGACAGTGGGCGAAAGGCGTTCGCCCGGGTTACCAAGCGTGAGGCGCAGCGCGGCTCCCAGGTCGTGCTGCCGCCGGGAGCGCGGAGCAAGAGGCCTTCCAGCGACTCGCGATCACCGCCGACCGCGAGGTCCTCTCTCTGGCGACCATCGACTTCTTGAAGAACCCAGAGGGCATCGACGGGCGCACGGGCGCGCAGATCGAGGGCATCGGCACCATCTTCGAGACGCAGCTCCTCGCGGCCGCCCTGAAGGTCGGCGCCCTCCCGGCCGAGCTGACGCTCGTCTCGAGGCGCGGCTAGGCGATCGCCGGCGCCTCCGGCAGCCGCTCGAGCGCCGCGTTCATGTCCGACTCGGAGAACTCGGGGTCCTCGAGCTCGCCGGCCAGGTAGGCGTCGTAGGCCGACATGTCGAGGTGGCCGTGGCCGCAGAGGTTGAAGAGGATCGTCCGCTGGTCGCCGGCTTCGTCGGCCGTCTCGGCCTCCTCGATGACCGCGCGGATCGCGTGCGCCGGCTCGGGAGCGGGCAGGATGCCCTCGCAGCGGGCAAAGCGCACCGCGGCGGCGAACGTCTCGTTCTGCTTGTAGGCGCGCGGCTCGACCACGCCCGCCTTGACGAGGCCGCAGAGCATCGGCGAGTCGCCGTGGTAGCGGAGGCCGCCCGCGTGTACGGGGGGCGGGACGAAGTCGTGGCCGAGCGTGTACATCGGCAGGAGCGGCGTCATGCCGACGGTGTCACCGAAGTCGTAGCGGTAGGAGCCACGGGTCAGGGTCGGGCAGGCGGCGGGCTCGGCGGCGACGAAGCGGGTCTCCGCATCGCCTCGCAGCACGCTTCGGACGTACGGGAAGGCGATGCCGGAGAAGTTGGAGCCGCCGCCGACGCAGCCGACCACCACGTCCGGGTCCTCCGGCATCTGCGCGATCGCCTCCTGGCCGATCACCGTCTGGTGCAGGCAGACGTGATTGAGCACCGAGCCGAGCGCGTAGTTCGACGCCTCGTCGCCGGCCGCCACCTCCACGGCCTCGGAGATCGCGATGCCGAGCGAGCCCGTCTCGTGCTCGGCCTGCGCGCGGCCCGCCTCGGTCGTCTCGCTCGGTGAGCGCACGACCGTGGCCCCCCAGGTCTCCATCATCGCTCGCCGGTAGGGCTTCTGGTCGTAGCTGACTCCGACCATGTAGACGAGGCAATCGAGGTCGAACACGCGGCAGGCGAGCGCGAGCGCAGAGCCCCACTGGCCGGCGCCGGTCTCCGTGACCAGCCGCCGCACGCCGGCCTGCTGGTTGGCGTAAGCCTGCGCGACCGCGCTGTTGGGCTTGTGCGAGCCCGCAGGGGAGACCCCCTCGTACTTGTAGTAGATGTGCGCCCGGGTGCCCAGCTCTCTCTCGAAGCGGTGGGCCCGGTAGAGAGGCGTCGGTCGCCAGAGCCGGTAGACGTCGCGCACGGGCTGTGGGATCTGTACCTCCGGTTCGGGCGAGACCTCCTGCTGGATGAGGTCGAGCGGGAAGATCGGCGTGAGGTCGGGCGGCCCTGCCGGCTCCATGCTGGCCGGATTCAGCGGCGGCACGGGGTCGCCGGGCAGATCCGCCAAGAGGTTGACCCAGTGGGTCGGGATCTCCGACTCGGACAGCAGGTACTTCGTGGTCTCCTCGCTCATGACGGCCGACCCTACTCGGCCCCCGCCGCGGCCGCGATCTCTCGGTACGCCGCGGCGGGGTCAGGCTTGCCGAAGAGCGACGAGCCCGCCACGAACAGGGTCGCGCCCGCCTGGGCCACCGGCTCCGCGGTCTCGGCGTCGATGCCGCCGTCGACCTGGATCGGCATGCCCTCGGGGAGGAGCTCGCGCAGGCGGGCGACCTTGGCGGTCGAGGTCTCGATGTAGGGCTGGCCGCCCCAGCCGGGGTTGACCGTCATGCACAACAGGTGGTCGTACATGCCGGCCAGCCCGACCACCGCCTCGGGCGGCGTGGCGGGGTTGATCGCCAGGCCCGCGTGGAGGCCGGCGTCACGCACCGCCTTGAGGGCGTAATGGACGTGCGGCGTCGCCTCCCAGTGGACGGCGATCGAGTCGGCGCCCGCCGCGGCGAAGTCGTCGATGCGCCGCTCGGGGCGCTCGACCATCAGGTGCACGTCGAGCAGCCCGCCGGCCCCGTGGACCTGGTCGCGCACCGAGCCGACGATCAGGTCCCCGATCGAGATCGGCGGAACGAAGTGGCCGTCCATCACGTCGACGTGGATGACCTTGGCCCCGGCGCCCATGACCGCCTCCACCTGCTCGCCCAGCCGAGCGAAGTCGGCGGCGAGGATGGAGGGCGCGATCCGCGCCCCCTGCATGAGCTCTTCGGCCAAGGCGAGGCGACGCTACCGCAAAAGAAAGAAGCCGGGGGGCGGCATCCTGCCGCCCCCCAACCCCCAGGGGAACTGCTTACTGCCTACTTCTGCTTCGAGTCCTCCTTCGGGACTCGGTGTTGTTCTCCGGCATGTCCGACTCGGCCGAGTTGCGGGTCACGTGCTCGCACGACCCGTTCGCGTCGGTCGACGTTGCGTCGGTGATCACGTCGTACTGATCGGCAAGGACACGGTCGGTGCCGTTGCCGCACGTGATGTGGTCAACCTCGCCGTCGAACGTGTGAAAACGATCCCTCCCGTTGCCGCCGATCAGCGTGTCGCCGACCGGGTCGCCGGGCCCCGTGACGTCGCCCCGCGCGAGCGCCCACAGGTTGTCGTTCCCATTCCCTCCAAAGGAAGTGTCCACCCCGCGGTTGGCGAAGATCAGGTCGCGTCCGCCTCCGCCGAACTGGGTGTCGTTGCCGTTGCCGCCGGACATCCTGTCGCGGCCGGCTCCGCCTACGGACACGTCGTTGCCGTCACCACCGTGTATGCGGTCGCCCCTGCGAGCGCTGCTGCGGACGGTGGGCGTCGCCACGACGCCGTCGCCGTAGAGGTGGTCCTCGCCGGGCCCGCCGAAGACCTTGTCGCGGCCGCGGCCGCCGACGACGGTGTCGTCGCCGAGGTTCCCGGCCACGAAGTCGTAACCGGCGCCGCCGCGGACATCGTCGTTCCCCTTGTTCCCGAACAGCGCGTCCCAGCGACGTCCGCGGCGTCCGCCGCTGCCGCCGCGAATCCTGTCCGCGTCGTCACCGCCGAGGATCAGGTCACGACCCGAGTTTCCGTTGAGCGAGTCCGCGCCCCTGCCGCCCCGGATCACGTCGGTGTTGCGGCCGCCGCTCACCGTGTCGTTCCCGTCTCCGCCGTTGGCACGGTCGCGGCCCCTTCCGAGCTCGATCGTGTCGTTCCCTGCGAGCGAGCGGACGCGATCGCTGCCGGCAAACGACCTGACCGTGTCGGGGTCGGGCGTGCCGGTGAGCCTGTCCCCGGCCGGCGAGCCGACGATGGTCGCCGCCATGGCCAGCGCCGCGCCGAGACCGCCATGCCCGCTGCCAGGACGAGCAGGATCGTGTTGCTACGCTGCCTCAAAGGGGCATCCTCCTTGGTCGGTGGGTGCCCCTTTTAACTGCGCTAGCTCGGCGAAGTTGCGGCCTGCCGCCGGGCGTGGGTGCGGATCTCGGACAGGATGCGCTCGAGGCGCGGCTCGGTGTCCGCGTCGACGTGCGTCATCGCAGCCGCGACCGCCGGATGCACCTCGGCGATCTCCGCGTGCAGCGCGTGCGCCACGGCCCTGTAGGTGGGGTGTCCCTCGCGGCCCGAGCGCAGCTCGATCAGGTGCATCGCCTCGCGCGCGTTCATGTCGAGCACGTAGCGGATGCGGTAGCCCAGGCAGAGGGCGTACGGCGCGAGCTCCGGCAGGCCGTCCTCGACCAGCCGCGCGTGCTCGGAGCGCGAGCGCTCGAGGCCCGCGCGGTAGGCCTCCGCCGCGCCGGCGTCCTCCAGCTCCTGCGGAACTCCCGCGCCGAGGTCCGGGCTGAGGGCCTGCCACTGGATCGTCAGCATGCGATGCCGCTGGAGGTCGCGGAAGGCCCCGTAGTCCGAGACGACCTCGAAGCGGTAGCGGAGGGCCTCGAGGCCGCGCCCGGGCCGATGCCTTCGATTGCGCCGGTCGCCGACGAGCTCGGCCAGCATGGTGGCGCGCTCGTCCGGCGGCAGCGCGCGCACGGCGGTGATCGCCTCCTCCTCTGAGCACGCGGCTGCCTCGTAGAGCAGCGCCGCCAGCAGCCGGTCCTCGTCGCCCTGGGCGGTCAGCAGGCGTACGGCCGGCCCGCTGCCCTCGTCGGCGCGCGCACGATCGAGCCCCATTCGCGATGCCCAGCGCCGGGCAGCGTCCTCGCGCTCGCGGAGGTAGTGGATCCATTCCCCGCCGCGGTCGGGTCGCTCGACCCGGGCGACGAAGCTCGGCATCACGGACTTGAGTTCGCCGAGGATCATGTCCGCGTACTCGCACGCCTCCGGCAGCGGCGAGGTGTAGAGACGCAACAGCAGCTGCTCGTAGGCCTGGCCGGTGGCGAAGATCCCCATGTGCGACAGCGATGCGGCGGGCAGCAGGCCTCGCAGGAGGTCAAGCGCCTTGGCCCTGACCGAGCGGGCGTGCGCCGACTCGGGCTCATCCGGCGCACGCGGGAACCGCCCGGCGGCCCAGTCCATGACCTTCGGCAGGCTCTCGGAGTAGGTGTCGAACAGGAAGTCCATGGCGGCCTGGTACTCGGGTCCGAGCGACGCGTCACGCCAGTAGCGGTAGCCGCCAGCCGGCATCGGCGCGTCGTACGGGATGTAGCGCGTCGACTGCTCGAGGTAGGCCGCCAGCCGCCCGCGCTGGAGCAGCTTGGTCATGACATTCGAGACCCACTCGCAGGCGATGTGCGCTCCGCCGAGCTGCCCAACCGAGTCGTCGCCATAGCCGAGGAAGATCCGCTCGTAGAGGCCCCGCGCGCGCTCGCCCTCGTGGCCGTCGAACGCTCCGGCGACGCCCGCTTCCAGATCGCCGGCGAACTCGTCGAGGAACAGCCGCCGCAGGGTCCCCTTGTAGCGCGAATAGCGCGCGAACAACGCGCCCTTGACGGTCTCCGGCAGGTTGACGAGCGCGAAGACCGGCCGGTCCAGGTTGGTGAAGTGGGGAGCGAGGGCCTCTCGCTCCGCGTCGCTGAACGTCTCCACCGGGTAATCCATCGAGCCGGGCCAGCGTACAACCCGGCCCGGCGACTCAGCGGACGGTCCTCACCCCGCCGAGCCCGGCAGATCCACCACGAAGCGTGCGCCCCCAAGCGGCGACTCCTCGGCGTGAGCGTCGCCGCCGTGAAGGCGGGCCTGCTGGGCCACGATCGCAAGGCCCAGGCCGGAGCCGCCGTTCGGCCCCAGGCGGGAGAAGCGCTCGAAGACGTGCTCGCGCTCGTCCTCGGGGATCCCTGGCCCGTCGTCGTCGACCACCAGCCGGCCGCCGCCGTTCATCTCCTCGACCGCCACGCGCACGTGCGAGCCGCCGTGTCGGCAGGCGTTCTCGATGAGGTTGTCGAGCACCAGGCGGAGGCCGGTCCCGGAGCCCGTCATCGCCACGCCGCCGTCGGGCGCGTCGAGCTCGATCTCCGCGTCGGGTCGACGCGTGCGAACGGAGTCGACGGCGGCGTCGGCGATCTCGGCGAGGTCGACGCCGGCGAACCCCTCGCCGACCCGCGCGTCCCCGCGCGCCAGCTCCTGGAGCGCGTCGAGCACGGCGGTCAACCGGGCCAGCTCGGCGCGCACGTCCTCGAGCACGCGTGCGCGCTCGTCCGCCGGGACGTCCGGGTTGCGGGACAGCGAGTCGACGTTCGCGCGCAGGCTCATCAGCGGCGTCCGCAGCTCGTGGCCGGCGTCGGCTGCGAAGCGGCGGCTCGCCTCGAGCGCCCGCCGCGTCTCGCCGCTCGAGCTCTCGAGCCGGGCCAGCATCTCGTTGAGCGAGTCGGCGAGGGCGTCGATCTCCTCGGGGCCTTCGCCTCGCGGCACTCTCGCGGACAGGTCCTCCTCTGAGCCCACACCCGCGGCCGCTCCGCGAAGCCTCGCGAGCGGCCTCAGCGCTATCCCCCCGAACGCCCAGCCCAGACCGGCGCTGAGCGCCAGCGCCGCCAGGCCGATGAGCACCGTGGCGCGGCGGCGGCCGCGGGCGCGCGACTCGATCGGCTCGAGCGAGGCGGCGATCTGCACGGCGGCGCCGATCTCCGGTGGCGAGAGGGCCGTGTAGACCCGCCACGACTGGCCGTCCAGATCGACGGTCTTGAAGCCGGGCCCATCGGGGGCGGGGAGCTGCGAGTCGCCCGGCAGATCGCCGACCTCGCTGACCGTCCTCCCGCCGCGGCTGACGCGCACCACGCGGCCGCTGCCGATGATGTCGTTCTCCCCGCGCGCGCCCGGTACGAAGGCCGGCGGCGCCCCGGGGCCGCCTAGCGCTCCCGGCCCGGCGAGGCTGCGCGCCTCGCCCTCCAGCCGCCGGTCGAGGTCACGGCGTTCGTCCCGCCCCGCGGTGGCGAAGAGCACGCCGCCCGCGGCGAGAACCACGATCGCGGCCGCCGCGACGGCGGCGAGCGCGACCCGCGCCCGGAAGCTCCGCGTGACCCTCATCTGCGCAAAACGAACCCGACGCCCCGGACGGTCTGGATAAGCCGCGGCTCGCCGTCCGCCTCGAGCTTGCGCCGGAGATAGCCGACGAGGACGTCCACGACGTTGGTGTCGACCTCGAAGTCGTAGCCCCAGACCTGCTCGAGCAGCTGACCCCGGCTGAGCACGATCGCGGGGTGGCGGACGAACGCCTCGAGCAGCTCGAACTCGCGGCGGGTCAGATCGAGGTCGCGGCTGCCGCGCCGGGCGATGTGCCGCGCGGGGTCGAGGTGCAGGTCGGCCACGGTGCGGGGGGCCGGCGCCTCGGGCCGCCTTCGCAGCAGGGCGTGAAGGCGGGCGACGAGCTCCTCCAGCGCGAACGGCTTGACGAGATAGTCGTCCGCCCCCGCCTGGAGGCCGCGGACCCGGTCGTCAACCTCGTTGCGGGCGGAGAGCACGCAGATCGGCAGGTCGCTGCCCTGGGCGCGTAGCCGCTTGATCACCTCGACGCCGTCGAGGTCGGGCATCGTGATGTCCAGCAACACGATCGCCGGCTGCTCGCCGTCGATCTCCTCGAGGGCCGCCCGGCCCCCGGCCGCCGTCCGCACGACGAAGCCCTCGAGGCGCAGGGCGCGCTCGAGGGCCTCACGGATCGCCGCCTCGTCGTCGACGACGAGCACGGCGGGCTCAGTCATGCCGGTGGCCGCCCCGGCTTCGGCCGCCTTCTACATCGGCGGTCCGCCCATCGGCGGTCCGCCACCGGGGGGCCCGCCGCCGTGGGGTCCGCCAGGACCGAACGGCATCCCGTCGCAGTTGCCGGTGTCGTGGCACTCCAGGATCTTGTCAGCCTGCTTGCGGGTGAGCCTGCCGTCCTTCACGGCCTGGTCCAGGTGCTTCTTCATCAGGTTGCGGAACGCCTGGTGGACCTTCTCCTGGCTCACTCCGAGCTCGTCCGCCAGCTCGGACTCGAACTTCTTGCGCCGGTCGCGCATCTCCTTGGACGACGGGCCGCGGAAGTGCCGCGCCCCGCCGCGCACCCAGGGCGGCGGCCCATAGTCGTCCCGGTTGCGGTTGCTACTCGAGGAGTCCTTGGCCGTTGCCTCGGAGCTGTCCCGAGTCGCGAGGGAGAAGGCCCCTCCCGCAAGTGCTGCGACGCCTATCAGGGCGAAGACGCTTCCTATCCCGAGCTTTCCGAACCACCGCTTCATGGCACACCTCCTGGCGGGTTGACGCGGCAAGCATGGGGGACCAGTTTGTGAGCAAGCTAAGAAGTAGCTTTTCCGCATGGCCGTGCTGGAGTCGGAGATCCGCAAGGTGGGACAGACGCTCGCGGATGCCGTGCCCTCCGGCGGCCGCAATCCGCTCCGCGCGCTCGACGAGAAGGCGATGGAGGCTGCGGAGCGCGACGAGCAGCTGCGCGCGGCGCTGTTCCGGCTCGTGGATGTGACGCCGGCGTGCCGGTCGCTCGACGACCTCGCCGAGCACCTGGCCGGCTATCTCGACGAGGTGGACGAGCGAACCATGCCTCTGGACGCCGCGATGCGCATGGCGGGCTCGCGCGCCGGCCGAAAGGCGCTCGGGGCGGCGGCGGCGGCGGGAGTCCGGCACATGGCCCACCGCTTCATCGTCGGCGAGTCCGCCCGTGGCTCACTCAAGCCGATCGGCGAGCTCTGGTCCTCCGGCATCGCGAGCTCGGTGGACTTGCTCGGCGAGGCCACGGTCACCGAGGAGGAGGCCGAGCGCTACGCGGGACGCTGCCGCGAGATGCTCGAGACCCTCACGGCCGGCGCTGCGCGGTGGCCGGAGCGGCCGGCGCTGGAGCACGACTCCGTGGGTGCGATCCCGCGAGTGAACGTGTCGGTGAAGGTCACGGCGCTGACACCGCACATGCGCCCCGAGGCGCCCGCGGTGGGGCGCGAGGACGCCGCCCGACGCCTGGGACCGCTCCTGCGCAGCGCCCGCGAGCTCGGCGCCCACCTGCACGTGGACATGGAGTCCGTCGACGCGCTGGAGACCACCGAGGAGCTCCTGTTCGCGCTGCTCGACGAGGCCGACCTGCGCGAGGGCCCGTCGGTGGGGCTGGTGCTGCAGGCCTATCTTCGCGACTCGCCGCAGCACCTCGACCAGATCCTCTCCTGGGCGGA
>Ga0126312_10000676_pt1 | contig 21092 bp, 17 predicted proteins | sample Plot104A_FD_92537 | JGI IMG/M metagenome (GOLD analysis project Ga0126312, IMG submission 92537) | Serpentine soil microbial communities from UC McLaughlin Reserve, CA, USA - Plot104A | ecosystem: Environmental > Terrestrial > Soil > Grasslands | place: USA: UC McLaughlin Reserve, Lake County...
CGCACGTCAGTCGGAGCCGCGAACGAACGGCAGGCCCGTCGCAACCGTTCGCTTGCCCGAGGCCGATGTGTAGACGACGTCGAGGGTGTCGTTCTTCCTGTACGTCCCGGCGATTCCGAGCAGCATCGACAGCCAGCGGATCGGGCCAAGCCGGCCTTCGCGCTCGAGCGGCCGGTCGAAGACGAGCGCGCTCGGCTCCCGCTGGAAGTCGCGACCCTCCGCCTGGGGCACCCCGTTCAAATAGACCTCGATGTCGCCCTGCACGTACGCCGGAAGCTCGACACGCGCCTGCTCGGCCACGCTCGTAGAATGCCACCGCCCGTGCGCCGGAGACTCGTCGCCTGCCTCCTGCTCGCCGCCGGTGCCCTCGCGCTCGCAGCGACCGCGTTCGCGGACAACGGCGGGATCACGCCGCTGGAGCCCAACTCGCCGAACGCGGGCAGGATCAACGACGCCTACCTGCTGGTGCTCGGCATCACCGGTGTGGTCTTCGTGCTGGTCGAGGCGACGCTGATCGCTTTCATCATCCGCTACCGGCGGGGCAAGCGCCCTCGCGACGAGGAGGGCGAGCAGGTCCACGGCGCGACCACCGTCGAAACCGCCTGGACCATTGCTCCCGTCCTCCTTCTGACTGCGGTTGTCGCCTTCGTGTTCTACAAGCTGCCCGGGATCGAGAACACGCCGCCGGCCTCGGCAGGAGACCGAACGAACATCGGCGTCGAGGGGCACCAGTTCTACTGGCTGTTCCGGCGACCGGACGGAAGCAGCTCGATCAACGAGCTTGAGGTGCCGGTCGGCCGGGTCGTCACGCTGGACCTGACATCGCCGGACGTGATCCACAGCTGGTGGGTGCCCGAATTCGGCGGCAAGATCGACACCATCCCGGGCAAGGTGAACCACACCTGGTTCAAGCCCGAGCGCCCCGGGACCTTCGCGATCCGCTGCGCAGAGTTCTGCGGCGTCCAGCACGCTGCGATGCGTGGCGTCGTTCGGGTCCTCCCCGAGGGTGTCGAGCCGCGGAAGCTCTCGCGGATGGAGCTCGGCAAGCAGGTTGTGGACGGCGTCTGCGCAACCTGCCACGGCGACCGCCTTCAGGGCGGCGTGGGGCCGAAGATCGCCGGCAGCGCGCTTTTTCAGGACGAGCGAGGGATGCGCGACGTGATCCGGAACGGGATCCGCACGATGCCGGCGGTCGGCAAGACGTGGAACGCGCAGATGCTGAACGCGACGATTGCGTACCTGAAGTCGACGACGTCGGCGCAGGGAGGAACGAGTGGCGGTTAGCGGCGAGACGCTCCCGGCCCGGCCCGCGTGGTACGAGGGCCGCTTCGCCGGGTGGCTGACGACGACGGACCACAAGCGAATCGGGATCCTCTACGTCGGGACGTCGCTCGTCTTCTTCGTCGCCGCGGGCACGATGGCGCTGCTGATGCGCACGCAGCTGATGCAGGCGAACGAGGGGTTCCTGGGAGGCGACACCTACAACGAGCTGATGACCATTCACGGCACTGCGATGGTGTTCCTGGTCGTCGTCCCGATCCTCGCCGGCTTCGCGAACTTCCTCGTACCCCTGATGATCGGCGCGCGCGACATGGCGTTCCCGCGCCTCAACGCGCTCACCTACTGGCTCTTCCTCTTCGGCGGCGTCACGCTGCTGCTGTCGTTCTTCGCAGAGGGAGGCGCGGCCAAGACGGGGTGGACGATCTACCCGCCCCTCTCGGAGAGCTTCTACACGCCCGGCACGGGCGTCGACCTCTGGATCCTTTCCGTCCACCTGCTCGCGCTCTCGTCCCTCTTCGGCGCGATCAACTTCATCGTCACCATCCACAACATGCGCGCCGCGGGCATGACGTGGATGCGCATGCCGCTGTTCGTCTGGACGATCGAGGTCTACGCCGGCCTGCTGCTCGCGGTGCTGCCCGTGCTCGCGGTGGGCGCGACGCTGCTCCTCTCGGACCGGCAGCTCGGAACGCATTTCTTCCTGCCGCAGGAGGGTGGCAGCTCGGTGCTGTTCCAGCACGTGTTCTGGTTCTTCGGCCACCCGGAGGTCTACATCATCATCCTGCCGGCGATGGGGATCATCTCGGAGGTCATCCCCGTGTTCGCGCGCAAGCCCATCTTCGGCTACAAGGCAGTCGCGTTCTCGACCGTCGGCATCGCGTTCTTCTCGATGCTCGTCTGGGCCCACCACATGTTCGCGGTCGGGATGCCCAGCTGGCTCAACGCGTTCTTCATGATCTCGTCGCTGACCGTCGCCGTCCCGACGGGCGTGAAGGTGTTCAACTGGCTCGCCACGTTGTGGCGCGGGAACATCTCCTTCGACACCCCGATGCTGTTTGCGCTCGGGTTCCTGGGCACGTTCGTGATGGGCGGCCTGACCGGGATCTTCCTCGCCGCCTACCCGATCGATTGGCAAGTGCACGACACGTACTTCGTGGTGGCGCACTTCCACTACACGCTGTTCGGCGGCGCGATCTTCGGGATCTTCGCGGGCCTCCACTATTGGTGGCCGAAGATGTTCGGCCGGCGACTCAGCGAAGGCCTGGGCAAGGCAAGCTTCTGGCTCATGCTCGTGGGGTTCCACGTGACGTTCTTTCCCCAGCACCTGCTCGGCATGCTGGGAATGCCCCGGCGCGTCTACACGTATCCCGAGCACGGGCTGTGGCAGGCGTACAACCTCACCTCGAGCATCGGGTCGTACGTGATGGGCTTCGGCGTCCTCCTGTTCGTCCTCAACGTCATCCGCACGTCCAGGCGCGGCACGCGGGTGGGCAACGACCCGTGGCTCGCCGACACGCTGGAGTGGTATGCAACGTCACCGCCTCCGGCGCACAACTTCGACCGCGTGCCCTACGTCACGAGCGCGCGGCCGCTTCGCGACCTGCGCCTCAGCCTCAAGGAACGCCGTGCGATCTGACGCCGCGGCGGGCGTGTGGCTCCGACTGACGGCGTTGGCGGCCGTTGCCGGGACGCTGCTCGCCGTCGTGTCGGGGTCGTTCGAGCTCGGGACCACGCACCGCGCGCTCGCCGCTCTGGCGGGCCCGCCGCTCGTCGCGCTCGTGCTGGCGGCGCGCCTCACGCGCCCGAGCCTGCTCGTTCCCGCGTCCCTCGCACTCGTCTTCTTCGGCGGCGCCGCACTCATCACGCAACCGGAGCTCCACGTGGCGCTCGCTGCGTTCGCGGCGGGCGCGAGCGCCGTCACCTCCGCGTTGACCTTCCGCGGCGAGCGAGTGCCTGCGGGCGCGTGGCGCGACTACCTGACGCTGACGAAGCCGCGGATCATGACGCTGCTCCTGCTGACGGGAGCGTGCGGAATGATCGTCGGGGAGCGCGGTGTGCCCTCGGCGGGCCTGTTCGCCGCGACGATGGTGGGCCTCGCACTCGCCTGCGGCGGTGCGTCTGCGCTCAACCACGTGCTCGACGCGGACATCGACCGGCTGATGGGGAAGCGCACCGCGAAGCGTCCCGTGGCGGCCGGCCGGATCGAAGCGTCGCGCGCGCTCGAGTTCGGCCTCGCCCTCTCGGCGTTCTCGTTCGTCCTGCTCGCGTCCACGGTGAACGTGGTCGCGGCGGCGCTGGCGCTCGCAGGCGGCCTCTTCTACGTCGTCGTCTACACGCGGTGGCTCAAGCGCTCGACGCCGCAGAACATCGTCATCGGTGGGGCCGCAGGCGCTGTCCCGCCGCTCGTCGGTTTCGCGGCCGCGACTGGGAACCTCTCGCTGCCGGCGCTGCTGCTTTTCCTGATCGTCTTTTTCTGGACGCCCCCGCACTTCTGGGCGCTCGCGCTCCTGCTCAAGCAGGCATACGCCGACGCGCACGTTCCGATGCTGCCCGTCGTCCGCGGCGACCGCGCGACGATCAAACAGATCGTCCTCTACACGGTCGTCCTGATCGGCGTCACGCTGCTGCCGGTCGTCTCCGGCACGCTCGGCGCCCTCTACGCGGCCGCGGCGCTCGTCCTCGGCCTCGTCTTCCTCGGGCTGACCTGGCGGCTGAGGAGCGGGGAGCTGCGGCCGCGCGCAGCGCTCCTCTTCCACTACTCGCTCGCCTACCTGGCGCTGCTGTTCGTCGCCGCTGCGGTGGACGTCCTGTGACCGATCCCGAGCCGGAGCGCGTGCATCCCGGCACGATGGTCGCGCCTGTCGAGCCGGATCCTCAGCTCTCGCGGAAGAACCTCGCGTGGGGATTCGCCCTGTTCGGCATCGCGCTCTTGATCGCCGGCGGAACGGTCGTCGTCGCGCTGGTCTACAACAGCGTCTCGTCCTACTGACCAACACGGGCATCTGGATCACGGAGGTCGACGCACCCGCGGGCGGGATCCGCCTCGCAGTCAAGGATCTCTTCGACACTGCGGGGCTGCGCACGACCTACGGCTCGTCGATCTTCGCCGAGTTCGTTCCGGCCGACACCGCCGCCGCCGTCGGCCGACTCGAGGCGGCCGGATACGCAACAGTCGGGAAGGCGAACCTGCATGAGTTCGCCTACGGCGTGACGTCGGAGAACCCGCACTACGGCTGGGTGCCGAACCCGCTCGCGCCCGGCCGGATCGCCGGCGGGTCGTCGGGAGGGTCGGCCGCTGCGCTCGCGGCGGGCCTGGCGGACGCGGCGCTCGGAACGGACTCCGGCGGCTCGATCCGCATTCCCGCCGCGTTCTGCGGCATCGTCGGGCTCAAGCCGACGCACGGTGTGGTACCCGTCGATGGGTGTTGGCCCCTGGCGCCGAGCTACGACCACGTGGGGCCGATGGCCCGGGACGTCGCGGCCTGCGCAGCGATGATGCGACCGCTCGCGGAGGTCGAGGCGGTCGACGTGGAGCTCGCGGATTTGCGCGTCGGTGTCGCCACGCCGTGGATCGCCGAGTGCGATCCGCTCGTCGCCGAGCGCCTACGCGAGGCTGCGGCGCTCTTCGCGGGCCGCGTCGAGATCGAGTTCCCGATCGAGGCCTCCAACGACGACTATCGCCTCTTCATGTACGAGGTTGCGCGGGTGCACGAGCATCTCTTCGCGGAGCATTCGGAGGAGTACGGCGAGGATCTCGCACGGCGCGTGGAACGTGCCCTCGCCGTCACGCGGGCGGAGGCCGACGCGGCCGCCGAGCGGCGGCGAGCGTATGGAGAGACGTGCGCCGCGATCGCGACCGATTTCGACCTGCTCCTCTTCCCGACGCAGCCGTTCGTCGCGCCCTTCGCCGGGCAGACTGCCGACGACGAGCTTCGCGCGAGGATCATCCGCTTCACCTATCCGTTCGACGCCCTCGGCTGGCCCGCGCTCGCGCTCCCGTGCGGTCTCGCCGAGCACGGCCTGCCGGCGTCGGTGCAACTAGTCGCGCCGTCCGGAGCCGATGCGCTCGTCCTCGGCGCCGCCGCCGCGTTGGAGCGGGCACTCGCTTCGCGCGCGGCTGCACTGACTTAGTGGCTCAGAGCCACGAAGTACGCGCTGCGGTCACGCTCCCTCGTTCGAGTGGCGATGCCGAATGAAGTCGCGCCGACACAGAGCGCAGAGCCATGCGCTTCCTCCGTCTTGCCGCTGTCGTCGCCGTCCCCTTCGCCCTCGTTTCCGGCGCTACGGCCGCAACGCGCACCGCCTCGACTGCGATCGCCGCGCCTCAGGACGTCCACGGTTTCCTGCTCCGCGCCGACGAGGCGCCGGCGGACACGTTCTCGCGCACGCCCTCCTTCGCGTGGGGTCCCGTTCGCGGCGCCACCCGCTACCAGTTCGAGCTCTCCTCGACGCGATCGTTCGGGTCCGGCGCCGTCCTCTGGTCGTCGAAGACGCTGACGACGCCGGCAGTCTCGCTGCCGCTGTCACTGCCGTGGATCACCGGCACGCCGTATTCGCTCTATGCACGGGTGCGCGCGATTGCTCCGAATGGAGACGCCGGCGCATGGAGCACACCGTTCGGCTTCAACATGCGCTGGCCGGCGGTCCCAACGCCCACGCCTGCTCCGGTCGGGCTCCTGCGGTGGACCGCAGTCGGCGGCGCGACGTCGTACGACGTCTGGCTCCTAGATCCCGACAAGGTGATCTCGACGCCGTCGAACGTCGCCGACCAGCGGGAGTACTACACGTTCCACCAGGACGATTCCTGGGCCGGAACCGTTCACTGGCGCGTACGCGCCGTGCGCGCCCTCTACGGCGTCAGCGGCGGGCGTGGCAAGAACGGCCTGCCGATCGTCAGCAACGGGCCCTGGAGCCCCGTCTACACGACCCAGAACCCAACGCTCGCGACGGGTCCGCTGAAGCCGGTCCAGACGGTCTCGGACACCACTTCGACGGCGACGCGCCCAACGGCGCACCGCCTCATGCCGGCGTTCGCGTTCTCGGGCAACGTCGGCCTCGGCGGAGTCTCGACGGAGCTCTACCGTGTCTACGTCGCGACCGACAAGGACTGCGTCAATGTCGTTTACCGCGGCGCGGTCGTCGGCGGCCCGGCCTACGCGCCACGCCTGAACGGCCCGCTGGCGCTGCCGAAGGACACCGCCGGCGTGGCCGCGGCGCGCACGTCGTTCCTCGTGGACGGCCCCGAAGGCGCCACCTTCACCGCCGACAACGTGCACAACGAGCCGAACGAGTCGTTGCCGCCGGATACGACGCCGATCACGAGCGGCGAAGACGACTCGCCGGCTATCGATACCGCCGTCACCGGCGCCGGCGCCCAGACCGCGGCCGCCGCCGGACCCGGCGTGGCGACGCTCGCGACCGACGGGCTCACGCTCGGGCCGCCGATCGACCTCTGGGACACGGACTGGCCGAGCGGGCGCTACTACTGGACCGTCGTCCCGGTCGCGTGGTCGGCGGGGTCGCAGGTGACGACGGCGCTGGCTCGAGGCGCCGTCGAAGGCTCGGCTTCGTTGACCGTCGGCACGGCTGCGCAGCTCGTCGTCGGCGACCAGCTTCAGGTCGGCGCCGGCGCGAGTATGGAGACGGTCAGCGTCGTCGAGGTGAGCGGCGCGACGGTCGCGATCGCGCCGCCGCTCAAGGCCGCCCATGGCACGGGCGAGCGCGTCGTCCGCCTCGGCGGCTCACTCGAGTACCGCGATCTCGCGCTCGCGCAGGACGCGTGCCAGTCCGGCCGGGTGCAGACGTTCGGCAAGACGAGCGAGCCGACCGTCACGCGCGAGAACGGCCTGACGCCGTTCGCGTCCGGCCTCTCCCCGACCGGGACGCTTCAATCCGCGCAGACGCCGAGGCCGGCGTTCTACGGTTCGCCGCTCGTGTCCTGGCAGCCGGCGCTCGGTGCGAGCGCGTACGAGGTCCAGTGGAGCAAGGCGCGGTACCCGTTCAAGCCCGTTGCGACCCCGCTCCTCACCTTCGCCACGGCGACGACCCTGCAGCTCGGACCCGGCACCTGGTGGTACCGCGTCCGCGGGCTGAACCTCGGCCTCCCAGCGGGCGCGCGGGCGATGGGCTGGTCGGATCCCGTCGCGCTCGTCGTGACGAGGCCGAAGTTCGCGATCGTGTCGGCCAGGCGCTAGAAAAGCCCGACCTTTCGCGCGCCCGCCCGGCCGCGTGCGCGAGTGTTCAGACGACACTCGACGAGACGTAGCGGCTAGTGCGTGGCAGACTCGGCGGCGTGCGCCGGCGACGCGCGTCAGTCGCGTTCGCAGCCAGCCATCGTGGTCGGCGTCGAGCCGGAATACATCCGGGCCAACGGCCTTGACGAGGCCGGTGTACAGCGGCGCACGTCCGGCAGCTTGCCAATCAGCGCGAGATTCGAGCCCAAGCCGCTCCATCGCCCGCTCTCGCCCGTGCTGCGATGCGCGCAGCGCGCCTCAGCGGCCATTCCCGGAGCCCTTTCGAGCCTCTGGCTGGCCGCCGTCGTTGAGTGGACATCATGGACGGAAGCCCGGTTACCGCCCGCCCCGAGTAGCACGCCGCGTCGGCTGGAAGGGTGTCCTCTCCCTCGACCGCCGTTCGTCTGAGAGGCGACCATCCACCAAAGGAGGACGCGATGAAGTACGTGCTGTTGATCCAGCAGGGCGACACGCCGACGCCCGACTCGCCGGAAGCATGGGCACGCCTGTCGGAGGACAAGCAGCGGGCGATCTATGCCGACTACCAGGCGATCAATCAAACGCCGGGCGTGACGCCGTCCGAGCACTGGCTCCAGCCGCCAGAGACCGCGACGACGGTTCGCGTGGAGGACGGGAGGACGCTGACTACCGATGGACCGTTCGTCGCCGTCAAGGAAGCTTTGGGCGGCTGGCTCGTGTTCGAGGGCGAGAACCTGGACGCGGCGATCGAGCTCGCCTCGCGCATCCCCGCGGCCCGGCTGGGCGGCGCCGTCGAAATCCGTCCGGTCGTCGAGGGGTAACGATCCTCGAGCAGGTCTTCCGCGACGAGTGGGGCCGCGTCGTCGCCGCCCTGGTCGGCTTCCTCGGCGACTTCGACCTCGCCGAGGAGGCCGCCCAGGAGGCATTCGCGATCGCGGCGGAGCGCTGGCCGCGGGAGGGAACGCCCGCCAATCCTCGCGCATGGCTGGTGACGACGGCCCGGAACCGCGCGATCGATCGGATTCGCCGGGAGCGCACGCTTGCGGTCAAGACGCGCCTGCTCGAGGTGCCGGAGTTCACGGAGGACGAGATGGACGAGACGACGATCCCCGACGAGCGGCTCGAGCTCCTCTTCACCTGCTGCCACCCCGCGCTCGCACTCGATGCTCAGGTCGCGCTCACGCTGCGCACGCTCGGCGGGCTGACGACGGAGGAGCTCGCCCGCGCCTTCGTCGTCCCCGAGGAGACGATGGCGAAGCGGCTCGTCAGGGCGAGGCGAAAGATCAAGGCGGCCGGGGTTCCGTTTCGCATTCCCCCGCCGCACCTGCTGCCGGACAGGCTTGCCGCCGTGCTCGCCGTCGTCTACCTGATCTTCAACGAGGGCTACGGCGGACGCGGCGACCTCGCGGCCGAGGCGATCCGGCTCGGGCGGGCGCTCGTCGAGCTGATGCCCGACGAGCCGGAGGTGCACGGGCTGCTGGCACTCATGCTCGTGAACGACGCGCGCCGCGACGCGCGCTTCGCGGACGGCACGATCGTCCTCCTCCGCGATCAGGACCGGTCGCTCTGGAGAAGCGACGAGATCGCGGAGGGACGAGCAGGGCTCGACCGGGCGCTAGCGCTTGGCGGGCGCGGCCCCTACGTCGTCCAGGCCGCGATCGCGGCGCTGCATACGGAAGAGCCGCAGGATTGGCCGCAGCTGGCCGCGCTCTACGGCGAGCTCGCTCGTCTCACAGGCTCAGCCGTCGTGGAGCTCAACCGCGCCGCCGCCCTCGGCGAAGCGGGCGAGGTCGAAGCCGCGCTCGCGGTCGTGGAGAGTCTCGAGCTCGACCGCTACCACTACCTCCACGCGACGCGGGCGGAGCTGTTGCGTCAGCTCGAGCGTTTCGACGAGGCGCGTGCGTCCTACGTGCGTGCACTCGAGCTCGTCCACGCCGACGTCGAGCGCCGCTTCCTCGAGCGGCGGCTGGCGGAGCTCGGCTGAAGCGTCCGCCGCCCGGCGCCGCTCACTCGGCCGCGTCGATCTCGCCGGCCGCGCGCACGGCCTCTTCGTAGATCGGGTCCCGCGTGAAACGGTCGAGCTCGTCCGACAGCAGGTCCGACGGCGGCGGCGGCTCGCCCGGCGGCGCGTCGATCGGCTCTCCGTCGATCGCCACCCCGAGGAGGACGTCGGCCGGCTCGTGCTCGAGGTCGAACTCGCGACCGAGCCGCGACTGAAGCCAGCCGGCGAGTAGCGTTGCCTGCGCCAGCGTGCCCCGCACCCGGATCCGGCTGCCGTCGAACGGCCACGAGGCCGCGAGCATCCGACGCCATCGCTCGGTCCGGGCCCAGGCGATGTCAGAAACGACCGACCGGCCGAAGCGTCGCGCGAGCTCCCGGTACGCGGGCGGGAGATCAACGCCCCACTCGGTCGAGTCGACGATGAGCCTGTCGACGAAGCCCACCAGCTCGTCGAAGACGGCATCGAACGGAGGTCGGCCGCGCCAGCGGCAGAACACGGGCAGGTCGGCGATCAGGAGCGGCAGCACGATGCTCGCCGGATGACGCGCGCGTTCGCCGCCGAGCCGGATCACGATCACCTCCGCGCAGACGGACCGGTCGCCGAAGGGAAAGCACTGGAGCGAGACCTCGGCCTCGAAGCAGTTCTCGTCGTCAGGCCGCGGCAACAGCAGGATCGTCCGCGACGGATGCCGCTCGGCGAGCCCGGCGAGCGTCTTCTGCGCGGCGTCCGCCCATTCGGGCGGCACCCAAGCAAGGTGGGTCATGACGGACGTGCGGAGGTTCGCGTCCACGGTCACGTCGTCGCGCAGCGCCGCCAGGTCACGTTCGATCTCCGCGACCGACGTCGCACCTGCCGTCAATGGTGCCGCCACGACCGCCCGTCCCGTTCGATCAGCTCGTTCGCACTCGGCGGGCCCCACGTTCCCGCGGCGTAATTTGGAAAGCCCGGGCGATCGCGTTTCCACGCCGCGACGATCGCGTCGACGAGCGACCACTGCTCCTCGACCTCGTCCGTGCGCGTGAACAGCGTCTGGTCACCGAGCATCGCGTCCAGGATCAGCCGCTCGTACGCCTCCGGCAGTCCCGTCCGGAACGCGCCGCCGTAGAGGAAGTCCATGTTCACCGACCGGATCGCCATGCCGGCGCCGGGCACCTTCGCGCCGATCGAGAGCGACACGCCCTCGTCAGGCTGGACGTGCACGACGAGCGTGTTCGCGCGCAGCCCCTCCGTCGCCGCCTCTTCGAACGGTGGGTGCGGCGCCTGCTTGAACTGGATCGCGATCGTGGTCTCGCGCCGCGGCAGGCGCTTGCCCATCCGAACGTAGAACGGTGTGTCGGCCCACCGCCAGTTGTCTACGAACATCTTTGCGGCGACGTACGTCTCCGTGAGGGAGTCGGGCGGGACGCCCGGCTCCTCGCGGTAGCCGGGCACCTCCTCGCCCTCGACGAACCCGCGGCCGTACTGGCCGCGGACGATCGACTTCGGCCCGGGGGTGTGGATCGAACGCAGCACCTTGACCTTCTCGTTCCGGACCTGGTCCGAGCGGAAGTCGATCGGCGGCTCCATCGCGGTCAGCGCGACGAGCTGGAGGAGGTGGTTCTGGAAGATGTCGCGCATCGCGCCGGCGCTCTCGTAGTAGCTCGCGCGACCCTCGATTCCGATCGACTCCGCGACGGTGATCTGGACGTGATCGATGAACTGCCGGTTCCAGATCGGCTCGAAGATCCCGTTCGCGAAACGCAGGGCGAGCATGTTCTGGACGGTTTCCTTGCCCAGGTAGTGGTCGATCCGGAAGATCTCCTCCTCCGTGAAGTGCGGCCGCAACAGCTCGTTCAACTCGCGCGCAGACCCAAGATCCCAGCCGAACGGCTTCTCGATCACCAGCCGCGTCCAGCCCTCGGAGGTGCGGCGCTCTCCGAGCTCTTCGACCAGCGACGGGATCGCTGTCGGCGGGACCGCGAAGTAATAGAGGCGGTTGCCGAGCGTCCCGCGCTGGTCGTCGAACTCGGTCAGGATCTTCGCGAGCTCGTCCTGTCCGCGATCGTCGGCGAAGTCGGTCGCGACGTAGCGCATTCCGTCCGCCAGTGGCTCCCAGACGTCCTGCCGGAACGGATCGCGTGCGAACTCCTTGACCGCCTCCTCCATCCGTAAGCGGAATTCGTCGTCCGTCTCCTCCGTCCGCGCGGCGCCGACGACCGTGAAGCTCTCGGGCAGCAGCCGGCGGTAGGCGAGCGAGTACAGCGCCGGGAGAAGCTTGCGCCGCGTCAGGTCGCCTGACGCGCCGAAGATCACGAACGCGCAGGGATCAGGCGTCCGCCTGATCTGGAGCCCCGTGACGAGCGGGTTCTCTTCCTGGACCTGCGTCACTCGGTTCTCACGGCGTGGCCGCCGAACTCTTTTCGGAGCGCGGCCGTGATCTTGGCGGCGAAGGACTCGTCCTGGCGCGAGGCGAAGCGCGCGAAGAGCGCTGCCGTGATCACGGGCACCGGGACGTCCTCGGCGATGGCTTCGTGAATCGTCCAGCGGCCCTCGCCGGAGTCCTCCACGTAGCCGCGCAGGTCGGACAGCTCGTTCCCGTGCTTCGAGAGCGCGTCGTGCAGCAGCTCGAGCAGCCACGAGCGCACGACCGATCCATAGCGCCAGATGCCGGCGACCTGTTGCAGGTCGAGGTCGAACTCCGACCGCTCGAGCACTTCGAATCCTTCGGCGTATGCCTGCATCAACCCGTACTCGATCCCGTTGTGGACCATCTTCGTGAAGTGCCCCGCGCCACCGGCGCCGACGTGGGCGAAGCCGTCCGCGGGCGCGAGCGCCGTGAAGATGGGCTCGAGCCGCGCCACCACGTCGTCGTCGCCGCCGACCATCAGGCAGTAGCCGTTCGCGTAGCCCCAGATCCCGCCCGAGACGCCGGCGTCCACGAACTGGACGCCGCGCTCCGACGCCTCGCGGTAGCGCCGCTGCGAATCGCGGAAGTTCGAATTGCCGCCGTCCACGATCGCGTCGCCGGCGTCGGCGAGCTCGAGGAGCGTCCGGAACGTCCCTTCCGTGATCTCGCCGGCCGGGACCATCATCCAGAACGCGCGTGGCGGCGTGAGCTGGTCGCGGAGCTGCTCGAGCGTCGACGCCGTCGACTCGACGCCCGGGTCGTAGGTCTTCATGTCGTGCCCGCGCTCCGCGAGCCTTTTCGCCATGTTGCCACCCATGCGGCCGAGCCCGATCATCCCGAGTTGCATTACGCCGCGGCCTCGACCCCGATGCGGGCGATCCGGCGCCCGCGTTCCCGCAACGCCTCCAAATCGCCCTGGGCCTGCGCACGGATCAGTCGTGCGAAGCCGAAGTCGCGTCCGGGGATCGGCAGGTCGTCGCCTGTGTCGTCCACCACCTGGAGGCAGAGCACGGAGTTCGGGCCGCCCTTGTGGAGCTGGCCCGTCGAATGCAGGTACCGCGGGCCGAGCCCATGCGTCACAACCAGTCCCGTCTGGCGGATACGGGCGATCAGCGGTTCGAGCGCGGCCTCGCGGCCGGGATCGATGAATGCCTGGATCGCGACGTAGTCCCCCTCACGCGCCTGCGCGAGCAGCTCCTCGAGCGAGCCGACCGGCTCGAGGGGTTCATCCGGGCCCGCGAGCACTGCCGCCGTCCGGTCCTTCGCAGCCTGCACGTCCGGCTGGTTGAACGGGTTGATCTCGAGAATCGATCCCGCGACGGCCACTGCGAACTCCCAGCGGAAGAATTCCTGCCCTAGCTCGTAGGCATCCGTGAGGCGCACCTCGTGTGCCTGCCGGGCGGAGCCGTGGGGAGACTCTCCGGGCGCGGGAACCAGGCCACGGCCCTCCTTGCCCGTCGACTCCGCGATCAGCTGCTCGGCCCAGAGGCCGAATCCGTGGACGTCCTCGAACACGACCTTGTCGCGGCCTTCGCGCCACCCGTCACCGAGGGCGAGCCCGAGCTCGAAGCCCGGGTTGCCCTCGGCGAGACGACACGCCTCACGCATCTCCTCGGCGCGATCGAGCACGCGGCGCACGTCGATGCCCATCAGCACCGCCGGCACCATTCCGAACGGCGACAGCGCCGAATAGCGGCCGCCGATCGTGGCCTCGCCGTGGAAGATGCGGATGAAGTGGTGTTCGCCGGCGAACGTCTCGAGCTCCGAGCCCGGGTCGGTGACGGCCGCGAATTGGGCGCCGCGCGCGAGGAAGTAGTCCGTGTGCGCGCGGGTCTCGAGCGTCGTCCCCGATTTCGACGCGGCGAGGAAGAGCGTGCGCTCGGGGTCGATCTGAGACTCGAGCCGGCGGATAGCCGCAGGATGTGTCGTGTCGAGGACGTGGAATCGCTCGGCGCCGAAGGCGCGCCGCAGCACTTCCGGCGCGAGCGACGACCCGCCCATCCCGAGGAGAACGGTGTCGTCGACCGCGCCTGCCGAGACGATCTCGTCCGCGAACTCGAACAGGTCGTCGACCTGCTCGCGCATCCGCGCCGGCTCGTCCAACCAGCCGAGCCACCGTGCCTCGTCGTCGCCGGTCCAGACCGTGGGGTCACGATCCCAGATCCGCTCGACGAGGCCGGTGGCGTGCCGGGTCACGCCGGGGCCAGGACCTCGCGCTTCTCCGCGATCCCCTGTTTCAGCTCTCGGAACGAGTCGCTGAACTTCTGGACGCCCTCGCGCTCGAGCGTAGCGGTGACGTCGTCGTAGTCGACGCCCACCGCGCGCAGCCGCTCGAACACATCGCTCGCCTCGTCGAGCCCGGTCTCGAGCGTGTCCGCGAGGATGCCGTGGTCCTGGAACGCCTCGATCGTCTCCTCAGGCATCGTGTTCACGGTGTCGTGGCCGATCAGCTCCTCGACGTAGAGGACATCGCGGTACTCGGGGTTCTTCGTCGACGTCGACGCCCATAGGCAGCGCTGCGGCGTCGCACCGCGCGCTGCGAGCCGCCGCCAGCGTTCGGACGCGAACGTCTCCTTGTAGTGCTGGTACGCGAGCTTCGCGTTCGCGATCGCGAGCTTCCCGCGCAGAGCGAGCGCCTCGTCGGTGCCGATCGCCTCCAGCCGTTTGTCGGCTTCGGTGTCGACGCGGGAGACGAAGAACGATGCGACAGAGTGGACGGTCGCGGGGTCGCCGCCGTCCTCGACGAGCCGCTCGACCCCACGGATGAACGCCTCGACGACGTCCTTGTAGCGGTCGAGCGCGAAGATCAGCGTCACGTTGATGTTGCGGCCGGCGGCGATCGAGTCCTCGATTGCGCCGACGCCCGCCTCCGTGGCGGGAATCTTCACGTACAGGTTCGGCTCGTCGATCCACTCGTGCAGACGCTGTGCCTCCGCGAGCGTCGCATCGCGCTCGTACGCCAGATCGGGATCGACCTCCCACGAGACGTAGCCGTCCACGTGGTCGCTCGAGTCCCACGCACGACGCAGCAGGGCACATGCGTCCTTGACGTCGCCCGCCGAAAGCGCGAGGAAGATCTCCTTGGGATCCTGCTCGCGGTCCAGGAGCGACTTGAGCTGCTCGTCGTACGCGGAGCCGCCCGACAGCGCCTTCTGGAAGATGGTTGGGTTCGATGTCACGCCGACGACGGCGTCGCGCTCCATCATTCGCTCGAGCTTCCCGTTCTCGAGGATGTCCCGCGAGAGGTAGTCGAGCCAGACGCTCTGGCCGTGGTCAGCGAGTTGCTGCAGTGGTGTCTTGGACATTTCGCTTCTCCATTTCGTCGATCTTCTCCAGCCGGCGCAGGTACCGGTCGCCGCCGTCGAACTCGGCGCCTAGAAACGCGCGCACGAGCTCGTCGGCGAGGTCGGGTCCGACGATGCCGGAACCGAGGCAGAGCACGTTCATGTCGTCGTGCTCGACACCCTGGTGCGCCGAGTACACGTCGTGGCAGATAGCGGCCCGAATGCCCGGGATCTTCGACGCGGCGATCGACGCTCCGACGCCCGAGCCGCACACGAGGACGCCGCGGTCTGCAACGCCGGAACGGATCGCATTCCCGATCTCCTGCGCCTTGTCCGGATAATCGATCCGCGGCTCCGGACGATCCGTTCCCAGATCGACCGCCTCGTGGCCGAGCCCTTGCAGCGTCTCGAGGATCCGGTCGCGGAGCTTGACTCCGCGATGGTCGAACGCGACTGCGACACGCATGCTCCTACGTTACCCCTCTGCTGCTTCGTAGACTCCTGTCCATGACCGGCCCCGAACTGTGGCGCGAGCTCGGGCAGCAACTGCGAGTCGATGCAGTGCGCGCGAGCGCCGAGGCGGGATCGGGGCACCCGACCTCGTCCATGTCTGCCGCCGACCTCGCGGCGGTGCTGCTCGCAGATCACTTCCGCTACGACCTGGACGACCCGAAGAGCCCCGCGAACGACCGGCTGATCTTCTCCAAGGGCCACGCGTCGCCGCTTGTCTACGGCCTGTTCCGGGCCGCAGGCGCGATCTCGGAAGAGGAATTCATGACTTACCGGCAATTGGGGTCGCGCCTCCAGGGCCATCCGACGCCCGTGCTGCCGTGGGTGGACGTGGCGACGGGCTCGCTCGGCCAGGGGCTCCCGATCGGCGTCGGCTTGGCGCTCGCGGGCAAGAGGCTCGACCGGCTTCCGTTCCGCGTGTGGGTGATCTGCGGCGACAGCGAGATGGCCGAGGGCTCGATGTGGGAGGCGATCGAGCACGCCGCGTTTTACGAGCTCGACAACCTGACCGCGATCATCGATGTGAACCGGCTCGGGCAGCGCGGCGAGACGATGCACGGGTGGAATCTCGACTACTACTCCGCGCGCCTTCGCTCGTGCGGCTGGCGCGCGATCGAGATCGACGGGCACGACGTCGAGGCCGTCGACGCCGCGTACCGCGAGGCCGAGGCGAGCGACCGCCCAACCGCGGTGGTTGCAAAGACGCTCAAGGGCAAGGGCTACTCGAAGGTCGAGGACCAGGAGGGCTGGCACGGCAAGGCTGTGGCCGAGGAGGGCGTGCAGGAGCTCGGGGGCGTCCGCAACATCCGGATCGACCTGCCGAAGCCGGAAGCGCGCGAGCGGCATCGTTTCGACACGCCGGGCGGCGAATGGCCGCGCTATGAGGTCGGTTCCTCGATCGAGACGCGGAAGGCGTACGGCGAGGCGCTCGCGGCACTCGGCGACGATCGCAGCGACGTCGTCGCGCTCGATGGCGAGGTGTCGAACTCGACCTACGCCGAGATCTTCCGTGACGCGCATCCCGACCGGTACTTCGAGATGTATATCGCCGAGCAGCAGCTCGTAGCCGCGGCCGTCGGCATGCAGGTGCTCGGCTGGAAGCCCTTCGCCTCCTCGTTCGCCGCGTTCATGTCTCGTGCGTACGACTTCATACGGATGGCTGCTATCTCACGCGCCAACCTCAGGCTCTGCGGCTCGCACGCCGGCGTGTCGATCGGTGAGGACGGCCCGTCGCAGATGGCGCTAGAGGATCTCGCCGCGTTCCGCGCGGTCCACGACTCCACAGTGCTCTATCCGTGCGACGGCAATCAGACCGCGAAGCTCGTCGCGGCGATGGGCGATCTCGACGGCATCTCCTTCCTGCGGACGACGCGGGCGAAGACGCCGGTGATCTACTCGCCCGACGACGATTTTCCCATCGGAGGCGCGAAGGTTCCGCGCGACGGCGACGACGTGACGCTGATTGGGGCGGGGATCACGCTCCACGAGGCGCTCGAGGCGGCCGAGTCGCTCGACGCGGAGGGAGTATCGGCACGCGTGATCGACCTGTACTCGGTCAAGCCCATCGACGTTGCGACGCTGCGCGAGTCGGCAGAAGCCACACAAGGGCGAGTCGTGGTGGCGGAGGATCACTGGGCCGAGGGCGGTCTCGGTGAAGCGGTGCTGTCGGCGCTGGTCGGCCTGGAGCTCTCGTTCGAACACCTGGCCGTGCGGGAGATGCCCGGGTCGGGCACGCCCGACGAGCTGCTTTCGGCGGCCGGGATCGATGCCGAGCACATTGCCGACGCGGCGCGGAAGCTGGTTCAGGCCGAGGCGGTCGCCCGGTAGAGCGCGTCGAGGCGCTCACGCGCCTCGCGGTGCTGAGCCGTCCGCTCGGGCCGAGGCTCGAAACGGCGACCGAGCGGCACCGGCTCGTCTTCGATTCCCAGTGCGAGCATCGCGGCCCCGCGCGCCGACGCCTCGGCCGTGTCCGCCATCGCCACCGGCGTTTCGAGCACGTCCGCAATGAGCTGCGCCCACCCGGGCCGCGAGATGAGAGCGGCGCCCGTCGCCACCACTTCTCGGACCTGATCAACCTCACTTGCAAGCTTGCTCTGACTAGACCAATCAGACCAGCTTGACCTGAGCAACTCCCAGATCGTCCCAAGCCTGTAGGCGATTCCCTCGTAGGCGGCCTGCGCGATGTCACAGGCGTGTGTCGAGTGCGTAACGCCGGAGATCACGCCCGCAGCGTCGCCGCGCCAGCCTGGAGTGCGCTCTCCGCCGAGCTGCGGGAGGAGGAGGACACGTCCCGGAGGGAGGTCGCGGGCATCGTCGACGTCCGCGCCCGTCAGTCGACCGACGGTTGAAAGCAGGTTGCCGCCGTCCGAAAGCGCCCCGCCCTGGACGAGCCGCTCCGCGTCGAGGCGGTAGAGGAACAGCCCAGGTGTGCTCCGCGCGTCGTGCCGGATCACGCGGAGCGCCGAGCTGGTCCCGATCGTCACGACCGGGCGGCCGTCGAGGCACCCCGCGCCGACGTTCGCCGCGGCGCCGTCGCCGAGCCAGACGCCTGCTTCCAGAATGGGCGGCAGCGCGGCTTCGTCCAGGCCGAGTGCCGCCAGCAGGTCGCGGTCCCACCGCCGCGCGTGCACGTCGAGGCATCCGGTCCCTGAAGCGAGGGACATACTGGTGGCCAGCGATCCTTCGACGCGCAGGCGGAGGTAGTCTCCCAGCGCCGCGAGACGCGAAAATCCGACGCCCTCGCGCCTCAGCCGCCGAAGCTTCGCCGGCCAGAACGACGGATGAAGAGGAGCGCCTGTCCGTGCATGCACGGCGGCGGCGCCGAGCTCCCGCCCCAGCGCCTCGGCGTCGTGCGCCGCGCGGAGATCGAGCCACGTCGAGACCGGCGTGAGCGGGCGGTCGCGCTCGTCGAGCGCGACGAGCGAGTGCCAGAGCGTCGACCACGCAACGGCATCCACTTCGCCGGCGGCCGTGAGCGCCTCGTCGACGAACGAGACGATCGGCTCCAGCGGCAATTCGCCGTTGGCGTCGGCCGCGTGGTGGAGCCGGCCGAGCGACGGCCCCACCGGCTGGGCTGCATCGTCGTAGACCTGCGCCCTGGCGGACGACGTGCCGATGTCCACCGCCAGCACGCGGGTCACGCGCGGGACCTTACGGATCCACCGACCTGCGCCTAGTCTTGACACATGGCCGTCGTGATCGCATCCAGCCTCCGCAAGGAGATCGCCGCACACGTGCTGTTCGACGGCGTCTCGTTCAAGGTCGAGCGTCGCGACCGACTCGCCCTCGCCGGCCCGAACGGCGCCGGCAAGACGACGCTGCTTCGGCTGCTGGCGCGAGAGACCGAGGCGCACGGGGGCGACCTCGCGTTCCAGAAGGGCACTCGCGTCGCGCTCCACGATCAGCGGCCGCCACTCCAACGTCGTTTGTCGCTGCGCGAATACGTGCTCTCCGGCGCTTCCGACCTGGTGGCATTCGAGACGCTCCTCCGCGAGCTCGAGCAGCGGATGGCCGGGGGCGACCATGGTCCGGAGGTTCTGCGCCGGTATTCCGAGGCGCAGTCACGGCTCGAGCATGCAGGCGGGTACGCGTGGCGCGAACGCGTGTCGTCCGTCGCGCGTGGGCTCGGATTCGCCGAGCCCGACCTCGACCGGCCGCTCGACACATTCTCGGGCGGCGAGCTCACGCGCGCATCGCTCGCGCGGGCTCTCGGCGGCGATCCCGACCTCCTGCTTCTGGACGAGCCGACGAACCATCTCGACGTCACCTCGCTCGAGTGGCTGGAGAACGAGCTGCAATCGCTCGACGCCGCCGTCGTGCTCGTGGCGCACGACCGCTGGTTCCTCGAGGCGACGACGACGGCGGTCCTCGAGCTCGAGGCAGGCCGCTCCACCTACTTCGCCGGTCCGTGGCACAACTGGCGGCTCGAGCGCGCTGCGCGCCTGCACTCGGCGCAAAAGGAATCCGCGCGCATGTCGGAGGACATCGCGCGCCTCGAGCGCTTCGTCGAGCGGTTCCGTTACAAGAAGAGCCTCGCGAAGCGGGCGCAGGCGAAGCTGACCCAAATCGGCCGGCTCGAGCGCGAGCGCGCGAAGCAGACCGAGGAGATCGAGCTCCTCACGCGGCGCTCGCGCCGGCTCGGGTTCGAGTTCTTCAACCCCGCGCGGAGCGGACGGACTGTCGTCGAAGTCGAGCGGCTCCACGTGCGGATCGGCGATCGCGTGCTCCTCGAGGATGCGTCATTCGCACTCGAGCGGGGAGAACACGTCGCGCTGGTTGGGCCGAACGGCGCAGGCAAGACGACGCTCCTCGAGACGTTGCTCGGCAACCGCGAGGCGAACGGCGGACGGGTGCACCTCGGTCACGGCGTCGTGCCCGCGTACTTCTCGCAGCAGGAGATCGAGCTGGACGAACGCCTGACGGTGCTCGAGTCGGCGCAGAAGGCGACGGGGCTGCAGCGGCCGCAGGCGCAGCAGCTCCTCGGCCGGTTCCTCTTCAGCGGCTGGAACGAGCACGAGAAATCGGTCTCGGTGCTCTCCGGCGGAGAGCGCCGACGGCTCGCCCTCGCGCACGTCGTTGCGTCCGGCGCGAACTTCCTCGTCCTCGACGAGCCGACGAACCACCTCGACGTCGAGTCGCGGGAGGCGCTCGAGGCCGCCCTGGAGGCGTTCCCCGGCACGCTGCTCCTCGTCTCGCACGACCGGGCGCTGGTCGATGCCGTCGCACATCGGACGCTGGCGCTCGAGGACCGGACGCTGAACAGCTACGACGGTGGCTGGGCGGAGTTCGCCCGCCGCAAGGAGGAGGCGGCCGCAGCCGCGGCGGCAGCGGGAGCGGCGTCGAAGGCGAAGGAGTCGAAGGCTGCGAAGCCTCGGCCGGAGCGCCCGGCGCCGAGCCGTCCGTCCGAGCTCGATCGGCTCGAGGCTGACATCACGAACCGCGAGTCGCTCGTCGCCGACCTCGAGCGGCGGCTCGCCGAGGACTGGGCCAACGTGGAGACGCTGCAGGCGCACCGACGCGCGCGAGACGAGCTGCAGCGGCTGCTCGAGCGGTGGGAGCTCCTGTTCGAGAAGCAGCAGAGCGGAGCCACCGCTTCCACCGAAGCCACGTAGCAAAGTGTTTCCTTGGCCGGGATCCGGGCCGGGTCCCAGCCGGCGAAGGCCTCAGCGCGCGGGCGACTCGGCGCGCGCGAGCGCGCGCGAGAGCCAGGGCGCGAGCTCGCGCAAGAACGCTGGGTCGACGGCGTGCGGCAACGACGACTCGCGGTAGAGGACGTCGGCGCCGGCACTGTCCAGCAGCTCGCGGGCGCGCCGACCCCACTCGACGTCGATCACGTCGTCGTACGTCCCGTGTCCGATCGCGACCGGCGGCAGCGGCGGCGAGAGGTCGAGCTGCCACTCGGGCACCTCGGGCACGAA
>Ga0126312_10000677_pt1 | contig 21084 bp, 22 predicted proteins | sample Plot104A_FD_92537 | JGI IMG/M metagenome (GOLD analysis project Ga0126312, IMG submission 92537) | Serpentine soil microbial communities from UC McLaughlin Reserve, CA, USA - Plot104A | ecosystem: Environmental > Terrestrial > Soil > Grasslands | place: USA: UC McLaughlin Reserve, Lake County...
GCGCTGGCAGGACAACGACGTCTACGGGCACGTCAACAACGTCGAGTACTACGCCTTCTTCGACACCGTGATCAACCACTGGCTGATCGCCGAGGGTGGCCTGGACATCCACGCCGGCCAGACCATCGGGCTCTGCGCCGAGTCGCACTGCCGCTTCGACGCCCCGATCGTCTTCCCCGACACCGTGGACGCGGGCCTGCGCGTCGGCCGCCTCGGGCGTCGCAGCGTGACCTACGAGATCGGCCTCTTCCTCCAGGGCGCCGACACCCCGGTGGCCGAGGGCTGGTTCGTCCACGTGTTCGTGGACCGCGCGACGCGCCGCTCGGCCGACATCCCGTCCGACATCCGCGACTGCCTGGCGCGCCTGGAGGTGGCGGCGTGAGGACGCGCGGCGCGGTGCTGCGCGAGATGGGACTCCCCGCTCCCTACGCCGAGTCGAGGCCGCTGGAGGTGACGGAGGTGGAGCTGGCGCCCCCGGGCCCGGGAGAGATGCTGGTCAAGGTGCGCGCGGCGGGCCTGTGCCACTCCGACCTGTCCGTGATCGACGGCTCGCGCCCGCGCGTGATGCCGATGGTCCTGGGCCACGAGGCGGCGGGCGAGGTCGTCGAGCTGGGCCCCGAGGCCCACGGCTTCCAGCCCGGCGACCACGTCGCGCTGTCCTTCGTCCCCACCTGCGGCGAGTGCCACGAGTGCCGCGGCGGGCGGGCCGCCCTCTGCGACCCGGGCGGCAAGGCCAACGCGGCCGGCACGCTGCTCTCGGGCGACCGGCGCTGGGAGGAGCCCCTCCACCACCACCTGGGCGTCTCGGCCTTCGCCGAGCACATCGTGGTGAGCACGCACTCGGCGGTGAAGATGCCCGACGGCGTGCCGTTCGAAGTGGCAGCCCTGTTCGGCTGCGCCGTGCTGACCGGCGTGGGGGCCGTGGTGAACTCGGCGGACGTCCACACGGGCCAGAGCGTGGCGGTCTTCGGGTTGGGGGGCGTCGGGCTCGCGGCCCTGCTGGGCGCCCGCCTGGCGGGCGCCGGCATCCTGGTCGCCGTGGACCGGATTCCGGACAAGCTGGAGCTGGCGAAGGAGCTGGGCGCCACCCATGTCGTGCCGGCCGGTGACGACGTGGTCGAGCAGGTCAAGGAGGCCACCGGCGGCCTCGGGCCCGACCATGCGCTCGAGACGGTGGGCAGCGAGAAGGTGCTGGCCGAGGCCTACGCGGCGACGCGCCGCGGCGGCACAACCGTGACCGTGGGGCTGCCGCACCCCGACCGCCACCTGTCCATTCCGGCGGTGACCCTGGTGACCGAGGAGCGCACGCTGAAGGGCTCCTACCTGGGCTCGTGCAACCCGCCCGTCGACGTGCCCCGCTTCGTGGACCTCCACCTCGAGGGCCGGCTGCCCGTCGAGCGCCTGCTCACGCACCGCCTGGCCGTGGAGGAGCTCAACGAGGGCTTCGACCGCCTAGCCGCCGGAGAGTGCGTGCGCCAGGCCGTGATCTTCGGCGACTAGCCCGCTACGAGGGGGGCCTCACGTCTCGGCGCTCGCCTTCGCGGCCGGCTTGCCTCCGTTCTTCGATCGCGGGCGCTTCGTGCGCCCCATGTAGACCTGCTCCAGCTCGTCGAGCGCGTCGCGGGTGCGGTCCAGCAGGACCCAGGTGTCGTCGACCTGGTAGCGGTCGGCGACGATCCCGAAGTCCATGTGATCGCGGTAGCTCATCACGGTCATGTTGAGCCCGACGCCGTCGAGGATCGCCGACACGGGGTAGAGCGCCTCGAGCTGCGCCCCGGCGCAGAACAGCGGCTCGCGCGGGCCGGGGACGTTGGAGATCACCAGGTTCAGCGGCGGGCGGGTGCGGCTGAGCAGCTCGATGGTGCTGCGCGCGGCCAGAGCCGCCACCGCCGGCGGGATGAAGGCGGTGCCGTCGGTCAGCAGGCTGGCCGGCACGGCCTGGTGGCGGGCCTTTGCGCTCATGAGCGAGGCGTGGGTCTGCTCCAGGCGCTTGCGCGGGTCCTTCTCGTGGGTGGGGATCTCGACGATCATCGTTCCCACGCGGTTGCCGAACACCCCCCGCTCCGCCTCGGTCCGCACCGATACCGGGATCATCGCCAGCAGCGGCTCCGAGGGCAGGTCGTCGCGCTCGATCAGGTAGTCGCGCACCGCGCTGGTGCACAGGGCCACCACCACGTCGTTGACCGTGGTGCCCGCGGCATCCTTGACGGCCTTGACGGTGTCGAGGGAGACCTGCCCGCACGACAGGCGCCGGTGCGGCGAGATCGGCCCATTGAAGTGGGTCCGCGGGGCGCGCGAGCTGCTGGACTCCAGCGCCTCTGAAGGCACGTCGCCGGCCACTCGCCGGCGCAGGCCGCTCAGGCCCTTCGAGAGCGTGGTGGCGCCGGGGAAGGCCGTGGCGCCGGGGAAGTCGGTGAGGTTTGGCAGCACCCCGGGGACCGAGCGCAGCGCGCGCACGGGTTGGGAGGGCAGGCCGAGCACGCCGCGGCCGAGCATCTCGAGGTCGCCGGGCACCCGCTCGCCGTGGTAGTCCTCCTCGGGCGGGTCGACGTCGCGCCCCTCGGGACTCGGGTCCAGGATCGCGGACAGGATCTCGTTGCCCGAGACGCCGTCGACGGCGGAGTGGTGAACCTTGTTGAACAGCGCGACGCGCCCGTTCTCCAGCCCCTGGATGACGTAGAGCTCCCACAGCGGGCGGGAGCGGTCCAGCGGCCGGGCGTGCAGGCGCGCGACGGTCTCGCACAGCTGGGCCTCGGTCCCCGGCGGCGGGATCGCGGACTCGCGCACGTGGAAGTCGAGGTCGAAGTCGGGGTCCTCGACCCAGTAGGGCTGGTCGAGGCCGAAGGGCACGTTGACCAGCTTCCAGCGGAAGGGGGGCAGCAGGTGCAGCCGCTCGCCGAGCATGCGGCAGATGTCCTCCGAGCGGAGGTCGCCGTCGGGCGCGGTCGACGGGTCGTAGATCGCCAGGCTGGCGACGTGGCCGTACGTGCGCGCGTTCTCGATCGCGAGGAACTGTGCGTCAAGGCTCGACAGCTGCTTCATGTGTGTCCTCCCTCTTGGGAGATCACCTTCCCATACGGGCGGAGTCCTCAACACTGCCATGACCCCGCAGCGACCCGGCGTGCGCCCGCGCCTCGGGATCGCGCCGCACCTTGAGCAGGCTCGCGACGGTGGTGATGGTTAGCACCACTGCGATCACCACTAGCGAGAAGCCCGTGGAGATCTCCGGCACCGACTTGTCCACGTCGGTGTGGCCGAAGTGCAGGATCAGCTTGGCCCCGATGAAGGCGAGGATCAGCGAGAGCCCGACCGAGAGGTAGACCAGTCGGTCGAGCAGGCCCGAGACCAGGAAGAACAGCGCCCGCAGGCCCAGCAAGGCGAAGGCGTTGGCGGCGAACACGATGAACGCCTCCTCGGTGACCCCGAAGACGGCCGGGATCGAGTCCAGGGCGAACAACAGGTCGGTGCTGCCGATCGCCAGCAGCACCAGCAGCAGGGGCGTGGCCACGCGGGCGCCCCCCACATGGGTGAACAGCTTGCCGTCGTCGTACTGGTCGGTGAAGGCCAGACGCTTGCGGGCGAACCCGACCAGCGCGTTGTCCTCGACGGTGGGGTCCTCCTCGCGGTGGCGAAAGAGCTGGACGGCGGTGAAGATCAGCAGCACGCCGAAAAGCAGGAACATGAACGAGAATGCCGAGAGCAGGGCGGCTCCGAGCGCGATGAAGATCGCCCGCAGAATCAGGGCGAGGAGGATCCCGAAGGTGAGCACCCGCTGCTGGTGCTCCGCGGGCACCGCGAACGTGGTCATGATGATCACGAACACGAAGAGGTTGTCCACGGACAGGCTCTTCTCGACGATGTAGCCGGCGAAGTACTGCCCGCCGAAGTCCCATCCGGCGACCACCCCGAACACGCCGCCGAAGGCGATCGCGATGCCGATGTAGAAGACAGACCAGGCGGTCGCCTCTCTGAACCCCACCGCGTGCGGGCGGCGCCCGGACACGAACAGATCGAGGAAGAAGAGCGCCGCGATGAGGCCGAGCGTCAGCGCCCAGCCGGCAGTTGTCACCTCGAGCACGGCCAGCACCGTAGTGTGCGGGGTGTGGGCGTACGCGACATAGGTGATCGCGCGTGGCCGCTGCTCAACCGCCTGGCGGGAGCGCACACGGCCGCCTACCGGGCCACAGGAGGCCGCATCGGCCACCGCTTCCCGGGGCTCCCCCAGATGCTGTTGCTCGACCACGTGGGGGCCAAGAGCGGCCAGCGCCGCACCACTCCGCTCGTCTACGCCCGTGATGGCGACGACCTGGTCCTGGTCGCCTCGAAGGGCGGCCACCCGCAGAACCCGGCCTGGTTGCACAACCTCAAGGCCAACCCGGAGACGACGGTTCAGGTGGGCGGCGAGAAGCGGCGCGTCCGCGCCCGCCTGGCCGCTCCCGAGGAGCGCGACCGGCTGTGGGCCAGAGCGGACGCCGAGTGGTCGGACTTCAAGACCTACCGGGCCCGCACCGACCGCGAGATCCCACTGGTCGTCCTCGAACGGCGAAGCTAGACTTACGTTTCGTGAGTACAACTTCGATGACACCCACCCTCCCCGACACGCTGCGGCTCGGCCGGGTCCACATCGCGGTCACCGACCTCGAGCGCTCCAAGCGCTTCTACGCGCGCTCGATCGGGCTGCAGGCGCACGGGCCCAACACGATGGGCGCCGGCGGCGAGGATCTGCTGGTCCTGGAGGAGCAGTCCGGGGGCCGGCCGGCCGGACGTCACGCCGGGCTGTACCACTTCGCGCTCCTGCATCCCTCGCGCCTGGAGCTCTCGCGGGCGGCACGGCGGCTGCTGGAGACGAGCACGCCGATCAGCGGGGCGTCCGACCACGGGATCTCGGAGGCCATCTACCTGCCCGATCCCGACGGCAACGGCATCGAGCTGGCCGCCGACCGCGGCCGCGAGCGCTGGGGCGATCTGAGCGATCCCAAGACCATCGGCCCGGCGCCGCTCGACATGGCCGACCTCCTGTCGATGACCGATGGCGAGGCGCTGCGCCCGCAGGCCGACCCGGGTCTGGTGGTGGGCCACGTGCACCTGCACGTGGGCGACATCGAGCGCGCCCTGGTCTTCTACCGCGACCTTGTGGGCTTCGAGGTGATGACCCGGTTCCCCAGCGCGGCCTTCATCGCGGCTGGGGGCTACCACCACCACCTGGGCCTGAACACCTGGCGCGGTGAGGACGTGCCCGCCGCGCCGCCCGACGCCCTCGGCCTCCGGCGGTGGACGGTGGTGCTCGAAGGGCCGGAGTCGCTGGCGGCCCTGCGCGAGCGCCTGGAGGCGGGCGGCGTGGAGGTCGCCGAAGCCGACGGGGGCTTCGTGGCCGATGACCCGTGGCGCAACCGCCTGCTCTTCGTAGCGGGCGACTAGCGAACCCCTGGAGGTCTGGGGGGTCCATAGCCCCCACAAGCCTCCAGTGGTGTCGGCGGTGATGTCGGTTCGTCGCCGCGGGAGCTGCCTGAGCCGGTGAGGGCGGTACGGGCGCCGCTGTGAGGCGGCGCCGAGGGCGGCGTGGAGGGCGACGTGGCTGTCTGCTCTGTAGGCACAGCATCGCCTCCGGGCCGCGCCCTCGGAAGGCACCCTAGGGGGGGACTTTCCTCACCCTCCGCTTCATCCGCCGCTGCTTGAGCCGCCCCGCGGCCAGCGCCGGTCCGATCGCCCGCTGGCCCAGCCTCGGCCAGAGGTCGATCGCCCGCAGCAAGGGGCCGCGCCGGCGCGGCAGGATGGTGACCGGGCGCGGCTTGTCGACCAGCCGACCGACCGCCTCCGCCACGGCGCGCGGCTGGAGCAGGACGCCGGCGAACGAGGCCGCCGCGTCGCGGTCGTCGAGCTTGTCGAAGAGCATCGGCGTCCAGATGCCGTCGGGGCAGAGGCACGAGATGTCGATCCCCTTCACGCCGGCCTGGCGCAGGTCGTAGAGCGTGCCGAGGCTGAAGGCCATCGCGGCGTGCTTGGAGGCGCCGTAGACCGCTTCGCCCGGCGCGGCGACGATCCCCGCCAGGGAGATCACGTTGATCACGTGGCCGCGGCCGGCCGCTCGCATCGGCTCGAGCGCCGCCAGCGTCCCGTTCACGGTCCCCAGAGCGTTGACCTCGACCATCAGGCGGCGCGTCTCCTCGCTCTGCTCCCAGGCCGGGCCGGTCACCAGCACGCCTGCGTTGTTGACCCACACGGAGAGGCCGGAGGTCTCCTGGGCCGTCCGGCGGGCGGCGGAGCGGCAGGCCTCCGCGTCGCGCACGTCGAGCGCGGAGGCGAAGGCGGTGCCGCCCAGGTCGGCGGCGGCGCGCTCGGCGGCCTCGAGGTCGACGTCGGTCACGTGGACCACCAGCCCGCGCGCGGCGAGCACCCGGGCTATCTCCAGGCCGAGGCCGCGCGCGGCCCCGGTGACCAGCGCTCCGGCGCTCAAGCCCTGGTGGCGGGCCGGGCGAAGGTGGGGTGGACCTGGGTCAGCTCCTCGGAGACCTCCCACAGGCGCCGAGCGGCCTCCTCGTCCCGGGCGGCGCCGGAGCACCCGACCAGCCGGGGATGGCCGCGCTGCTCGCCGAGCCCGTCAGGACCGGCGTAGGAGCCGCCGGGCAGCCCCGGCTCGGTGGCGGCGTACAGCGTGGGGAGCGCCCCCATCTCCTCGCTCTGGGCGACGACGGTGTTGGCCACCCACATCAGCACGTCCTCGGCGCGCGTGAGCAGGCCGTTCCCGCTCCCGCCGCGGGTCTGCAGGTTGGTCGCGGCGTAGCCGGGGTGGGCGGCCATCGACCGGACTGCGGAGCCGGCCGCGTCGGAACGGCGCTGGAGCTCGAAGGCGAACAGCAGGTTGGCCAGCTTGGACTGCCCGTAGGCCGTCCAGCGGAAGTAGTGCCGCTCGCCCTGGAGGTTGTCGAAGTTGACGCCGCGCACCGTGCGGTGGGCGCCGCTGGACAGCGTCACCACGCGCGGCTCGGAGCCGCGCTCCAGGCGCTCGAGGAGCAGGCCGGTGAGCGCGAAGTGGCCGAGGTGGTTCGTGCCCAGCTGCATCTCGAAGCCGTCCTTGGTCTCACGGCGGGGAATCGCCATCAGGCCCGCGTTGTTGATGAGCAGATCCAGCCGCTCGTGCTCGAGGCCCTCGGCGAAGGCGTGCACGGAGGTCAGGTCGGCCAGGTCCAGCTTCGCGACCTCCACAGGGGCGTCGGGCGCCGCGTCGCGGATGGCGGCGGCCGCCTCGTCGCCCTTGGCGGTGTTGCGGCAGGCCAGCACCACGGTCGCGCCCTTCCTCGCCAGCTCGCGCGCGGTGGCCGCCCCGAGGCCGCTGTTGGCCCCGGTCACCACGGCGGTGCGGCCGGACTGGTCGGGGATGTCCTCCGTGGTCCAGCTCACTGCTCGGACGCTAGCGCCGGCGGCGGAGCAGCGCCAGGCCGCCCAAGCCGAGCGCGGTGAGCACGGCGGCGACGACGGTTGGCCGCGAGCGCAGGCGCCGGTACTCGCCGGTCACCTCGGGCCAGAGCCGGTCCTCGACCAGCTCGCCCGCCGCCTCGGGCGTGGCGGGCAGCCGGTCGGCCGGAATCGGCTCGCCGAAGGCCACCTGGACTCGCTTGGGCTTGGGGAGCGGGCCCAGCAGCAGGTCCTCGGTGCCGGTGATCGCACAGGGCACCAGCGGCGCGCGGCTCTCGAGGGCCAGCCGCCCCGCGCCCCGGCGAGGCGTTCCCAGCTCGTCCGGCTCGCGCACCCGTGTGCCCTCGGGGAAGAGCGCCAGCAGCCAGCCCTGCTCCAGGATGGTCCGCGCGGTGAGCAGCGCCTCGTCGTCGGTCTCCCCGCGCTTGACCGGGAACGCGCCCAATCGGACCAGCGTGCTTCCCCAGCGGCCCTGGAACAGCTCGATCTTGGCCATGAAGCGCAGCCGCCGCTTGGTGCACACGCCGAGGAAGAAGGAGTCGCCGAAGCTCTTGTGGTTCGGCGCGAGGATCGCAGCGCCCTCCCCCGGTATCCGGTCGGCGCCTTCGATGTGCATGCGAAACCACAGCCGCATGAGCGGGCCGAGCGTGCCCGCGACAAATGCGTACAACGGCTTCGAGACCCCCTTCTCGCGCGCGAAGCGGTGTGCCTCTTCGTCGGTCACCGGACACAGTCTCGCCTTCCTTTCGGCCGTCGGGCCTGAGAGGCTTCGCCCATGGCGGAGAACGAGGGCGGGCCCTTGGCGGGAGGTGACGACGTTTGCCCCGACTGCGACGGCACCGGGGTGGTGGCCGCAGGCGTCTGCGACACCTGCGGCGGGACCGGCTGGGTGAGCCAGACTCGCGCTGAGCCCGGCGCCTGAGCGCTAGGCGGAGACGCCCTCCGCCGCGAGCCAGCCCGACACGTCGTCAGGCGGGGAGCCGTCGAACTCGGCGCGGACGGCCAGGCGAAGTAGCTCATCGCGGGGCGCGTCGAGCTCGTCGCGGCGGTGGGCCAGGTAGACCGCCACGGCAGCGGTCATTACGAGCACGGGGTCGTCGCCCTCCGGGTCGATTCGTCCCACCTCCTCGGCGATGCGCTCGTCGATGTCCTCGATCGCCGTGACCGGCTCGTCGGAGTCCTCGGTCCGCTGCTGGAGGTCCTCGACGAGGTCGTTGCCCGGGTCGGTCACCTCGGCGGCGCGTCGCACGATCTCGGACAGCGTTGGGGTGGAGGGCTCGGTCGGCATGGCGATGCCCTACCCCGGCGCGGCGCTGTTCAGACCTCGCCCAGCTCGAGGCGCGCGCCCTCGGCCACGGAGACCGAGCGCCGCCCGGCGAGCAGCTCCTCCAGCTCGCGCCCGACCAGCTCGTGGCGCCACCCTCCGGCCGCCCGGGCCCGGGGCCGGTCGCCGTTGCGCAGCGAGGCCACGAGCTCCGCGATCTCGGCCTGCGTGGCGACCAGCTCGGTGGCGACCTCGGCCTCCTGGGCGCGGTGGCGGACGACCGCCTGGGACAGGGCGATCACCGGCGCGTCGCGCGAGTCGCGCGGCGCTGCCCCGCCGGAGGGGGCGGGCACCTCCCGCTGCTCGCCCCGCCTCACCGCGTCGAGCAACTCGCGATGGCGCCGGTGCAGTGTGGGCTGGGGCAGGCCGCGGATCTCCTCGAGGGCCGCGCGTGTCTCCGGCATGCGGCGCGCCACCTCGGTCAGCGCCTGGTCCGGGAGGATCGACGTTGCCGCGCGGTCGGCGCGCTCGGCCGCGCGCTCGCGCCAGTCGACCAGCTCGCGGGCCACGCCGCGGCCCTCGGCGCTGAGGCGACCGAGCTTGGGCAGGCGCTCGAACAGCCGTTGGGGGTCGCGCTCGTCGCTGGAGCGCTCGAGCGGGCGGCACTCCTCGAGCGCCCACTCCAGCCGCCCGCGGGCCATCAGACGCTCCTGGAGGTTCTCGCCCAGTGCGAGCAGGCGGCTGGCGTCGGCACGGGCGTAGGCGAGCTGCGCGTCGGTGAGGGGGCGCCGGTCCCAGCGGGTGAAGCCCTCGCCGCCCTTGAGCTTGACCCCGAGCACGCGCCGCACCAGGGACTCGTAGCCCTCCTGGGGCCCGAGGCCGAGGAAGCCGGCGGCCACCTGGGTGTCGAACAGGCAGTGGACCTCGGTGTTCCACTCCCGGCGCAGCAGGGCCACGTCCTGACGGCCCGCGTGCATCACCACCTCGATGGCGGGATCGGCCAGCGCGGCGGCGAGCGGGGCGGGGTCGAAGTCGCCCTCGAGCGGGTCCAGGACGTCCGTGCGAACGCCGTCCTCGGCCGCGGGGTCGGGAACGGCGACCTGAACGAGGCACAGCAGCGCCCGGTAGCGCCGCTCGGACATGAACTCGGTGTCCACTGCGAGGCGGCCGTGCTCGGCGGCCAGCGCGGCGATTGGCTGGGTCACAGCTCCGACGCTACATACTGGCCCCGGTGCGCCCGTTCCTCGCCGCCGCCGCCGTGCTGCTGCTCGCGCTGCCCGTCTCCGCTCAGGCGCGCAGCGAGGAGGTGGGGCGCTCGGCGCAGGGCCGGGCCATCACCGCGGTCCGGGTGGGCAACCCGGCCGCGCCCCGCAAGGTCCTGGTGGTGGGCGCCATCCACGGCAACGAGCAGGCCGGCATGGCGGTCAGCCGGCGGCTGCGCGGCGCCCGCCCGCCGCGGGGCACCGAGCTGTGGCTGATCGACGCCGTGAACCCCGACGGCGTCCGGGCCGGCCGCCGGCAGAACGCGCGTGGTGTGGACCTCAACCGCAACTTCGGGGTCGGCTGGCGCCCGGGCGGCCGCCCCTTCGACACCTTCTACCCGGGCCCGGAGCCCTTCTCCGAGCCGGAGTCACGCGTAGTGCGCGACCTGACGCTGCGCATCCGGCCACGGGTCACCGTCTGGTACCACCAGATGAAGAACCTGGTGACCAAGCGCAGCGGCGGGGACGTGCGCCTGGAGGCCATCTACGCCCGTGGCGCGCGCATGCGCCACCGCCGCCTGGCTCCGCTGCCCGGCCTGGCCACGAGCTGGCAGAACCGCACCGTGCGGGGCTCCACCGCGTTCGTGGTGGAGCTGCCCGCGGGGCGGCTGTCGCCGCGCTCCACGCGCCGGCACGCGGGCGCCCTCCTCGCGGTCGCCAAGGCGGTCGCGCCGCCGCGAACGATCCGCAAGCGCATCCCCTTCGGCGACGACCGCAAGCGCCAGACGCGCGCCTACGCCCGCCGCCACTACGGCATCGACTCCTTCACGCTCGACCGCCCGCGCGTGATCGTGCAGCACTACACGGCGACCAACAGCTTCTCCTCGGCCTACAACACCTTCGCTCGCAACCGGCCGGACCCCGAGCTGGGCGAGCTGCCCGGCGTGTGCGCGCACTACCTGATCGACGGCAGGGGGCGCATCTACGACCTGGTGCCGACGAACATCATGTGCCGGCACACCGTCGGCCTGAACTACACGGCGATAGGGATCGAGCACGTGGGCACCAGCGACGGCGGGATCTTGCGCAACCGTCGTCAGATCGCGGCCTCGCTGCGGATCACGCGCCACCTGCAGGGGCGCTACGGCATTCGCACCGGAGACGTGATCGGCCACAACGAGAACCGCTCGCACCGCCTGCACCGCGAGCGCGTCGCGCGCCTGCGGAACCAGACCCACGGGGACTTTCGCCGGGCGTCGATGCGCCGCTATCGCCGCGCGCTCAAGCGGTTGCCGGCGCCCCTGAGCGTCCGGTAGGAGTTGTACCCGCCCTGGGCGGGTAGGACCCGATTCGGGGTGGTTACCTATCTGCTTGGCATTGGAGTGGCGCTTGCCGCCGCGAGCTCATACAGCATCGGCGTGCTGCTCCAGTCCCTGGAGGCGCGCGAGGTCCCCCAGACCGAGTCACTGCGGCTCTCCCTGCTCAGGAACCTCGTGTCGCGCAGGCGCTGGGTCTTCGGCACGCTGTGCGTGATCCTCGGCTGGGCCCTTCAGGCCGCCGCGCTGGGGCTCGCGCCCCTCACCGTCGTGCAGCCCGCCCTCGCCGTCGGGCTGTTCGTGCTGCTGTTCGCGGGCGAGCGCCTCTCCGACGAGTGCGTCGGTCGCCGCGAGGTCCTGGCCATCCTGGCGATCTCGGTGGGCGTGGCCGGACTCGGACTGGCATCGCCCAAGGACGCCGACGGTGGCTCGGCCACCGCTTCGGTGATCGCCCCCACCCTCGCGGTGTTCGCCGTGATCGCGCTCACTCCATACCTGCTTCGCGGCCGGACGGTGCCCGTGCTGGTGGTGCTGAGCGCGGGCCTTGCCTACGCGTGTTCGGGCTTCATGACCAAGTTCGTGGCCGACGCCTTCTCCGAGATGCGGATCTTCACCGGCCTGGCCTGGCTGGGGGGGACGGCGCTGGCCGCGATCGTCGGCCTGGTCAGCGAGATGACCGCGCTGCAGAGGCGCTCGGCCATACGCGTCTTCCCCGGCGTGCTGGTGATCCAGATCGTGCTGGCGGTGCTGTGCGCCCCGCTGCTCGCGGGCGAGCGGTGGAGCACCGACCCACTCAAGCTGGTCCTGCTCGGCGTCTCGCTGGTGGTCCTGGCCGCCGGCACCGCCGTGCTCGCCAGCGCCGGGGCCGTGGCGGCAGTGGTGGACTCCGACGCTACTTCCGAATCGCCTGAGCCACCTGCACCCGAGCCCGGCGAGCGCGCCGAGCAGGTGCCAGCGTCAGCCGCCTGATCTCGGCGAGCGTGGGGAAGGGGATGCGGCTCACCATCAGCAGGCTGAGCACGATCACGACGGCCAGCGTCAGGCCCCGCGGGGCCTGCACGGCGGCCAGCCCGACCACGATCAGGCCGGACGGGGGGATCGACAGACCGACGAAACGCCGGCGCGACTCCTCGTCGACCTGGAAGCGCGCGAGCCGGTAAGCGCCGCACAACAGGAAGCCCAGGCAGGCGGCGATGCCCGCCACGGGGACCGACTCGACGACGCTCAGGTACACGGCCAGGGCCGGCACGATCCCGAACGAAACGAGGTCGGCCAGCGAGTCGAGCTGCGAGCCGAACTCGCACTCGCTCTTGGTCAGGCGGGCCACCAGCCCGTCGACCGAGTCGCACAGCGCGGCCGTCCCCACGCAGCCCGCGGCCCAGGCGAAGTCGCCCTGCTCGGCGAGGATCAGGGCGAGGAAGCCGGCGGCCAGGTTCCCGCTGGTAAGCAGGTTCGCGAGGCTCACGCGCGCGCTCATCGACCGGCTTCCAGAGAGCGAGCTATCGGCGTGACGCCCGCCCGGACGCGCTGGCCCGGGCGTACGAGGGGCTCGAAGCGGTCGCGCGGCAGCAGTACCTCGGTGCGCGACCCCAGGTGGATCAGGCCCACGCGCTCGCCGGCCGTGACGCCGGCGCCCAGGTCCGTCCAGGAGGTGATCTTGCGCGCGAGCATCCCAGCGATCTGCACGACAACTACCCGCCCGGAGCTTCCGTCTATCGCAATCCGCTTGCGCAGGTTCTGCGCCGAGCGCCCCAGGAAGGCCGGCGCGTAGCCCCCGCCGACCTCCTCGTCGGCGGCCACCCGGCCCGTCGCGGGGCTGCGGATCACGTGCACGTTGTGTAGGGAGAGGAAGGTGCTCACGCGCAGCGCGGGGTCGTCCATCCAGGGGTCGGTGGCTTCGTCGATGCCCACGATTACCCCGTCCGCGCTGGCGTACACCATGTCGTCCTCGGGCTCCAGCGCGCGCTCGGGGTCACGGAAGAAGAGCAGGCTGGCGAGCGCCGTGGCGCCCGACATCCAGCCCGCGCGCCGGCCGCTGAGCGCCACCAACAGGTCGCCGGTCGCGGCCCAGGCCAGGTAACGCCGAGCCTCGCGCAGCGCGCGCCAGCTCATTGGGAGCATCGAAACAGGAAGGCCGGAGGCACGTTGACGGGGGAGATGCGGCGCTCGACGTTGGCGAAACGGCGCTGCAGCTCGCGCTGGATGAAGGGGGAGTACTGGAGCACGAGCATCACGCCGCTGGGCGTCAAGATCTTCGGGGACAGGTCAAGAACCCGGCGGCGTACGGCCCCCGGCAGCGAGGTGAAGGGTAGAGCCGACACCAGGACGTCGACCCTGGCTCCGTCGAGATGGCGCTCGACGTCCTCGGCCGAGCCCGCCACGAGCTGCAGCCGCGGGTCGTCGAGCTCGCGCCCGACGCGCGCGGCGAGCCGCCCGTCGACCTCGAAGGCGATCAGCCGCGCCCCGGGGCCCATACGGCGCAGCAGCTCGCGTGTGTAGGCGCCGCTGCCGGCTCCGAACTCAACGACCAGGTCCGCGTCTGGCACCCGGGCGAGGTCGAGCATGTCCGACACCGCGCGCCGCGAGGTCGGCAGGAGGGCGCCCACCTCACGGGGGTGCTCGAGGAACGACCGCAGGAACCTCCCTCGCTCGCTCACCCCCCCTGCATACCCCGCCGAGCGGCTCGGCTACTCCAGGCTGGATATCGTCAGCTTGCGAATGGAGTCGACCGCGCTCGGGGCCCTAGCCGCATTGGCCGCCTCGGGGCTGTTCAGCGCAGGCCTCGTGCTGCAGGCCACCGAGTCGCGGCAGATCGACTCGCGCTTCTCGCTCCACCTCGCGCTCATCCGCCGCCTGCTGTCGCGCCCGCGCTGGGTGCAGGGCACGCTGCTGACCTTCCTCGGCTACCCGTTCCACGTGCTGGCGCTGCTGCTCGCTCCCCTGAGCGTCGTGCAGCCGGCCTTGGCAGCGGGCCTGCTGCTGCTGCTCGTAATCGGCGCCCGCACGCCGGGCGAGAACGTGCGCCGGCGCGACTGGACGGGGGTGGGGGCGATCGTGATCGGCATCGCCGTCATGACCCTGAGCGCACCCGAGCGGGCCGAGTTAGAAGCCCAGACGGCGCCCCTCCTGGTCGCCTTGGCCGTGCTGGGGGCGGTAACGCTCATCCCCTACGCGCTCGAGCGCCTGCGCGGAGAATGCACACCCGGCCTGACCACCATGGCCACGCTCGCCGCAGGCACCGCGTATGCCTTCAGCGGGATCACCAGCAAGCTCGTCTCCGACGATCTGGCCGACGACCTCGTGGTCTCGGCCTTCGGGTGGCTGGCGGCCACGGCGCTCATCGCCGGGCTGGGCTTCCTCAGCCAGGTCACCGCCCTCCAGCGCCGCTCGGCCACCCAGGTGGGCCCGGTCGTCTACGTGGTGCCGGTCCTGGTCCCGGTGCTGCTCGCTCCCTTCCTGACCGGAGAGGACTGGGGCCAGACCCCGCTCGGCGGAGCGGTGCTGGTGGTCTCGCTGCTGGTGGTGAGCGTGGGCGCCGGCCTGGTGAGCACCTCAGGACACGTGGGCCGCGCCACCGAGGGCGGCCCGCCGGTCACCCCAATCGGGGCGGAGCGGCATACCTGACTCGCCCTGCTCGGTCCTCACGCCGAGCATCTGGTGCAACTCGAGGTAGTCCTCGCTGAACGAGACCCGCGAGCCCGCCATGTAGAGCCGCCAGGTGCGGGCCTTCGCCTCGCCCACCTCGCGGACCGCTTCGTCCCAATGGTCCTCCAGGTGGGCGAGGCCCTCAGGGTGCGCGCGTAGTGCTCGCGCAGGTTTTCCTCGTGGCGCAGCTCGAAGCCGGCGTCGTGCAGGCACGATGCCAGGTAGCCCGGCCCGAGCAGCTCGCCGTCGGGGAAGACGTAGCGGTCGATGAAGCCGCCGCGCAGGAGCCGCGGGTGCTGGTCGTTGGGGCGCGTGATGCAGTGGTTGAGCAGCCGGCCCCGCGGGCGCAGCTTGGACAGCAGGAAGGTGAAGTACCCGGAGACCTGGTCCTCGCCCACGTGCTCGGTGAGGCCGATCGAGGACACGGCGTCGAAGCCGTCGTCGGTGACGTCGCGGTAGTCGCGGAAGCGCACCTCGGCGCGCTCTCCCAGCCCCGCCTCCTCCACCGCCGCGCGGCCCCAGTCGGCCTGCTCGCGCGACAGCGTGACCCCCAGCGCCCGGACGCCGTAGTTCTCCGCGGCGTGAACGACCATCCCGCCCCAGCCGCAGCCCACGTCGAGCAGCCGCATGCCGGGCGCCAGGCCGAGCTTGCGGCACACGAGGTCGAACTTCTCGTGCTGGGCCTCCTCGAGCGTGGAGTCCTCGTCGGGGAAGACCGCGCACGTGTAGGCCATCGAGGGTCCGAGCACCCAGCGGTAGAAGCGGTTGGAGACGTCGTAGTGGTGGGAGACCGCCGAGGCGTCGCGGCGCTGGGAGTGGCGGCGTCGCCAGGCGCGACGGCGCTCGTTGGGCGGCGGCGCGACCGGGCGCAGGGCGCTCAGCTCGATCGACCGCAGGATCTGCAGCCGCTCGCGCCAGGAGAAGGTGCCGTCGTGCTCGCGCCACAGCCGCCGCAGCACCTCGAACAGGTCGCCGTGCAGCTCCAGGTCGCCGGCGACGTAGGCGCGGGCCAGGCCCAGGTCGGCGCGCGACTGGACCAGGTAGCTCACCGCCCGCGGCGAGCGGATCTCCGCCCGGGCGGGGGCGTCGCGCGGCCCGGCGCGGCTGCCGTCGTAGCCGACGAACTCGATCCCCGTCTGGCCTCCGCTCACGCGGTCGAACAGCGCGGCGATGCTCAGCCGCTCAGCCATTGGCCACGCACTTCTCGTAGAGGTCGAGCAGGCGGCCCTCGGGGTCGTAGGCCTCCTTCAGGTCCCGGTACACGGGACCGTTGTACAGCCTCCAGAACGTTTCGGCGTCGTAGAAGGAGGTCGAGTACAGCGACTTGCGCCCGCCGAGCCGCTCGACGACCTCCTCGATGCGCCGATTGTTGGCGCCGTCGGCCTCGCCCGCCGCCAGCGGCACGGTCGACCAAAAGCCGAAGTTGACGTAGAGCGTGTCCCGCTCGAGCGCGTAGAGGTCCCAGCCGACGGGGTCGCGCAGGCGCAGCGGGCAGACCCAGAAGGGCAGGATCGGGATCTCCTCGATCAGGAAGCGGAAGAAGTCCGGCGCCCGGTCGACGGGAACCTCGATGTCCTGCACCACGTGCTCCTGCTCGGGCAGCCCCCGCAGCCGGTCGAGGCGGCGCATGGGGCCGTAGCGGCGCTCGAAGGCGACCAGCTTCCAGTAGCTGTCCGAGCGCATGAGGCGCTTGGGGACCAGGCGGCGGACGCGGCGGTCCTGCACCCCGAAGGCACGCGAGCACCAGAACCAGTCGGTGTCCCAGCGCCAGAGGTAGTCGCGAACGGTGAGGTGGTCGGTCTCCCGGCGCTGCAGCGAGCGGTAGTAGACCTCCATGCCCGTATAGTCGCTGACGGAAGCCGCCTCGTCGCTGAACTCGCCGAGGGTCAGGTACATCTCCCGGGGCCCGAAGACGGTGCCGTCCATGAAGTCGGGCTCCGCCTCGGCCATGGCGGCGAAGAAGACCTCGGGGTCGGAGAAGCGCCGGTGGCGCAGGCGGACGTAGGGCCGGACCGGCTCCAGCTCGATCTTCAGGCGAAGGGCGTAGCCCAGCGTGCCGTAGGAGTTCGGGAACCCGCGGAAGAGGTCGGCGTGCTCGTTGTCGGCTCGCGCGGTGACCACGCGCCCATCCCCGGCCAGCACGTCCATCTCGATCACCGACTCGTGGGGCATTCCGTTGCGGAAGGACGAGGACTCGATGCCCAGGCCCGTGACCGCGCCGCCCAGCGTGATCGTCTTCAGCTGCGGCACCACCAGCGGCATCAGCCCGTAGGGCAGCGTGGCGTCCACCAAGTCCTCGTAGGTCGTCATTCCGCCGACCTCCGCCGTCCGGCTCGCCGGGTCCACCGAGAGGACCGAGGCGAAGGCGCTCGCGTCCAGGCCGGGCTGCGAGGAGCGCCGGCGGTCGCGGAACAGGTTCGAGGTCCCTTTGCGCAGCCGGACCGGCTCGCCGGGCGGGATCGCGGCGTACTGCCGCTGGAGCGCCGCCTCTTCCGGGGACCGTGCCCTCTGCTCACGAGTGAGTAGCTCGCTCATGCCCGGTCCAGTTCCCTCGGACGCACCAGGGAAACGAGCCGGCGCTCGCGTGGCGCGATCACAGCCAGGGCGGCGGTGGGGAACTTGCCCACGTCCTCGCCGGTGAGGTCGAAGATGAGCATCTCCAGCGCCGGGTTGTGCCCCACGAGCATCACGCTGCCGGCCTCCTCGTCCAGCTCGGCAAGGCGTTCGTGCAGGTCGTCCTCGTCGAAGGTGTAGAGGCGGTCCTCGAAGCGCACCTCGCCCGCCCGGACGGCGCCCTCGACGGCCTCCCAGGTGTCGACCGCGCGCCGGGCGGTCGAGCACAGCACCAGGTCCACCTCGGTGCCGGCGAGGTGCTCGGACATGGCCGAGCAGGCGCGCTCCCCGCGCGGGGCGAGCGGGCGCTCGTGGTCGGTCAGGCGCGGGTCGTCCTTGCCGGCCGACTTGGCGTGGCGCAGGAGCAGGAGCCGCTTCACCGCGGGGCCCGGCCGCGTACGCGGGCCAGGTAGTAGCCGCCGCCGAGCTCGACCACATCGGCCACCACGCCGTAGAGGTGGCCCACGGGTCCGAGGTAGAGCCAGGCGAGGAGCCGTTCGGCAGGAGAGCGATGCACGGGCACATTCCATCAGGCCGCGGAGCACACGTATCCCGCGGGAGAGCCCTCAACCGCCTGACGACTGTTTCGGCGGGGTGTGCGCTGCCTCTTGGCCCCTCAGGGCGTCGCAGGGGGCGGCGCGAAAGCGGGCGGTATGGTCAGCCGCGATGCCTGTCTCGACCTCGACCGAGGAGCTCGACGACTCGCGCGTGCGCGTGCGGGTCGAGGTCGGCTCCGACCAGATCGAGCAGGAGCTGCAGAACGCCGCGCAGGAGCTCGGCAAGGACTTCAAGATCGCCGGCTTTCGCCAGGGCAAGGTGCCGCCGCAGGTGGTGCTGCAGCGGGTGGGTCGCGAGGCCGTGCTCGACGAGGCCGTCCGCCGCGGGCTCCCGGGCTGGTACGAGGAGGCGCTGAAGGACGCCCGCGTTGCCGCCGTCGGCGACCCCGACGTGAACCTCGAGGGCGTCCCGGACGCGGGCGACCCACTGGCCTTCACGATCGAGGTGGGCGTCCGGCCCAAGGCGCGGTTGGGCGACTACAAGGGCGTCGAGGTGGGCCGTCGCGAGCCCGAGGTGCCGCGCGACCAGGTGGACGCCGAGCTGGAGCGCATGCGCGAGGCCGCCGCCTCGCTGGAGACCGTCGAGCGCGAGGCCGCCGACGGCGACTTCGCGGTCCTGGACTTCACCGGCTACGTCGACGAGGAGGCCTTCGAGGGTGGCGAGGCCCGCGGCTACCTGCTCGAGCTCGGCTCGGGCCGCCTGATCGAGGGCTTCGAGGAGCAGCTCACCGGGGCCTCCGCGGGCGACGAGCGCACCGTGGAGGTCGCCTTCCCCGAGGACTACGGCAACGAGGACCTCGCCGGCAAGAAGGCGCGCTTCGAGGTCTCAGTCAAGGAGGTCAAGGAGAAGCGCCTGCCCGAGCTGGACGACGACTTCGCCATCGAGGCCGGCGGCTACGACTCCGTGGACGAGCTGCGCGGGGAGATCGAGGGTCGCCTGCGCGAGCGCGACGAGGCGGCCATCGAGCGCGAGTTCCGCGAGGCGGCCGTCGACGCCGCCGCCGCCGAGGCGAACATCGAGGTGCCGCACGAGCTGGTCCACTCCAAGGCCCACGAGATGTGGCACCGGACGGCCCACCGGCTTCAGCACCAGGGCATCGATCCTCAGCAGTACCTCCAGCTGACCGGCAAGGACGAGGAGGAGCTGATCACCGAATCCGAGCCGGAGGCCGAGCGCGCGCTGCGGCGCGAGGCGGTGCTCGCCGCGGTGATCGAGGCGGAGGGGATCGAGGTGACCGAGGACGAGCTGCTCGAGGCGCTGCGCGCCGCGGCCACCGAGCCCGGCAAGGCCGAGCCCAGCGAGAAGTCGCTGCGCCGGTCGCTGAAGAAGGCGCGCTCGCGCGGGCAGGACGAGGCGCTGCGGGAGGACATCGCCATGCGCAAGGCGGTCGACCTGCTGGTGGAGTCGGCCATCCCGATCTCGGTCGAGCAGGCCGAGGCCAGGGGCAAGCTCTGGACCCCCGGCAAGGACGCCGAGGAGCCGGCGGGCGAGCTGTGGACCCCAGGCTCGTAGATCTGCGCGCTAGAGTCCGCGCCTCGTGAGCCCCTTGGTCCCCATGGTCGTCGAGCAGACGTCGCGCGGCGAGCGCGCGTTCGACATCTACTCCCGGCTGCTGAACGAGCGCATCGTGTTCCTCGGCACCCCGGTCACCGACGACATCGCGAACCTGATCGTGGCCCAGCTGCTGCACCTGCAGGCCGAGGACCCCGACAAGGACATCTCGCTGTACGTCAACTCGCCCGGCGGCTCGGTCTACGCGGGCCTGGCCATCTACGACACGATGCAGTACATCAAGCCCGACGTTCAGACCATCTGCGTCGGGATCGCCATGTCGATGGGCGCGCTACTGCTCGGCGGCGGCGCCGAGGGCAAGCGCATGTCGCTGCCCAACGCGAAGATCCTGATCCACCAGGTCTCCTCGAGCTTCCAGGGCCAGGCGACCGACATCGAGATCCACGCCAAGGAGATCATCGACGTCCGCCGCCGGCTCGACGAGATCCTCGCCCACCACACCGGGCAGGACCTGGAGAAGGTGTCCCGGGACACCGAGCGCGACTACTTCATGTCGGCCGAGGAGGCCAAGGAGTACAAGCTCATCGACCGGGTCATCGAGCCGGCGGTCTAAAGCTGCTCCATTCGGAGTAGCGTCCCCCTCGATGGGGCTCGGTAAGTACTTCAACCCGCATCTCTGGGCTTCGCTGAAGCCGCTGGGCCTCGGCCAGCAACGCCCGAACAACTACATGGAGCTCGTGCATGCGGGCTGGGCGAACCGCGACCGTGCGGGCTACGCCTGGCGCATCCTCAACGAGGCGTGCTGCGACGGCTGCGCGCTGGGAACCAAGGGGCTGCACGACTGGACCATCGAGGGCACCCACCTGTGCAACGTGCGCCTACGGCTCCTGCGCCTCAACACCGCCCCGCCGTTCGACGCGGCCGAGCTGGAGGACGCCTCGCATCTCGCCGAGCGCACCACCACCGAGCTGCGCGACATGGGCCGCATCCCGCATCCCTTCGTGCGCCGCAAGGGCGAGCGCGGCTTCAAGCGCGCCAGCTGGGACGAGGCGCTCGACCTCGTTGCCGAGCGGGTGAAGGAGGCGGGCCCCGACCGCACGGCCGGCTTCCTCACCAGCCGCGGCATGACCAACGAGTCCTACTACGCGGCGCAGAAGGCGTTCCGCGCGCTGGACTCCAACAACATCGACAACGCCGCGCGGGTCTGTCACTCGCCCTCCACGTTCGGGCTCAAGACCGCCGTGGGCGTGGGCGCCACCACCTGCTCGTACACCGACTGGTTCGGCACCGACCTGATCGTCTTCGCGGGCTCGAACATCGCCAACAACCAGCCGGTGGCGATGAAGTATCTCCACGAGGCCAAGGTGAAGGGGACGAAGGTCGCGCTCGTCGGCCCTTATCAGGAGCCCGGCATGAAGCGCTACTGGGTGCCCTCCAGCCCCGAGAGCGCATTGTTCGGGACCAAGATCACCGACCGCTTCTTCGACATCGACACCGGCGGTGACCTCTCCTTCTTCACCGGCACGCTCAAGCACATGATCGAGCGCGGCTGGGTCGACGA
>Ga0126312_10000678_pt1 | contig 21083 bp, 21 predicted proteins | sample Plot104A_FD_92537 | JGI IMG/M metagenome (GOLD analysis project Ga0126312, IMG submission 92537) | Serpentine soil microbial communities from UC McLaughlin Reserve, CA, USA - Plot104A | ecosystem: Environmental > Terrestrial > Soil > Grasslands | place: USA: UC McLaughlin Reserve, Lake County...
GGCGGTGATCGTCTGCCTGGGGAAGTTCGCCTGGGACGTGGCCTGCGGGCTCCTCGGGCTCAAGCCGCGGCCGCGCTTCGGGCACGGAGCCGAGCACCATCCGGACGGCGGGCCCATCCTCCTCGGCACCTACCACCCGAGCCAGCAGAACACGTTCACCGGCAAGCTGACCGAGCCCATGATGGACGCGGTCTTCGCCCGAGCGCGAGAGCTCGCCTACTCGACGTCAGCGCCGTAGTAGACCTCGATCCGCTCGATCTGGCCGTAGCGAAGCTTGAACAGCTCTGCGTTGCGGAAGCGCCCACCCGACATCCGCTCGACCTCGTAGCGGACGAACACCTCGTTGCCCGCCTCGACCACGCGGTCGAGCGTCTGGGAGCGAATGTGCTCCATGTTCGGCCAGCAGCGCTCGAAGTAGCCCTGCTTGTCGAGCTCGGGATCGTGGGGGCTCGAGAAGGAGAAGTCCTCGGCCAGCAGGCCGTCGAACACGTCCCGCTCTCTCTTCTGGAAGGCCTCGAAGGCCCTGCGCACCACCTCTGCGTTGGTCATGGCTCGAGCCTGATGGTGTCACTCAGGCGGCGGTAGCCCTCGACCGAGGGGTGGTCGCCGTCGATCGTCCACTCGCGCGTCATCCGCCCCGGCCGCTTCGGATCCTCGAGCCGCTCGTACCACGGGAACACCGTGACCCGCTCGACGCGGGCGAGCCAGATCCGGGAGCGCACCTGTGTATAGTGCCGCGCGCTTTCCATAACCCAGCCGAGTCCCCGGCCGAGGCCGGGGAGCGGGGGACCCACTAGGCGGCCGTACGCCGCCAAGGGGCGAATCGCCGGCGGAGTCCGGCGTAGCGCCAATCGTTCGGCGCGAGTCCGACAGCTAACCCCGTAGGCGCGAGAACGAAGTCAGGGGGGTTGACCCAGGGCATGCAGGGAACTCGACGTCTCGCCTTGGTCGTGGCGTGCGCCGCCGGCACGCTCGGACTGCTGGCGCCGACCGCGGATGCGGCGCGCTTCGGTAAGCGAACGCTGCGTCTGGGCATGCACGGCTCCGACGTGAAGACGCTCCAGCGCTATCTGACGCGGGTTGGACACGACACGGACGTCGATGGAGAGTTCGGCCGCGGCACGCGCCGCTCGGTGAAGCGCTTCGAGCGCGACGAGGGCCGGCGCGCGAACGGGGTGGTCAGCCGCTCGGACGCCCGCCTGCTCCAGAAGCGTGCCCGCGCGGCGTCAGGTAGCGACGTTCCGACCACGCCGACCGAGAAGGCCACGCTCACCTCCGACGGCCTCGCCGTCCCCCCGGCTTCCGCTCCGCCGGAGGTCCAGGCGGTGATCGAGGCGGGCAACCGGGTGGCCCGCAAGCCATACAAGTACGGCGGAGGCCACGGCAGCTTCCACGACAGCGGCTACGACTGCTCGGGCTCGGTCAGCTACGCCCTGCACGGCGGCGACCTCCTCGACTCCCCGCTCGACTCGACCGGATTCGAGACTTACGGCCGCCGCGGACGCGGCACCTGGATCACGATCCGCGCCAACGCCGGTCACGCCTACATGATCGTCGCCGGCCTGCGCTTCGACACGAGCGGGCTACGCGATCGCGGCACGCGCTGGACGCGCAAGATGCGCTCGGCGCGCGGCTACTACGGCCGGCATCCGCGCGGGCTCTAGCGCTAGCGGCGGGCGAGCCGAGAGCGCGCGTCAGCGATGCGGCGCCGCGTGCGCGGGTCGCGCGCGAGGCGCTGCGCCTTATCCACCATCCGCTTGCCCTGCGGGCTGCGGGCGAAGCGGCTGGCCCTCTCCATCAATCCCGGCATCTCATTCTCCTTCCGTGTCGAACGTCGCTCAACCAATCGCAGGCGCCGTTGTCTCGTCGGTCTCGCCGGAGCCGGTCGGAACCATCGCCGCGATCTGCGAACGGCGGCGCTCGCTGAGCGCCACGGCGGCGCCGCCGCCGGCCAACGCGACGAGGGCCACCTTGCGACCGCGGTGCTTCGGCTCGGGCGGCTTGCGCTGAAGCGCGAGCACGGCCCGGCGGATGGACGTCGCGGACTCACGCAGGTGGCCGTACAGCTTCTTGTCCTCCGCCGCCTTGCCGCGGCGCTGTGCCACCCGGCCGTACGCCTGCCTCAGCCCGCCCGCCGCCTGCCGCAGCTGTGCCTGGACATAGTCGTCCTCCGTAAGCCGCCGGGCGTAGGTCTTCGCTGAGGTCCGTTTCTTGCGCTTGAGCATCCGGCTCTCCTCGAGCTAGTCGTCGTTGGTCTTCATCTTGCGGGTGTCCCGCGGCTCGAGGAAGGGCTCCTTCTCCGCCGGATGCCCCGCCTCGATCTGCCTTCCTCGCTCGAGCTCCGCATTGAACTCGGCGCCGAGCAGGATCGCGATGTTCGAGATCCAAAGCCAGGTCAGGAAGACGATCACGCCGCCAAGAGCTCCGTACGTCTTGTTGTACGAGGCAAAGTTCGCGACGTAGAACGCGAACGCGGCCGAAGCCAGGAGCCAGAGCAGGACGCCCACGATGCCGCCGGGACTGATCCAGCGGAACTTGGGGTGCTTCACGTTCGGAGTCGCCCAGTAGAGGATCGCGAACATCGTGATCACCACGACGAGGATCACCGGCCACTTTGCGATGTTCCACACGTCGACCGCCGTCGACCCCACCCCGAGCACGTTGCCCGCCTGCTTGGCGAGCCCTCCGGTGAGCGTCACGCCGATGACGACGGCGGCCAGCATCACGAGAAGCACGAGCGTGGTGAGAACCCGGGTGGGAACGGACTTCCAGATCGGCCGCCCCTCCTCCACGTCGTAGATGGCGTTGGAGGCACGCATGAAGGCGGCCACGTAGCCCGACGCCGACCACAGCGCCAGCGCGATGCCGACGATGAACAGGATCCCGGCCGCGCCCTGGCTCTTCTGCAGGTTCTTGATCGCGTTCGTGAAGATCTCCTGCGCCGGACCCGGAGCGACCTTGCCGAGGTTGTCGATCAACGACTGGGTGGCGGAGTCGCCCATCAGCCCCAGGATCGAGACGAGGGCCAGCAGGGCGGGGAAGATCGCCAGGATCCCGTAGTAGGTGAGCGCCGCCGCCCAGTCCGTGAGGTTGTCCTCCTTGAACTCGCGGATCGTGCGCTTGAGCGTCGCGAACCAGCCCTTCCCGCCAAGGTCGGTCGGGCTATCGGGCGCCCGCTCCTCCCGACGCTCGACCTCCTGCTCCCCGTCCTTGGTGACTTGCGCCATGTAGGCCTCTCCTCCTCGGTCAGTTGCCCGGCCAGACGCCGGTCAGCTTCTGGAACCCCTGCGCGCCGCCCCTGTCGACCGCCGCCTTCACGAGACCGAAGATCGCTCCCTCAGCTGCCGCCGCCGGGAGCACCTCCTTCCAGCCATACTCGGCTTCCTTGGCCCTGGGGGCATCCTCCTCGCCGGAAATCCGCTTCCAGATCTGCTTGAAGATCGTGCCGGCGAGGATCCCGCCAAGCACGCTGAAGAGAATCCCAAAAGGCTTGTAGAGGAACTTCATCTACTTCCTCCGCACGAGCCATAGAAGCACTACCCCAGCCAGCAATCCGCCGGCCACGGCGCCTGCCGGGACCGGCCGCTGCTTGACCTGGTCGGCGCCCTCGCCGATCTTCGCCTTGACCTGGTCCTGGGTCTGGCTGAGCTGCTCCTTGCGCTCATCGACCTTCTCCTGGACCTGGGCCTTGACGTCGGCCTTCTGGGCGAGGGCCTCGACCGTCTCGCCGAGCTGCTCCCGATCCTCCTGAATCTCCTCGCGGAGCTGCTCAGGGTCGTTGACGGCCTGGTTCGACGGCTTCGTCTTCTCGGTGGTCGCCGTCTCGTTAGATTCAATCTTCGTCGGACTCACTAGCGTCCCGCCCTTTCCTTGACCTCGCCGATGTCCGCCTGCACGCTCTCGATCGCCTGCTCAGGCTGCGGCGGCGTCGCCTGCTCGACCTGCTTCTTGCCGGTGAGCGCGAGTACACCGGCCACGACGAACAGGACGACCGCCACGATCAGCGCGGCGAGCCATCCGGCCACGGCAGTCGACAGTCCGAGAATCGCGGCGGCGATGAGAGCGCCCAGCCCGTAGAGGGCCACGAGCCCGCCGCCGCCGAACATGCCGATGCCGATGCCGGCGTGCTTCCCCTTCTCCTGAAGCTCGAGCTGAGCCAGCCGGATCTCCTTGCGGACAAGGGTCGCGGTCTGGGTCGAAAGCTGCTGGACGAGCTCGCCAACCTGCTGGTCGGCGGCCTCTTGTCTGGCCACGTTCTCCTCCTTAGCGGTGTCCATGGGCCGCGATTACCGGGAAACCGCGATCTCAAGCGCCCGTTGCGCAAGTTGGCCATCGCGAACTACTCGGACCGCGTAGCCGGTAGGCGGTCGGCGTGATGCCGTACGAGCGGCGGAGGCTTTCGTGAACTGGCTCGGCTCCGTGTACCCCACCCCGGCTGCGATCTCGTGGACGGGCAGGGAGGTCTCGGTGAGCAGCCCTGCCGCCCGAGCCATTCGCACCTCGCGCAGGAAGCTGCCGAAGGTGGTCCCACCGACCTCCGCGAATGCCCGCCTCAATTGGCGCGGGGAGGAACTCAGCCGCTCGGGGAGGGAATGGAGAGTGATCGCTCCTGCCGGGTGGGCCTCGATCGCGGCGGCGGCTTCCCGGAACAGCGCAACGAAAGCGACTTCGGTCGAGGGGCGGCGACGGGGCGGGCTCACGACGGACAACGAGGGCATTGTGCCGCGATTTGCCGACATGTGACACATCCCGCGGTCTAACTGCGACGGCTTGTCGGCGACCAGGGCGCCAGGTGTCGCAGTATCGTCCCACCAAAGGTCGCTTTCCCGGGCTCGATGCCCGAGTCGCGATCCTGGAGGCGGCCGCCGCCGGAGGTGGCCTGCGGGGCGAACCTGGCGACACGGAGCGCCGATGGCCGTGCTCCGGCGCGCCGTCGGGGAGCTCGTCGCCCTCGGGGCCAGCGGGCTCGACGATCAGCTGGGTGAGCTGCGGGCACCCGCCGCCGCTCATCGCGCGCGCGGACGGCGGCGTCGAGCAGCTGTTCGCCGAGCCTGGGCTTCCGCTGGGCCCGATGGAGCGCGGGCGCAGGTTCGTCCCCAGGCAGCGTGGGCTGGACCCAACGCATTCGGACGGGATCACCGCGAGGAAGACGCGTGATGGCTCTTCGGGCTGGACGGAATCGAGCGCGCCCTCCGTGACGCCGACAGCCGGTCCGCTCCGGCCATGGCCCGATCGATTCAGGAAACGGTGCTGCGTGCCTCCGAAGAGCCCCTTCAGGACGACGCCATCGCCGTCATCCTCGCCCCCGTGCCGTCGGGCGAAAACAGAGACAGCCGCGCAAGAGAGGGATAGCCGCGCCGTACCCGGGTATTCGTCCGCCGCTGAGGGAGAAAGCGAGGGAAGGAGTCCGATGAGCACGGGATTGATCATCGCCATCGTGCTGATCGCATTGATTGTGATTGCGGCGGTGCTACTGGTCGGCCGGAAGGGACGGCAGAAGCGACTCGACACGCGCCGGGATCAGGCCCGCGAGATACGTCGCGAGGCGGAGTCCTCGCGTGCGCAGGCGGATCGGGCACGAGCTGAGGCCGACGAGCGCGCCGCCAGGGCGCGCCGCGAGGAGGCCGCCGCCCGCGAGCACGCGACCTCGGCTGACGCGCAGGCGCGCGAGGCCCGGGAGCGGCATGTGGATGCCGCTCGCAAGGATCCAGACACCGACGAGGACGAGTTCGCGCAGAGCTACGACCGCGAGCACGGCCTGGACCGCGACGAGGAACGCGATCGCGGCGACGAGGCCGGCACTCGCGGCGACGAGGCCGGCGATCGCGGCGACAAGCCCAGCCTGAAGGAGCGGCTCTTCGGAGGTCGCGGCAAGGACGACGACGAGGGCAGGATCCACGAGGAGGTCCGGCGGGAGCGCGACCGGGAGACCGGTCAGGTTCGCCGCGAGGAAGTCACGAACAGGCGCTTCGAGGATTAGCGGCCCCGGTCGCGGTCCGCGCCTCTCTGAAGCTGCGGCCCACGCGATACGCTCGTGGGTCGCATGTCTTCGGACCCCCTCGCATCGTTCACCCGCCAGGTCCGTGACTGGTTCGGGCGTTCGTTCGAGGGTCCGACCGAGGCACAGGCGCAGGCGTGGCCCGCGATCGCGAGCGGCGAGAACGTCCTCGTCTCGGCCCCGACTGGCTCCGGCAAGACGCTCGCGGCATTCCTCTGGGGCCTCGACCGGCTGGTGGCGGAGCCGGCGCAGCCGAGACGCGCGCGCCTCGTCTACGTCTCGCCGCTGAAGGCGCTCTCCTACGACATCGAGAAGAACCTGCGCGCGCCGCTCAAGGGCCTCGGCGGCGAGATCGACGTAGCCATCCGCACCGGCGACACGCCGCAGAAGGAGCGGCAGGCGATGCTGCGCAAGCCACCCGACGTGCTCATCACCACGCCGGAGTCGCTGTATCTGATGCTCACCTCGCGCGCGCGTGAATTCCTGGTCGACGCGGAATGGGTGATCGTCGACGAGATCCACGCCGTGGCCCAGACCAAGCGTGGCGCCCACCTCGCTCTGACCCTCGAGCGACTCGAGCACCTAGCGGAGCGCCCGCTCCAGCGGATCGGGCTCTCGGCCACCCAGCGCCCGCTCGAGGAGGTCGGCCGCTTCCTCGTCGGACCGAGTCGCGACTGCCGCATCGTGGACACCGGGATACGGAAGCCGCTCGACCTGCGCATCCAGGTGCCGGTCGAGGACATGAAGGAGCCCGACGCCCACGACATCGGCGACCCGGCGGTGGAGGTCATGGGCACCGCCGGCGGTGGGGGCGACCTCATGGGCACCGGGTTGGGCGACCGGCCCGCCACGCAGCGCTCGATCTGGCCGGCGATCTACCCGGAGCTGCTCGATCTCGTCAAGCAGCACCGCTCCACGATCATCTTCGTCAACAACCGCCGAGGCGCGGAGCGGCTGGCGGTGCGGCTGAACGAGTTGGCCGCCGAGGAGGACGGCTCGGGCCCGGTCATCGCTCGGGCTCACCACGGGTCGCTCGCGCGCGAGGAGCGGCTCGTGGTCGAGGACCTGCTCAAGTCGGGCGAGCTCCCCTGCCTCGTGGCCACCTCGTCGCTCGAGCTCGGCATCGACATGGGCGCGGTCGACCTCGTGCTCCAGGTCGAGTCGCCCAAGTCGGTCACGGCCGGGCTGCAGCGGATCGGCCGGGCGGGGCACGGCGTCGGCGAGGTCTCGAAGGGGCGGATCTTCCCCAAGTTCCGGGCCGACCTGCTCGAGTGCGCCGTCGTGGCCCGGCGCATGCGCGACGGCGACATCGAGGCCACGGTCGTCCCCCGCAACCCGCTCGACGTGCTGGCGCAGCAGATCGTGGCGATGACGGCCCCCGGCGAAGACTGGAGGGTGCCGGGGCTGCACGAGCTGGTCCGCCGCGCCTACCCCTTCGCCGAGCTCTCGCGCGAGCTCCTCGACAGCGTGCTCGACATGCTCGACGGCCGCTACCCGTCGGAGGAGTTCGCCGAGCTGCGTCCGCGGATCGTGTGGGACCGGGTGGAGGACACGATCCGCGCGCGCCAGGGCGCCCGTCAGCTCGCCGTGACCAACGCCGGCACCATTCCCGACCGCGGCCTCTACGGCGTCCACCTGCCCGACGGCCGCCGGGTCGGCGAGCTCGACGAGGAGATGGTCTACGAGGCCCGGCCGGGGCAGACCTTCCTGCTCGGTGCCTCCACCTGGCGGATCGAGGAGATCACGCGCGACCGCGTGATCGTCACCCCCGCACCCGGCGCGCCCGGGGCGGTGCCGTTCTGGCGCGGCGACGGCGTAGGCCGGCCGGTGCAGCTCGGCAAGGCCATCGGGGAATTCGCCCGCGAGGCGGTGGACCGCGAGCCGGCGGACTTGGCCGGCGACTACGACCTCGACGAGCGGGCCGCCCGCAACCTCGTCTCCTTCCTCCGCGAGCAACGCGAGGCCACCCGAGTGGTCCCCAGCGACCGCACGATCGTGGTGGAGCGCTTCCGCGACGAGATCGGCGACTGGCGGCTGTGCGTGCTCTCTCCCTACGGCGGCCGTGTCCACGCCGCCTGGGCGCTGGCGCTGTCGGCGCGCATCCGCGACGAGTTCGGCCTCGAGTCCGACGCCATCTGGTCGGACGACGGGATCATCGTGCACCTCCCCGATGCCGACGAGCCGCCCTCGCCCGACCTGGTGCTCGTTGAGCCGGACCAGATCGAGGAGCTCGTGGTGGGCGAGCTCTCCGGGTCGGCGCTGTTCGGCGCCCGCTTCCGGGAGAACGCGGCCCGCTCGCTGCTGTTGCCGCGGGCGTACCCCGGCAAGCGCACGCCGCTCTGGCAGCAGCGGCTCAAGGCGCAGTCGCTGCTGGAGGTGGCCAAGCGCTACGGCCAGTTCCCGGTGGTGCTCGAGACCTACCGCGAGTGCCTGCGTGACGTCTTCGACCTGCCCGGCCTGACGGAGCTGCTGCGCGGGCTCCACACCCGCGAGCTGTCGCTCGTCGAGGTGGAGACCCAGCGCGCCTCGCCGTTCGCGTCGTCGCTGCTCTTCGACTACGTCGCCACCTACATGTACGAGGGCGACACGCCCAACGCCGAGCGACGGGCGGCGGCGCTCTCGCTCGACCGCGAGCTGCTGCGCGAGCTGCTCGGCCAGGAGGAGCTGCGCGAGCTCATCGACCCGGTGGCGCTGGAGGAGGTGGAGGCGGACCTCCGGCGGGTGAGCGAGCGCATGCGTGCCGCCAACGCCGACGGGCTGCACGACGCCCTGCGCGCGATCGGCGATCTCACGGGCGACGAGGCGCAGGCCCGCTGCCTCGAGGCCGTCTCGGCCAAGCGCATCCTCGGTGAGCTCGAGAAGCAGCGCCGTGCCGCCCGCATGCGAATCGGCGGCGAGGAGCGCTGGCTCGCCGCGGAGGACGCGGGCCTCTACCGCGACGCCCTCGGGGCCGTGCCGCCGGGCGGTCTGCCCGAGTCCTTCCTCGAGGAGGTGGAGCAGCCGCTGGCGCGGCTCGTCAGGCGCTTCGCCCGCACGCACGGCCCGTTCACGACCAGTGAGCTGGGCGACCGCTACCACGTCGACCTCGGGCCGGTCCTGCGCGAGCTGGAGTCGCGCGGCGAGCTGATCCGCGGCGAGCTTCGTCCGGGCGGCTCCGAGCGCGAATGGTGCGATCCGGAGGTGCTGCGGCGCCTGCGCCGCGCGTCGCTCGCCACGCTGCGCAGGGAGGTCGAGCCGGCCGAGCAGCGGTCGCTCGCGCGTTTCCTGCCGGCATGGCAGGGCGTCGACGCCGCCCCGCCCGGCGGGGCCGGGGTCGACCGCCTTCGGGAGATCCTCGTGCCGCTCCAGGGGCTGGCCCTCGCCCCCGAGGTGTGGGAGCGCGACGTCCTGCCGCGCCGGGTGGGCGCCTACTCGCAGGCGTGGATGGACCAGCTCTGCGCGGGCGGAGAGCTCGTCTGGGTCGGCGCGGGGTCGGTCGGCCGCAGCTCGGGTCGGGTGGCGCTGTACTTCCGCGAGGATGCCCGCTGGCTCGGGCCGCCGCCTGTCAGGGGCGAGCGTCCGTCCGAGCCGCTGCACGAGGCGCTGCGAGAGCGGCTCGGCGCCGGCGCCGCCTTCTGGACAGATCTCCTGGCGGACCTCCAGGAGGTGGAGCCGCTCGAGCTCCAGGAGGCGCTCTGGGATCTGGTCTGGGTGGGCGAGGCGACCAACGACGCCTTCGCGCCGCTGCGCGCGCCGCGGCTGACCCTGGCGCGCCGCGAGCGCCAGCCGGGCCGCCGCTTCACCCGCCGGCGGCGGCCGGATGCTCCGCAGGTCCAGGGCCGCTGGTCGCTGACCTCCTCGCTGTTCGCGGACGCGCCCGCTCAGGGCCCGCGCATCCGCGCTCTCTGCGAGGTGATGCTCGAGCGCTACGGCATAGTCACACGCGAGACCGTGCTGGCGGAGGGGATCCCGGGCGGCTTCTCGGCGCTGTACGGCGAGCTCTCCAAGCTGGAGACACTCGGAACCGCTCGCCGCGGCTACTTCGTCGAGGGCCTTGGTGGCGCCCAGTTCGCGCTCCCGGCGGCGGTCGAGCGGCTGCGGAGCCTGCGCGCCGACGAGGCGGCCGGCCCGCTCGTGCTCGCCGCCACCGACCCGGCCAACCCCTACGGCGCCTCCCTCCCCTGGCCCAAACGTGAGGAGGCCAGGCGACCCGCGCGCGTGCCGGGCGCCTACGTCGTGACGCTGGACTCCGAGCCGGTCCTCTACGTGGAGCGCGGCGGCAAGGGCCTGCTGCCGCTGGCGGACCTGGACGAGGAGGCACCGCGCACGTGCTTTGAGACCCTCGCCGAGGAGGTCCGCCGCGGTCGCATTCCCAAGCTCGGGATCGAGCGTTACGACGGCGAGCCGGTGATCGGCTCACCAGTCGGCGCGTTGCTGCTCGAGCTGGGATTCCGCCAGAGCCCGCGGAAGCTGACGCTCAGCGCCTAATCGGCCAGCTCGCAGATGAGCGGCCCGCCCAGCGGCCGGCGCTGTGGTGCACGGCCTGGTAGCCGGCAGCGTTCGGCTAGATTCAGGGAAGGCGTCGGGCGCGGTTTTCGTCGCCTGGAGGAAGAGCAGATCGGGCCGGTGGCGCTCGGGCAGCTCGAGCACCCGCGGCATGCGGGGGCCCAGCGAGTTCATATTCCAGGTAACGAGCTTCACGGCCGGGCACCGTACCCTCGGGTGCGTGCCCGAGGGCGACACCATCCATTCCGCCGCGCGGCGAATGCGGGCGGCCCTGGTCGACAAGGAGATAGTGGCCATCGAGACCCCGCAGCCCCGCCACGCGCTCGACCGCTGGCCGGAGCGGCTCTCCGGGCGCCCCGTGCGCGCGGTCGACGCCCGCGGCAAGCACCTGCTGCTCCGCTTCGAGGGCGGCCTGGCTCTTCACTCGCACCTGCGGATGGGCGGCCTCTGGGGCGTCTACGAGCGTGGCCAGCGGTGGAGGCGCTCCCCGCGCCGGGCATGGCTCGTGATCCGGACCGCCGAGCACGAGGTGGTGCAGTTCGACGGCCCGGTGCTGGAACTGATGACCGAGAGCCGTACCCGCTTCGACCAGCGACTGGCCGGCCTCGGGCCGGACATTGTCGCCGACGACTTCAGCGAGAAGGATTTCCTCCGGCGGCTGCGCGAGGACGACCAGACCCGCGGCCTCGGCGACGCGCTGCTCGACCAGCGGAACATCGCCGGGATCGGAAACGTCTGGAAGTCGGAGGGCTGCTTCGGCGCGGCGATCGATCCGTGGCGGCCCCTGACCGACGTGTCCGACGAGGAGGCGCTCGCGGTGGTCCGCGCCACGAGGCCGCCGATGCGGGAGTCGGCCGCCGGGCGCGGCTTCCTCGAGAAGCCGAGCGTCTACGAGCGCGCCGGCCGCCCCTGTCCCCGCTGCGGCACCCTGGTCCGGAGGCGCGGCCAGGGTGACGACAACCGCACGACCTTCTGGTGCCCGGGCTGCCAGCGGTGAAGCGCGTGGGCCACAAGGGCGCCGACCACGTGGCGCCCGGGAACACGACCGCGAGCTTCGAGGCCGCGCTCGAGCACGGGGTCGACATGATCGAGTTCGACGTGCTGCGCACCCGGGACGGGTGCCTCGTCCTCGCCCACGACTGGGACGACGCCGACGAGCGCGACTGCCTGACTCTGGACGAGGGGCTGGACCACTTCGCCGGCGAGGCCTACGCCGACGTGGAGCTCGACGTGGACCTCAAGCTGCCGGGCTACGAGCAGGAGGTGGTCGAGGGGCTGGATGCGCGGGGGCTCAGCGAGCGCGCGCTGGTCTCGACCACGTACGTCGAGAGCCTCGACCGCCTCGGCGAGCTCGCGCCGGAGCTGCGGCGCGGCTGGTCGGTCCCACGCGCCCGCCGCGACTACACGCGAAGCGCGCTGGCCCTCCCCGCCTATGCGGTGCTGCGCTGGTGGCGGGCGCGGCTACCGGGCCGAGCGGCCCGGCGGATCGAGTCGGGCGGCTGCGAGGCGCTGATGGCCCACCGCCTCCTCGTGAGCCCGCGCCTCGTCGAGGCCGTCCAGGGAGCGGGCGGCCAGATCTACGTGTGGACGGTGGACGACCTGAGGAAGATCGCCGCGCTGGAGGAGCTTGGCGTGGACGGCGTGATCACGAACGACCCGCGCCTGTTCGACTGACTCGTCCGCGACGGCTAAAGCCGGCAGGTCGCCTGCGACCCGCCGACATCAGTGGCGGCGCCGCGCTGCGTGACCATCGTCGCGCTGCGCGTCACCTTGCCGCCGCTCAGCCACCGCATCTCGGCGAGCCCTCGAACCTGGTAATGAGTGGTGCCGCGCGGCGGATCGAAGCGGAAGGTCCAGCCGGCCTGACCGTAGGAGTAGCGCGCGGAGCCGGCGTCCAGCCAGGGGGAGCGGGGCACGCCGGCAACCGGAACCCAGGCGCGCCGCGTGTAGGCCCAGTACTGGGCTGTGAAGCGGACGCGCATTCGCTTGTCCGAGCCGTCGCCGGGCAGGCTCGCGCGCACACCCACCTCCGTGGGAGCGCAGCTGTTCACGGTGGCCCACTGAAGCCCCAAACCACCGCCGGATTGGGCATGGGCCACCGCGGCGGTCGCAAAGCCGGCGAGGAGAGCTGTCGCGATGAAAATGCGGCGCATTGAGCCTCTTCTTCTGCTCGGCGCCCCCCGCGGTTCAGGGTAGCGGGCGTCACTCCCTGCCGTGGGGTCGCGCCCGGGGGTTCAACACAAAACGTGCCATAACGGCACGGAACGTGTGGACCCCCCCCCGGGAGGCGAAAGCGCGGGCGTAGGCCGCCGCGCCGACGGGTAGTTGGCCCGTATGAGACGAGTTCGGCTTGGCGAGACGGCGCTCTCGGTCTCGCCCATCTGCTTCGGGACCTGGCAGTTCGGGGGCGACTGGGGTGACGTCGATCGCGACGAGGCGAAGGCTGCCGTCCGGCGCGCGCTCGACCTAGGCGTGAACTTCTTCGACACCGCCCAGGCGTACGGCTTCGGGAAGGCCGAGCAGCTCCTGGCCGAGGCGCTCGGAGAGGACATCCGGCGCGACGACGTGATCGTGGCCACCAAGGGCGGCCTCAGGCCCGTCGGCGACGGGATCGAGCGCGATTCGAGCCCGGCCTGGCTCCGAAGCGGGGTCGAGGCAAGCCTCGAAAAGCTCGGCGTTGAGGCGATCGACGTCTACCAGGTGCACTGGCCCGACCCCGACGTCCCGTTCGAGGAGACGGCCGCGGCGCTCAAGGACCTCGTGGCCGAGGGCAAGATCCGCCATGTGGGCGTCTCGAACTTCGATCCCCGCCAGATGGCCGAGTTCTCGCGGACGCTCCAGATCGAGACGCTCCAGCCGCCGTACCATCTCTTCCGCCGCGAGATCGAGCAGGACGTTTTGCCCTGGTGCCGGGAGCACGGGATCGGCGTCCTCATCTACGGGCCACTCGCCCACGGACTCCTCAGCGGTCGCTTCGACAGGGACACCGAGCTCCCGGACGACGACTGGCGCAGCGGCAGCGACCTCTTCAGCGGGGAGGCCTTTCGGCGCAACCTCGAGACGGTCGACGAGCTGCGGGCCTTCGCCGAGTCGCGCGCCTGGACGCTCCCGGAGCTCGCCGTCGCCTGGACCCTCGCTAACCCGGCGGTGCACGTGGCGATCGTCGGCGGCCGCCGGCCGGCCCACGTCGAGGGCGCAGCCGGGGGCGCAGAGATCGAGCTCTCGAGCGACGACCTCGGCGAGATCGACAGGATCATGGAAAGAGCCGCCCAAGTGGCGGGGCCGTCGCCGGAAGCGGCATAGGCCCCTTAGGCAGTAGACGTTAGGCAGTAGGCGGTAGTGCCCTCTTCTAGCGCCTAATGCCTATCGCCTACCGCCTGTTTCCGACCGCCCCCATTCCTAGCATCGCCCCCCATGACCACCTGGGATCCGGAGAGGCTGCTGGCGGATGCGGAGAGGCGCCTGCTCGAGGAGGGCGGGCGGCTCACGATGGCGGAGGCGAAGGAGCTCCAGGAGCTCCCCGACCTCTACCTGGGCCGGCTGGCGGACCTTGCCCACCGGGTGCGCCTCAGGTACTGCGGCGACGAGGTCGAGGTCGAGGGCATCGTCTCCGGCAAGACCGGGGGCTGCCCCGAGGACTGCCACTTCTGCTCGCAGTCGTCGGTGTTCGGCACGGAGGTCGCTCCAACCGGCTATATCCCTTACGACCAGCTCCTGCGGGCGGCCGAGGAGACCGCGGCCTCCGGGGCCACCGAGTTCTGCATCGTGTACGCGGTCCGCGGGCCGGACCGCCGGCTGATGGACCACGTCCTCGAGTGCGCCGAGCTGGTCCACCGGCAGACCGACCTGGACGTGGCCTGCTCGCTCGGGATCCTCACCCGCGAGCAGGCACTCGAGCTTGCCGAGAACGGCGTGCACCGCTACAACCACAACCTCGAGGCGGCCAAGAGCTACTTCCCGCGTATCTGCACCACCCACAGCTGGGAGGACCGCTGGGACACCTGCCAGCTCGTCCGCGAGACCGGCATGGAGCTGTGCAGCGGCGGCATCATCGGTCTAGGCGAGACGCGCGAGCAGCGGCTCGAGCTGGCCTTCCAGCTCGCCGAGCTGAGCCCGCACGAGGTGCCGATGAACTTCCTCAACCCGCGCCCGAGCACGCCGCTCTCCGACAACTCGATCGTCGAGCCCGAGGAGGCGATCCGCACGATCGCCCTGTTCCGGCTCGTGATGCCGTCGACCGTGCTCCGCTACGGGGGCGGCCGCGAGATCACGCTGGGCGACCTCCAGCGGATGGGCCTCGAGGCCGGGATCAACGCGCTGATCACCGGCAACTACCTGACCACGCTCGGCCAGGAGATCGAGGACGACCTGGCGATGCTGAGCGAGCTCAGGATGCCGGTCAAGACGGTGTCGAAGGTGCTTTGAGAGCGTTTGGGGGCAGCCGTCGGCTGCCGCCCAAGCGGGCGGTTTGGGGGCGATGACGGCCCCCAAACGTTTCTTCTGCCCGCGCTGCGGCAGGTCGCTGGCCGACCACCACGCCTGCGCCGGCGAGTCGCATCCCGGCGCCGCCCTCGATCCCAGCCGCTTCTGCGGCGACTGCGGAGCCAGGCTCACGGTGCAGGTCCTGCCCGGCGGCTACGAGTCGAAGTGCCTGCCCTGCGAGCGGCGGGCGCGGTTCGCAACGACGGCCCGCTGAGCTTGCGCCCCACGCGGGCGGCGGTTAGGTTCGCACCGACCACCTCGCAATCCCTGGGAGGCTTCATTGGAAGCGACCGGAGCTGCTTCGTCGAGCCGCGTCGAGAACCTGCCGCTATATCGCCGTGCGACCAACTACATCGCCGTGGCGATGATCTATCTGCAGGACAACCATATGCTCGAGGAGCCTCTCAAGCCCGAGCACATCAAGCACCGCCTGCTGGGCCACTGGGGCACGGTGCCGGGGATCAACCTGATGTACGCCGGGCTCAACCGGCTGATCCTGGACACGCAGGCGCAGGTCCTGCTCGTCACGGGGCCCGGCCACGGCGCTCCGGCCAACCTGGCAAACCTCTGGATCGACGGCTCTCTCGAGGACGTGCGGCCGGACATGGGTCGCAGCCGCGAGGGGCTCTTCACGCTGATCAAGGAGTTCTCCTGGCCGGGCGGCTTCCCGAGCCACCTCGGGCCGATGGTCCCGGGCACGATCCACGAGGGCGGTGAGCTCGGCTACGCGCTTGCCACGGCCTTCGGCGCCGCGCTCGACAACCCCGACCTGATCGTCGGCTGCATCATCGGCGACGGCGAGGCGGAGTCCGGCCCCACCGCCGGCGCCTGGCACTCGAACAAGTTCCTCGATCCGGCCACGAGCGGCGCGGTGCTCCCGATGCTGCACCTGAACGGCTACAAGATCGCCAACCCGACTATCTACAAGTCGCTCTCCAACGAGGAGCTCACCAAGCTGTTCGAGGGCTACGGCTGGCACCCGCTGATCGTCGAGGGCGATGACCTCGACGGCGCCCTCGCCGAGGCGCTCGATACCGCCTACGGCGAAATCCAGGAACTCCAGTCGCAGGCGCGCAACGGCGGCCGGCCGGAGCGGCCACGCTGGACGATGCTGGTGGTCAAGTCGCCCAAGGGCTGGACCGGTCCCAAGCAGGTCGACGGGGTGCAGGTCGAGGGAACGTCGGCCTCGCACCAGGTGCCGGCAATGCAGGCCAAGAGCAACCCGGAGCACCTGAAGATCCTCGAGGAGTGGCTGCGCTCGTACAACCCGGAGGAGCTGTTCGACTCGAACGGCGGCCCGGCCCCGGAGGTGCTCCAGTCCTGCCCGGAGGGCGACCTGCGCATGGGCGCCAACGCGCACGTGAACGGCGGCAAGCTGCGCAAGCCGCTGAAGATGCCGGAGCTCGACGAGGCCGCCATGGACGTCCCGTCCCCTGGGGGCTCCGAAGGCAGCCCGCTGGTCCTGCTCGGCGAGTACTTCCGTGACATCTTCCGGATGAACGCGGAGGAGCGGAACTTCAGGATCGTCTGCCCCGACGAGGTCGCCTCGAACCGCCTCGGGACGGTGTTCGAGGCCGCGGACCACGCCTGGGAGTGGCCGCTCGATCCCAAGATCGACACGGGGCACGCACCCGACGGCCAGATCATGGAGGTGCTCTCCGAGCACAACTGCCAGGGCTGGCTCCAGGGGTATGTGCTGACGGGCCGCCACGGCGTCTTCCCCTGCTACGAGGCCTTCATCCCGATCGTCGACGGGATGGTCAACCAGTACGGCAAGTTCCTGAAGATGTCCAAGGACGAGGCGCCCTGGCGCGAGCCCGTCCCGTCGCTCAACTACCTGCTCACCTCGGTGGGCTGGCGCCAGGACCACAACGGCTACTCGCACCAGGTGCCGGGCTTCATCAACTCGATGCTCAACCGCAAGGAGGACACCTCCCGCGTCTACCTGCCGCCGGACGCCAACACCCTGGTGGCCACGATGAAGCAGTGCCTCGACTCCACCCGGACGATCAACCTGGTGATCGCCAACAAGCACCCGCACCCGCAATGGCTGTCGATGGACGAGGCCAAGGAGCACGTCGCCAAGGGCGCCTCCGAATGGAATTGGGCGAGCACCGACGTCAGCGGCGACCCGGACATCGTCCTGGCCTGCTGCGGGTCGATCCCCACGATGGAGCTGCTGGCGACGGCCGAGCTGCTGCGCGAGCAAGTGCCCGATCTGCGGATCAAGTTCGTGAACGTGACGAACCTGTTCGCGCTGGCGCTGCCGGAGGCGCATCCGGACGGGCTGACGCAGGAGGACTTCATTGAGCTGTTCACGACCGAGCGGCCGGTCCTCTTCAACTTCCACGGCTACCCGTCCGCGGTGCACCAGCTGATCCACAGGCGTCCGCTCCAGGAGCGGTTCCACGTGCGCGGCTACATCGAGGAGGGCACCACGACCACCCCCTTCGAGCTGCTCGCGATGAACGGCGTCGACCGCTACACGCTCGGGATCGAGGCCCTCAGCCGCATCGACGTCGGTGCGTCCGAGGCGGTGCGGGGAGCCTCAGGCGCCTTCGCGGTGCGCGACATCGAAGGCGCCCAGGACACGATCGAGCGCCTCCGCAACAAGCTCCAGGAGCTCCGCTCCTACATCCGGGAGGAGGGCAACGACCCGCCCGAGATCCTGGACTGGACCTGGGGCGGCCGCAACGGGGCCTCCTGACCGGCCTCGGTTGGCCCGCAGCATCTACATAACCGCGACGGGCCCACACAGCGGCGAGTCGGTCGTCGCGCTGGGGCTGGTCGAGCTCCTGTCCGCCCGCGTGGAGCGGGTCGGGTTCCTCGAGCCGCCGGGCCGCTCGCTGTCCGAGCTGATGCGCGCTCGCTACGGGCTGCGCGCGGAGGAGATCTCGGTCCCGGCCTACCGCGAGCTCGAGTCGGAGAGCGACGTGTTGGTCTGCGCGGGTGGCGATCTGCACTCCGACGCGGACTTCGCGGGCGACGTCGGCTGCCCGCTGCTCGTCGTGGTCCGCCCGGGCGAGGGCGAGGAGCCCGCCGCGGCGGCGGCGCGCGGCCGCGAGACCGCCGAGCGCACGGGCGGCGACCTGTTCGGCGTGTTCGTCAACCGCGTGCCCGCCGGCTCCGCCGGCGAAGCCGGGGACGGCGCCTGGGTGCTGCCGGAGCACGACGAGCTGACCTACCCGACCGTCGCCGAGGTGGCCGCCGCCACGGGGGCGCGGCCGCTGCTCGAGGCGGCGGAGCTGCGCAAGGCCTCGTGGGCCGGCGCGTCGCTGACCCTTCCGGCCACGAGCCAGGAGCTGCTCCAGCGCGACGTGCGCGCCGTGCGGATAGCCGCGATGAGCGTCGACCACTTCATCGACGACCTCGAGGACGGGACGCTCGTGATCGTCCCGGGCGACCGGCCCGACATCCTCATAGCGAGCGTGATCTCCACACTCTCGTCGAAGTTCCCCACCGTGGCAGGGGTGTTGATCACCGCGGGCTACGAGCTCAACCCCACCATCCGGCGGCTGCTCGAGACGGCGCCGTTCCCCGTGCTCGAGGTGGCCGAGGGAACCCATGCGGTGGCGACGCAGGTGGGATCCGCGCGCGCGGCGATCGGCGTCGACAGCGATCGCAAGGTGGCGGCCGCGCTGGGCCTGTTCGAGTCCGCCGTCGACGGCGACGAGCTGGTGGAGCGGATCCAAGTCGAGCGCGCCCGGCGGATGACGCCGACGATGTTCGAGCACGACCTGATGGAGCGGGCCGGCGCCGACCCGCGCCACATCGTCGTCCCGGAGGGCGACGACGAGCGCGTGCTCCGCGCCGCCGAGCTCCTGCTGCGTCGCGGGGTGGTCGAGCTGACGATCCTCGGCGACGTCGACGACGTGAGCGGCCGCGCCGCGGCCCTCGGGCTCGATCTGGACGGCGCGCGGCTCGTCGATCCGGCGCAGGCGCCGGAGCGCGATGAGTACGCCGCCACCTACCACGAGCTGCGAAAGCACAAGGGCGTGACCGAGGAGCTCGCCTTCGACACCGCCGCCGATCCGAGCTACTTCGGCACGCTCATGGTCAAGGCGGGCCACGCCGACGGGATGGTCTCGGGCGCCGCCCACACGACGGGCGACACGATCCGGCCCGCCTTCGAGATCATCAAGGCGCGCCGCGACGCGACCGTGGTGTCGAGCGTCTTCCTGATGTGCATGCCCGACCGCGTCCTGGTCTACGGGGACTGCGCCGTGAACCCGAACCCGGACGTCGAGCAGCTCGCGGGCATCGCGGCGAGCTCGGCCGAGACGGCGGCGACCTTCGGAGTCGAGCCGCTCATCGCGATGCTGTCGTATTCGACCGGCGAGTCCGGGAAGGGCGCCGACGTCGACAAGGTCCGCGAGGCCACGGAGCTGCTGCACCAGCGACACCCCGAGCTCAAGGTGGAGGGCCCGATCCAGTACGACGCCGCCGTCGACCCCGGCGTGGCGGAGAAGAAGCTGCCGGGGAGCGAGGTCGCGGGGCACGCCACGGTGTTCGTCTTCCCCGACCTCGAGACGGGCAACATCGCCTACAAGGCGGTGCAGCGCTCGTCGGGCGCGGTCGCCATCGGACCGGTTCTCCAGGGCCTCAACAGGCCCGTCAACGACCTCAGCCGCGGCTGTCTCGTGCCCGACGTCGTCAGCACGGTCGTCATCACGGCGATCCAGGCGCAGGAGGTCTCAGGCAGGAGCACCTCGCGACTCCACATGAAGGTTCCCGCCGGTTGACTCCCGCGTTTTCCATGGGCGAGTATGGGCCGGATCTCGACGACTCGCATGGGGTAGGCCGATGAGCGCGTTGGAGCAGGCTCGTTCACACTTTCAGGCAGGGACATTCGGCAAGGCGCACGACGAGGCCGTCGCCGGGCTGGAGGGCAGCCCGGACGACGTGGAGCTCCTGCGGCTCGCCGGGCGAGCGGGCGCCGAGACCGGCTCCAACGACGCGGTCGAGCACCTCCGCAAGGTCACGGAGATCGAGCCCGACTCCGGAGACGCCTGGCGCGACCTGGCCGACGCCCTCGCTGCCGAGGGCCGCACCGACGAGGCGAACGACGCCTTCCGCAGGGTGCTGGAGATCGAGCCGGACGACGAGGTGGCCCTCACCGCCCTCGGCCACACGGCCTTCGAGCGCGGTGAGCGCGACGAGGGCATCTCGATCCTGGAGCGGGTGGCGGGCAACATTCCCGGCGCGTCGACCGCCGCGATCTCGCTGGTCGACATGTACAGGACCCTCGGCCAGCCCGCCGAGGCGCTGACGGCCGCACGCAAGATCGCCGAGGCTGCGCCCGAGCGCCCGCTCGCCCACCTCGACGTCGCCGAGCTGGCGCTCGAGACCGGCGATCCCGATGAGGCCGCCGAGGCGTTCGCGCGTCTACGGGACGTCCTCGAGCAGCCCGAGGGCCAGGTGGCTTCGCTACAGGGAGCGATCAAGGCCGAGCTGGCGCGGGAGCAGCCGGAGCGCGCGCTGGAGCTCGCGCGCGAGGCGAGCGCCATCGACAGCCACGGCAGGACCGCGGGCGTGCTGGCCTACCTGGAGTCCGAGCTCGGCGCCGAGGAGACACCGGGCGAGGCCGTCGCCCGCGGCGCCACCATGATCTTCATCGAGGCGCAGGAGGCGCCGCCGACGCGAGCGGAGGCGGAGGCGCTGCTCGACGCCACGCTGGCGGACCTGCGCCGTGAGCTGCTCGACCAGGCCGACCAAGGAGAGCCGAATGGCTGAGGTGGCTGCACCGACCCGGGCCGCGTCAGCCGACTGGCGCCGCTGCCCGGCCTGCGAGGCATTCGTCTACCACAAGCGCCTCAAGCGGAACCTGCACGTCTGCCCCGAGTGCAACCACCACTTCCGGTTGCGCCTGCGGGACCGGATCGCGCAGCTCGTGGACGAGTCCAGCTTCGAGGAGCTCTCCGGCGACCTCGAGCCGGTCGACGCGCTCTCGTTCGCCGACTCCAAGCCCTACCCCGACCGGATCGCCGCCGCGCAGAAGAAGACCGGCGGCAAGGACGGGGGCCTCTACGGCACCGCCACGATCGACGAGCGCCCGGTCGTGATCGCCGGGATCGACTTCGACTTCGTCGGCGGCAGCATGGGCAGCGCGGTTGGGGAA
>Ga0126312_10000679_pt1 | contig 21049 bp, 18 predicted proteins | sample Plot104A_FD_92537 | JGI IMG/M metagenome (GOLD analysis project Ga0126312, IMG submission 92537) | Serpentine soil microbial communities from UC McLaughlin Reserve, CA, USA - Plot104A | ecosystem: Environmental > Terrestrial > Soil > Grasslands | place: USA: UC McLaughlin Reserve, Lake County...
ATTCACCGCCTCGGCGGCGCTGCGCGCGCTGGCCAGCTCACCCTCGATCCCGCCGAGGGCCTGCTCGGCCTGCGCCACGCGCTCCTCGACGCTCGAGACGCTCTCGGCCGCGCGGAGCGCCTGGGCCTCCGCCGCGCCCGCGCCCTCCTCGGCCCGGGTCGCTCGAGCGTCTGCGGCGGTCGAGGCATCCGACGCGCTCGCCGCGTGGCTTCGCGCGGCGTCGGCGGCCTGCTCGGCCAGCGCGGTGAGGCGCTCGACCGCGGCCACGGCATCCGGGGACAGTGCGGGCCCGTCGCCGGCCGCTGCGACCGCGCCGCCCGCGGAGCGAATCTGAGCGATCTCTTGGCGCAGCTCCGAGAGCAGCGCGCGGGCCTCGTCGGCGCGCTCGCGCTCGTCGGTAACGGCCCTGACGAGCCCGTTCAGCTTGGCGTGCGTCTCGGCGAGGTCGCCTGCGAGGACGCGGTGCTCCTCGATCCGCTCGCCGGCGAGCGACTCCAGCTTCGTGCGGACGCCCTCGAGCTCATTGCGCAGGTGCTCGTGGCGCTCCGACTGGGCGCGCGCCTCGGCGAGCTCGGCCGCGAGCCGCTCGTCGCGGTCGCCGGCGCTCCGCAGCCTCTCCTCGCGCTCCGCGGCGAGGGCGGCCAGCTCGCCGGCCAGCTCCTCCACCCGGGCGCGAGTTCCCTCGAGCGCCTCGCGCAGCTCCGCGGCGGCGCTCGCATCGGCAAGCGCCTGATCGAGCTGCTCGACCCTCGCACTCGTCTGCTGGACGAGCTCGCGCAGCTCCGGCGGCGCATCGGCGCCGGCGGCCTCGACCGCGGCGAGGCGGTCGCGCAGCGCGTCCAGGTCGCCGTCCAAGTCGGTGTCGCGGACGCGAGCCAGCTCCCCGGCGAGCGACTCGACGCGCTCGCGCAGGTCGCCGAGCGCCGCGCTGAGGGCGGCCTCGTCGCCGCTCCGCTCGCGGGTCTCGGCCAGACTCGTCTCGAGCTGCTCCACGCGCGTGCGCGTGTCCCGCAGCTCGGACTCGAGCCGGCGCCGCTCGTCGCCGGCGTCGCGCTCCTTGGCGAGCTCGGACTCGAGCGCGTCGACCTTCTCGCGTGTGGCCCGGAGCTCCGCGACTGTCGCGCGCGTCTCCTCGAGCTGGGCGCTCAGATGCTGCTGTGCCTGCGGGGTGCCGGCGAGCTCGCGCTCGAGCCGCTCGGCGATCTCGCGCGCCTCCTCGACCGTGGCTCGCGTCCGCTCGCGCTCCTCGTCGGCCTGGGCGCGCATCTCTTCGAGCACGCGCCGCGTCTCGGCGAGCTGGCCGTCGAGCTCCGTGATCCGCGCGGCGGCCTGCGCGACCTCGCCGCGCGCCGTGGCGGCCTCCCCGCGCGCCTCCTGGAGCTCGGCGGTCGTGCCCTCGAGCGCGCGTTCGAGGTCCTCGGAGCGGCCCAGCGCGGCCTCGACCGCGTCCGCGATCTGGCCGGCGGCCACCGCGGTGGGGTCCTGCTCGTCCGGGTCGTCCTCGGGCACGATCGGCGCGGGGGGCAGCTCGATCAGCGGGCGGAAGGCGACGATGGTGCCGGCGGCGAGGTCCTCGTCGTCCAGGCGCGCCTCGCCGCGCATGGCGGCGTTCACCCAGTCGACGACGGTCTTGTGGCTGCGCTGAAGCTGCCGGAGGGCGTTGCCGCGCGGCGCCGCGATCTCGAGCGCCTCGAGGAAGCCGTTGAACTCGAGGCTCTGGCTCATCCCGACGGGGACGAAAGTGAGCGTCAGCTCGAGCTCGGTCCCGTCCTTGCGGCGCGCGACGGTCTGGACCACGCCGCCGAACTCGGGCAGCTCGCCGGCGAGGGCGAGCGTCTCGACCAGCGGGCGCCCGAGCATGCGGGCGTTCACCCAGCCGAAGAGCTCCTCGGCAGGCCTGCTCCAGCGCGTGACCGCGCCGTCGCGATCCGTCAGGACGAAGCGGGCGTCGACAAGCTGACGCAGCAGTTCTTCGACTGCCTCGGCCTGGGCTGTCGCGGGACTCGACTCTTGCTCTGACACGTCTCGTTCTCTGTCGGCACGAGACGGCGCCGACACAAGCCCCGAACGGCAGGCCTCGCGCTATTCGTCCAGGCAAAAAACGCATGGCTCCGCACCGTGCACTGCCCGGTGCTTGCCCTACAGCCCGTGTTCCAAAGCGCCCTTCACGCCCGCATCGAGCGTGTTCAGGCGGTACAGAGCCAGTGCCTCGGCGGAGCGGAAGCGCCGCCCCGGAAGGGCCTCCGGGCCGTGGTGGGCCAGGATGCAGTGAGAGAGAGCGTGCAGCTTTCCCTCCGGGAAGTTCTCCAGACGCCGGGCGCGCTCCGACACGAGCTGCTGCCCGAGCGTCACGTGGCCGACGAGCGCCCCGGCCTCGCTCAGCGCTATCTCGGCGCCGAGCTGGAACTCGAGCGTCTTCCCGGCGTCGTGGAGGATCGCGGCCGTGAGGAGGAGGTCGGAGTTCAGCCGCGGGTGGAGCGCGCAAGTCTCGAACGCGAGCGTCGCGACCGCGACCGTGTGCTCGAGCAGACCGCCGAGGTACGCGTGGTGGCCGGAGCGCGTGCACGGCGCCCGGCGGAGCTCGGCGCGGAACCGATCGTCGCCGAGGAACGAGTCGAGCAGCGCCCGCAGGTCCTGGTCGTACACCTCGCGCGCGAGGTGCTCGAGGAAGCCGTCCAGCTCCTCCATGTCGCGGTAGGCGACCGGCAGGAACTCGGACGGGTCCGGCACCTCCTCGGCGGCGCGCCTGATCGACTTCAGCTCGACCTGGAGCTCGTCGCGAAAGCGCTCCACGCGCCCGCTCACGGCGACGAGATCGCCTCGCTCGAACTGGCCCGCCATGAAGTCCGCGTCGCGGAAGGCGCGCCCCGGAATGGCTCCGGTGCGGTCGCGCAGCTCGACCGCCAGGTAGGGCGAGCCGTTCCTGGCGGTGAGCCGGTCCTTGCGCGTGCACGCGAATACGCCCTCGACCTCGCCGCCCGGTCTCAGCTCAGCGATCGTCACGTTCCAATCGTGATCGGGGGATCGGACGGCGTGTCGGGTACGGTGAGGTTGATGACCGATGTGATCTGGCGCGAGCGTCCCGAGCTGCGAGCACCGGTAATGGTGTGCGCGTTCAAGGGCTGGAACGACGCCGGCGAGGCCGCGACGGCGGCGCTCTCGTACATCAGGGGCTCGTTCGAGGCGCGCGACGTGGGCGGCATCGACCCGGAGGAGTTCTACGACTTCACCGCGGTCCGGCCCACGGTCAGGCTCACCGAGGGCAGCGTGCGCGAGATCGAGTGGCCGGAGAACACGTTCTCGGTGGCGCCCGTGCCCGGCGCCGACGGCGACCTCGTGCTGCTGCACGGCGTGGAGCCCTCCCTGCGCTGGCGCCGCTTCACCGAGGACGTGATCGGGGCGGCGCGCGAGCTCGGCGTGCGGATGGTCATCACGCTCGGCGCACTCCTCGCGGACGTGCCGCACAGCCGGCCCGTGTCGATCAACGGCATCACCTCCGACGAGACGCTCATCGACCGGCTCGGCTTCGAGCCGCCGAGCTACGAGGGACCGACGGGCATCGTGGGCGTGATCCAGCGCGCCTGCGCCGAGGAGGGCCTGCCGGCGGTGAGCCTCTGGGCCTCGGTGCCGCACTACGTTGCCGCGTCGCCGAACCCGAAGGTGGCGCTGGCGCTCGTGCGCGCGTTCGAGGGCGCGGCCGGGCTGGCCGTGGACGGCGGCGAGCTCGAGGAGGCCGCCGCCGACTACGAGCGCCAGGTCACCGCCGCCGTGGCGAGCGACCCGGAGGTGAGGGCGTTCGTGGAGAAGCTCGAGAACGCCATGGATGAGGTCCAGGCCGAGAATCCCCCGGACGAGGGCCAGTTGCCCTCCGCGGACACGATTGCGTCGGATTTCCAGCGCTTTTTGCGCCAGCGCGGGCCCGAGGGGCCTGGACAAGAGTCCTAGTTTGCGGGTCCGCTGGGGCGGGCACCATGACCCCATGACAATCGGAGCATCGATATTCCTGATCGCCGTTGGCGCGATCCTGAAGTACGCGGTCGACGTCACAGTCTCCGGGATCGAGATTCAGACCATTGGCCTCATCCTCATGATCGCCGGTGTCGTCGGGCTCGTGATCGGCCTGTTCCTGCTCGCGCAGACTGACCGCCGTCGCCCCGTATACGACGACCGCGACCCGGTAGTCCGCTAGAAGCCGGCGGACCCGAATTCCGGGTCGGACCCGCCGCGGGCGATCCGCCTCGCGGCGCCCGTGCAGCCCTTCTTGAGGCTCCACACGTAGACGCCGTCCGCGCGCCGGCCTGGCGCGTCCTGGGCGAACGCGAGGGCGTCGGCGCGCGGCGAGAAGGTCGGGCCGGCGTTACTTCTCGGCGGCCGGGCAGATGATCCTGTAGTCGCAGACGCGGCAGACCTCGGGGGAGGGCGTCGGCTCGAAGCGCTGCTTGAGGATGCCGCCCGCGATCTCGGAGACCGTCGCGCGGACGCGCTCGAGTTCCTCCTCCGAGTGCTCCACCGGCACCTTCTCGCCGGTCAGGACGTAGAAGTAGCTCTGGGCTGACGTCTCGAGCCCCCACGACTCGCGCGCGCCCATCTGGTAGACGGACAGCTGGACGTCTTCGCGCAGCTCCTGCTCGGTCTTCGCCCGGCCGGTCTTGTAGTCGATCAGCTCGAACGTTCCGTCGGGGTGGCGGTCGACGCGGTCCACGCGCCCGCGCAGCAGGTGCGGGCCGATCCGGAAAGCGAACGAGCGCTCGAACCAGACCGCCTCCGAGTCCGACTCGCGGTCGTGCCGCCAGTAGCTCTCCAGCGCCGCGACGGCGCGCTCGCGGAACTGGAGCTCGTCGTCGGAGTCGCCGAATCCGGAGCGGCGCCAGGAGGCGTGGAAGAGCTCCATCAGGTCCTCGAGCGAGCCGCCATGCTCCTTCTGCGCGTGGAAGCGCTCCAGCACCTGGTGGAGCACGATCCCGAAGCGCTGGTGGATGGTGGGCTCCTGCGGGATCCGGAAGACGCGCGCGAACTTGTACCTGAGCGGGCAGATCCGGTACGTGTCGATGTCGGAGGCCGACAGCATCAGCCCGCGCCCGCGCCGCGGGATGAACGGGTCGAGCGAGGGCTCGGCGCCGTTCTGGGCGGCCGTGGGGCGCTCGGCGGGGTCGCGCTCGGTGTCGCGCAGCCAGCTGTCGAGCCCGGACTGCTCGAGGATCTCACGCTGCTCCGGCGTGGCGCACTGGAGCAGGATCTCGTTGAGGGCCGGGAGCGCAGCGTCGAGCGACTGCCCCTCCTTTGCCCGCTCGATCAGCGCGGCGACCTTGATCAGCTCCAGGTAGCGCGACACCGCCTGGTCCACGTCGAGGTACGTGTCGAGGCGCATCTCGCCGAGGCGGCCGCCCATGCGGGCGACCGTGTCGAGCAGCTCGTCGCGCATGATCCGGAACGTGGAGTGGAGCCCCTCGGCCGGCCCGAACAGCTCCTCCTCGAGGACCTCCTCCTCGACCCCCACGGCCGCCATAGCCTCCTCGTAGAACGGCGACGGGCGCGGGTTCGCCCCCTGCTGGCCGCCCTCGGCCCAGGCGAGCACGAGCCCCTTGCGCGCTCGCGTCAGCGCCAGGTGGAGGAGCCGCCGCATCTCGGCCTCGTGAGCGTCGCGGCCGTCCGCGTCCGGGCCGCGCCGCTTCAGGAGCTCGCGCGGCACGCCGCCCGCCTCCGGCCGGTACGGCCCGGGCATCTGGGCGGCCGACAGGCCGAGCACGAAGACATGGTCGAACTCGAGGCCGCGCGACGCCTCCATCGTCATCACCTGCACGGCGGGCGCGGTCGGCGTGCCGGTGGCCTCCTCCTCGCGCAAGCCGGACTCCGCGACGGCCGCGAGGTAGCGCGTGAAGTCGCGCGCGGTGGCGTGCGGCTCGCGGCGCATGTAGGCGGTGGCGAGCTCGGACAGCTTCGCGATGTTGCGGAGCCGCTCGGCGGTGTCCGCGTGGGTGGCGAAGACCTGCTGGCGGCGGAGGCCGATGCGCTCGATCAGCCGCAGCACGAAGGCGTCCGGACGGCGGTCCTCGAATGCGTTCGAGGCCGAGCGGTAGAGACGCAGGAAGACGCGGGCGCGATCGCGGCCCTCCTCGGACAGCTGCGGGCCCTCGAGCGCCGCGGCGACCGCGGAGGGCATGTCGAGCTTGCGTCGCCGCGCCAGCTGGGTGAGGCGCGCCACGTCGACCGAGCGCAGCTCGACCGGCGGGCGGCTCAGCGCGCGCACGACGGCGCCGGAGTCGTTCGGGTCGGCGAGCGCGCGCAGCCAGGCGAGCACGTCGCGCACCTCGGCGCGCTGGAAGTAGGCGGCGGCGCCGCATGTTCGCGCCGGCACGGCGCGCTCCTCGAGCGCGGAGGCGATCACGGCGCCCTCGCTCTTCACGGAGCGCACCAGCACCGCGATCCGCCCGGGCGCCACGCCGCCGGCGATCAGCTGCTCGGCCTCCGCGGCCACGGCCTGCGCCTGGGCGCGCTCCGAACGGGCGCGCCAGAAGCGCACGCGGCCGCCGCTGACGCCGGTGAGGCGCCCCGGGAGCACCGCCGTCGCTGCGTTGAGTATGCGGCGCCCGGAGCGGCAGTTGCGCTCGAGCTTCACGACGCGCGCGTCGGGGACCTCCTCGAGGAAGCGCGCGTCTGAGCCCACGACGGTCACCTGCTGGTCCTCCTCGATCAGCAGCCTCAGCAGCATGCCCTCGGCGAAGTTCGTCTCCTGGTACTCGTCCACGAGGATGTGCCGGTAGCGGCGCGCCACCCGCTCGCGCACGTGCGGCTGCTCGTGCAGCAGCTGGAACGAGCGCAGCACGAGGTCGCCGAAGTCGAGCGCGCCGCGCTCGGCCAGCAGGCGGTCGTGGTCCGCGTAGAGGCGGGCGAACTCGAGCTCGCGGGCCGCGTGGGCGCGGGCGGCGTCGCTCGTCGCGTCGGCCTCCGCGCGCTCGGCGTACGCCCGGTAGTCGGCCGCCGAGACCATCTCGTGCTTCAGGCGGTCGATGCGCGAGACGAAGCTTGCGAGCAGCGGCGCGGGGTTGCCGCGGATCTCGTGGGCGCGGAGCGAGAGGTCGTCGAGCCGCTCGAGCAGCAGGGCGAGGCGGTCCGCGGGCGTGACCGGCGAGAGGAACGGGTCCACCCCCGCCTCGAGCGCCTCGTCCTGGAGGAGGCGGAGGCAGAACGAGCGGAAGGTCTCGACGTGAAGCTCCTCGTAGGGCGACTCGAGCACGGCCTCGATCCGCTCGCGCAGGTCGGCGGCGCCCGGCGCGGAGAACGTGAGCGCGAGGATCTGCTCGGCGGGCACGCCCTCGCCGACCAGCCAGGCGAAGCGCTGCACGACCGTGCGGGTCTTGCCCGTCCCGGCGCCGGCGACCACGACGAGCGCGCCGTCCGCATGGGTGACGGCCGCCTCCTGCGCGCGGTTCAGGCCGTCGAGGGCTACAGGCATCGGCGCCTAGGATACGCCGCAGCGTGCCCCTGCCGGACAGCACCGATTGGCTTGGCTTCTGCCGCCGCGCGGCGGGGGCCGCGAGGGACGCGGTGCAGGCCTATGCGACCACCGCCGAGCGAGCCGTCGAGACCGGCCGCGGCGAGGGCGGCGACACCGCCTACGTGATCGACCGGGCGGCCGAGGATGCGGTGTTCCGGGAGATCGAGGCTCTGGAGGTGCCGGTCACCGCCATCTCCGAGGAGCGGGGCGAGGTCGCTGTTGGTTCACGAACGGCGGGCATTGAGAGTGAGCCCGTCCGCATCGTCGTCGATCCGGTCGATGGGTCACTCAATGCCAAGCGCGGTTTGCCCTTCGCGTGCGTCTCGATTGCCATCGCCTCCGGGCCGCGGATGGGTGACGTCGACGTGGGCTGGGTCGCGGAGCTCGACCCACGCCTTTCCGCCGGCGACGAGCCGCGTGCTGGGCGCGATTGGTGGGCGGTGAGGGGGGAGGGTGCGTTTCGCGACGGCGAGCCCCTGCCTTCCCTGCGGCCCGGCCCGTTGGAGGTGCTCGGGCTCGAGACCGCCCGGCCCGAGCTGGTGGCCGCCGCCGCTTCGGCGATCGAGTCCGTCGGCGCCCGCCGCGTCCGCGCGCTCGGCTCGGTGGCGATGACGCTCTGCCTCGTGGCCGCCGGCCAACTCGACGCGATGCTGTCGCTGCGGCCGATCCGCTCGGTGGACGCGGCGGCCGCGCAGCTGCTCGTCACCGAGACCGGCGGCGCCGTGGCCTTCCCCGACGACGACGACCTGTCGCTGGAGATGCGCTCGCCGGTGCTGGCAGCACGCGACCCCGAGCTCCTGAAGCGCCTGCTCACCACCTTCGCCTGAACGACCGGCACCGAAGGCAGCAGGGTTGGGCGTTTCCCTGGGCATTTCGCCAGGAAAAACGCCCAACCCCTCAGGCGGCGGCCTCGAATTCCGAGAACCGGACGGCGAGGCGTTCCGGATCGGGATGCTCGGCCACGAGTCGCGGCCTTCTGATGCTCGCCCCATGGAATCCCTGCAGGCCTTCGCGCAGCATCGGCCCGTCGTGCTCGTCTCGAAGTCGTTGGGCGATGTGAACTTCCCCGGCCGGGTCGATCCCAAGCAGGTTGCGGTCGTACGCCAAGTGGTGAATCGCGCACAGCGCGAGGCCGTTGACGACCGCGGCGATCCCGGCCGGGGAGGGGTCGGAGACGATGTGAGCCGCCTGGACGAGGTCGTGCCCCCTGAGCGCGCACACCGTGCAGCGCTGCCGGTAGGCGCGAAGCACGTCCTGGCGGAAGCGTTGCTGGTGAAGCCGTACGCGTACCTCTCGGAGCGCGTACTTCCGCATGTCAGGAGTCGAGATCGGGCCACCGGGCTGCGTGTCAATGCCCTGGAGACCCGTGTCCAACAGAACCACTCGCTCGGCGGGATCGTTCACGCGAACGAAGACCGGAGCAATCACCACGTACTGGCCGGGCGCCATGCCCTTGAAATAGATGAGCGGGCTCTGGAGCGCGTGCGCGGCCTCGAGCGCCCGGTTGTCGGGCTGATCGAGTGTCCCCGCGCGGTAGTGGTAGAGGATGGCCCCGCCACCCATGTCGATCTCGTCTTCGTAAGGGCGTGGCCTTCCGAGTTTCTCGGCTGCTGTCATGAGGGTGAGCGCCGCCGCCCCGTCCATCTCCTTCGGCCGGTGAATGCCCTTGTAGAACGAGCCGAAGCTGATGCGCCGGCCGCGGAACTGGAACCCGTTGCGGAGAGCGGCCAGTGGAACGAGGCCGTCGTACGCATCGCTCAATTCCTGCGCGCGCGTCATCGCCGCCTGACGGAGGGCGAGGTCCGGGTCCACCGGCATCGAGGGCGAGCATCGCTCACCGCACCCTGTCCGCGCAACCTTCCGGAAGCATCGCGGCAACCTCCGGAAGCATGGTTAGGCGTTTTTCTTTCCAGCTCGCAAGGAAAAACGCCTTACCCGGATTGGGCGGCGGCTGGAGTGGGCATTCAGTCCCCTCCATGGCCCGACTGAAGAGAGCCGACTGCGCCGGTCCCGGCATTCGCCGGCGGCGGCGCGGCAAGGGGTTCGAGTACCTGGACGACGACGGTCGCCGGGTCACCGAGCCGAGCGTGCTCGCGCGCATCCGGGAGCTCGTCATTCCGCCGGCTTGGGAGGAGGTCTGGATCTGCCCGTATCCGATGGGGCACATCCAGGCGACCGGGACCGACGCCGCTGGTCGCAAGCAGTACCGCTACCACGACAAGTGGCGCGAGCGGCGCGATGCGGAGAAGTTCGAGGAGATGATCGACTTCGCACGGGCGTTGCCGCGTCTGCGCGCGCGTGTGGCGAAGGACATCAAGCGTTCCGGGATGCCGCGCGAGAAGGTGCTCGCCTGCGCCATGCGGCTCCTCGACCGCGGCTTCTTCCGGATCGGGTCCGAGAACTACGCCGAGGAGAACGACACCTACGGCATCGCGACGATGGGCAAGCGGCACGTGACGGTCTCGGGCGACCAGGTGACGTTCGACTACGAGGCGAAAGGCGGTCAGCGGCGCGTGCAGTCGATCGGCGACCGCGAGGTGGCCGAGATCGTGGGCACGCTGAAGAAGCGCCGCGGCGGTGGCGACGAGCTGCTCGCCTACAAGGTGGGCGGCCGCTGGGTCGACGTGAGGTCGGCCGACATCAACGCGTACCTCAAGGAGGCCACCGGCGGCGACTTCAGCGCCAAGGACTTCCGCACCTGGAGCGGCACCGTGCTCGCCGCGGTCGCGCTGGCCGTGGCGGGCATCGCCACGGGCTCGAAGACCTCCCGCAAGCGCGCCAAGACGCGCGCGGTCAAAGAGGTCGCTCGCTACCTCGGCAACACCCCGGCGGTCTGCCGCGCGTCGTACATCGACCCGCGCGTGTTCGACCGCTTCGACGGCGGCCTCACCATCGGCGGCGCGCTGCCCGAGCTCGTCGAGGACACGGCCGCGTGGCCGCACGTCCAGCGCGCCGTCGAGGAGGCGGTGCTGCACCTGATCGAGGACAACCGCGAGTCCGACCTCGTCGAGGACGGCGTGGAGCTCGCCGCGGTCGCCTAGCCGCGGCGGCCGAAGTCGGTCGTGTAGGTCCCGCCGTCGTCGCCCGTGGGCGTCCCGGCGGCGATCCCGATTCCGATCGACTCGTATGAGGTGCTGAGGATGTTCGCGCGGTGGCCCGGGCTGTTCATCCACGCCCTGGCGATCGCGCGCGGGGTGGAAAGCCGCCCCGACCCGTACGCGATGTTCTCGCCCACGCTCCAGCCGCGCGCGCCTTCCAGATAGCCGCTGCGGCGGATCCGGTCCACGAAGCTCGACCCGTCGAGCGAGTTGTGCGAGAAGAAGCGCTCCTCCACCATGGCGCGCGAGTGCCCGCGCGCCGCGGCCGAGAGCCGGCGGTTCAAGAGCAGCGGGTCGAGGTGCCGCCGCGTCCGCTCGCCGTTCAGCACGCAGAGGGTCGCGCGCACCAGGACGCGCGTGCCGGTCGTGCCGACCGAAGCGCGCGCGCCGTCGCAGGTGCTCGCCGCCGACGCGGCCGGCGCGGCGAGGAACAGCATGAGCGCGGTGGCTAGCGCGACAGCAGGCCCGAAGAAGCGCATTCGCTTCTTGGGTCGGAATTTCCGCGGATACCTTTAGATCAGCGCTCCGGCGGGTACCCGTCGCGGATGCCCCCCGCGGCGATCCTGGACATCGACGGCACCCTGGTCGACACGAACTACCACCACGCGATCGCGTGGTACCGCGCCTTCCGCCAGCTCGAGGTCGTGCTGCCGATCTGGCGGATCCACAGGCACATCGGCATGGGCGGCGACCAGCTCGTCGGGGCGCTCGGCGGAGAGCGGCTCGAGGAGGAGAAGGGCGACGACATCCGCGCCGCGGAGAAGGTGCTGTACGCCGAGCTGATCGACGAGGTCGAGCCGCTCGCGGGTTCGCGCGAATTGATCGAGGACCTGAAGCAGCGCGGCCACGCCGTGGTGCTCGCAAGCTCGGCGAAGAAGAAGGAGGTCGACCACTACCTGGACCTGCTCGACGCGCGCGAGCTCGCCGACGGCTGGACGACCTCGGCCGACGTGAAGGCGACCAAGCCGGAGCCGGACCTCGTCCAGGCCGCGGTCGAGAAGGCCGGCGGCGGCGAGGCCGTGATGGTCGGCGACTCCACCTGGGACTGCGAGGCGGCGAAGCGCGCGGGACTCGAGACCGTGGCGGTGCTCACGGGCGGCTTCTCCGAGGCCGAGTTGCGCGAGGCGGGCGCGGTGGCGGTGTACCACTCGATCGAGGACCTCCGCGACGCGCTCGACGAGACGCCGCTTGCGGCAAGCTAGGGGTGTGGCCGACAGCCTCGGCACCTACAAGGCGAAGCGCGACTTCGAGAAGACGCCCGAGCCCAAGGGCGCGCGCCGGAAGCGCGCGGAGGAGGCCCGCTTCGTGGTCCAGGAGCACAACGCCCGCCGGCTCCACTGGGACCTGCGCCTGGAGCACGAGGGAGCGCTCGCCTCCTGGGCGCTGCCGCGCGGCGTGCCCGAGCATCCCGACGAGAACCGTCTCGCCGTGCGCACGGAGGACCATCCGCTCGAGTACCTCGAGTTCCACGGCGAGATACCGAAGGGCGAGTACGGCGCCGGGACGATGACCATCTGGGACCGCGGCACCTACGCGGCCGAGAAGTTCCGCGACGACGAGGTGATCGCGACCTTCCACGGCGAGCGCGTCCAGGGCCGCTACGCGCTGTTCAGGACGCGCGAGAGCGACTGGATGATCCACCGCATGGACCCGCCGCTGGACCCGGACTACGAGCCGATGCCGCGCGAGCTCAGGCCGATGCTCGCCCGCAGCGGCCCGCTCCCGCCGCGCGAGGAGCAGTTCGGCTTCGAGGTGAAGTGGGACGGCATCCGCACGGTGCTGTTCTCCGACCACGGTCACGTCGAGCTGCGCGGACGGAACTGGACCGACTTCACGCCGCGCTATCCCGAGGTGCGCGAGCTGGCGCGCTCGCTCGGGGCGCGCCGCATCGTCCTCGACGGGGAGGTCGTGGCCTTCGACGACGAGGGGCGGCCGAGCTTCGAGCGCCTCCAGTCGCGCATGCACCTCGCCTCGGACTCTGCGGTGAGGCGCCGCATGCGCGACATCCCGGCCACCTACGTGATCTTCGACCTCCTGTATCTCGACGGGCACACCACGACGGGCCTCTCCTACGAGGAGCGCCGCGAGCTGCTCGAGGGCCTCGAGCTCGAGGGGCCGGCATGGCGCACGCCCGCGTACCACCGCGGCGAGGGCAAGGCGCTGCTCGCCGCCACGCGCGAGCTCGGCATCGAGGGGGTCGTGGCGAAGAAGCTCGACTGCCCCTACTCGCCGGGCATCCGCGCGTCTCACTGGATCAAGGTGAAGAACGTCCACACCCAGGACGTGGTGATCGGCGGCTGGACCCCGGGCGAGGGCGGGCGCAGCTCGAGCCTCGGCTCGCTGGCGGTCGGGGTGATGGAGGACGACGAGCTCGTCTACGCCGGAAAGGTCGGCACCGGCTTCACCGAGCAGTCGCTGGCGCTCCTCAAACGCGAGCTCGAGCCGCTCGAACGCGACAGCTCGCCCTTCAGCGGCCGGCAGCCGCCGAAGGGCACGAGGTTCGTCGAGCCGCGGCTCGTGGCCCACGTCGAGTTCCGCGAGTGGACGAAGAGCGGGACGCTCCGCGCGCCGTCGTTCAAAGGCCTCCGACCCGACATCTCACCGCACGAATGCGTGCGCGATGAAGGTTAAGAGGCCGCCAACGGGTAAATTTGGTGCATGCCACGAGCGATTTGGAGCGGTGCGATCAGCTTCGGGCTGGTCAACATCCCCGTGAAGCTCTACAGCGCGGTTTCGCGCAAGACGGTCCGGTTCCACCAGATCGACGCCGAGTCCGGCCAGCGGATCCGTCAGCAGCGGGTCAATCCCGCGTCCGGCGACGAGATCCCCTACGAGCAGATCGTCAAGGGCTACGAGATCAGCCCGGACAAGTACGTGACGATCACGCCGGAGGAGCTCGAGGCGCTCGAGCCGCAGAAGACGAGGACGATCGACATCGAGGAGTTCGTCGACCTCGAGCAGATCGACCCGATCTACTACGACCACCCGTACTACCTCGCGCCCGACAAGGGCGCGGCGAAGGCCTACAAGCTGCTGCTCGATGCGATGGAGCAGGCCGACAAGGTGGCCATCGCGCGCGTGGTCATCCGGTCGAAGGAGAACCTCGTGGCGCTGCGCTCGTACAACGGCGCGATCACGATGGAGACGATGCTGTTCCCCGACGAGGTGGTGCAGCCCGACGCGATCGAGGAGCTCGCCGCCACCGACGGCAACGTGAAGACGACCAAGCGCGAGCTCGACATGGCGAAGCAGCTGATCGAGTCCCTGTCGGGCGACTTCGACGCGAGCGGCTATCGCGACGAGTACCGCGACCGCGTGCTCGACCTCATCGAGCGCAAGGCGGCCGGCGAGACGATCACCGTCGAGGCGCCCGAGCCCGAGCGCAAGGAGGTCCCGGACCTCATGGCGGCGCTCGAGGCGTCGATCGAGGCGTCGAAGAGCCCGCCCAAGAAGCGCGCGCGCTCGACGAACGGCTCAGGCGCCTCGAAGAAGAAGAAGGCAGCGGCGAAGAAGTAGGTGCCCGCCCGCGTCGATGTTGACGTAGCCGGAACGCATCTATCCCTGTCCAATCTGGACAAGGTCATGTATCCCGAGGTGGGCTTCACCAAGGGGCAGGTGATCGACTACTACACCCGGATCGCGCCCGCGCTCCTGCCACATCTCCGCGATCGCCCGCTCACTCTCAAGCGCTATCCCAACGGCGTCGAGGGAGGACATTTCTATGAGAAGCAATGTCCCTCTCATCGACCTGATTGGGTCCGCAGCGAGCCGGTCGAGCTCAGCTCCAAGACGATCGAGTTTTGTGTCTGCGACGACCTGCCTACGCTCGTCTGGCTCGCGAACCTCGCCGATCTGGAGCTGCACCCGTCGCTGTCGAAGGTGCCCGAGGTCGAGCGCCCCACGCTGATGGCGTTCGACCTCGACCCGGGCCCCGGCAGCGGGCTGCGCGAGTGCTGCGAGGTGGCGGTGATCCTCCGTGAGGCGCTCGGGCACCTGGGGCTAGAGTGCTTCGCGAAGACCTCGGGCTCGAAGGGGATCCAGGTCTACGTGCCGGTGAACGTGGACGACGTGGACTACGACCACGGCACGAAGCGGCTGTCGAACGCGCTCGCGCGCCATCTCGAGTCGGGGCACCCGAAGCTGATCGTGTCGAGCCAGAAGAAGGAGCTCCGGAAGAACAAGGTCCTGATCGACTGGAGCCAGAACGACGAGCACAAGACGACGGTGTCGGTGTACTCGCTGCGGGCGCGCGAGCGCCCGACCGTCTCGACGCCGCTGCTGTGGGAGGAGGTCGAGGCCGGCGACCCCGACGCGCTGGTGTTCGAGACAGACGACGTGCTCGCGCGCGTGGAGGAGCACGGCGACCTGTTCGCTCAGGTCGAGGAGCTCGAGCAGCGCTTGCCGGAGCTGTAGCTCGGGTACGGTCTGTTGATGGTCGACTGGGGCCTTGCTCGGCAGATCGCGAAGCTCGCGGCGGGCTCGGGCCCCGAGGGAGGGCCGCCGTTCGACGCAGCCGTCCTCTCGGCTGAGATGGAGCCGGCCGTCGCGGGCTACACGCGGCTCACGCTGGCGTCGCCCACGCCGCCGGCCGAGGTCGTGAGCCGCCCCGAGTGGGCGGGGGTGAACCTCGACGCGCTGGCGCGGGTGCTCGATCCGGTCTCCGGGCGCCTGGACGAGCGGCTCGGGTCCGCCGGCCCGCTGGCGGGCGCGCTGCGGCTCGGCGCCTCGGCGACGCTCGCGGCCGAGGCGGGGCTCGTGATGGGCTACCTGTCCCACCGAGTGCTGGGCCAGTACGAGCTGTCGCTGCTCGGCGGCGACACCGAGCCGCGCCTCCTGTTCGTGGGCCAGAACCTGGCCGGCGCGGTGAGCGACCTGGACGTCGACGCCGACTCCTTCGGGCGCTGGATCTGCGCCCACGAGCTCACGCACGTCTTCCAGTTCCAGGGGGTGCCGTGGCTGCGTGAGCACATGAGCGGGCTGCTCCGCGAGTACGTGCAGACGCTCGAGGTGCGGATCGAGAAGGGCGCGGCCGGAGGGCTGCCGTCGATACCGGACCCGGCTCGGCTGGTCGAGGCGTTCCGGGAGGGCGGGCTGGCCGCGCTCGTGCAAAGTCCGGAACAGCGGGCATTGATGGATCGGGTTCAGGCGGCGATGTCGGTGATCGAGGGGTATTCGGAGCACGTCATGGACGTCCTTGCTGCCGAGCTGATCGCGGGCCACGAGGAGCTCCGCGTCGCGATGGACCGGCGCCGCCGGAGCCGCTCGGCGCCGCAGCGGATCATCGAGCGCCTGCTCGGGTTCGACGTGAAGCTGCGTCAGTACGAGCAGGGCAAGCGCTGGGCCGACGCTGTGGCGGCCTTGGCCGGGATCGAGGGCCTCAACCGCGTCTGGGCGTCGCCGGAGGCGCTGCCCACGGCAAGCGAGCTGCAGCACCCGGAGCGCTGGCTCGCGCGTACCGAGCCCCCCACTCTCAGCGCCGCCTGACCCAACGATCCTGCCTAAGGGTTGCTCAGCAACCCCTATCCAGGACGCTTGGCTCGGAAGCCTCCCTCACCGAGGTAGTTCGCGCTTGTGCGGCCTGCCACATGTAACGAACCTGCCTGGGCGGTTTACGTACGTGTGTTCGCCGGTATACTTCTACTGAAGTTAAATCTAATAAGGTCCAAGGAGAGATAGCCCCCATGGCCACCCAGACCCAGACCCGCACTCAGACCCAGCGCAAGGCCAGTGCCCAGAAGGCCGCTGCTACGCGTCGCCGCAAGGCTGCTGCGCGGAGCCGCTCGGCCAAGAAGGCCGCTGAGACCCGCGCGCAGGCGCAGCTGAACACCCTCCAGGTCGTTCAGCTCCAGGCCGAGCGTGCCGCGCTCATCCCCGTCGGTGCCGCGCTCGAGGCGCGTGACGCCGTTGTCGAGGCCGTTACCCCGTTCGTGGCCGGCCGCGAGAGCGCCGAGCGCGAGTTCGAGAAGGTCGGCAAGCGCGTGCAGGTCAGCCTGAAGCGCTTCGAGCGCCGCGGCTCGACCGCCCGCAACCGGGCGCTGCGCGAGGTCAAGCGCACCCGCACCCGCGTGGAGCGCGAGCTCCGTCAGCGCCGTAACAAGGCGGTCCGCACGGTGAAGCAGAACCGTCGCGGGGCCGAGCGTCAGGTGAAGTCGGCCCGCCGCCAGTTCGAGCGAATCGTGTAGAGCTAAGAATCAGAAGGGCCCGGCTTTGCCGGGTCCTTCCCGGTTTCGTTGAAAGAACCTTCCCCCCGCCCGGCCGGAGAGACCGGGGCCGGGGAAGAGCTGCCGGAGTCGTTTCGCCGGTAGTGCAGTATCTCTCCTCCCTCACCAGCGCCGTCCCCTCGGGGGCGGCGCTGGTCTTTTGCTTAACTGGACTGGGATGCCTACTCGTGAACAGATCGAGGACGCCCTTCGCGGCGTGATCGACCCCGAGCTCCGCAAGGACATCGTCACGCTCGGGATGGTCCGGTCCATCGAGCAGCCGGACGACGACACGGTCAACGTGGTCGTGTCGCTCACCACCGCGGGCTGCCCGATCCGCAACCACTTCCAGACCGCCGTCGCCGAGAAGGTCCAGGCACTCGGCGTGGTGAACGTGGGCGTCGGCTTCGACGTGCTCTCCGACCAGGAGAAGCAGACGCTCGCGCAGCGCCTCGGCCGCAACGGCGGCCTCCCGCAGGGGGCGCTCGCCATGGTCAAGAACATCATCTGCGTCGGCTCCGGCAAGGGCGGCGTGGGCAAGTCCACCGTCACCGTGAACCTCGCCGCCGCGCTACAGGCCGACGGGATGCGCGCGGCCGCGCTCGACGCCGACGTGTGGGGCTACTCGATCCCGCGCATGCTCGGCGTGCACGGGCGCCCGAAGGTGTCGGCCGAGCGCAAGATCCTGCCGCTCGACGGGCCCGCCGGCGTCAAGGCCATCTCGATCGAGTTCTTCCTCAACGAGCGCGACCAGGCGATCACGTGGCGCGGGCCGATGCTCCACAAGGCGATCCGCCAGTTCCTGGAGGACGTCGACTGGGGCGAGCTCGACTACCTGCTGATCGACCTGCCGCCCGGCACCGGCGACGTGGCCATGACGCTCGCCCAGCTGCTGCCGCAGGCGAGGTTCGTGATCGTGACGACGCCGCAGCCGGCCGCTCAGAAGGTCGCGGCGCGGGCGGCCGAGACCGCCCTCCGCTTCGACCTCGAGGTCGCGGGCGTGATCGAGAACATGTCCGGCTTCACCACTCCCACCGGGGAGCGCTTCACGATCTTCGGCGAGGGCGGCGGCCAGCTCCTGGCCGACGAGCTCGACGTGCCGCTGCTCGGCAAGGTCCCGCTCCAGGAGGAGCTGCGCGTCAGCGCCGACGAGGGCCGCCCGCTCGTGCTCGAGGATCCCGACGCGCCGGCGGCGCAGGCCATCTACCACGCCGCGCGCGGCATCATCGCTGCCACGCCGCAGGAGCTGGGCGTGCTTCAGCAGCCGTCAGGCCCGCCGATCCCGGAGATCACGGGCACCGCGCTGCCTATGGCTCAGTAGCCGTCCGAGACGACCAGCGGGGCTAGGTGCCCTGCTTGTAGTACTCGGAGTTGATCTGGATGTAGGACTGCCACTCGTCCGGCAGCTGGTCCTCCGCGAAGCAGGCATCGACCGGGCACGCCTCGACGCACGCGTCGCAGTCAATGCACTCCTCGGGGTCGATGTAGAGCTGCTTGACCTGGTCGTAGTCGGGCTCGTCGGGCGTCGGGTGGATGCAGTCGACGGGACAGACCTCGACGCACGAGTTGTCCTTCGTGTCAATGCAGGGTTCGGCGATGACATAAGCCATGGAGCGCCGCATTCTACGTAGTCCCTTAAACGGGCAGGCCGCTGCTGCCGACTAAAGGGGGGATGCACAGGATCAGCTCCTGGCTGTGCCCGACCGAGGAACACCGTGCTCGCGCGCTCGAGGCCGGCCCGCGCGTGCGCACGGCCAGAACCGTGGCCGCGATCACCTGCGGAATCTCGCTCGTGGCGACCGCTCCGTTCGTGAGTTGGTGGTTCCTGGGCCTGTTCGGCGTCGCGGCGGTGACCCTCGCGACGCTGGAGCGCCGCCTGGGCCGCTCGACCCAGCCCGAGATCGTGGCCGCCGAGACCGCGCTCCTGATCCTCGCCGTGCTCGCCGTGGGCACAGCGCTCAGCGGGGGTGAGACGAGCCCGGCGCTGAACTGGATGATCCTGCCGGTGGCGACCTCCGCTGCACGCTTTCGCCCACAGGTGGTGATCGTGGGCGCGGGCATCACCGCGGCCGCGATGTTCGCCGTGTCCGTGGGCGTCGACGCCCAGGCGGTCGTGGACGACCCCACTCGCCTGATCTCCGCGCTGACCCTGCTGATTGCCATCACCGCGATCATGAGCGCCCTCACCGAGGGCGAGCTGGAGCACCGCGACCGCGCCGTGCTCGACCCGCTCACCGGCCTCCTGAACCGCGCCTCGCTCGGCCCGCGCGTGCTCGAGATCGAGGAGCAGGCCCGCCTCACGGGCGGCGCCGTGTCCGTGATCGTGCTCGACCTCGACCGCTTCAAGCAGGTGAACGACACGCACGGCCACGAGCGCGGCGACGCCGTGCTCCGCGACGTGGCGTACGAGATCCGCAAGTCGCTCCGCAGCTTCGACCTCGTCTACCGGATCGGCGGGGAGGAGTTCCTGGTCCTGCTTCCGGGTGTGGACCTGTCGGAGTCGCTCGAGATCGCGGAGCGCGTGCGCCACTCAGTGGAGAAGGCGCGGCCCGGCGAGCTCGACCTGACCATCTCGGCCGGCGTGGCCGCCGAGGCCGGCGGGCAGATCCGCTACGACGAGCTCTTCCGGGCCGCGGACGCCGCCCTGCTCGAGGCCAAGCGGAGCGGCCGCAACCGGGTGGAGACCGCCGGCGGCCTGTCGCGGCTCGCGTTCCCCGGGACCCGCCACCTGTCCGGCGACCCAAGCGCCATCAGGGCATAGGCTCCGCGCCCGTGATCCTCCTTACGGGCGCCACCGGCACCGTCGGCTCCGCGCTGCTGCGACGGCTGACGGCGGACGGCCGGCCCGTGCGCGCCCTGGTGCGCGACCAGCGCCGGCTCGGCGAGCAGCGCGTGCGGGTCCAGATCGCCCTGGGCGACCTCGCCGACCCGCCGTCGTTCCGGAACGCGCTGCGCGGCGTCGACACCGTGGTCCACCTCGCCGCCTCCATCCGCGACCAGCCGCGCGGGTCGATCGAGGAGCTGAACGCACTGGCGACACTCCGCCTGGTGCGGGCCGCCGAGCGCGCCGGGGTGGAGCGCTTCCTGTTCTTCTCCGCGCTGAACGCGCGCCATCACTCGCGCACGCGCTTCTTTCGCGCGAAGGCCCTGGCAGAGGAGGCGGTCGAGGGCTCGCGCCTCGAGACGAGCGTCTTCCGGCCGTCGATCATCTACACGCCGGGCGACCCGTGGCTGACGCTGCTCGACCGGTTCTCGCGGCTCCCGGCGGTGCCGGTGTCGGGATCCGGACGCGCGGTGTTCGAGCCGATCTGGGCCGAGGACGTGGCGGACGCGGTCATGCACGCCCTGGGCAACGGCGCCACGGCGAGCTACGAGCTTGCAGGCCCGGAGCTGCTCTCCTACGACGACATAGTGCGCATCGCGTTGCGATCGGCGCACCGGCGGCGACGGCTGCTGCACGTGCCGCTGCCGGTCGTGCGCGGCTCCCTCCGCCTGTTCCGCCGGGCGGCGGGCCCGAAGGTCTTCGCCACGTGGGACGAGGCGGAGCTGCTGGAGGAGGCGATGGTGTCAGAGCGCGGCACGGCGGACACCGAGAAGCTGGGCGTGAAGCCGCTCCCGATGTCCGCCGTACTCGGCCAGTAAGCCAACCCGCGGCCAGATGCCACGGGGGTCCGGGGGCGCGAGCCCCCGGCTGCCATCCGTCTTACATCATTCCGTCCATGCCGCCCATGCCTCCCGGCATGCCGGCCGGCTCCTTCTCGGGCATCTCGGCCACGATCGCCTCGGTCGTCAGGATGTTCTTCCCGATCGACGCGGCGTTCTGGAGCGCGGAGCGGGTCACCATCGCGGGGTCGATCACGCCGGCATTGACCAGGTCGACGATCTCGCCGGTGTCCGCGTTCAGGCCGTCGTTCTGGCCCTTGGCGTTCCGCACCTCGTTGACGACGACGGAGCCCTCGAGCCCGGAGTTGTCGGCGATCTGGCGCAGCGGCTCCTCGAGCGCGCGGCGCACGATCTTCGCGCCCGTGCGCTCGTCGCCCTCGAACCCGTCCAGCTGGATCGCGTCCTGGGCTCGCAGCAGCGCCACGCCGCCGCCCGGCACGATGCCCTCCTCGAGGGCGGCACGGGTGGCCTGGAGGGCGTCCTCCACGCGGTGCTTCTTCTCCTTCATCTCGGTCTCGGTGGCAGCGCCGACCTTGACCACCGCGACGCCGCCGGCCAGCTTCGCCAGCCGCTCCTGCAGCTTCTCGCGGTCG
>Ga0126312_10000680_pt1 | contig 21046 bp, 15 predicted proteins | sample Plot104A_FD_92537 | JGI IMG/M metagenome (GOLD analysis project Ga0126312, IMG submission 92537) | Serpentine soil microbial communities from UC McLaughlin Reserve, CA, USA - Plot104A | ecosystem: Environmental > Terrestrial > Soil > Grasslands | place: USA: UC McLaughlin Reserve, Lake County...
AGACGACCCGCGACGTCTGCGCCGTGCGCGTGTGGCCCTTCTTCTTCCCAGGCGGCGTGGGCGTCGGCGTGGGTGCCGGGGTGGGAGCCGGAGTCGGCACGGGCGTCGGCGCGGGCGTGACCGTAGGCGCGGGCGTGGCCGTCGCCGTCGGCGTGGCCGTCGGGGCCGGCGCGGGTGAGGTCGTGGGCGTCGCCGTCGGCGTGGGCGTGGGGGTCGGGGTCGGGGTGGGCGTCGGGGGGCCCAACACGGGCTCGCCGTCGTACACGAACGGCGCCGCGAACAGCTCGGCCCGGTCGTTGCCCTGCCCGACGGTCTCCACGCGTGTGGCCGTGCTGCCGACGATCCCCATGCTGAGCAGGAAGTTGTCGCCCTGGGCCTTCCAGACCTTGCCGGAGTTCGTCACCTCGTAGGTGTCGCCGGCCTCGATCGTCACGGTCTTGTCGAGGTTTCCGCGCTTGATGCCGCTGCCGAGCCACACCGTCTTGCCGGTCTCGCCCGTGCGCGTGTTGCGGACGGTGACGACGCCGATCTCGCTGCCGACCGGCGCGTAGCCGCCACCCTCGGTCAGGACCACCCGGCGCGGCGAGCTCTTCACGCGGACCGTGTACGAGCCGGGGGTCGTGCTGTCCGGGTAGGACATGAAGGGCTGGTTGGAGCGGATCTTCGTCGAGCCCTCCTCCTGCCACGCGTACCAGGGCAGGCGCGTGCCGTTGTCGCTGGTGGTCGACCCGACGTAGTCGCCCGGGATCCAGGGCCCGCCGCCGCCGACCTCGCGGCCGAAGTGCCAGCTGGTGCCGCTGTCCCAGGTCCAGGCGACGACCTCGCGCGGGTCGAGGCCCGTGATCGCGCCGGGTGTCGCCGGGTCGAGCGTGTTACGCCCGTTCGGGCCCGACTCGGAGTCCTTGACCACCGGCGAGTTGTACGAGACGTAGTTCATCTTCGGGTCGGGATCGAGGTTCTGGTAGATGAGCCAGTACGGCGTCCCGCCCTCGAGCGCGACGCTCCCAAAGCGCGCGTAGACCAGCCCGGCGCGGTCGCCGATCGCGAACTCGGCCTTGGTCTGCTTGAAGCGCTCGACCGGGCGGAAGGTCTCCTCTCCCAGGACCTTGGCCAGGTCCGGCGTGCCGTCGGCCTTCATCGGCACCAGGCGCGCGCGCAGGATGCCGCCGTTGCCGTGGCCGTAGTCGATCCGGCCATTGCCGGTGGCCCAGCCGGACGGCAGGTTGGACGGCGCGGGCGGCGAGCCGTAGCCCTTGTCGCGCAGCTTCGTGCGCAGCTCGAGGGGCGCCGGATTGCCGGCGGCGTCCGTGTAGACGCCCTCCATGTTGAAGCCGCTGAAGACGCGCGTGACGACGGCGTCGTGGTCGAGCACGAAGCGCATCGCCCAGATCCGGTTCGGGCCATCCTGGCTGCGCGAGCCGTTGAGGTTGTAGACGCCGATCGGGATGTCGCGGGCCGCGACGGCCGGCGAGGTGAGAGCCGCAACAGCGGCGGCGGTGGCAGACAACAGCGCGCATAAGCGGCGCGCGGTGGGCGATCCGGGCAAGTCCCACTCCTGGTGTGGGGCATCCCGTCAGCAACCTTCGGTGGCCCAGCCGACTCCCCGCCTGGGGAGTCCTGTGACTTTGCGTCCCCGCCTCACGACGGGTTTGCCTTTTCGAGCTGCCCCGCTCGTTTCTTGTCCTCCTTGTTGTCGGCGGCCGGAACGCGAACTTGACTGGGGTCGCGACCTGATGTTCGGCGCGCCCGACGGCCATCAGGCTGGCCCGAACGCCGGTGGACTAGGCTGCCGCGCTGTGAGAGTCGGGGTCGGCGTGATGATCGCGGGTGCCAGCGGGCTACCGGCCATCGTGCTGGAAACCGCGCTCGGCCTGCACTCGGCCGGCGTCCCGGTGACGTTGTTCATGACCCATGATGCGGTGCTCCCGGCACACGCGTACGCCCTGGAACACTCGGCCCGGCGACTCGAGGCACTGCCCGCCCCTTTACGGAACTCCCGCATCGAACACGCGCTGCAACTGCCCCACCGCCTGTTGCTCGGCCGCCGCCTGGCCGCCGCTCTGGCCGACGAGACGATCGACGTCCTCCACCTTTTCAGCTCGGCCCTTGCAGCCGTAGTGCCGGCGCGGCTGCCGACCGTCGTGCAGTCCTGGTTCTACCCACCGGATTTGCCAGGTCGGCTGCGAACCATGATGCCGCTGGCGCCGCGCGGTCCGCTCGCCCCTGTCCGTCTCGTCGGCGAGATCCAAGCTCATGCGGGCGACCTGCTCGGTTATCGGCGTGCCGCGCTGGTGCTCGCCAACACGCCGTCGGCCGAGCGGGCGCTGCGCGCCCGCGGATTGCCGACTCAGCACATCCCGCCATGCATAACGGTGCGTGATCAGTCGCCCGACCGGAGCCAGTCGAGCGTGCTTCGGCTCGTGTTCGGGGCGTACAACCTCGCGACACCCCGCAAGGGCCTGACGCTGCTGCTCGAAGCGCTGCCGCTGCTCGGGCCCGGCCGCGTTCATCTCACGCTCGTAGGCGCCTGGAGCGACGAGATCGCCGCGGCCGTCGCGCGTGTTCGGCACGCGGGCACGGAGGTGAGGGCGGTCGGTCGGCTGCCGCGCGAGCACTACCTCGAGATCCTCGCCCGCGAGGCTGACCTCTTCGTGATGCCGAGTCTCTACGAGGAGTGGGGCTTCGCGCTGTCCGAGGCCCTGAGCCTCGGCGTGCCGGTGCTCGCCTTGCCGGTCTACCCGTTCGCCGACGTCGTCGACGACAGTGTCGGCTTCCTAGCCGCAGACAAGACGCCCGAGGCGATCGCGGCTGCCCTCGAACGCGCGCTCACGGACGGACTGCCGAAGCGCGAGGACGTCATTTCGATCACCCGCGCCACGCTCGGAGCCGACGCCATTGCACCGCGGTTGATCGCGGCGTACGAGCAGGTGATCAGTGGGGTGGGGCGGTGAGCGTACGGCCGGCGTGGCGGGCTAGCGAACAAGGCGGAGAGTACGGCGCCAGGCGCGCCGCTTCCCATCCTGATCGACGCTCACTCGCAGGATCACGCTGACCCGCCGCGCGCGCCGCAGCCGGAGCGTGGCCCGCTCGGTGAACCGGAGGGCGAGGACCATCCGCCCTGCCGTGGCACGCCTCGCTGTTCCGCGAGCCACTCGGGTGACCTTCTGCCCGAGGCGATGACGTCGAGCGGTCTTCGCGCTTACGTCGAGCCGACCGGCGGCTCCGCACGCTGCGCCGCAAGCGAGCCGAACGACGACACCGCGACGCAGCGCGGCCCGCAGATGGCTCGCTGACACCTCGAAGGCGGCGGGCGGCTGCGTGCCTGTGCCGCCTGGTGGTGGCTGCGGTTGCGGTGGTGCAGATGGCTCCGGGTCCGGGTCCGGCGGTGCCGCTGGTGCGTCGGCCGGCACCTCCAGGAAGTCCGCGAGGGTGGTCGAGCCGTTGGCGACTATGTCGTGCGTCTGTGCGGCCCCGTCGGACCAACTCTCGAATAGCCAGGTCTTGTCAGCCATCGTCTGCGGCGATGGCGCCGAGATCGAGTTGCGCGACCCCTCGATCACGGTGCGCGTGAAGGGCGTCTGCAACTGCGCGTTGTTCAGTGCGATAGTAAGGCCCGGCGGCCTCGTGTTGAGCGTGAGTCTCACCGTACGCGGGTCCAGCCGGACGGACTCCGTGTCGACGAGCCCGCCCGAGTCCTTCACGGTCAGCCGCAACTCGAGGAAGGAGGGGTACTCGTGGTCGGGCGCGCTGAACGACCCGCCGGCGACGCCCTCGAACGACTGCATGGGGTGCGCATGGCAGTTCGTCGGGCAGTGGTGCATGATCAGACTCCAGGACAGGGCCGACGTGGGAAGCGGACCATCCTCCGCGTCGGTCGCCCCGCCGGCGAACTGGATGATGTCGTCGACCTTCCACGTCGTGCCCACCGCGGGCGAGCTGATCATGGCCGTCGGCGGCGTGTCGTCGACTGTGACGTGGGCGGCCGCGGTCCCCGAGGCTCCGTCGTTGTCGGTGACCCGAAGGCTGGCAATGAAGGAGCCCCTTCTGACGTAGGTATAGCTCGGTGCGACTCCTGTGGAGTCGTCGTACTGGCCGTCGCCGTCGAGGTCCCATGCATAGGCGAGCGCGTCGCCTTCGTCTGGGTCGCCGGAGCCCGAGCCGTCGAACTGGACCGTCAGCGGCGCCGCGCCGGTCGTCGGCGTCGCGGTGGCGACCGCCCTCGGCGCCTGGTTCGCAGGCGTGAAGCTGACCTGGCGGATGGTGCCGCCGTCGAAGTCGACATAGAAGAGGTCCCCCGTCGGACCGATCTGCAGGTGCACCGGATTGGCGGCGCCGGCCGCGAAGGTGCGCACGTTCGCCGGATCCGGGACCCCGTCGGAGCCGGGGAACATCGCCCATATGCAATCGCGGGAGTAGTCGGCGAAGAACAGCGCCCCGCGGTAATTACTGGGATAGGGCCCGCTTAGGGGACCAAAGGCGATACCGGCCACGGACGAGCTGCCAGGCGGACATGTCTCGCCCGGCACGACCTGGGCGGCGTGGTCCCATGCGAACACCGGCGCGCGCACCGCCGGCAATCCGTCCGCGTAGAGGTTCTCGCAGATCGACAGGTTCGCCGAGTCGAAGCCACTCTGCCGGTCGAAGCCCTCGTAACACGGCCACCCGAAATTCCGAACAGCGGCGGTCGGGTTCTCGAGCCGATCGATCTCCTCCCACGTGTCCGTGCCCACGTCGCCGATCCAGACCTCGCCGGTCCCCGGGCGGACGCCGAACCGGAAGGGGTTGCGCATACCGTAGGCGACGATCCGTCGGGCATTGGGATCGCTGCTGGCGGCATTCGGATTGTCCGGCAGCGCGGCCCCGGTCGTGGGATCCACCCGCAGCAAGGCGCCGTTCAGCCCCGTTGAGTCGCCCGGCGTGCGGAGGTCCTGGCTGCGAAGCGAACCACCCTCTGCGCTCGGCGGGGTGAGCACCGCGCCGACGCCTCCAGGAGGATCGCCGCACGGGTTGACCGGCTTGCCGGCCTGCCCGTAGTCGACCAGGTTGAAGTTGGCGCCGTCGCCGCCGGACGCGTAGAGCGCGCCGTCCTCGTCGAACTCGAGCGAGCCGATCGAGTGACTCGGATACTGCTGGCACCAGTCCTCGATGAGCACCTTCTCCGCGCCAACCATGGCGTTGCCGGACGCGGTCAGGCGCGACAGCCGGCCGCTCACGACACACCCGTCGCCCGTGGGCCCGGGGGGCGTAGGGCAGCCGTCCGAGGTTGCGCCCGGGGTGCCCCAGCGCGGCGCCGTGCCACCGATGGCCGCATCGTGGGTGTAGAGCACGTAGACGTACGGCTTCTCCGGGAACTCCGGATCCAGCGCAAGGCCCAGAAGACCCCGATCCCAGAAGTTGTGCACCTGCGTCCTCAAGTCGGCGAAGACGTCGGGCTGCGTGTCGGAGAGCGACGTGAAGACCTTGACCAGGCCGCTCTTCTCGGCCACGAACACTCGCCCGTCCCGCGCGAAGCGGACTACGGACGGGTTCGTCAGCCCCGAGAACACCGTGCGCTCGGAAAAGCCGAGCGGATACGTGGCGGCAGGTGCGGCGGCGGCAACCCACAAGCTCAGCGCGCCCGACGCGACCAGCGCCAGGGTGGCCGCGCGGAGTGGGACGAGCAGACGAGCCAAGAGTGACCAGAACGTAGGCAGCCGGGGAGCTGCTCTCAAGGGGTCATTCGTCCAGCGTGCGCCGTATACCTTCATCCGGTGCGATGGGCGCGCGCCAGCCGAGGACCCGCTCGGCGCGCGACGGCGCGTAGCGGAACGGGCGCATCGTCGGCGTGATCACGTACGGCCGCAGCAGCGCGGGCGGAGAGACGGCCCCGCGCGAGCGCTGCTCCGCGGCCGTGTACGCCGCCCCGGCCGCGCGCAGCACGGCGAGCGGCACCGGGATCACGACCGTCCGGCCACCGCGCGCGCGGCGCCAGCGTGCGAGGAACTCGCGCTGGGTGGGCGGCGCGGGGTCGACGGCGTTGAACACCTGGCCGGCCGCCGCCGGGTGCCGCCCGGCGGCGGAGATCAGCGAAGCGGTGTTCTCGACGTAGGTCAGCGGGAGCGCGTTGCCGCCGCCGAACATCACGACCGCCCGCTCCGACAGCTGGCGGCCGATCCTGTGCTGCCAAGAGCGGCCGGGCCCGTAGACCGCGCCGGGGCGCACGATCGCCAGCTCGAAGCCCTGCTCCTGCGCGGCTGCACGGATCAGGCGCTCCTGCAGCAGCTTCGTCCAGGCGTAGTCGTCGCGCTGCGCCGGCTCGGGCTCGAGCGGCGTGTCCTCGTCCACGGTCGCACCGGCCGGCAGCTGGTTGAGCCCGTAGACGGAGAAGGTGCTCACGTGGACGAAGCGGCCGCGCCAGCCCGCGGACGCCAGCGCCGCCACCAGGTGCTCGGTGGCGATCACGTTGGACTCGAACATCGAGCGCCACGGCGGCATCAGCGACGCGGCCAGGTGATAGATCACGTCGACCCCGTCGAGCGCGTCGGGCCCGATCGCCGCGGGCGCGCGCAGGTCCGCGCGCACCACAGTCGCCCCCTCGAGCTCGGCGGGCACGGCGCTGGACGGGCGCACGACCGCGCGCACGTCGTCGCCCTCGGAGCGCAGCTCGCCCACGAGCGCGCGCCCGAGGAAGCCGCCGGCACCGGTGACGAGCGCCCTCACAGCGCGTTCGCCTCGTCGACGAGCGCGAACACGAGCGCGTTCGACGCGTCCATCTCGGCCGGGTCGAGCGGTGGCGGGCCGCCGGTGCGCAGGCTGTCGTAGAAGCGGTCGAGGAGCGTGCCCAACCCCTCGACGTAGTCGTTGCGGCCGCCGAACGCGCGGCCCGCGCCGGCCAGCGCCTGGCCGATCGCGGCGGCGCCGCCCGCGACGTCGTCGGCGATCCGCCCGAGCCGGCCGGAGCGGTGGGAGATCCGCAGGCGCTGGGTGAAGACGTCGAAGGCGAGCGCGCCCTCCGTGCCGCGGATCGCGACCGGGAAGCTGCTCGGCTGCGCGTGGCTGGTGACGGTGATCGTCGCGCTCGCGCCGCCCGCCGTGACCAGCGCGGTCAGCTCGTCGTCGCCCAGCGAGGCCGCGCCGAGCCGGCGCCGCGCGACGCGAACTCCGTCGTGGGCGCCGAGGAACGCGGCGACGATCGACGCCGGATGGCTGACGAAGTTGAACAGCGCGCCGCCGGGGAGCCGGTGCGCGAAGTGCGGCGCGTCGGGGTCCGTGTAGGCGCCGGAGGCGAGCCCGACGCTCATCGCCGCCTCCAGCGTGACCGGCCGGCCGATCGCCCCGGAGCGGACGGCCTCGAGCGCCTGCAGCGTCACGCGCTGGAAGCGGTAGTTGAGGTCCTCGACGAGGTGGCGCCCGGCGGCCCGCGCGGCGTCGCGCAGGCCGGCGTAGGCGTCGGGAGTCACGGCCACGGGCTTCTCGACGAGCACGTGGGCGCCGCTCGCGAGCGCCGCCGACGCGAGCGGCGGGTGCGACTGCGGCGGCGTCAGGACGTGGACGGCGTGCGGGCGCGTCTCGGCCAGCATGCGGTCGACGTCGGTGTAGGCGCCGGCGACGCCGAAGCGGTCCGCGACCGCCTCGGTGAGCGACGCCGACAGGTCGCAGACGCCGACGACCTGCGCGTCCGCGATCCAGCGCAGCTTGCGCAGATGCGCGTCGGCGATGCCGCCGAGGCCGACGACGGCGACGCGGATCGGCTCGCCGCTCATGCCGGGCGCCCCCGTCCGCCGGGGGCAGACGTGAGAATGTGGGTGTGCGGGTCGTCCGGCAAGCGGATCGGAAAGGTAGCGAAGCGGCCTCGGGCGGCCGGAGGCGCGTGCACCCGATCCTCGCGGGCCTGGGCATCACGCTGGGCGGCCAGGTCGCGGTCGCGCTGTGCACGGTGCTGCTCTACCGGCTGCTCGTCCAGGAGCTCGGCGCGGATGGCTTCGGCTCCTTCACGCTCGGCAAACAGGCGGTCAGCCTGCTGTTCCCGGTGGTGACCGTCGGCCTCGTCGGCGGGCTCCCGCGCGCGATGGCGCTGGCGCGCGGAGAGGGCCGCGGCGAGCAGGACGCGCTGCTCGGCGCCGCTCTCGCGATCTGCCTCTCGGTCGCGGCCGGCTGCGCGCTGCTGGCGCTCGCGTTCCCGGGCGCGACCTCCGCGGTGTTCTTCGGCGGCACGGCGTCGACCGACCTCGTCGCCGCGATGGCGGCGCTGCTCGTCGCGACGGCGATCTTCCACATGGCCTACGGCTACTTCCGCGGCCGCCTACGGCTCGGCGCCGCCAACGGGCTGCAGGTGCTCGCCTCCGGCGTGGCGCCGTTGCTGCTGCTCCTGCTCGTCCCCGGCATCGGCGTCGCCGAGCTGCTGGCGCTGATGGGCGCGGTGCTCGCCGTGCTCTCGCTGGCGTGGATCGCCGGGCCGCTGGCGCGCGCGCTGCGGGTCGGCACGGCCCGGTTGGCCGCCGCGGGCCGCGGCCTGCTCGACTACGGCGGCCGCCGCGTGCCGGGCGAGATCGCCCAGGTCGGGCTGTTCGCGCTCGTCCCCGTCATCGCGTCGCACGTGACGACGCTGACCGAGGTCGGCTACCTGGCCGCCGCGCTGCAGGTCGTGGCGATGCTCGGCGTGGCGATGAACCCGATCGGGGTGGTCCTGCTGCCGAGCTTCGCCGAGCGCCACGCGGCGGACCCCGAGGGGCTGCGCCGTCAGGTCGCGTTGCTGGCGGCGCTCGCGCTGCACCTGGCGATCTTCGCCTCGCTCCAGCTGCAGGTCTTCGCCGCGATCGGGCTGGAGATCTGGCTCGGGCCCGAGTTCGCCGACGCCGGCGCGCTCGCGCGGGTGACGCTGCTGGCCGCCGGGCCGTTCGTCTTCTACCTGGCGATGCGCAGCTCGCTCGACGCCGTCGCGGTCCGCTCCTACAACACGCGCAGCAACATCGCCGGGTTGGCGACGTTCGGGGCGATCGCCGCCGCCGGGCTGCTGACCGACGTCGTCGAGCCCGCGTTCGCCGTCGCGTGGGCGTTCGCCGGCGGCGTACTGGTCCAGGGGACCATGACGTTCGTGTTCGTCCAGCGCCGGTTCGCCGTCCCGGTCGCCGACTACGCGCTCGTGCCGGCGCTGGCCCTGGCCGCCGTGACGGGGGCGCTCGCGCTCGCCGCACGGCCGCTGGTGGAGTCGGCGGCACCGCTGGTCCTGCTGGCCGTGGTGGAGACCGCGCTCGCGGCGCTCTTCTTCGGCGGGCTCGCCGTGGCCGGCGTGCGCTGGACCCGTGCGCTGCGCGAGGGATCGCTCCGGCGCGGCGGCTGACGCACCTCCTACACTCGCGTGCCGATGGCCGACGGCGTGCTCACCCGACTCAAGCGCACGGAGCACCCCGCAGGGCGCCACCTGCTGCTGCGCTCCCGCGGTCTCGTGCACCAGGTGCAGCGCGGCCACCTGGTCCGCCGCCGCACGCTCGAGCGCTACTTCTCCTCGACCGCCGACCCGAAGCTGCACTTCGGCGCCGGCCCCAAGCGCCTCGACGGCTGGCTGAACTGCGACCTGATCGGCGGCGACATCCACCTCGATCTCGAGCGCGAGCTGCCGTTCGCCGATGAAAGCCTCGCGTATGCGTTCGGCGAACACGTCATCGGCTCGCTGTCCGAGCGCGCGGGGGCCGCGCTGATGAAGGAGCTGCACCGCGTCCTGCGACCGGGCGGCGTGCTGCGCCTGACGACGCCCGACCTGCCGAAGCTGATCGCGATCTACCGCGACGAGAACCCGGTCGTCAGCCGCGACGACTACACGCGCTTCCTCGACGAGGAGACCGGCAAGCGTCACGAGACGCCGTGCCAGGTCTTCAACGACACGGTGCGCCTGTGGGGCATCCGCCACACCTACGACGAGGCGGACATGACGCTGAAGCTGCGCGCGGCGGGGTTCGCCGAGGTCGAGCGCGTCGAGCCGGCCGAGAGCCGGCATGACGCCCTCCGGGGGCTCGAGCTGCACGGCGAGCCGTGGGTCAACCGCGCCGAGGCGCTCTGCGTCGAGGCGACACGGCGCTGATTTGATCACCCCCCGCCCCGCCGGCGCCGTGCTCGCCTCGCAGGGCTTCCGGTCGGGCGGCTCCGGCGCGCTGATCGCGCTCGGCGTCGCGCTGGTCGCGGCGTCCGCCGCGGTGCTGCTCGGCCCGCTCGCGCTGGTGATTCCGATCGCGGTAGTGGCCGCGGTCGTGCTCGTCCGCGACCCGCCGGTGCTGCTCGCGCTGTTCGTGTTCGTGCCGTACTTCGAGGCCGCGCCGGGGATCCGCTCGATCCCGTTCGACCCGACGGCCGGGCTCGCCGCCCTGGTGCTGCTCGCGCTCGCGCTGCGGCTGCTCTCGGGCGAGCCGTGGCGGTTCCCGCCCGCCCCCTACGCGATCGCGCTCGCCGTGCTCGGCGTGCTCGTGCTGGTCGGCCTGTTCCGGAGCGCTGCGCCGGACTTCGGGCAGGAGAAGACGCTCAAGTTCTTCACCGTGACCCTGCTGACGGCGCTCTCGCCGTTCGTGCTGCTGACGACCCGGGCCGACGTGCGCCGCTTCCTCTACGCGATCGTCGCCGGCGGCCTGCTCGTGACGGTGCTCACGCCGATCCTGCCGCCCACGGTCGCCGAGGGGATCGCGACCCAGTACGACACGAAGGGGCGGTACTCGTTCGGCGGGCAGATCTTCCCGGCCCGGTTCCTGTGCACCGCCGCGCTGGTCCTGCTGCTGCTCCCGGGCCTCGTGCAGACGCGCTCGCGCTGGCGCTGGGCGGGGCCCGTGGCGGGGCTCGGCGTCGCCTACGTGGCGCTCGGCTTCGGCGCCCGCGGCCCGGTCGGGGCGTTCGTGGTCACGCTGGCGGCGGTGGCGCTGATCTCCTCGCTGCGCTCGACGCGGGCGCTGGTCGGCGTGCTCTGCGCGGTCGCGGTGGCCGCGGCGGTGCTGCCGTTCGTGACCGTGCCCGACTCGGCGAGCCAGCGCATCAGCGAGGCGGCGAGCAACCCGGTCGCGACGCTGCGCGGCGACACCCGCTGGGTGCTCTACCAGCAGGCGCTCGACATGATGGCCGCGCACCCGATCGTCGGGGCGGGCACGGGCTCCTACGCCTCCTACGTCGGGATCGTCAGCCCGCCGCGCCAGCGGCTGCTGTATCCGCACAACATCTTCCTGGAGCTGTGGGCGGAGCTGGGCATCCTCGCCGTGGTCGCGTTGCTGGTCATCGTGCTCGGCGCGATCTGGGCGCTAATGCGGGGCCTCGCGGAGGCCGATGACGGAGGCGAGCGCCAGCTCCTCGTGCTGGCGCTGGGGCTGCTGATCTTCAACGTGCTCGTGAGCCAGGTGTCCGGCGACATCAACGACAACCGAACCGTGCTGCTCGCGGCCGCGCTCGCGCTGCTGCTGGCACGCGGGCTGCCGTCCGGCAGCGGCGAGGGGCGCGCATGACCGCCGCGCTGATCTACCACGACGTCGTGCCCGAGCCCGACGCCGACAGCGCCGGCTTCCCCGGTCGCCTGGCCGGCCGCTACAAGCACACGCCGGAGGACTTCGAGGCCCACCTCGACGCGATCGAGCGCACCGGCGCCCGCGTCGGGCTCGCCGGCGAGGGCGCGGGCGTGGTGCTGACCTTCGACGACGGCGGCGCCTCGGTGGCGGACATCGCCGCCCGGCTCGAGCGCCGCGGCTGGCGCGGGCACTTCTTCATGACGACGGCACGGATCGGCACGCCCGCGTTCGCGACCGGGGACGATCTGCGCCGGCTCGCCGCGGCCGGGCACGACGTCGGCAGCCACTCGCACACCCACCCGAGCTACATGGGCCGGCTCAGCCCGGCGGAGCTCGCCGAGGAGTGGACGACGAGCCGCCGCGTGCTGGCCGAGGTCCTGGGCGAGCCGCCGCGCGCCGCCGCGGTGCCCGGCGGGTTCCTCTCGCGCGCGGTGCTCGAGCAGGCCGAGCGCGCCGGCTACGAGCTGCTGATGACCTCGCAGCCCGAGGCGCGCCAGCGCCGGTTCGGGGCGATGACGGTGCAGGGCCGCTACACGATCTGGGGCGACACCCCCGCGGAGACGGCCGCCGCGTACGCGCGCGGAGCCCGGGGTGCGCGGCTGCGGCTGTGGACCGAGTGGCAGCTCAAGGGGCTGGCGAAGCGCGTGAGCCCGTCCGTCTACGACCGCTTCCGGCGGCTGCGCGCAGGGGGCGCCTAGACGATGCCCGGCAAGAAGCCCGCCGATCGCACTATCCTCGCCAGGACCATGTCGGACGGGCGTGACTCCGAGCTCGCTGGTGTCTTCGCCGAGCTCCGCCGGCGGTCATGGGTCATCGCCCTCTCCGCGCTGTGCGCGGCGATCGCGGCCTTCGGGCTCTCGCAGGTGCTCGACTCGCGCTACGACGCGACGGCCGACCTGCTCTTCCAGGAGTCCAACCCGAACGCCCCGGAGCGCGCGGCGGCGACGAACCTCGCGCTCGCGTCGCTCGACACGGTCGTCTTCCGGGTCAAGCGGCGGCTGAAGTCCGACCTGCCGATCGACGACGTCCGCAACTGGTTCGCGCTCGAGCCGCAGGGCCAGGCCGACATCGTCAGGGTGCGCGCCCGCGCCGGCACGCCGCGGCGCGCCGCGCAGCTCGCGAACGTCTTCGCCGAGGAGGTCGTCGGGATGCGCCGCGAGCGGGCGCAGCAGACGGTCCAGCGGCAGATCGACGCGATCAACGGACAGATCACCGCCGCCGCGGACAACACGAAGCTCGTCGCGAGCCTCGAGCAGCGCCGGCGCGAGCTGGAGGTCCAGAAGGCGCTCGCCACCGGCGACGTCGAGATCGCCGACCCGGCGACGCCGCCGGTCCGGGCGAGCTCGCCGCGGCCGCTGCGTTATGCGGCGATCGCCGCGCTGCTCGGGCTGGTGCTCGCGATCGGCGCGGTACTGCTGCTGCGGGCGGTGCAGCGGCGCGTCTCCGAGAAGGACGTCTCGGACATCTTCGACGCGCCGATCCTCGCGCGCGTGCCGACCCGGCGCCGCGGCGCCTGGCGCGAGCAGCTCTACCTCGAGGCCTTCCAGTTCCTGCGCGCGAACGTCGGGATCGGGATCGACCCGGCCGCCGGCAACGCCGGCTCGTCGTTCCGCGGCCGGCTCGTGGCGGTGACGAGCCCGTTGCCGGGCAACGGCAAGAGCACGGTCGTGGCCGCGCTGGCGGACGCGCTCGCCGTCAACGGCAGCGAGGTGCTGGCGGTCGACGGCGACCTGCGCAAGCCGTCGCTCGGGCTCGAGTTCGGGCTGCCGCAGGCGACGGCGGGCCTCGCCGAGGTGCTGCTCGGGCACGGGGACGCGCGCAGCTTCATCGTCGACACGCCGGTGCCGAACATCTCGCTGCTGCCGGGCGGGCGGATCGGCGCCGACTTCGCGGTCGCGCACGCGACCGGGCAGCGCGTCCCGGAGCTGCTCGAGGAGCTGCGCGACCTGGCGGACATCGTGATCGTCGACACCGCCCCGGTCGCGCTGGCGGCCGAGACCTCGATCATGACCTCGGTCGTCGACGACGTGATCGTCGTCGTCGACGCGCGCGACCTGCGCCGCGACGCGCTCGAGGACGCCCGCGACCAGCTCGCCCGCGCCCGCGCGAACCTGCTCGGGATCGTGGTCAACCGCGCCGAGCTCAACGAGGACAAGTCGCTCAAGTCGGCCTACGGCCGCGCGTACCGCTCGTCCGAGTCCTCCGCCCGCGGCGAGCAGCCGCTGCCGCCGCAGACGGGCACCTCGGCGCGTTGAGCGGGCCGGGCGACGCGTCGCCGGCCCGGCGCCGGATCCTGGTCGTGGGCAGCGTGCCGCACGCGCATCATCCGCGCCACCACTACCGGCTCGCGGCCGCGCTCGGCGACGCGGGCTATGACGTCACCACGCTCGCGCCGCAGGACCTCTCCCCCGGTCAGGTCGACGCGGTCCCGGTCGAGTACCTGCCGCCGCGCGAGGGCCGCCTGCGGCGGATGACCAGCGGCCCCGCGACCGTGCTCGCCGCCGCGCGCCGCAAGCCGGTCGCGGTGCACGTCGTCAGCCTCGACCTGCTGCCGTGGGCGGCGCTGCTGCGGCTCACCCGCCGCTGCCGCGTGCTCTACGACAGCAACGAGGAGTACGACAGCATGATGCTGATCAAGGAGTGGCTGCCCGCGTGGGTGCGGCCGCTGCTGGGACGGTTCGTCGCCTGGGCCGAGCCGGCGCTCGCACGCACGCTCGACGCCGCCACCACCGCGCTGCCGGCGACGCAGCGCAAGTTCGAGCGCCACCGGGTGAACTCCGTGCTGGTGCGCAACTTCCCGCCGGCTTCGCTGACCGAGGACGTCGTGCGCGGGCCCGAGTTCACCCACGACGTGCTGATCGGGGGCAGCATCCCCGAGGACCAGATCCCGCTGCTCGCCGAGACCGCCGCGGCGCTGGAGGCGAAGGGCGTGGAGGTGCGCTGGCTCGTCGCCGCCCGCAGCTACGGCCCGCGCGAGCGGGGGCTGCTCGAGTCCGCGCTCGACCGCGCGGGCGTCCGGCACCGCTTCGACCTCCGCTACAACCGGCCGTTCGCCGAGATGAAGGGGATCATGGCCGGCTCGCGGATCGGCTTCGTCCTCTATCCGAGCGACGTCAACTACAGCGCCCGCATCCCGCTGCGGATCTTCGAGTACATGGCCGCCGGGCTGCCGTTCGTCGCCAGCGACCTCGCCACGACCTCCGAGTTCACCCGGGGGCGCGGCGTCGCCGACCTGGTGCCGGCCGGCGACGTGCAGGCCTACGCGGACGCGATCGCCGCCCTCCTGGCCGACCCGGGCCGCCAGGAGGAGATGAGCCGGCGCGGCCCGGTGCTCGCCGGGACGGAGTACAACTGGGCGCGCGAGTCGGGCAAGCTCGTCGGCCTCTACCGGGGGCTCGTCGGCCCGCCCGCTTGACCGCGCCGGAGACACTCGTCAGCGTCATCACGCCGGTGCACGACGAGGCCGCGGTGCTGGCGGGGACGGCCCCGACGATCCTCGGCCAGGACTGGCCCGAGATCGAGTTCCTGTTCGTCGACGGGCGCTCGACCGACGGCAGCCGCGAGCGGCTCGAGGCGCTTGCGGCGGCCGATGCGCGCATCCGCGTGCTCGACAACCCCGCCGGCGACCTCGCCTCCGCGCTGCAGATCGGCCTCGCGGCGGCGCGCGGGGCGTACGTCGCCAAGCTCGACGCCCACACCTACTTCCCGCCGGCGTACGTCCGCCTCGGCGTGGAGCGGCTGCGGCGCGGCGGCGCCGCGTGGGTCAGCGGGCCGCCGGTGCCGTTCGGCATCGACGCCGGCTCTCGCCGCGTGGCCGCGGTGCTCGGCACCTGGGTCGGCGTCGGCGGCTCGTCGAAGTGGGCGCGTAGCGGCGCCGGCGACGAGGACGAGGAGCGCGAGCTCGACACGGGCGTCTTCTCCGGCGTCTGGGAAACCGCCGGCCTGCGCCGCCACGGGGGCTGGGACCCAGAGTGGCCGGTCAACGAGGACGCCGAGCTCGCGTCGCGCTACCTCGCGGCCGGCGAGAAGATCGTCTGCGTCCCCGCGATGGCCGCCCGCTACGTCCCGCGCAGCACCCTGCGCGGCCTCGCCCGCCAGTACTGGCGCTACGGCCACTACCGCGCCAAGACCGCCGCGCGGCACACGGGCAGCCTGCGCCCCAGCGCGCTGCTCGCGCCGGGGCTCGCCGTCGCGCTCGTCGTGTTCGTGCTGGGCGGGCGGCCGGGCCGAAGGGTGGCGGGCCCGGGCCTCGCGGCCTACCTCGGCGTCGCCGGCTGGACGGCCGCCGGCCTGCACGAGGAGCTCGGCCCCGCGGACGCCGCCTCCGCCGTCCCGATCTTCGCCACGATGCACCTCGCCTGGGGCTTCGGCTTCCTCGCCGGCTGCGCACGCTTCGGCCCTCCGGCCGACCTCCGCCGCGCGTCCGCGCACGACGGATAGACTTTCCCGGCCTCCGGGCGCGTAGCTCAGTGGGAGAGCGCTCGCTTCACACGCGAGAGGTCGCAGGTTCGAAACCCGCCGCGCCCATCCTCCGGAAGCCCCGCAGCCGCGGGACTTTCGTCGTTCTCGGGAGCGACCTCTCGCACCGGTCCCGAAGGATCATCGGGCCCGCTGGTGCCCACGGCGTCGATCAGCGCGATGATCTGCTCGGCCGACTCGAGGTATACGGGCCGCCGGCGGCTTCGTCTTGAGCTGCGAACGTTCAGTGCTTACGCATCGGACGGACGCGCAGGTCGGTGAGCTCGGCGGTCCGCGGCAGGGTCAGCGCGCCCACCACCGTCGCCGCGACGTCCTCCGGCTGGAGCAGGGTTTCCGGGGCATAGGCACGGCCTTCGAGCTCGTAGATCGATGCCTGCTGGTCCGTTGCGGTTCGTCCGGGATAGACGCTGAGCACGCGCACGCCCGCCGGGTTGACCTCGTCGCGCAGCGCGTCGGCCAAGGCCTTGAGCGCGTGCTTCGTCGCGGCGTACTGGGCCACGTTCGCCCGCGCGGCCAGGCCGACGGTCGAGTTGATGAACACGATCTGGCCCTGACTCGCCTTCAACGCCGGCAGGAGCGCCTGCGTCAGCCGGTACGCGGCCCGGACATTGATGCGGTACTGGAGGTCCAGCGCTTCGACCGGTGCCTGCTCCAGTGGACCTTGGGCATAGGCGCCGGCGCTGTGCACCAGCACATCCAGGCCGCTGGCCAGGAACGTGCCCGCGAGCTCGTCGAGGTGTGCGTCGACGGTGAGGTCGGCGGGATGGATTGTGATCCGGCCACTCCGCGCGCGCCCGGTCGTCTCCTCGAGCGCGCTTCGCCGACGGCCGACCGCGGTCACGTCGGCGCCCGCGTCGGCCAGGTCGAGGGCGATCGCCCTGCCGATGCCGCTGCCGGCGCCGGTGACGAGGCAGGAGCGGCCGGTCAGATCGGGGATGCTCACCGCTCGGGAACTCCAAGCGCACGGATGCCCATTGGGCGCGCCAGAGGAAAACTGCGTGAGTGCACCATTATTCAAGAAGCGGGCCCCATTTCGACATCGTCGGAATCTCATGAGCCGCAGGAAAAACTTGCGGACCTTCCGGCGATCTCGGCCGTTGGTTGGACATGACGACCCCGCGGACGGAGTCTCCCACTTCGGTGGGCGGCGCCGCGCAGGCTTCCTGTCGTTTCTGCGCCGCGCCCCTCAGCCACACGTTCGTCGACCTCGGCATGTCTCCGCTGTGCGAGAGCTATGTGTCAGCCGACCACGTGAACGCCGTGGAGGCGTTCTATCCCCTCCACGCGAAGATCTGCGGGAGCTGCCTGCTCGTGCAGCTCGAGGAGTTCGTCGCTCCCGAGGCAATCTTCAGCGAGTACGCCTACTTCTCGTCCTACTCGGACTCGTGGGTCGCGCACGCTCGCGCCTACGTGGACATGGCCATCGAGCACTTCGGACTGACGAAGGACAGCCTGGTGATGGAGATCGCCAGCAACGACGGCTATCTGCTGCGCCACGTGATCGAGCGTGGGATCCCGGCGCTGGGCGTCGAGCCGGCCGCGAACGTCGCCGCCGCGGCGCAGGCGCTCGGGGTCGACACGATCGTGCGCTTCTTCGGCCGCGAGTGCGCGCGTTACCTCGTGGCCGAGGGCCGACGCCCCGACCTCATCGTCGCGAACAACGTCATGGCCCATGTGCCCGATCTCAACGACTTCGTGGCGGGCTTCGAGATGCTGCTCGCCGACAACGGCGTCGTGACGATCGAGGTGGCCTACCTGGTCCGGCTCATCGCGGCCAACCAGTTCGACACGATCTACCACGAGCACTTCCAGTACTTCTCCTGTCTAACTGCCCAGAGGGTGCTCGCGAAGCACGGTCTCGAGCTCTTCGACGTCGAGGAGCTCAAGTCCCACGGCGGGTCGCTGCGGCTCTACGCGCAGCGCAAGAGCACCGGCCGCCGACCGGTGGGCGAGCGGGTGCACGAGCTCACGGCCCGCGAGCGCGCGCTCGGCTACGACACCCTCGAGGGCCACCTCGCCTTCACGACCCAGGTGGAGGAGACCAAGTGGAGCCTCCTCGAGTTCCTGATCGCCGAGCGGCGCGAGGGCAAGCACATCGCCGGCTACGGCGCCCCCGGCAAGGGCAACACACTGCTCAACTACTGCGGGATCCGCACGGACCTGCTCGACTACACGGTCGACCGCAATCCCTACAAGCAGGGCCAGTTCCTGCCCGGGACGCACATCCCGATCCGGCCGCCCGAGGCGCTCGAGCAGGACCGGCCGGACGACATCCTCATCCTGCCGTGGAACCTCAAGGAGGAGATCGCGGACCAGCTCTCGTTCGCGCGCGACTGGGGCGCGCGGTTCGTCGTGCCGATCCCCCGGGTGGAGGTGCTCTAGTGGTGGACGCCCACGGCACCGACGCACTCGGAAGCGAAGCCTACGCTCTGATGGAGCGGCTGTACCCGCTCTGCCGCAGCCTCACCGGCGACGGGGTGCACGCGACGTTCGACGCGATCGAGGACCACATCCCGCTGACCCGCACCGAGATCGCATCGGGCACGCACGTCTTCGACTGGGTCGTACCGGACGAGTGGAACATCCGTGACGCCTACGTCGCAGCGCGGGACGGCAGCCGGGTCATCGACTTCCGGCGCTCGACGCTGCATGTCGTCGGATACAGCGAGCCGGTGCGGGCTCACATGCCGCTGGAGGAGCTGCGCACGCGGCTGCACACCCTGCCCGAGCGGCCCGACGTGATCCCGTATCGCACGTCGTACTATCACCGCACCTGGGGCTTCTGTCTCGCGCACCGAGATCTCGAGGCCCTGCCGCCCGGCGACTACGACGTCGTCATCGACTCGTCGCTGGAGCCGGGCCGGCTGACGTTCGCCGAGCTGCTGCTGGAGGGCGAGCTCGACGACGAGGTGGTGATCAGCACCTATGTCTGCCACCCCGCGCTAGCGCACGACAACCTCTCGGGCATCGCCGTGGCCACGATGCTCGGCCGGGCGCTGTCGCAACGACGGCTGCGCCACTCGATCCGCATCGTCTTCGCGCCGGGAACGATCGGACCGCTCTGCTGGCTACACGCGAACCGCGACCGCCTCGGTCGCTTCGCACACGGCCTCGCGATTTCCTGCATCGGCGACGATGGGGATTTCACCTACAAGCGCAGCCGGCGCGGCGACGCGGCGATCGACCGCGCGGCCGCGCTCGTGCTGCGCGACTCCGGCAGGCCGCACCGCGTGCTCGAATGGGACCCCTGGGGCGGCGACGAGCGGCAGTTCTGCTCGCCGGGCTTCAACCTGCCGATGGGGACGCTGCAGCGCACACCGCATGCGGAGTACGACGGCTACCACACGTCGGCCGACTCGCTGGACCGGATGTCGCCGGCCGGGATGGCGGACGCCGTCCGCGCGCTGCTGGACGTCATCGACGTGCTGGAGACCGACCGCACGCTGGTGAACCGCAGCCCCTTCGGCGAGCCGCAGCTCGGCCGGCGGGGGCTGTTCCGGACCTCCGGCGGCGCCGTGGCCACGCCCGCCGACGAGCGGGCGTTGCTCTGGGTGCTCAACCAGAGCGACGGCGACGCGAGCCTCGTCGACATCGCCGGGCGCTCCGGGATCGCCTACCCGGTGATCAGGCGGGCGGCCGAGCGGCTGGAGCAGGTCGAGCTGCTCGGGCCGGCATGGAGCGCGGCCACGCCGGATCCCGCTCCGAGATGAGGCGCCCCGCTACCTGCGCGCGAACCGGACCGATGCGCCTGCCGGCGCGGAGTGACATCTCGCGAGCACGGGCGGCGGACGTGATTGGGCACTAGTGCCCAATCACAAGCGAATCGACGCAATTGCGGACTCGGTGGCGCGGTAACTCGCCGCGATAACCCCCTGCAAATCGGAACAAACGGCCCTGGCCAGGCGAGTGCCCGGAGAGCGCTTGATCGCGCTTCACACGCGAGAGGTCGCAGGTTCGAAACCCGCCGCGCCCATCGTCCGAAGGCCCCGCAAAGCGGGGCCTTTCTCGTCCGGGACGTGATGCTCGTAGAAGCCGAGGTCTGAACACCGCGACATCGGCGCCTTCGCGACCGGCGGCGCGACCGTCCTCGTCTCGGCGCTGGACTGAGTGGCGCCGATGGCTCGCACGCGTCGCACCTTCGACGAAGCACCCCATCCACTGGCGGATAGCCAAAGGAGCAACAGATGTTCAAACCGAAGGCCTGCGATCCTCCGCACAACGAAGGAAGGCTCATGAGGAGCGGCCTGAGACGGCAGACGCTGCTCGGGCTGCTCGTCCTGCCGGCGCTCGCTCTGCCGATGCAGGCGGCGGCGAAGGACAGGCTGCCCTTGAGGGGATCAGAGAGCGGGACGTTCCAGCTGCTCGGTCCGTGCGAGTCGGGCGGCATGATCCTCGAAGTAACCGGCACCGGCCATACCACTCGCCTCGGGAACTACAGCGGCAGCTATCGCGAGTGCCTCGACCCCGCGACGGGTGCTGTCACCGGCGGCACCTTCACGCTGACGGCGGCGAACGGCGACAAGGTCTTCGGCACCTACAGTGGCCAGGCCAACCCAACGGACAACCCGAACGTCATCGCCTACGAGGATCCCGGCGTGATCACGGGCGGAACCGGCCGCTTCGCAGGTGCCGGCGGCATCATGACCACCAGCGGACTCGCGAACCTGGCGACCGGCGAATACAGCGGGACCGTCGCCGGCAGCGTGTCGCGCCCCAGCTCGGGCTGACGCCTCCGCGCCCCGCTCCACGCCGGCGCTCCTCAGAACTGCGCTTTTGTCCGGACCGTGGAGCAAGGGCCGCGGTCTGGCGGGCTTGGCCGTCGGGTCGTGGATCTGAAAGAAGAACTCGAGGATGTCCCGTAACGGGGCCTGGCTGCGGTGGCCAGCTCGGCGGCTGGTGCGGCTGCCGCCGGTCGTGGTGGGCGTGTGCGCGGCCGTGATCGCGATCTCGCAGGTGATGCGCGCCGTGGTGCTGAGTGCCGCGGCGACCCGGCGCCGCGCGCCGCTGCTCGTCGCTAGCCCTCGCCGCTGCCACCGCCACTGCCACCGGTGCCA
>Ga0126312_10000681_pt1 | contig 21031 bp, 22 predicted proteins | sample Plot104A_FD_92537 | JGI IMG/M metagenome (GOLD analysis project Ga0126312, IMG submission 92537) | Serpentine soil microbial communities from UC McLaughlin Reserve, CA, USA - Plot104A | ecosystem: Environmental > Terrestrial > Soil > Grasslands | place: USA: UC McLaughlin Reserve, Lake County...
ACCAGCCGCCGGGAACCGGCCCCCTCAACCGCCGTCTCCGACGACAGCTCCAGGGCTGAGATGGTCGCTCCGCTGCTATTCGCCCTGCTGTTCGTCGTCGCCTGCCTGGCCGCCGGCCGGATCGTCCTGGTGTTGCTGGGGGCGGCTCGTCCGACGTGGCTGGCGGGCGTCGTCGGCTTCGCGGCGCTGACCGTCGCCGCGGCCCTGCTGGTGCGCCTGCCCGGCCGCGCCGTGACCGCCGCGATCGTGCTCGTCCTCGCGCTGATCGCCGGCCTGGCCGCGATCCGGCGCTCGATCGTGCCCGAGCGCGGCTCCGCGACCGGGCCTCCCGTGGCATGGGCGCACGGGGCGGGGCTCGCGGTGATCGCGATCGTCGGCCTCGCCGCCTGGCTGCCGTTCCTGCTCGGCGACCACGGGGGGGTGCTGGGCGAGGGGATCTACACCAACGACCACGCCGCTCAGCTCTACTGGACCGACTGGCTGCAGAACGGCTTCGGGCCCGAGCCCAGCGCCGTGTCGTTCGGATACCCCGTCGGCCCCCAGTCGCTGGCCGCGGCCGTCGCGGAGGCGACCGGGGCGTCGCTGGTCGACGTGTTCAACGGGCTGCTGATCGCGATCCCGGTCCTCACGGCGCTCGCCGCTCTGGCCGCGCTTCAGCAGCTGAGCCCGCTGCCGCGCATCGTCTCCGCCTCGCTCGCGGGGCTGCCCTTCCTCGGCGCTTCGTTCCTCGCCCAGAGCGCCTTCAAGGAGACGGCGATGGCGATGCTGGTGCTGGCGTTCGCGGTGACGCTCGCGCTCGCGGCGCCGCGGCGCGGCGCGGCGGAGCCGGCTCGCCGCGAGCTCGGCCCGCGGGCCGCCGCCGGGGCCGCCGGGCTGCTGGCGCTCGCGGGCGTCTTCGCCTACAGCGTCCCGGCGCTGGTGTGGTTCGTGCTCACCCTCGCGATATGGCTGGCGGCCGTCGTCGTCGCGGGCGAGGTCTCGCCCGACTGGGGCGCGATGCGCGAGGCGGTCAGCCGGCGCCGCGTGCCGATCGCCATCGGCGCGGTGGTGCTGCTGGGGATCGCCGCCGTAAGCGCCGGGCGCGTGGCCGAGTTCACCGAGCGCATCGGCGACGTCTCGGCCTCGACGGGCCGCCTCAGCTCCCCGGTATTCCCGGGCGAGGCGCTCTCGATCTGGCCCGAGGGGGACTTCCGCGTCGTCCGCGGCGAGGTCAGCGGCTCCTTTCTCGCCACGGCGCTGGGCCTGCTGGCGGTCGCCGGCGGGGCGTTCGCGCTGTGGCGCCGCCGCGCCTGGGCGCTTCTCGCCGCCCTCGGCGCCGGCGTGGCCGTCTACGTGGGGGCGCGGGCGTTCGCCAGCATCTACGTCGAGGCCAAGGCACTGGCGGTGCTGGCGCCGCTGGCCGTCCTGGTCGCCCTCGGCGGCCTGTTCTCCGCGACGGCGCGCCTGCGCATCCCGATGGCCGTGCTGGGCGCGGTCGCCGCCGCCGGCATCGCGGCGTCCACCTTCCTCGCGCTGCGCGAGGCGCCCGTGGGGTTCGACGACCGCGGGGCCGAGCTGGAGGAGCTCGCCGCGGAGGCGGACGGCGAGGCGGTGGCCTTTCTCGGCGTCGACCGCTTCGGCGCGTACTGGCTGCGCGGGACCCTGGTCGAGAGCCCCGGCGGCTATGTGCCGCCCGAGGTGCGCGCCCGGCCCGAGAAGATCTGGCAGCAGGGCGACCCGATGGACCTCGACACCCTCCCGGCGAAGCGGCTGGACGACTTCCGGTACGCGATCACCACGACGGCGGCCTACCAGAGCTCGCCGCCGCCGAACATGGACGAGGTCGCCCGCACCGACTCCTACATCCTCTGGGAGCGCGAGGGCAACACGCCGCGGCTGAGCGTGCTCGACGAGAACGGCGCCCCCGGCGCGGCCCTGGCGTGCCCGGGCGGGATCCCCGACCCCGAGGAGGCGGGGCCGTCGGCGGCGATCCTTCCCGAGCCGGTGGTCGGCGGCGCCGAGGACTGGAGCGAGCGATCCCCGTTCGAGGCCCCCGGCACGGCCAGCCAGTCGCTGCGCCTGAAGCCGGGCACCTGGCAGCTCTCGATCCAGTACCACAGCCAGGTCGGCCTCACCGTCGAGGCGGAGGACCTGGAGGCCGAGGTCCCGGCGTCGCTGGTGGGCATGTACCTCACCCACCAGGGCCAGGGCTCGTTCTGGCCCGTGGGGGAGGTCGACGTCCCCGACAAGGGCGAGATCGAGGTGGCCGTCACCGCCGCCGCGCCGAACGCCCTCGAGCGCCTGGTGGGCGCTCCGCGGCGCGTGTGGCTGGGCGACATCGCGGCGACGCGCTTCGACCCGACCGCGGGCAAGCCGCCGGTCGCCGTCGCGACGGCCGTCGCCTGCCACCGCTACGTCGACCATTTCGGCGCGGGGGTCGCGCTCGCTAACTTGGGCCCGCGATGAGGCGCCAGACTCCCCCCAAGCGACAGAAGCCGGGCAGGCCGGCCAAGACCCCGGGCGGGGCTCCGCTGTCGGGCATGAAGCGCGTGCCGCCGGTGACCTTCGTCGGCGGCACCGGTCGCAGCGGCACGCACATCGTGGCCCGGCTGCTCGGCCGCCACGGCAAGCTCAAGCTGATCCCGGTCGAATGCAGATTCCACGTCGACGCCGAGCGTGGCCTGCCGGCGCTGCTGGAGGGCCGCACCACGAAGCGGGCGTTCCTGCGCCGGCTGAAGGGGTTCTGGTGGCGCGGGTTCCAGACCGGGCGCATGCGCGGGATGTACAACTTCGTGCCCCGCGAGCGCTTCACCGAAGCCGTCACGAAGTTCGAGGAGCGCTTCGACGCCGATCCCGAGGCTGCGTCGCGTGACCTGTTCTGGGACGTCGTGTGGCCGCACGACGCGGAGGAGGAGGTCAGCGGCATCGTCGAGCAGAGCTGCGACACGACCGCCCAGGCGCCGACGCTGCTGCGCCTGTTCCCCGAGGCCTCTTTCGTCCACGTGGTCCGCGACGGCCGCGACGCCTCGGCCTCGCGCGTGTCCCAGACGCGAGGGATCGTCTACCCGCGCACGCGCGCGCAGGGAATCGAGTGGTGGGACCGGCGGCTGCGACAGATGGACGCGGGCGCGCGTGGGATCCCCGACGAGGTGTTCGCAGAGGTGAGCCTCGACGAGCTGCTTGCCGACCCGGGACGCGACACCCTCGAGGAGATCTTCGCCGTCACCCGCCTCACCCCGGCCCGCCAGGTCCGCAAGTTCCTGCGCAACAAGATGAGCGCGCAGGAGGCCAACACCGAGCGCTGGCGCGCCGGGCTGCGGCCGGAAAAGCGCAGGCGGATCGACGCGCTGTATCGCGAGGCGCTCGACCGCCTGGAGGACGACGGTGTCAGCTCGGTGCCGCTGCTGCGCACCACCTACGAGCGACGGAAGGGCAACGGGTCTTGAACGGCGCCGGCCCCGCCGAGCTGGTGTTCGTCGGCGGCACCGGCCGCAGCGGCACGCACATCGTGGCCCGCATGCTCTCCGAGCACCCGCGTTTCGCCGGGGTCCCGATCGAGTGCCGCTTCCATTGCAACCCGCGCGGGCTAGCCGACGTCGTGACGGGGAAGGCGACGCCGGAGGAGTTCGTGACCAAGCTTCGCGGCTTCTGGTGGCACCGCGTGCGCACGGGCGGCCGGGCGACGGTGCGGCTGCGGCGGCTGGCGGGGCGCCGCAGCGAGGAGGCAAAGGTCCGCGGGCTGCACAAGATCACCACGCGCGAGCGCCTCGAGGAGGCGATCGCGCGGTTCGAGGAGCTGAGTCGCGACGACCTCGTCGAGGCCTCCCGGGCGCTGTTCTTTCACCTGCTCGGCCCCCTCGCCGAGGCCGAGGGCAAGCCGGCGCTTGTAGAGATGAGCTGCTTCACGATTGCCAGCGCGCCCGGGCTCGAGCGGATCTTCCCCGAGGCCCGCTTCGTGCACTCCGTCCGCGACGGGCGCGACTCGGGGTCGTCGAAGGTCTCCAAGCGCCAGAAGGAGCACCACCCCGTGGACGTCACCTCCGGGATCGAGTGGTGGGAGGGACGCCTCGCGCTGGCCGAGGAGGGCGCGAGCGGGCTCTCGGAGCCCGGGAGCCTGCACGCGGTGAGCCTCGACGAGCTCGTCTGGGGCGACCGCGAAACCAGCTACGCAGGATTGCTGGCCTTCCTCGGGGTCGCCGACGAGCCGGGGATGCGCGCCTTCTTCGACGTTTAGATGAACACCGGCGCCGCCCACCGAGAGCGCTGGCGCGAGGGCCACGACGAGGCCGAGCAGGCGGCGATCACCGCCGCCTATGAGCGGGCGCTCGACCGCATCGAGCGAGAGGGCTATCACTGCGCCGAGCCGCTGCGGCGGTCCTTCGAGCGCACCGCCGGCGTCGCGGGATGAGCGCCGCCGGCCAGCCGGGCCCCGTGCCCGCGGGCCTCGTCTTCGTCGGCGGCACGGGCCGCAGCGGCACGCACATCGTCGGCCGGCTGCTCGGCACGCACCCGCGCTTCGCGGACGTGCCGATCGAGGCGCGCTTTCACTGCAACAAGCGGGGGCTAGGCGACCTGCTCGAGGGGCGGGTGAGCCTCGGCGGCTTCCTTGCGAAGCTGCGCGAGTTCTGGTGGCATCGCGTCCGCGTCGACGACCAGCCGCGCGGCCTCTACAACCTGATGACCCGCGCCCGGTTCGACGAGGCCGCCGGCCGCTTCGAGACCGGGTACCACGACGATCCGGTGCCCGCGTGCCGCCGGCTGTTCATGGAGCTGCTCGGCGGCGTCGCCGATGGCGAGGACAAGCCGGGGCTCGTCGAGATGAGCTCTCACAACGTCAAGGAGGCGCAGACGCTGCGGCGGCTGTTCCCGGAGGCTCGGTTCGTGCACACGGTCCGCGACGGCCGCGACTCGGCGTCGTCGGTGACGACCAGGACCTGGGGCCCGGACCGCATCCCGGCCGCCATCGACTGGTGGGCGGACCGGCTGCGGGCGATCGAGGACGGCGTGCGGGGCGAGGAGGACGGCGACGCCCTCACGCTCGGCTCCGGGCGGCTGCACACCGTTGTGCTGGACGACCTCGTGGCGGGCGACCGCGAGGCGGCCTATGCGCGCCTGCTGGCCTTCCTCGGAGTGCGGGACGAGGCGCCTATCCGCCACTTCTTCGACGAGGAGATGAGCCCGGCCGCGGCCAACCGGGGGCGCTGGGCCAACGGCCTGGGCCCGATTGGCCGGGCGCGCGTGCGGCGCAAGTACGAGCGCACGCTGGGCAGCCTCGCGCACGAGGGCAACCACGTCGCGGCGGCGCTGACCGACGCCTACGAGCGACTGGGATGACCGCCGACGGGCCACGCGGCGAGCGCGGGCGCATCCTCTTCATCTCCTCGAACGGCACCGGCCTGGGGCACCTGACCCGGTCGATGGCGATCGCGCGCCGGCTGGAGGGCCTCGAGCCGCTGTTCTTCACGCTGTCGGCGGCGGCGCCCGTGGTCCGCGAGCAGGGGTTCCCCGTGGAGTACGCGGCGTCGTACTCGACTCCCGGGGCCGGCAGCGACTGGCGGTGGTCGCGGCGCCTGCGCGGCCGCCTGCGCGCGGCGCTGTCGGAGCTTCGGCCGCGGGTCGTCGTCTTCGACGGCGCCCACCCCTACCAGGCGCTGATCGACGCGCTGCCGGCGGCGGCCGGCGCCTGGCGCGTGTGGAGCAGGCGCCCGCTGTGGAAGCCGGGCGCGAATCCCGGGGCGCTCGACCGCGAGGGGTTCTTCGACCGCGTGCTCGAGCCCGGGGAGCTTGCCGCCCAGCTGGACCGCGGCGCGACCGTCGCCCGCCGCGACCGCGCCCACGTCGTCGACCCGATTGTCTTCTGCGACGACGAGGACCTGCCGGCACGCGAGGAGGCGGCGCGCGAGCTCGGTCTCGATCCCGCGGCGACGTGCGTGCTCGTGAACCTCGGCCAGGGCGAGGGCGTGCGCGAGCTCGCCGCCCGCAGCATCGGCCACCTGTCGGGCCGGCCGGGCGTGCAGGTGGCGGTGCTCTCCTCGGCGATCGCGGCCGGGCTCGAGGTGCCGGACGACGTGGTCCACCTGCGGGCGACCTACCCCATCAGCCGCTGCTTCGCCGCCTTCGACGCCGCGGTGGCGGCCGCCGGCTACAACGCCTACCACGAGCTGATCCGCTTCGGCGTGCCCTCGCTGTACGTGCCGATGCGCCGCCAGACCGACGACCAGGCCGCACGAGCCCTGTTCGCGGAGCGCGAGGGGCTCGGGCTGGGCGTGGAGAGCTCCGATCCGGACGTCCCGGTCGAGGCGAAGCTCGACAGCCTCCTCGACGACGCACAGCGCGAGGCGATCCGCGCCCGGCTGCACGAGCGCAGGCCCGAGAACGGCGCCGCCGACGCCGCCGCGTGGGTGGCCGACCTCGCCGCGAGCGAGCGGCCCTCGCGTCCAGCCACCTCGCGCTGGCGAAAGTACCTCCGGGACCCCGCCGGCTCGGCGCGCCGAGCCGCGCCGTTCGTGGCGCGGCTGCCCCTCCACGCCGGTGCGCTCGTCAAGCAGACGATCCAGCGGCGGCCGCCGCGCACCGTGATCGTCGCCTTCGGCGTCCCCTCGGACGGGATGGCGGAGGCGGTGGGGGAGGCGCTCTCGCGCACGCCGGACCCTCCCGAGCGGGTGCTGGTGGTGACCGACTCGCTCGAGCTGGCGCCCCTGCGCCGCCTGGGCGTCGGGTTCGAGCACGTCCCGGCGCGCGGTGAGGCGCAGCCCGAGGCGGCCGGCGGCGACTACGAGGCGTTCGCGCGGCGTCGCCTCGAGCTGATCCTGGCCGAGCGCCCGCGCCCCCGGCGACTGCTGGGCGCGGGCGAGATGTCGCCTGAAAAGCTGGCCTCCTTCGCTACTCTGAGCCGCTGAGCGCGACCCAGCGTCGCCCCCCGGCGCCCCGCGCTCGCCACCCACGATGGAGGCCTCGACCCCCACCACAAGCGGCGGGGCGGACGCTCCGGCAGCGGCCGCCGCCGACGCCAACGGCGCGCCCACGCGCGCCGGCGCGCTCCCGAACCTGGTCGTGATCGGCGCCCAGAAGTGCGGCACCAGCGGCCTGCACTACCACCTGGGGCTTCACCCCGAGATCTCGATGTCGAAGCCCAAGGAGCTCAACTTCTTCATCGAGGAGCGCAACTGGCCGCGGGGGACCGACTGGTACCGGGGGCACTTCGATGCCCGCGCCCGGATTCGCGGCGAGTCCTCGCCCAACTACACCGCCTATCCGCATCACCTCGGCGTTCCCGAGCGGATGCACTCCGTCATCCCCGACGCGAAGCTGGTCTACGTCGTGCGCGACCCGCTGCTGCGGATCGCCTCGCACTGGGTGCACAACTACGCCAAGTGGCGCGAGAAGGGCGACCTGCGCTCGACCCTCGCGCATCCCAACACCTCTTACATCCTGCGCAGCCAGTACCACATGCAGCTACAGCAGTTCCTGCGCTACTACCCGCGCGAGCAGATCCTGGTGTTCCAGCAGAGCGACTTCCGGCGCGAGCGGATGGACAGCCTTCGCCAGCTCTTCGAGTTCCTCGGGGTGGACTCCGGCTTCACGCATCCCAGCTTCGAGCGCGAGCGCCACGCGACGGCACGCAAGACGCGGGCGACGCGGCTCGCGGCGCGGCTGGAGAAGATCAGCAAGACGCGGCGCGGGAGGATCCTGCCGCCGAAGGTCTGGTTCGCGCTCGACGAGCGGCTGCCGCTGCGCAAGCCGATCGCGAAACCGGATGTCCGAGAGGCGCTCTCCGACGAGTCGCTGAGGGTGCTCCGCGAGGACGCCGAGCGACTGCGGGAGCTGACCGGCCGCGACTTCGCCGGCTGGTCGATCTGGGACGCATGAGCAAGCGCGAGAGTGGGTCCGGGGCCGCCCTCGGATTTCGCCTGATCCAGTACTCCGGAATCCAGGGCATCGCCCTGGTCGGCGGCAACGTCCTGCACCTGGCGACGATCGGGGTCGTCGCGGTCCACCTCGGCCCGTCGGACCTCGGCCGCTACAGCCTCCTGCTGTTCCTGGGGGCCCTCGTGACCTTCGTGTTCAGCCTTGCGGCCAAGCCGGGCACGATCCGCCGCACCTTCGGCGGTGGCGACGACGACGATGACGACGACGATGACGAGAAGAAGGAGATCGCCTCGACGTCGCCCAAGCACACGCTCGGCGCCGGGCTGCTGTGGGCGGGCGTCCTGGGCGTGGTGGCCACGGCCCTGGTGGTCGCCCTGCGCGAGCCGATCGGCGACGCCCTGCTGGGCGGCGAGCACGACGCGACGCTGATCATGTGGGCGGGGATCCTCGGCGGCGCCGGGATCCTCTACAAGGTCGCCTCGATCTCGCTGTGGTTCGAGCGCCGTCCCGGCGCGTTTTTGATCAGCGAGGTGATGCGTCCGGGGCTCTCGCTGGCGGTGATGATCGGCCTGCTGGCGGCCGGCGGCGGAGTCGAGGGGGCGATCGCGGGGGTTGCGATCGGGACGCTCGCGGCGGCGCTTCTGGACACGGTGATGCTGATCGGCAGCTTCGAGCCCAACCTCGACCCGGCCGAGGTCAAGGAGATCGTCAAGGCGGCCGGGCGGCGCATCCCGATCGTGATCCCGCTGTGGCTGATGCAGAACGCCGACGTCTTCATCCTCTCGCGGTTCGTCGATCACCCGGAGCTGGGCGTCTACGCGTTCGCCTCCAAGCTCAGCTTCGTCGTCTCGTTCCTGCCCCAGGGATTCCGGGTGGCGATGCGGCCGATGCGAAAGAGCGCCGCGTTCAAGGCCGTGCGCTCCCAGTACGGGCGGCCGACCTCCAGCGGGCAGCTCATGGGCTACTTCCTGCTTCTGTGCATCAGCTCGATCCTGTTCATGGTTCTGGGCGGCGAGGTGCTGATCGAGGTGGCGCCGCCGGCCTATGCCGCGGCCGCGGGGCTGATCCCGTTCTCCGCCGCGGCGCTGTGCATGCCGGCGCTGTGGCGCACGATCAACGGCCAGATGGGCTGGCCGGGCAAGGGCCGGATCCACTTCGTCCTGGGCACGATCCTCGCGGCGCTGGTCTTCATCGGCGGCACCGTCCTGCTGGCGCCCGAGATCGGCATCTACGCGGCGCCCGTCTCCATGCTCGCCGGCTTCGCGGTGCCGATGCTCTATTTCGCGGTGCGCTGCCAGCTCGGCGACAACCGCATCGAGCTTCCCACCGCCGAGCTGGCGAAGGCCCTGGCCGTCGCCGCCGCGATCGGCGTCGGCTTTCACCTGCTCCCGGACTACAACCAGTGGCTCGAGCTGGTCAGCGCGGGGGCGCTGGCCGTGCTCTACGTAGCCCTGTTGTTCCGGCTGCGGATCATCCCCGAGAACCACTGGCCGGCGCTCAGCCAGATGTTCAGCGCGGTGGTCAAGGGCCAGTCGCATCGCTTCCGGCCGCGCCCGGGCGTGCGCGCGCTCGACCCCGGCGACAGGGCCCGCCTGCGCGTCGCGGTGACGATGCGCATCCCGCCCGACCAGCTCGCCCAGCCGGCGATCTCGCCCGAGCCACCGGCGCGCGAGAAGGCCACCGACCTGGAGCGCACCGAGGGTGCACGGCTCGTCCGGCTCTTGCGCAGCGTCGGGGTGACGGGTGGCGCCACGGTCAAGCCGCGCAGCCGCTGGGACGGGGGCATCGCCGAGTTCCTGTTCGCCGACGAGCCGCCCGCGGTGCGCAACGCAAGCATGCGGGCGCTGCTCAGCCAGAACGCCGACGCGGCCGACCTGCGGGCGCTGGAGGACCTCGTCGGCCACCTCGCGAAGATCCCGGCCGACGCCTGGGAGGGCGGCCGCGCCTCGGACAGCCCCAAGGCCCGCCGCCGCCGCGCCGTGGGCCGCGGCAGCCGCAGGGCGATGGCCCGCGCCGCTCGCGCGATCGGCCGCCGGATCTAGCGGCGACGACCTAGGAGTCGCCGCTGTGGCGCGCCGCGTCTCGCTGCCGCGCCTCCGACATCAGCTTCATGATCTCGCGGTCCTCGAAGGTGTACCTGTAGCCGCAGTACCGGCACTTGAGCACGGTGACCGCCACCTCCCGGCCGCACTGCAGGCACTCCCGGCGGGGGACCACGATCAGGTACCGCAGCGCCACCGCCAGGGTCAGCGGGACGAGCAGGATGAGGCTGTAGAGGACGATGAAGCTCACGGCTTCCTACGAGGCAGGGTACCCCGGGGGACTGTTGCCATCCTCGGTTCCGATCAGCGGTGAGAGATGACGTTGACGAGCGTGCCGCTGGGCTCTCGAAGCATGAAGCGGCGGACTCCCCACTCCTCGTCACGAAGCGGATAGGCGATCTCGAGACCCTTCTCGACGGCCTTGGCGTGAACGGCATCGACGTCGGCCACCTCGACCGAGATCCCCGGGGCGGCCGGGTCGTCGTTGCCGATGATCGTCACCTGGGCGGAACGGTTGGTGGGCGACGCGAGGGTCACGACCCAGTCGAGGTCCATCGCCACCTCGAAGCCGAGCACGTCGACGAAGAACTCGCGCGTCTCCGCCGGGCGATCGGACTTGATGTTGGCCACGGCCCTGTGGATCGTCACGCTCGGTGTTCTACGGCACGAGCGCCCCACTCGCTTCCGCGCTCCCATCCTTGACGTCCAACTCGTGCACCGGTGGTTTCAGGCGCTGGGGCGCACGCTTGCCGCCTGCTCCGAGGTCGGTCGGCACGATCGAGGACGCACCGTTCGTCGTGGACGTCTTCGCGCTGGTCGACGACGAGTTCGAGTGGGATTGGCCCGTGACGCCGGCCCTCAAGGCCGCGGGTCTGGCCGAGTAGCGCTCGGCTCAGTCGTCCTCGGAGCGCTTGATCACGATCCGGTCGGCCTCGATTGTGACCGTGATCCGGCGGTGGCCCTTCCAGTGCTCGGAGTAGACCGGGTCGTCCTCGACGACGGGATCGAGCCAGAGGCCGAAGCCCTCTTCGTCGCCGTGGTCGAAGGTGGCCTCCATGTCGACGCCCGGCCGCTTCGACCGCCGGCGGCGGCGCCTGCGGCGCCGGCCGCCCGTGCCGCCGCCCTCGCGGCCACCGGCACGGTCGCCGTCGCCTCGATCGGGCTCCTCGCCGCCGGCCTCCTCTTCGTCCTCTTCCTCGTCCTCGTCGGCCTCCATCGTGGCCTCGATCTCGGCCTCGATCTCGTCGCGGAGGTCCACGTCGTCGCTCGCCTCCTCGTCGGCGGAGAGGTCGTGGCGGCGGATGAAGTCGCGGAGCTCGGAGGTCGAGAGCTCGAGCTGGTGGGCGATCCAGGCGTCGGTGCGGCCCTGGCGGACCCAGGCGCGGATCTGGTTGAGCTGTGAGCGCAGCGGCTTACGGGCCATCGGCGGCGGCGATAGTAGTACGCAGGCGTGTCGGCGCGCGCGCCGCAGGCAGTGGGTACCCTGCTGGAACCACGCCGCGATGGGGGCATCCGGCGGCAACTCGAATGGAAGCGAGATGCTGGTCCTCACCAGAAAGACCAATCAGAGCATCATGATCGGGGACGACGTGGAGGTCACGGTCCTCGCGGTTTCGCGGGACAAAATCCGCCTGGGCATCACCGCGCCGAGGGATATTCCGGTCTTCCGCAAGGAGGTCTACATCTCGATCCAGGGCGAGCAGGCGGAGCAGTCGGAGGACGGCGACAGGGCCGGGGACGCCAACGCCGCGCTCGACGCGCTCAAGGACTCGAAGTAGCTGAGAGATCCCGGCCCGGCCGCTAGGCCATCAGCCAGGCGAGCGTCTCGAACATGACCACGGTGACCGTGACCACGGTGACCGAGAGCGCCGCCAGCAGGGTGCCGAAGGCGACCTTGCCGCGCTGCTCCGTGCGAGCGATGCGACGTGCGCGCGAGCGGTTTGCCGCACGCTGACGGAGCTGCTTGCGCCGGCGGCGTTCGAGCGCAGCTTCCTGCTCGAAGGCCGTCTCGTACTGCGAGAGGCTCTGCCGCATTCTCATGGTCGAGGTCTGCCCCATATTGAACACCGGGGAAGTGGGAAGGGCCCGGTGCGCGACGGAAACTAGCAGATGCTCATATGGGAGAAAGCCGTTACTCACAGAAATGCCTTTCGGCACTTTTGCCAAGTTCCTGTCGCCTGGCTTCAGCAGGAGCCCCACAGCCCACGCCCGGCGTCGCCGGCCGCCTGCTCGAGGCGGGCGAACAGCTCGGCGCGATCGGTGTTGGGCTCGATCGTCAGCGTGCGCGCGTACCCCTGGCGCACGAGCTCGGCGTTGACGAACAGCGGCCCCGCGTAGACGTAGGCGAGCAGCCGCCCGTACCGGTCGCGGCGCTCGTCGCCGAACACCAGGCGCACGCGCTCGCCGTCGACCAGCCGGGCGTTGAACCGGCTCGCGGTCTTGCCGAAGCACTCGACCGGCTGACCGGGGGCGACCGACTCGGGCGTGTCGATGCCGATGTAGCGCACGTCCTCGGTCTCGCCGCCCAGCGAGACCTCGACCGTGTCGCCGTCGACCACGCGGGTGACCTCGACGACGACCGGCGCCCCGCCGCGCCCGCCGCCCTCATCGCCTCCGTCGTCCTCGCCGCCCGCGACCAGCAGCGCGATCGCGGCCACGAGGATGACGATCGCGGTGATCCCTGGGGCTCGCGGGGATCCGAACACGGCCCGAGCGTTCCACACGGCCCGGCCAACCCCGGCACACTGCGAGCCGCCCCACCGGCCGGCGGGGCGGCTCGCCAATCACACCCCGGTGCGTGACCTAGAGGGCGGGCTCGGTGCGATCCCGCCGGACGGCCGTGCGACGGTCGCGGGCGACATCGGGGTCCGTGTCCCGCGTCGTCTCCAGCCCCTCGCGGTCGACCCTCCGGTGGTAGCGCTCCCCGGCCTTGCCGCCGAGCACGGCGGCGAGCAGGGTGGCACCGAGGATCAGCACCAGCACGACGATCCCGGCGGTAGTCGCGTCCTCGTCGATCGGCAGCCGCGGCAGGTCGAGGCCTGCGAAGACGTTCCACTCCTCGCCGGCGATCAAGCCGATCACTGCCAGCAGGACCGTGATCACGATCGCCCACAGCCAGACCCCGACTCCCTGGCGGCCGCCGTCGAAGCGCGACATGCGCCCGGCGACGTACCCGCCCGCGAAGTACGAGATCAGGGCGATGACGATCAACCCGATCGCACCGGCGATCCCGATCGTGTCGGCGCTGTTCGCGGCTTCGTTTGTCGAGAGCTCGGAGATCGCGATGGCCGTGCCGGCCGCGCTCAGCAGGGCGGTCAGCAGAACCGCCATTCCGACGGCCACCAGCCACCCGAAGAAAGTTGCCCCGACGTTCATTCCCCCGAACCGCTCGCGCTGGCGCTCGCGCACCACCTCGACTCGGTCCCGATCCCCCGCGTAGCGGTCGTCTGTCTCCACATACCGCTCGTCATCCCTTACGGCCATTTCCGTCCCTCCTTGTTGGACAGGGGACGGCTGCCCGCGAATCGGGCGGCGGAAACCCACCCGGTGCGGTTTGGGCGGACGCTGACTAGGGGATGCGGGTGGCGCTCGAGAGCATGATCTCCTTGATCTGCTCGATGATCTCGAGCGCCTCGCCCCACTCGCGCTGCCAGACGTTGCGGCCGTAGATCACGCCCGAGCCGCCCGCCTCCATGATGAAGCGCGTCTGCTGGAGGAGCTGGTCGTCGTCGATCTTGGAGCCGCCGGAGAGCACCACCAGTGAGCGCCCGGCCGACGCGACGCACTGGCGGATGGCCTCCTCCTGCGTCACGTCCATCTCGTTGTATGGAGCCGGCGTGAGCTTGTCCTTCTCGCCGTCGATCTTCGGCATGTTGAGCTTGACGACGTCGGCGCCCATCTCCATCGCCATGCGCGCCGCGTAGTCGATCGCGTAGAAGGTCGTCTGCCCGCCCTTCGAGTCGAGGGCGGCGCCGCGCGGGTACGACCAGATCACCAGGGGCATGCCGTAGCGCTCGCAGTCCTCGCGGATGCCGCGAAGCTGCGCGAGGTCCTGGTCCTGGCGCGGAGAGCCGACGTAGAGCGTGTAGCCGACGGCGTCGGCGCCCAGGCGAACGGCGTCCTCGACCGAGGCGTTGCAGGTGGAGAGCGCCTCGTCGGACGACGGGATGTCGGTCTTGCCGTTGACCTTGAGGATCAGCGGCACCTGGCCCGCGTAGTCGGGGTAGTACCTGCTCGCGAGCCCGATCTGGCACGCGATCGCCGAGTAACCGGCTTCGGCGGCGAGGCGGAACTGGTACTCGGGGTCCTTGGAGGCCGGGTTCGGGAAGAAGTCGCGCGGGCCGTGCTCGATGCCCTGGTCGATCGGAAGCAGGATCAGGGTGCCGTTGCCGGGCCCGAACTCGAACAGCAGGCGGCGCAGGCGCGTGCGCTTGCCGGGGGAGAGGGTGGCCAGTAGGGACTTCTGCTCTGCGGCGCTCTTGATCTCCATGGCTTTCAGGTTACTGCCCGTATGCGTGGGTAGGATCGTCCCGCCCCCGAGCCAACCAGCGGCGCCGTGATCGAGCACAAATTCACCGGGCCTCCCTTCACAGTCGGGCTGGAGGAGGAGTTGATGCTCCTCGACCCGGAGACGCTCGACCTCGCACAGCGGATCGAGACGATCCTCACCGACGTGCCGGCCGAGTTCGAGGGCCAGGTCAAGCCCGAGCTGATGCAGTCGTTCCTGGAGGTCGCGACCAAGCCCCACCCGAACGTCGTCAGCGCCGGGGAGGAGCTGCGCGCGCTGCGCCGCTCGCTGACCGAGGTCGCCGAGGGCCAGGGCCTGCTCGTGGGCGGCGCCGGCACCCACCCTTTCGCCCGCTGGGAGGACCAGCTGATCGTCGACGACGAGCGCTACCACCGGATCGTCGACGAGCTGCAGTACGTGGTCCGGCAGTTCCTGATCTTCGGCACGCACGTCCACGTCGGGATCGAGGGCCCCGACCGGGCGATCTACGTCGCCGACGGCCTGCGGCGCTACGTGCCGCTGATGCTGGCCCTCTCCACGAACTCGCCCTTCCTGCGCGGCGTGCGCACGGGGATGCTGTCGTCGCGGATCCCCGTGTACCGGGCGCTTCCGCGGGCCGGCATCCCGCCCCATTTCGGCTCCTGGAAGGAGTATTCCAGCCGGGTCGAGGGGATGGTCAACGCCGGCGCGATCCAGGACTACACCTACCTGTGGTGGGACGTGCGCCCGCACCCGAACCTCGGGACCGTCGAGGTGCGGGTCTTCGACCAGCAGACCCGCGTGGACCTGACCATCGCCCTCGCGGCCCTGACGGTCTCGATGGCGCACCAGATCAGCGCCCTCTACGACCAGAACCAAGACCTGGAGCTGACCGATTTTCCGACCGAGCTGGTCGACGACAACAAGGTGCGCGCCGCGGTGCGCGGAATGGACGGGGTGTTGCTGGACTTCTGGGCCGGCCGCCAGATCCCGGCCGAGCGGATCGCGGCCACCCTGCTCGAGACCCTGCGCGAGCACGCCGAGGAGCTCGGATGCGAGCGCGAGCTCGCCGGTGTCGAGGAGCTGCTGTCCGGCAACACCGGAGCCCACCGGCAGCTGCGGGTGCACGACGCCGAGCCCGACCTGCGGGCGCTGGTCAACGCGATCGTCGAGACCTCGCGGGTCCAGTAGTCCGGCGCCCGCCGGATATCGTCTTGGGGGTGAGCTCGCCTGAGCTGAGCGTCGTCTGCAAGAAGTGCGGCTCGGAAGTGAGCCCGTACGTCACCGAGTGCCCGTACTGCGGCACCAGGCTACGCAAGCGGGCCCCGAAGCTCGAGCGCCACGGCGACGAGCTCACGCCCCTCGAGGGCATGCGCGAGCGGCGCCGCCGTCGTGCCGCCGAACGGCGGGAGGCCCGGGCGCCCGCCCTGACGGACCGCCGTCCGTACGTCACGATCGCCGCGATCGCCGGCCCGGCGCTGCTGCTGATCGTCGAGCGGGCGTCGAACCTGACGGTCTTCGATTTCGGTGCGATCGTGGGCCCCGTCGGCGACGAGTGGTGGCGCTACTTCGCCGCCCCCTTCGTCTACGACGACCTCGGCTACCTGTTCGCCATCGGCCTCGCGCTCGCGATCTTCCTGCCACCGGTGGAGGAGCGCCTGGGGATGGTGCCGACGGTTCTCCTGGTCATCGCCTGCGGCTCGCTGGGAGCGCTGGCGACGGCCGGGATGGAGTCGGCCCTCGGCGACGGAATCCCGGTCACGGCAGGAGGCAACGGGATCGCCCTCGGGGTGCTGGGCTGCTGGCTGGCCTTCCGTGACGCCGAGCGCCGCCAGGACCCGACCGACGAGTACGACCAGGTGGCGGTCGCGGTCGCCGCCGCGGTCCTGCTGCTGTTGCCACTGGTCGAGGACTTCGCGTCGGCGTGGGCCGGCCTCGCGGGCGGGCTCGTGGGGCTGGCGTGCGGGTTCTCGGCCGCGGTCGGACGCGGAAGGCGACCCGCCGCGTGAGCAAGTTCACCGCGCTCACCGACGAGCTGCACGCCTACATGGTCGATCACGGCGCGCGCCAGGACGAGGTGCTGCGCCGGGTGCAGGCCGAGACGGAGGCGATGGGAGACGTCGCGGTGATGCAGATCGCCCCCGACCAGGGCGCGTTCATGACCCTGCTGGCGCAGCTGATCGGCGCTCGCGACGCGATCGAGCTGGGCACGTTCACCGGCTACTCGGCCATCTGCATCGCCCGCGCGCTCGAGCCCGGCGGCCGCCTGGTCTGCTGCGAGATCAGCGAGGAGTACGCCGAGACCGCGGCGCGCAACTTCGAGGACGCGGGTGTGGCCGGCCGGGTCGAGATCCGGATCGGCCCGGCGCTCGACACTCTGAAGGCCCTGCCCGAGCGCGAGCTGTTCGACCTGGCTTTCATCGACGCCGACAAGACCAACTACCCCGGCTATTACGAGCAGTGCCTGGTGCGGCTGCGTCCAGGCGGGGTGATCCTCGTCGACAACGTGCTCGCGGCGGGACGGCTTCTTGACGCCGGCTCGGTTCCCGACGACCAGCGCGAGAACGTCGAGGCGATCATGGAGCTCAACGACCGGATCCGCGAGGACGAGCGGGTCGACGTGGCGATGGTCGGCATCGCCGACGGGCTGACGATCGCGCGCAAGCGCTAGCGCGGTGGACCGCCACCAGGTCTTCGAGCTCCAGCGCGCGGGCCTCGAGGCCTTCATCCGCGCGACGGCACACGCGTCGGAGGGCGGCAGACTCGCCGAGCTCGACGGCGTCGTCGGCGCCGTGATCCCCGCGTGCGCCGAGCGATCCCTTCCCAACTCCGTCGTCTGGCGCGACGTCGGCTCGCTGCGCGCCGCGCTTGGCGAGCTCGCCGCGGCCTACGACCAGGCCGGCGTCGCCGCCTGGACGGTGTGGGTCCCCGAGGGAGAGGACGAGGCAGCCGAGCTGCTGGAGTCGTCGGGGCACCGCTTCGACGGCTCGCCGGCGGCGATGTACATGAGGCTGGCCGATCTGGCCGCTCCCGCGGTCAGGGACCTCGACTGGGACGCCGCCGCCGAGCCCGCCGAGGTCGGCCGCGTGAACGACCTCGCCTACGGATTCCCGGTGGGCAAGGGCCCGGGCCCCGCGATCGGCCACGGGCCGGCCGAGCTCGGCACCCGCCTGTACCGAGCCCGCGTGGGCGGCGAGACCGTGAGCGTGATGCAGACCCTGGACGTCGGCGACGACTGCGTCGTCACGATGGTCGCGACCCTCCCCGATCACCGCGGCCGGGGTCTGGCGGGGCGCCTGCTGTGGGCGGCGCTCGCGGAGGCGCGCGAGCGGGGACTCGTCACATCGACCCTCCAGGCCAGCATCCTCGGCGCGGGCATCTACGAGCGCATCGGCTACGGCGTCGCCGGGCGGCTTCGGCTGTACGAGCGCCGCCGCTAGTGTCCGCCGCATAACCGACGAGGAGGAATGAACGAATGGAGATTCGCTACCACGGTCACTCGTGCTTCGAACTCAGCGACGGCTCGGCGCGCGTGCTGGTCGACCCCTTCCTGAAGCCGAACAACCCGAAGGCCGTGGCGACCGCCGACGAGGTCGACGCGACCCATGTCGTCATCTCCCATGGGCACGCCGACCACGTGGCCGACGCCGTGCCGGTGGCGAAGCGCACCGGCGCGCCGTGCGTCGCCGTCGTCGAGATTGCCAGCTGGCTCGATGCGAACGGGGTGGAGGAAACCTTCGATCCCAACCTCGGCGGCACTGTCGAGTTCGACTGGGGCAGCGTCAAGCTGGTTCCCGCCTGGCATACGAGCACCCTGCCGGGCTCCGAGGAGGCGCCCTTCAGCGCCCAGCACGGGGTCCCGATCGGCGTCCCGGCGGGCCTGATCCTGAAGATTGGAGGGCAGACCGTCTACCACGCCGGCGACACCTGCCTGTTCAGCGACATGAAGCTGATCGGCGAACGCGATCCCATCGACGTGGCGCTGCTGCCGATCGGCGGCCACTACACGATGGACCGCCACGACGCCGCCGTCGCCGCGGGCTTCACGGGGGCCTCGACGGTGATCCCCATGCACTACGACACCTTTCCGCCGATCGAGACCGACGCCGAGGCGTTCAAGTCCGACGTCGAGTCCGAGACGTCGGCGAAGGTCGTCGTCCTAGCGCCTGGAGAGACCCACTCGACGTAGCCCGGGATAGGGTCCGGCGCGGCGCAGGCGCGGCGATTGACCGGTCAGTCAATCCGGGATACGCTGCGCGGCAGGTGGAGGCGAAGACGCAGACGATGAGCTCGATCGCCGCGCGCGAGGACTTCCTCGCCACCTCGGATCCCGCCCTCCAGGAGTCCGCCGACCGCGGCGAGGCCAAGCTCCTCTCCTACCGCGACCTGTACCTGTTGTGGGAGCGTCAGCAGTGGTCCACCCAGGACCTCGACTTCTCGCGGGACCGCACCGACTGGCACGAGCGGATCGACCCCGAGGAGCGCTTCCAGCGCATGTACGGGTTGTCGGCGTTCTTCATCGGCGAGCAGAAGGTCGCCGACGAGCTCGGCCCGATCATGCGCGCCTGCCCGACGGAGGAGCAGCGGATCTTCCTCTGTACGCAGATCGCCGACGAGGCCCGGCACGTCCAGTTCTTCGACCGCTTCTACGGCGAGGTCGGTGTGCTCGAGGGCGCCGGCGACCTGGCGAGCCGGCTGCGCGAGACCGAGCAGCACGTGAACGAGTCCTTCGGGCAGCTGTTCGAGGGCGAGCTCAAGCGCCGCGTCGACCGGTTGGCGGCCGACCCCTCCGACACCGAGACGCTCGTGGAGGCGGTGACGCTGTACCACATGATCATCGAGGGGGCCCTGGCGCTCACCGGCCAGCACTTCATCATCGACTACAACACCCAGCAGGGCACGCTTCCGGCGTTCGTCGAGGGCTTCGAGAAGGTCGCGCGCGACGAGCACCGTCACATCGCATTTGGGGTGCGCTTCCTCACCGACATGGCGAACGAGGACGACCGCTACCGCGAGGCGATCCAGCGGACGCTCGCCGAGACCCTGCCGATCGCCGACGGCGTCCTCGAGCCCCCGTGGGCGGAGGACGAGGACCTGGAGCTTTTCGGGGTCTCCCGTGACGACACCCACGCGTTCGCCGCCCAGTGCCTCACGCGGCGGCTCAAGGTCATCGGGCTCGCCTGACGGCGGTCTGCGGGGATTTCGTTCGATCGGCCTGGTCGGTGCATCCTCCGATCGGATGACGCTCAATCCTCCCTCGGTCCGACCGAGCGGATGATGCCCCCACGCCTGACGGCAGTCAGCATGACTATCCCCCCATCAACGCCACCGCGTTGGGGCGGGAGCAGGCGTGGTACCGATCGCAGATCAACATCCGCGTACATGCCTCGAGATCGATTCCGGGCAGGAAGCCCAAGAATCCCTCGGGGACGTTCTCGAGCCCGACCGCGGTGAGCTGGACGCCACGGCCGCCTTCACCGGCGGCTCAAATGGCGCCCTGTCCCGTACCCGGTTGTCTCAGCTCGAGGTCAGGGACGGCCTCGAGCTGGGCCTCTGGGTTTAGGTCCACCCACGTAGACTCGGCACCGTGAGTCCGAAGCAGGCCCGCGTTCGCGTGCTGGTCGCCGACGACCATCCCATCTACCGGGAGGGCATCGTCCGCGCCGTCAAGGAGCGCCCCGACCTCGAGCTCGTCGGCGAGGCGGAGGACGGCCGTCGCGCGCTCGACGAGATCAAGGAGTCGATGCCCGACGTCGCGCTGCTCGACATCCGCATGCCCGGGCTGGAGGGCCCGCAGGTCCTGAACGCCCTTCACCGCGACGGGGTCAAGGTAAAGGTGATCTTCCTCTCGGCGTTCATGGAGAGCGAGCTCGCGTACGAGACGGTCGCCGCCGGCGCGCGCGGCTACCTGTCGAAGGAGTCGTCGCGGGAGGAGATCTGCGACGCGATCGCCGCCGTCGCCCGCGGCGGGACCGCGCTCGCGCCCGAGGTGCAGGCCGGGCTCGCCCTCCAGGTGCAGGAGCGCGAGCGCAGCGCCGACGCGCCCCAGCTCACCGCTCGCGAGCGCGAGGTCCTCCAGCTGATCTCCGAGGGCCTCTCGGCGCCACAGATCGGCCAGCGGATCCACCTCAGCCCCACGACCGTCAAGTCCCATCTCCACAAGCTGTACGAGAAGCTCGGGGTCTCCGACCGCGCGGCGGCCGTCGCGGAGGCGATGCGGCGCGGCCTGCTGGAGTGAACGTCGCGGCCGTCGTCGTTGCGCTGGGGGCCGGCGCTGGGGCGGGGCTGCTGTACGGCCGCCATCAGCTTCGCATCGCCGACGAGCGGATCGAGGAGCTGTCGGCCGAGCGGGCGAAGCTCGCCGTGCAGGTCCTCGAGGTCGAGGAGCGCGAGCGCGCGCGAGTCGCCCAGGCACTGCACGACGACGCGCTGCAGAGCCTGCTCGCCGCCCACCAGGACCTGATCGAAGCGGCCCCGGGGCGTGCCCAGGTCACCCGGGCGCACGAGATCATGGGCGTCGCCATCGATCGCGTGCGCGACGCGGTGACAGCGCTTCACCCCGTGATCCTCGAGCAGCGGGGGCTTCAGGGCGCCCTCGACGCGGCGTGCACCCAGGCCGAGCATCAGGCCGGCCTCGACTCGCAGCTGCGGGTGG
>Ga0126312_10000682_pt1 | contig 21029 bp, 20 predicted proteins | sample Plot104A_FD_92537 | JGI IMG/M metagenome (GOLD analysis project Ga0126312, IMG submission 92537) | Serpentine soil microbial communities from UC McLaughlin Reserve, CA, USA - Plot104A | ecosystem: Environmental > Terrestrial > Soil > Grasslands | place: USA: UC McLaughlin Reserve, Lake County...
AGCGACCAGATATCCGGCGCGGGGGACCTGGACCAGCACCGGGCCGTGCGGCAGGGCCGCTCGAACGACCTCGAAGACCTCGTGCGGAAGCCGGGCCGCACGTGCCAACGGATCGCGCTCCAGCGAGTAATCCGAGTCCGCGGCCACTCTGACGCGAGGGGCATCATGGCGAACGACGACCCGGTCCTGCCCCAATTCGCGCAGCCAGTCCCGCTCCAACCAGGCTTGAATCTCGGCTGTCCGCCCATAGCTTGCGAAGAGCGCTGCCGCTCGCGCTTCGGTGGCGCGGATGGCGAGCACGTCTCGGGCATGAGGATAGGGCGCCCGCTGCTCCGACAGCAGGTCATCCCCGTCATCCCACAAGCCGACCAGTCCGAGATCCCGAACCGGAGCGAAGGCGGCTGCCCGATTGCCGATCACGACCCGTACCTCACCCCGTAGTGCGGCAAGGAAGGCCCGGTACCGGGCGGCCGGCCCCGCTTCTGATACCAGGACGGCGAAACCTGCCGGGCCGAGGGTCGCGGTACACGCAGATTGCAGCCGGTCTAGATCACGTGAATCGGGCACGACCACCAGCGCACTTCGACCGCCGTCCGCACAGGCCCGAGCTGCGGTCGCCAAACCCAGGGCCCAGTCCCCACTCGGCCCGGCGTAGGGCGTTACTGGCCAGGCTGCGCGTGGATTGCCTCCCGCCCGCAACGCATCCAAGTAGCGCTCGCCAGTCGGGTAATCCGCAAGTGGCCCTAGGCAAGGATCGAAGGCGGGCAGCTCCGACGGTCTACCGACATGGGCCGCCTGCTCGGTCGCGGCGTGTCTTGGCGGGATCGCCAACCGCATCACGTCGGCAAAGGTGCCGGCATAATGATCGGCCACCTTCCGGATCAGGTTCGCGATCTCGGGGGTGAGGACCGGCTCGGTTGAAATGATCTTGTGCAGCGCCGTGAGATTGCCCGAATGATCTGTCTGCTCCAACCGATCCAGCAAGAACCCGTCCCGCAGCCGGCCAGCGAACCGTACCCGGACCCGGGATCCGGGCACGGCTTCCTCGTCCTGCTCAGGTCTGACGGCGTAGTCGAACGGGCGGTCGAGATGGCTCAGCGAGACGTCGACCGCCACCCTGGCGATCGGACGTTTCGGCTGGTCGCTCGGCACACCGGATGATAGGCCGTGGCCACTGACAGCGGACGCTCAGTCGAGTTCTGTTTGCTGGGGGCTACGGCTCAGCCGCGAACAGCCGCCGCCAATGCACCGGCGCGGTCGGTGCGCTCCCAGGTGAAGTCAGGCAGTTCCCGCCCGAAGTGGCCGTAGGCGGCCGTCTGGGCATAGATCGGCCGCTTCAGATCCAGGTCACGGATAATCGCCGCCGGGCGCAGGTCGAAGACGTCCAGCACGGCCTGGCGGATCTGCTCGGTGGGCACGGCCTCAGTGCCGAACGTCTCGACGTAGAACCCCACGGGGTGCGCCTTCCCGATGGCGTACGCCACCTGGACCTCACACCGCCCGGCGAGGCCTGAAGCGACCACGTTCTTCGCCACCCAGCGCATGGCGTAAGCCGCCGACCGGTCGACCTTGGAGGGGTCCTTGCCGGAAAAGGCACCGCCGCCGTGCCGGGCCATGCCGCCGTAGCTGTCGACGATGATCTTCCGACCGGTCAGGCCGGCGTCGCCCATGGGGCCACCGATCTCAAACCTGCCAGTCGGGTTCACCAGCAGCCGGTAGTCGTCGGAGCCGATCTCATAGCGCTCCAGCACCGGCTCGACGACGTGCTTGCGCACATCCGGGCTCAGCAACGCCTCGAGGTCGATGTCCGCGGCGTGCTGGCTGGACACTACGATCGTGTCGAGCCGTACCGGCCGGTCATGGGCATACTCGACCGTCACCTGGGTTTTGCCGTCCGGCCTCAGGTAGGGCATTGTGCCCTCTTTGCGCACGATCGACAGCTGCTCGGCAAGTCGGTGAGCAAGTTCGATCGGCATCGGCATTCGAGTCGGAGTCTCCTCGCAGGCAAAGCCGAACATCAGCCCTTGGTCGCCCGCACCCTGCAGATCCAAGATGTCGTGCGCCGTACCGATCCGGCTTTCCAAGGCGGTGTCGACCCCTGCCGCGATATCCGGCGACTGCTGACCGAGAGCGATGGTCACTCCGCAAGAGTTCCCGTCAAAGCCCTTGGTCGAGGAGTCGTAGCCGATGTCGACGATCTTGCGCCGGACAACCTGTGGAATCTCGACATACGAGTTGGTCGTCACCTCGCCTGCCACGACCACCAGCCCGGTCGTCACCAGGCATTCCACGGCAACGCGGCTCTGCGGGTCTTCGGCGATCAGTTCGTCAAGCACCGAATCACTGATCTGGTCAGCGATCTTGTCCGGGTGCCCCTCGGTCACCGACTCGGATGTGAAGTACCTGCGCGTCATTGTGGTCCTCACCTGGCTGACTTTGACCCCTCTGCCCCGAGCGCCGAACTTACCGACTAGATCGCTGTGTCAAGGCGGCGTCCCAAATGTGATGCGCGAGCGTGTCCTTGCTCCCGGTCAGCGGCCCGCTGATGCCATCGGCCGTCATCAGTGTTATCTCGCTGTTAGGTTGACCGAAGACCCGGCCCGGGCCGACCTCGTTGAGGACGAGCAGATCGCAGCCCTTCCGCTGCAGTTTTGTCCGGCCCAAATCGACCAGACTGTGCTCGGGATCCGGTGTTTCCGCGGCAAAGCCCACCAGCAGCTGCCGCTCATCGGTGCGTGCGGCTGCCAAGCCGGCGAGGACGTCGGCGCTTTGCACCAGCTCGAGTTGCAAGCCAGAATTGTCGGTCTTCTTGATCTTGGTAGCGCTCGGCCTCGCCGGGGTGAAGTCGGCGGGTGCCGCAGCCATCACCACCACGTCAGCATCCTTTCCGGCCACTGACATGGCTTCGGCCAGGTCGGCCGTCGACGTTACTGGCTGCGCGGCGGCGTTGAGCGGTGACGGCATCGCCACATTGGCCGCGACCAACCGTACGGTCGCCCCACGTAGTGCAGCAGCACGCGCCACGGCCCAGCCCATTAGTCCGGACGAAGCATTGCCGAGGAACCGGACTGGGTCGAGATGCTCTCGGGTTCCGCCAGCACTGACCGCGACGATAAGCCCGGCCAGGTCTTGGGCGGCAGCGCGCTCGGCGATCCACGGTTCGGCCAGCATGGCGGCCGCCACGGCTAGCAGCTCGTGCGGTTCTGGCAGCCGGCCGGCTCCTGAATCGGCACCGGTAAGCCGGCCTGAAGCCGGATCGACCACGACCGCACCCCGGGATCGCAGCGTGGCGACATTGGTCCGGGTCGCCGGATGCAGCCACATCGCTGTGTGCATGGCTGGCGCGTAGATAACGGGGCAGCTTGCGGTCAGCAGGACATTTGTCAGCAGATCATCAGCTCGACCGCCGGCAGCACGCGCCAGCAGGTCGGCAGTCGCCGGAGCGACGATGACCAGGTCGGCCTCTTGGCCTAGCGCAACGTGCGGTACCAGATGGACGTCGTCCCAAACCTGGGTGGAAATGGGCTTGCCGGACAATGCAGCCCACGTGGTTTGACCCACGAATTCAAGTGCGGCCTGGGTTGGCACGACCGTGACGTCGTGACCGTCGTCACGCAGCCGCCGGAGCAGCTCGCATGCCTTGTAAGCCGCTATGCCGCCGGACACGCCCAGAATGACCCGGCTCATCGGCTGGCCAAAGGGCTCATCGCGGGCTAACGAGGACGGTTAACGATCAGGCTGGAGCGTCGTAAGACCGATCAACGCCGTCCGGCTCGGAACCTGCCTCGGGATCGGCATCATGGCAGACCAGCTTGCCGTCGTTGACCTCGCGAAGCGCAATGGACAGCGGCTTCTCCTGCACAGTCGTCTCGACGAGCGGGCCGACGTGGTCAAGCAATCCCTCACCCAGCTGGGAGTAGTAAGCGTTGATCTGCCGAGCCCGCTTGGCCGCGAAAAGGACCAACTTGTACTTCGAGTCGGAGTGCTTCAGCAGCTCATCGATCGGAGGGTTGGTGATTCCCTCGGCGACCGTATGTTGTTCAGACAAATTCGACCTTCGTTCGTGGATGGGAGGGGCACGAGGGCAAGCCGACAGGGCCTGCGCCAAGTCATAACCCTAGCAAGGATACCAAGTCCTGCACCGCCTGACCTATTTCGCCATTAACGATCACGTAATCGAACTCTGCCTGAGCAGCCATTTCTGCGTTCGCCGTCTCGAGCCGCCGCTCCCGCTCCGCAACCGACTCGGTGCCGCGGCCTACCAGTCGCCGTACCAGCTCCTCCCACGACGGGGGTGCCAGGAATACAAACCGAGCCTCCGGCAGGGTCTGCCGTACTTGACGAGCACCTTGGAGATCAATCTCGAGCAACGCGTTGCGCCCGGCGGCGAGAGCCTCGAGGACAGGTGCTTTCGGCGTGCCGTAGCGATGAGCGCCGTGGACGACCGCCCACTCGAGCAGTGCATTCTCGGCAATCAGCGCGTCGAATTCAGCCTCTGACACAAACAGATAATGGGTGCCCTGAACTTCTCCAGGTCGCGGCGGCCGGGTGGTTGCCGACACCGAGACAAAGACCTCTGGATGCTCCTGTCGAAGACGTTCGACGACAGTGCCCTTGCCAACAGCTGTCGGCCCGGAGACCACAGTCAGTCTGGGGGAGGTCACGACCTCCTCGTCGGCGTGGACGGGCGGGAGCCGAATTCGGCGATGAGTGCTGCAACCTGATGCTTGCCCAACCCTCGGAGCCGCCGGTTCGGGGCGATATCGAGGCGTTCCATGACCCGGGCAGCTCGTACGCCACCCACCCGTGGCAGTGCCTTGAGGATGTCGATCACCCTAGCGTGAGCGAGAACCTCGTCCTCCTCGGCTTGGGCCAGCACGTCGGCCAGGGTGCGCTTACCGGCACGCAGCTCGTTCTTGATATCTGCTCGTCGCCGCCGCGCCTCGGTGGCGGCGGTCCTGGCTTGGGCACGCTGCTCGTCGCTCAACGGGGGAATCGTCACAGCTCGGGTCCTCACCTACGCCGCATCGGTCGCCTGCACCGGGTCAAAGGCTTGGGCACCTCAGCGGACCCGGTGGCAAAAGAACTTACCTCACGGCAAGGGCGGCAAGCATCTCCCGCAGCGCCCGCCGTGCGGCGTCTTGCAGCCGAGCCGGGTCCGGTCCAACGCTCATCAGCTCGCGACTCATGGCGGGCAACACCTGTGCGCGCGATTTCCCGAAGATCCTGCGTAAGTCCTCCGCCGTCGCCCCCTGGGCACCCAGACCGGGAGCAAGAATCGAGCCATTGAGCCTGCTGAAGTCCGGGTGCGGCCCGGAAATTGTTGCGCCGACGACCACACCGATCGAGCCCGGGCGGGGGCCTGCGTTGCGGTTGGCCGCCTCATCGATGATCATTTGGCCGACTGTTCGGCCATCATCGAGGGTGGCCCGCTGAATCTGCGGGCCCTCCGGATTGCTGGTGAGCGCAATCACGTAGACGCCTCGCCCGGAATTCAGCGCTCGATCGATGGCGGTGTCCAGAGAGCCAAACCCCAGGTAAGGATTCAGGGTGATCGCGTCGGCGGCAAGTGGCGAGCCGTCGGCAAGGTATGCCTCGGCGTATCCGCCCATGGTGGAGCCGACGTCGCCACGCTTCACGTCGAGCAGGGAAAGCGCACCGCTGCCAGCGATGTCGCTCAGGGTCCGTTCCAGCACCGCGACGCCCGCTGAACCATAGGCCTCGAAGAAAGCCGATTGCGGCTTGAACACCGGAACCCGGTCGCCCAGCGCCTCGACCATGCCGCGCGCGCATCGCTCCAGCCCGTTCACGTCCGGGGGCAAATCCCAGGACGCCAAAATCGCCGGATGTGGGTCGATCCCGGCGCAGAGTCGGCCGCGCTCGGCAATGGCGGCCGCCAGTCGCTCACCGTAGCTGATCAACAGCGTGCTGCCTGTCTCGGGGACTGAGCCGGTTCAGCTGGGAGATCAGGCTGGGTCCCCGATAGACGTAACCGGTGTAGACCTGCAGCAGCTGGGCTCCGGCGTCGAGCATCGCCTGGCCATCGTCGGGGCTCATAATGGCGCCCACCCCGATGATCGGGAGCGAGCTGCGGGCGGCAAGGAATGAGACGACATGCCGTGCTCGGCGGGCCAGCGGCGCGCCCGACAGCCCACCGGATTCGACCGCCCTCGCCTGGTCCGCTGGATGCAGGCCGTCGCGGGCCAAGGTCGTATTGGTAGCGATCAGTCCTTCGGCACCTGCGTCGGTGCAGACGGCGAGCACCTCCTCGAGTGCCGAATCGGTCAGGTCGGGCGCCACCTTCACGAAGATCGGGGCCGGTAGCCGGCCGCCGGCTAGCTGCCACGCCTCGGCGACCAAGGCGTCGATCAGCTGGCGGAGCGCGCCAGCGTCCTGCAATGACCGGAGGCCCGGAGTGTTGGGGCTCGACACGTTGATCGCCAGGTAATCGGCGTACGGGGCAAGCAGCCGAAGCGATGTCAGGTAGTCCTCGGCCGCCTCGGCCAGCGGGGTGATCTTGGATTTACCGATCGAGATGCCGAGGGGGATGCCAACGGCCGAATTGCCGCGGACAATTCCGGCTCCGGCAAGCCGGTCGGCGACGGCCTCGGCACCGGCATTGTTGAAGCCCATCCGGTTGATCAAGGCCGAGCTTGCCGGCAGCCGGAACAACCGGGGCCGCTCGTTGCCCGGTTGGGCGTGCGCAGTCACCGTCCCCAACTCGACATGGCCGAATCCGAGCGCGCCCCAGGTACGGACCGCGGCACCGTCCTTGTCCATGCCCGCAGCGAGCCCGACCAAGCCGGGGAACCGAATACCGGCCACCACTACCGGCGTGCGATGTCGGGCGCAGAGCGCGGCAGTGGCCGCACGTGCAGCCTTGCTCTCTCCCAGTTTGGCGATCATTGCCAAGGTCCGCTCGTGGACCCGCTCGGCATCGCCGCCGTACGACCGAAACAGGACCGGTCGCAGGGCCTGCCGGTAGGCGAGATCGCCAAGGGTCACGAACGGTCGCTACCGACGGTTGGGTAGGCCGTGGCGGCCACCTCTTCCTGCAAGGGCCCACAGATGTGGCCCCACGACGGCCCTAAGCGCCGTCATGCGCAGCTCTTGGGGCGGAAGAATGTACGGCACCGCTCCACGACTGGAGGGACCGGACACCGACATTTCCTGCGCGGATGGCCTCGATGCCCTGGACGGCAGCCGCGAGCCCCGGCACGGTCGTGATGCACGGGACATTGCGCAGCACGGCGGCCGTCCGGATCTCGTATCCGTCGAAGCGCGGACTGCCGTCCGGGCTGAGTCCATGCGGGGTGTTGAAGATCAAGTCGACCTCGCCGTCCAGGATCGCCTGCACGACGGTCTTCTCCCCGTCGGGGCCGGGTCCCTGGCTGAATTTGCGGACCGTCCGCACCTTGACCCCGTGCCGTCGCAGCATCGAGGCAGTACCGGCCGTGGCAAGGATCTCAAACCCGAGATCGGCAAGCCGCTTCACCGGGAAAATCACGAAGCGCTTGTCCCGATTTGCGACCGAGACAAAAACCGTGCCGCGAGTGGGCAGCGGGCCGAAGCTGGCCACCTGACTCTTGGCGAAGGCAGTGCCAAAACCGACATCCAGGCCCATCACCTCCCCGGTGGACTTCATCTCCGGACCGAGGATGGTGTCGACGGAGATCCCATCAATGGTGCGGAACCGATTGAACGGCATCACAGCCTCCTTCACCGCGATGGGTGCCGAGCCGTCTTCGGTGGCGCCGTCACCCTCCCGGCGCAGCAGTCCCTCGGCCCGTAACTCGGCGATCGTTGCGCCGAGCATTACCCGGGATGCTGCCTTGGCGAGCGGGGTCGCGGTGGCCTTGGAAACAAACGGCACGGTGCGAGACGCTCGAGGGTTGGCTTCCAGCACGTACAGGGTGTCACCGGCAAGTGCGAACTGAATGTTGATCAGACCGCAGACCCCGACACCCCGGGCGATCGCCTCGGTGGAGCTACGGATACGGTAAACAACCTCCGCGCCAAGGGTGATCGGCGGCAGCGCGCACGCCGAGTCACCGGAATGAATCCCGGCCTCCTCGATGTGCTCCATGACGCCGCCGAGGTAAAGCTCCCTACCGTCGTAGAGGGCATCGACATCGATCTCGACCGCGTCGTCAAGGAACCGATCGACTAGTACGGGATGCGCCGGCGACACCTCCGTTGCCCGGGCGATAAACGCCGACAGCGTGGACTCGTCGTAGACGATCTCCATGCCGCGCCCGCCGAGCACGTAGGACGGCCGGACCAGGACCGGGTAGCCGATGTCATCCGCAATTGCCCGGGCCTCTTCGAACGAGCGGGCGAGTCCATGCTTGGGCGCCGGGAGATGTTCGGCTGCCAGCACCTGTCCGAAGGCACCCCGCTCTTCGGCGAGGTGGATGGCTTCCGGACTGGTGCCGACGATCGGCACGCCGGCGTCCTTGAGGGCCTGGGCCAGGTGGAGCGGGGTTTGCCCACCTAGCTGCACGATCACTCCGGTCAGTGGGCCGGCGGCCTGCTCGGCGTGCACCACCTCAAGCACGTCTTCCAAAGTCAGTGGCTCGAAGTAAAGCCGGTCGGCCGTGTCGTAGTCGGTGGACACGGTCTCCGGGTTGCAATTGACCATGATCGTCTCGTAGCCGGCCTCGGAGAGCGACATGGCGGCATGGACGCACGAATAGTCGAACTCGATGCCCTGGCCGATCCGGTTAGGTCCGCTGCCCAAGATCAAGACTGCGGGCTTGCTGCGAGGTGCGACCTCGGTCTCAAGATCATAAGAGCTGTAGTGGTAGGGGGTGCGGGCCGCGAATTCCGCGGCGCAGGTGTCCACGGTCTTGTAAACCGGGCGTACCCCGAGCGCCCACCGTACCCCGCGGACGACCTCCTCGCTCAGATGACGGATAGCCGCGATCTGCGCATCCGAGAGGCCGTGCCGCTTGGCGAGCCGAAGCACGTCGGCCGTAAGCTCCGGAGCAGTCTTGATCATTTCAGCCACCTCGATCAACAGCACCAGCTGGTCGAGGAACCAAGGATCGATCTTGGTCACCTGATGGACCTGGGCTGTGCTGGCACCGGCACGCAATGCCTGCATGACCACGGCCAGCCGGCCGTCATGCGGCCGGGCGGCTTTCTGTAGCAGCGCCTCCAGATCGCCGTGAACGGAGCTGGTGTATTCGAAGGGCGCTTTCGGATCCTCCAGGCTCCGCAGAGCCTTGCCGAGCGCTTCAGTGAAATTGCGGCCGATAGCCATCACCTCACCAACGCTCTTCATATGGGTGGTCAGGGTCGTATCGGCGGCCGGGAACTTCTCGAAAGCGAACCGCGGCACCTTGACCACGACATAGTCCAGTGTCGGCTCGAAGCTGGCCGGTGTTTCCTGGGTGATGTCATTGGGGATTTCATCCAGGGTGTAGCCGATGGCGACCTTGGCCGCGATCTTGGCGATCGGGAAGCCGGTGGCCTTAGAGGCGAGCGCCGATGATCGAGAGACCCGCGGGTTCATTTCGATGACGATCATGCGGCCGTCGACCGGATTCACCGCGAACTGAATGTTGCACCCACCGGTGTCGACGCCTACCGCGCGGATGATGCCGATGGCGACGTCGCGCATCCGCTGGTATTCGCGGTCGGTGAGTGTCATGGCCGGCGCGACGGTGATCGAGTCACCAGTGTGCACGCCCATCGGATCGAGGTTTTCGATCGAGCAGACGATCACCACGTTGTCGGCCCGGTCCCGCATCACCTCGAGCTCATATTCCTTCCAGCCCAAGATCGACTCCTCGATCAGGACTTCATTCGTCGGGCTTGCTGCCAGACCGGCACCGGCCATTCGGCGAAGATCAACTTCGTGGTAGGCGAAACCAGAGCCGGCACCGCCCATGGTGAAGCTCGGCCGAACCACAACCGGATAGCCAAGATCATTCGCGGCGGCCAGGACGTCGGACATGTGATGGCAGATACGACTGCGGGCTACCTCACCGGGGCCACCCTCGATGCCCGTCAGCCCTTCAACCACAGCCTTGAACTGCTCGCGGTTCTCGCCGCGCTGGATGGCGTCGATGGAGGCGCCGATCAGCTCCACGCCGTAACGGTCGAGCACTCCGTTCTCGTGCAGCGCGACAGCAGTATTGAGTGCTGTCTGACCGCCGAGCGTTGCCAGCACTGCATCCGGTCGTTCCAGGTCGATGACCTGTTGGACGAATTCCGGCGTGATCGGCTCGACATAGGTCGCGTCGGCGAACTCCGGGTCGGTCATGATCGTCGCCGGATTCGAGTTGACCAAGATCACCCGAAATCCCTCGGCCTTGAGCACCCGACACGCCTGCGTTCCGGAGTAGTCGAACTCACAAGCCTGACCGATGACGATCGGACCCGAACCAATGACCAGGACCGAGGAGATGTCGTCGCGCCGCGGCATTACGAACCGTTCGTCTGTCGCCGGGCTGCTCTGGCAGGCTCTGATCGCTTTTCCATCACTTCGACGAAACGGTCGAAGAGATAGCCGGCGTCGTGCGGGCCTGCGGCAGCTTCGGGGTGGTACTGCACCGAAAAGCCGAGCACTCGACCAGCATCGTCGCGTAGCTCCAAACCTTCGATGACCTGATCATTGAGCCCGATGTGGCTGACCCGGGCCAGCCCGTACGGCGTTGAAGTGTCGACGTCGAGTGGCGCCTCAACCGCGAAGCCATGATTGTGTGCCGTGATCTCGACCTTGCGAGTGCGCAGATCCATCACCGGTTGATTGATGCCGCGATGCCCGTAGCCAAGCTTGTACGTTCCGAAACCAAGTGCCCGGCCGAAGAGTTGGTTGCCGAAGCAGATGCCGAAGAACGGAATTCCAGCCCGGAGAACCTGCTGCAGCAAAGCGACCTGACCGCGTGCCGCAGCCGGATCACCGGGTCCGTTCGAGAAGAAGACGCCATCCGGCTGGCGCGCCTCGACATCGTCGAATGTAGCGGTGGACGGCAGAACATGGACCTCAATACCGCGCTCCGCCATCCGTGCTGGCGTCCGCGCCTTGATGCCGAGGTCGACGGCTACGACCCGGTAGCGCCGCCCACCGATGGCGGACACGACGTAAGGCTTCGGAGTCGTCACCTCGTCGGCCAGGTGGGCCCCGGTCATAGAGGGTACGGCCTGAACCCGCTCGAGCAGAGCCTGTGGGTCCTTCTCAACGCTGGACACCCCGACTCGCATCGCACCGCGCTCCCGCAGGTGGCGGGTCAGCGCCCGAGTGTCGACGTCACACACGCCGACAATGCCTTGCTCTCGCAGCTCGGAGTCCAGGCTGCGCCGGGAGCGCCAATTCGAGGGCGCTCGAGCCGGGTCGCGGACGACGTAGCCTGCTACCCAGATCCGGTTGGATTCATCGTCCTCGTCATTCCACCCGGTATTGCCGATGTGCGGAGCCGTGGCAATCACGACCTGCCGGTGGTAACTCGGATCGGTGAGGGTTTCCTGGTAGCCGGACATGGCAGTTGCGAAGACCGCCTCACCGAGGGTTTCGCCAACGGCGCCATATGCGCGGCCACGAAAAGTCCTGCCGTCCTCGAGGACAAGAAGCGCCGGTGGAGCAGAATTGACAAATTGTTCGGGCGCGCTCGAGTCGGCTGCGAGCATGACCGTCCTTTCCTGCCTCACGGGACAGGTCTTAAAGGTTGGCTGATCGCGTGAAGGCTACCACCCACCGGGCATCTGGCACGCCAGCCACCGCGGCGCGGCACATGCCGGTGTTATCTGGACATTCACCCCACGTCGACTGCACATTCACTAGCCTGAGCCGGTCGGTCCCTCCTTACAGGAGCAGCTCATGCAGGCACGGCAGCGCACCTTCTCCGCCGCTGGCATCGCCATGACCGCGACATTCGTGGGCGTGATCGCCGCGATGGGTGCGGTACCGGCTCTCTATATGCCGGGCTCTACCGTGCCCATCACCATCCAGTCCATGGGGGTGATGCTCGCCGGGTCAGTCCTTGGCCGTTGGCGAGGCGCCGCCGCAGTGACCATCTTCCTGATCCTGGTTGCCCTGGGTCTTCCATTGTTATCCGGCGGTCGCGGCGGATTAGGCGTGTTCTTCCGCCCCAGCGTGGGCTTTCTGATCGGCTTCCCGATAGCCGCGTTCGTCATCGGCTGGCTGTCCGAACGGCTTAGTGCGCCCCGCTCGCTGCCGCGCATGATCGCCGTCAACGTCCTCGGCGGGGTTGTGATCTTGCACGCGTTCGGGGCAGTCGGCGTCGCGCTGGTCACCCACGTCTCCTTGGCGGCCGCGATCGTCGGCAGCTGGATCTTCCTTCCGGGTGATCTGGCCAAGGCGGTAGTGGCCGCAGCCATTGCCCGAGGAGTACATCAGGCGCTGCCCGGCTTGCTGCCCGAGCGGCACGATCGTGAAGCAGCACCTGTCGCCGCCTGATCGTGGTGACGGGGTCACGGCGTTGGACGACTGCGCCGATCCAGTTGCTGCATTTCTGGCAGCCCATAACAACGGCAGACTTATCTCCATTCGCACCTCCGGCACGACGGGTCACCCGCGAAGGGTCGTCCGTACCACGGCATCCTGGGTCGACAGCTTCCCCGCTGTCGCGGAACTGATTGGCCTCCAACCAGGCAGCCGAGCGTGGATTCCCGGGCCACTCACGGCGACGATGAATCTGTACGCCGCTGCACTGGTCACCTATTACGGGGTGAGCCTGGTGGCCGAGTGCGACAGCGCGACTCACGCCTTCCTGACGCCGGCCGGATTGAAAGCCCTCCTCGAGCAGTCAGCCCCTCGCGATTTGCGCATCGTCGTGGCCGGTGACCGGCTGCGTCCAGAGCTTGCCGATCGAGCCGAGGCCCGGGGTTGGCGGGTGAGCCATTACTACGGCGCAGCGCAGCTGTCCTTCGTCGCCTGGGGGCGGGATGCCACTCGGCTGCGGCCGTTCCCGAAAGCGAAAGTTCGGGTCAGCGGCGGCCAACTCTGGGTGAGTTCACCGTGGCTCTGCGAACGGGAGTTGGTTCCTGCCGGGATGCAGCCATCTCTGGCGGTCGAAGTCGATTCGGAGACTGGTTGTCGCTGGGCAAGTGTCGGCGACCGTGGCGAGCTGCGACCGGACGGCCGCCTGTTGGTAGCTGGTCGGATGGACGTGATCCTGGTGGGCGGGGCCACCGTACTGATCAGCGAGGTGGAGGCCGCACTCCGCAAGGCCGCCCAGGGGCAGGTCTACGTCGTTGCCACGCCGCACCGTCGGCTCGGGTCGATTGTCGCCGCGGTATTCACCGAACCCACCGACCTGCCCGGGCTTCAAGGCCGCGCCCGTACGGTTCTGGACCGGCATCAACGGCCAGTTCGGTGGCTTCGGGTGCCGGCCGTCCCGATAACCTCCGCCGGAAAGGTGGATCGCAACGCGCTGGCGGCCTTGGCGGCGGAGCGAATCCAGCCGCCCGGCTCGTCACATCCGCTGCAGAATCTTGGATCCACTGCCGAATCTTCGGCAGCAGATCCCAGAATCGCGAGCGGATCCAGTGGCACAACCCCCTTTGCCGGAGGCGAAACGTGATTACCGGGATGCCAACGGACGCGGTCATCGTCGCTGCCCGGCGAACGCCGATCGGTACTGCCGGCCACGGGCTGGCGAAGCTGGCTGCCTCCGACCTGGCCGCGGCGACACTCGTCGCCGTGACCAAGGACCTGGCCGACCTGGGACTGACCGAGGAGCCGGCCGAGATTGTCCTGGGCAACTGCATGGGACCCGGTGGCAATCTCGCGCGGGTCGCCGCGTTGCAGGCGGGCCTGCCGGGGTCAAGTCCGGCGATCACCGTCGATCACCAGTGCGGCAGCGGGCTAGCCGCGGTTGACTTAGCTGCTGCCCTGGCGACACGTCCCGCCCGGCAGGACGCCCTGATGCTCGCGGGCGGGGTGGAATCGGCATCGACGGCACCTTGGCGGTTCTGGCCGCCGGCTGGCGATGCGCCGCCACGGCGGTACGAGCGGGCACCATTCACACCGGCCGAGCTCGGCGATCCGGAGATGGGTGAAGCGGCGGGCCGGGTGGCGCAAGAGGCCGGGATCAGCCGTGAGCAGCAAGATGAGTACGCGGCCCGATCCCATACCAGGGCCGTTGCTGCCATGCAGTCGGGAGCCTTCGACGCGGAGCTAGTTCCGGTGGGTAACCTCATCGCCGACGAGCGACCGAGGCCAGGCTTCACGATCGATCGGCTCGCCAGGCTCAAGCCCGCCTTCCGGCCAGGCGGAACCGTCACCGCCGGCAATTCCTGTGGGATCAGCGACGGTGCCGCAGTGGTCGCCCTGATTACTGGGCAGCGGCGTCAGCAACTCGGGCTGCCCGGGCTGCGGATTCTGGGCACTGCAACTGTCGGTGTCGATCCGCAGCGGCCCGGCCTCGGGATCGTGCCGGCGGTGGAACAGGCGCTGGCGGTCGCCAACCTCCGGCTGTCAGAGATCGGCGTCGTGGAGTTCAACGAAGCATTCGCGGGTCAGATCCTGGCCTGTGCTGCGCAGTTGGGACTCGATCCAGAACGCATTTGCCGCGAGGGCGGCGCCCTTGCCCTGGGCCATCCCTGGGGGGCATCGGGGGCTGTGTTGCTGGTTCGCCTGTTCAGCCAGCTGGTTCGGGCTGGTACCGGTCGTTACGGACTTGCCGCCATCGCCGTCGGCGGTGGCCAAGGGGTCGCCATGGTGGTCGAGGCATGCCGCTGATCGACGTAATTTGCGTCTCGCACAGCTACCCCTCCGGCAACGGCCGTCGCCCAGTCCTCAGCGATGTTTCCGTGGCGCTGTCGGAGCAGCGGATTGGCATCATCGGCGCCAATGGGTCCGGCAAGTCGACGTTCGCCCGGTTACTCAATGGACTCGTGCTGCCGGACTCCGGCCAGGTGCAGGTCGACGGTCATGACACTCGTCACGACGGGCGTGCGGTGCGCCGGCTGGTGGGCTTCTGCTTCACCGACCCCGACGCCCAGATCGTCATGCCGACGGTCCGGGAGGACGTCGGCTTCGGGTTACGTCGGCGGGGCTTGGCACCGGTGGAGATCGCCGCGCGGGTCGATCGCGCGCTGGCTAGGTTCGGCCTGGCCGACTGCGCCGATCACCCATCCCACCTGCTCTCCGGCGGGCAAAAGCAGCTCCTGGCCTTGGCCGCGGTACTGGTGACCGAACCAGCTTTGCTGATCATGGACGAGCCCACGACCCTGCTCGATCTCCGCAATGCCGAGGTTGTCGGACGGATTGTGGCCGACCTTCCCCAGCAGGTGATCTTGCTGACTCATCACTTGAATCTGCTCGACGGTTTCGACCGGGTGCTGGTCTTCGACGAGGGCCGGTTGGCTTGCGACGATGTCCCCGCTCTGGCAAGCGAGCACTATCGGCAGCTGGTTCGATGAGCTTCGCCACGTACGTCCCGGGCACCACCCTGGTGCACCGGCTTCCGGCGGGACTGAAGTTGACGCTGTTGGCCGCCACCGGCATCGCCCTAGCGGTGCTCGATCGATGGTGGGAACCGGTTGTGCTGCTGGGCGTCGTGCTGGCCTGCTACCTGGCGGCACGATCACCGGTTCGCACTGTGCTGGCCCAACTGCGTCCCTTGCTGTGGGTGCTGGCCGCCATCGGCGCCTTTCACGCGGTGACGTCGGGCTGGCAGGAGGTGGTGGACGTGGTCGTCACCTTGATCACGCTCGTGCTCGCCGCTGGGCTCGTATCACTGACCACGAGCATGACAGAGCTGACCGACGTGCTGCTCTGGCTGCTGCACCCGCTCCACCGGTTCGGCGTGGCCCCGGACCGGACGGCACTTTTGATCTCGCTGAGCGTCCGGTCGGTTCCGGTCATCGCCGCGCTGGCCCAAGAGGTGCGAGATGCCCAGCGGGCCCGCGGCCTTGCCAGCAGCCCGCGGGCGTTCGCCGTACCGCTGTTGGTCCGATCGCTGCGCCACGCCGAAGCCCTGGGCGACGCGCTCGTCGCACGTGGGCTGGACGATTGAGGCGTTGCTCTCAGCCGCTCTTTGTGGCCACGACGGTGCCGAGAACACCGTTGACGAAGCTAGGTGATTCGTCCGTGGAAAGATCCGAGACCAGATTCACCGCCTCAGCGACCGCGACGGCATCGGGCACGTCGGTGTGGTCGATCTCGAACACCGCGATTCGCAGGGCGGCGCGGTCAACCCTCGGCAGCCGCTGCAGATTCCAGCCCGGCGCCAGGGCCGGGCTAATCCGAGCATCGATCGCTGCGTCATGCTCGACAACCCCGCGCACCAGCGTGGCGGTGTAGTCGCGTACCGGCGGGCCCTCCTCGGTTGTCCGTTCCGCCAGCGTCCGCAGCGGATCCGTGCCACGCAACTCAGTCTCGAAGAGGATGTCCAAGGCTCGCTTGCGTGCTTTGGTTCGGCTGGCGCTACGGCCCTTGGCTCGGCCCGCACCCGATTCGCGTTGGGTCACGGCAGGTCTCAGGCAACCTCACCGTGCACGCAGGATCAGCTGCCCACCCGTCCGAGGTACTCCCCGGTACGAGTGTCGACCCTGACCTTTTCGTCGTTGATCAGGAACAACGGCACTTGGATCTGCAACCCAGTCTCCACTGTCGCGGGCTTGGTGCCGCCGGTGCTCCGATCACCCTGCAGGCCCGGTTCGGTGTAAGTGACCTGTAGTTCTACCGAGGCAGGGAGATCAAGGTAGAGCGGGGTGCCCTCGTGCATGGCCACCGTCGCTACCTGGCCCTCAAGCAAGTAGTTCTTCGCGTCACCCACGGTTTCATCGCGAATGGACAGCTGGTCATAGGTGGCGGTATCCATGAAGACGAAGCCCGAGCCGTCGTGGTAGAGGTACTGCATTTCCCGACGGTCGACTGTTGCCGTGTCGACCTTCGTGTCGGCCGGAAAGGTGCGGTCAACAACCTTGCCGGACAGCACGTGCTTGAGCTTGGTACGGACCACGGTGTTGCCCTTGCCAGGCTTGTGATGCTGAAACCACAACACCGACCAGAGCTGGCCGTCCAGGTCCAAGACCATGCCGTTCTTCAGGTCGTTCGTCGATGCCACGCGTGCGCTACCTTCCCATGCCGGCCCGTTCTCAGGCAGCGGCCCAGTCTAAACCAACGCCCGAGGCGGTCAGTCCACCGAGAGCGCTAGTGGATTCAGCTTTCGAATCCAATGCAGGCTGTGGCCGGAATCACGCCCCATTCCTGTGAAGCTCAGGTTACGCACAGCAAGTCGACGACATTTCCCTGGAAGCATGGAACGCAACGGAAGGCTGAGAATGACGATTGATGTGAATTTAACTGATGGCCTGGAGGTATCCAGTTTTGACGATCTTGAGGTCAAGGTCGTCGAGGGCAATTCGTCGCTGGAATGCCCCATCTGCGGAACGCTCGCGGTTCCACGACAGGCACCAACGCTGAGCGACTTCACCAACGCCGCGCTGGACCACCTGGCTGACGTGCACGGGGAAACACGCCCCGGCAGCACGGCAGCTGTGGTCGCGGCACGCTAGGCCTCAGCTGATTCTCTGATAGGCGCGTCGCAGCAGATCTTCAGAGGGTCCGGCCAGGATTTCAGCGCTGGCCAGAGCCCTCAAGATCACGAAGCGCAGTGTCGACCCACGGGTCTTCTTGTCCACGGCCATCGTGTTCAGCAGTTCATCGAACGCATCGGCTGAGTAACTGGTCGGCAGCCCAACCCGGGAGAGGATCCTCCGGTGCCGATCGACTGTCGCATCGTCCAGCCGCCCGGCAAGCCTGGCCAGCTCGGCTGCGAAGACCATGCCGATGCTGATCGCCTCACCGTGACGCAGCTGGAAGTTCTCCCGCCGCTCGATGGCGTGGCCCAGCGTATGGCCGTAGTTGAGCAACTCGCGGCCGACTTTCGTGCCGGTCGAGGTGGCCTCCCGCAGATCTGCGGATACCACTTGGGCCTTGACCCGAACCGCGCGTTCGATCAGCTCCCGTAGTATCGGCGAGTCTGGATTGGCGACCTCTGCATCCGATTCCATCCAGGTGAGGATCTCCGGGTCAGCGATGAATCCACACTTGATCACCTCAGCCAAGCCGGCGACGAGATCCTGGTGCGGCAGGGTGGCGAGCACGTTCAGATCGCAGATAACACCGGCTGGTTCGTAAAAGCAGCCGACCAGATTCTTGCCCTCGGCGGTATTGATCCCGGTCTTCCCGCCAATTGCGGCATCCACCATGCCAAGCAAAGTGGTCGGCATTGTTATCAGTCGCACTCCACGCATCCAGGTGGCGGCGACGAACCCGGCGAGGTCGGTTGTTGAGCCACCACCGACCCCGAGCACCGCGTCGGTACGGGTGAAGCCGGCGGTGCCGAGCACCGACCAGCAGTTGGCGGCCACGTCGACGGTCTTGGCCGCCTCGCCATCCGGTACGTCGATCCGTACCGTCTCCAAGCCCGCGTCACCGAGCAGCCGCTCCACCTCCTCGCCGAGTTTGATCATGGTCGGTGGGTGGATGACCGCGACACGGCGGACGTTCGAGCCCAGAAGTGGCAGCAGCTTGTACATCAGGTTGCCACCGATGAGCACCTCGTACGGGCGCTCGGCTCGGACCGGGATGCGCGTTTCGGTCATCCTAGGGTCGACCAGATCCGAACGATCTGCTCGACAACATCGCTCGGCGAGGTGTGATCAGTGTCGATCCGAGCGCTGGCCACCTCCTCGTAGAGCGGCGCCCGCTCGCCAAGCAGCTTGATCAACCGGCCCCGGACATTGCCCAGAAGCAGCGGTCGTGCGGTATCTAGCCCGACTCTGGAGATCGCGGACGCCGCGGACACCCGAAGCCAGACCACCCGACGGTTACGAAGCACGCTCCGGGTACGTTCCGACAGGACCGCACCGCCTCCCAGTGACACAACTCCGGGGTGGGACAGCAGCTCCAGCGTGGTCGCCTCTTCGAGTTCCCGAAAGGCAGGCTCGCCGTCCTCGGCGAAGATCTCGGCAATCGGTTTGCCGGCCCGTTGCTCGATCACCGCATCCACATCGATAAATGCCATGCCAAGTCGCTCGGCCAGCAGTGCCCCGACGGTTGACTTGCCCGCGCCCGGAGCACCGACCAGCACGATGGATCCTCGGCCAACGTCCGGCGCCGCCGTCCCAGCAGCTTCAGAACTTGTCGACCGGGCGCTCATGACTGCTGGCGTACCTGAAGTCCTCGATCCGCCAAGTGCTTGAGGTAGCCCTCGTAATTGCGCCGCGTCTCGCCGAGGGAGTCGCCACCAAACTTCTCCAGACCGGCGTTGGCAAGCACCAGGGCGACCATAGCCTCGGCCACGACGCCGGCCGCCGGAACGGCGCAGACATCGGAGCGTTGGTGATGCGCAACGGCCGCCGCACCGGTAGCCGTGTCGACGGTGCGGAGCGCTCTGGGCACGGTCGAAATCGGCTTCATCGCAGCTCGGACGCGCAGCACCTCGCCCGTGCTCATGCCGCCCTCGGTCCCACCCGACCGGTGCGAAGCCCTTTCGATGCCAGCCGCGCCGGGGACGATTTCGTCGTGGGCAGCACTCCCACGTAACCGGGCCAGCTCGAAGCCATCGCCAACCGCAACTCCCTTGATCGCCTGAATCCCCATCAGGGCAGCGGCGAGCTGCGCATCCAGCCGCCGGTCCCAGTGCACGTGCGACCCAAGGCCCGGCGGCAGGCCCCACGCCACGACCTCGACCACGCCGCCGAGCGTATCTGCGTCCTTTTGGGCCGCCTCGACCTCAGCGATCATGGCGGCGCTGGCGGCCCGGTCGAAGCAGCGAACCGGATCCGCATCGATGACGTCCAGATCGGCGAAAGTCGGCGGCAGGGCGTCCGGTGCTGCGACAGTCCCAAGCGCAACCACGTGGCTGAGAACGGTCACGCCGAAAGCCTGCTGCAGGAAGTTGCTGGCAACCCGTCCCAACGCCACTCGGGCCGCCGTCTCTCGAGCGCTGGCCCGCTCCAGGATCGGCCGGGCCTCGTCGAAGTCATACTTCTGCATTCCGGCCAGGTCGGCATGACCGGGACGAGGTCTGGTCAGCGCAGCATTCCGCGCCTGCCCCTCAAGCTCGGCCGGGCCGACCGGGTCCGCCGCCATGACGCTCCGCCACTTCGTCCACTCCGTATTGCCGATCTGGATCGCGATCGGGCCGCCCTGAGTCTCGCCATGCCTGATGCCACCGATGATCGTCACCTCATCGGCCTCGAATTTCATCCGGGCTCCCCGACCAAAGCCCAACCGGCGACGGGCCAGGGCTGCTGCCAGCTCATCGGTGGTAATGCGTACGTGCGCGGGCAGGCCCTCCAGCGTCGCAACCAACGCTGGCCCATGCGACTCGCCGGCGGTCAACCATCGCAGCACGACATGCAGTCTGTCACGCTCGCGGCGACCGGCTGGGGCGCCGCTCGAGTTAGGCGGAAGCGAGCACCCGCTGGCCGGCGGCGTAGAGCACATCGGCCGCAACGGTACGGCCCGTCATCAGCTCGATCTGCTCCAGCGCCTGTCCGACGAGCAGGTCCAAGCCGTTGATGACCGTGCGCCCGGCCTGCTGCGCAACCTTGGCGAGCGCCGTCGGCCAGGGCTGATAGACCACATCGAGAATCAGCGGGGAGCTGTCTGCAATCGCGGGTGCGAGCTGATCCGTGGCGCCGGATATCACCGTCGAGATGGCCAGATCGGCTGCCGGCAATGCGGCTCCCCAGGTCAGCACGTGCACATCGAGCTGCAGGGCGGCGCCTAGAGCCGCCAGCTGATCGGCCTTGGCTGGCGAGCGGGCGACCACCGTGATCTCTTGCGCGCCGAGCTGAGCGGCCGAGAGCAGCGCTGACCGTGCTGTCGCCCCAGTCCCGAGGAGGGTCACGGCGGTCGGGGTAGCCGCCGACACCTGCCGTACCGCCCATACCAGCCCGCCGACATCGGTGTTGTAGAGATGGCGTTGCAGGCCCTCGAAGATGAGGGTGTTGGCGGCTCCGGCGAACCGGGCGAGCGGGGCCACGTCCCCCAGCTCAAGGGCCGCGGACTTCAACGGCATAGTCAGGCTCAGCCCCCG
>Ga0126312_10000683_pt1 | contig 21021 bp, 21 predicted proteins | sample Plot104A_FD_92537 | JGI IMG/M metagenome (GOLD analysis project Ga0126312, IMG submission 92537) | Serpentine soil microbial communities from UC McLaughlin Reserve, CA, USA - Plot104A | ecosystem: Environmental > Terrestrial > Soil > Grasslands | place: USA: UC McLaughlin Reserve, Lake County...
ACCCCAGGGGACCGGAGACGCCGGAGTCGCCCGACAAGCCGGAGCCCCAGGTCCCGGCGACGGATGAGGATGGCCACGGAGGCTAGGACCGAACAGGGAGCGTTCACCATCCAGCTTCTTCTCGACCAGGGGTCCGAGGAATACGTCCTGCATCGCGCGGCGAAGGACGTCAACCTCTCCCCGCGCTGCTCGAGAGCTCGCGGAGCGCACACGTCGACCTCGACTGCAAAGTGCTGATCTTCGACAACCGCAGCACGAGACCGGAAGAAGAGGCGCGAGAGGCGAGGCAGCAGTGAACCCGCGACCGCGCTCTGTATGCGCCTACCCAACAGGCGTGAGGACATCGCCCGGTTCATCGAGCCGATGGACCAGCACATCCGGGCGGCTGCGGGAGCTGAGGCGCGGCTGACCGCCGGGCGGCTGGCGTGCGCATCCGCTTCCTCGGCACCGGCGCCAGCGGCGGCACCCCTGGTCGCGGCCGCTCCCTTCGCCGTGAGAGCTCGGCCCTCGTCGCCGAGGGGCTCCGGGTGCTTATCGACGTGACCCGCGACTTCGCCGAGCAACAGCGTGAGATCCAAGGACTGGATGCCGTGCTGCTCACCCACGCTCACCGCGACGCCAGCGGCGGGCTCTCGGCGCTCCGCGCCTGGTGGCGGGAGCGGTCGGAGGTGCCACTGCCGGTCTACGCGTCCGCTGCAACGATCGCCGCGCTTAGACGCCGCATCAGGCTGGTCGACCACTGCGATTTCAACGAAGTGACCGCAGGGCGGCGCAGACGGCTCGGCCCCCTAACCGTCACGGCCCTGACCGTCCCCCACGCGCGCGAGCGGCGCTATCCGACCTTCGCCTGGAAGCTGAGCGCAGGCGGAGCGACGCTGGTCTACGCCTCGGACGTGGCCCGGCTTACCCCCGAGCTTGAGCGCTTCGCCGCCGGGGCCTCGCTGCTGGTGATCGACGGGGCGATGTGGGGACGCAGCCTCTTCTCCCACCTGACGATCGACGCGGAGCTGCCGCGGCTTTGCGGGTGGCGGGTCGAGCGCATCCTCCTCACCCAGATCGGAAAGACCGTCCCGCGGCACGATCAGCTCGTGGGCGACGCGGTCCAGCTGTGCGAGAAGGCCGCGCCCGCCTTCGACGGGATGGAGCTGAGGCTGTGACCGCGCGCTCCCCTATTCGCCGAGGACGGGCGGCCCACCCCTCGTCACCGATTGGTCCGGTGCCCAGTTCGGCCTGGCCGAGCCTGTTTCGGAAGTTCGCGCGCGGTCGAGCGATCTGAAGCCATCCCTGTAGTCCCGGGCTCGGAGAGCGGGCGCCAGCCGCCCTCAGTCGAGGAGGGCTTCGACGAGCTGCTGCGAGTCACGATCGCGCCGGGATGGGCGGTCCGTGGTGAGACGAACGGTGTTCGATCTCTACCCTCGGCCACATGACATCTAAGCGCGCTCAGGCCTACGGCCGCGTAATGAAGACCATCCAGGACCTGGCTGGGAGCAAGCTTCACCCGGACGAGGAGCAGATCGTCCGCGAGGCGGCTGACGCCCTGCTCTTCTGCGACGACCTCGGCGCGGACCCCGCCGCCGGCGAGGCACTCCGCGCGGCTCGCGGGCTCGCCGATCGGCTGCTGGAAAGCGACCGGATCACGGCCGAGACGTCAGGAAGGTTGATTGCTGACGTGGAGGCCTGCGGCCCCCTAGTCCCAGTCAGCTGAGGGGACCCCACAACTCCTGTGGGGCATGATCCGAGCATCGCTGCTCCAGCGCCCCTGTGGCGACGGCAGCGCCGACGCAGGCGCCGGCGGACGTACCGACGATCAGATCGGCCGCCGCGAGGTCCAGGTCGCGGCGGCGAAGGCCGTCGATCAGCCCGAGCATCCAGGCGATGCCGGAGACTCCGCCGCCCGCAAGCACGAGGGCACGGTGTGAGCGGGCGGAGGTGTCAGGCCCGTGCTCGGTCATCCGCTGCCTCCTCGTACTCGTCGTGGCGTTGCCACCAGGCCGCGGGGGCTTCCTCGTTGCGACCGAGTGGCGCCAGGTCGAGCGTCCGGTAGGTCCCCATCAGCTGCTCCACTCCACGGTCGTAGGTGGAATAGGTGTGGTGCACGACCCCGTCCTTGAGCGCGAAGGCGCTCATCCCCTCTCGCTGCGGCAGAGGCTGGTCGACGTGGCGGAAGTTGGATTCGGCACCGTCCCGCTGCTGCTCCTCCGTGAAGGCGGCGCCGAAGTCGTACTTGAAGTCGCTGCCGAGGGATGAGACCCAGGGGAATCGCCAGCCCATGCGCTCCTTGTACGGGTGCAGCTCCTCGAGCGGGGCGATCGACTCGGCCACCAGGGTCACGCCGTGGCCGTTCAGGTGGGGAAGAGGGCCGTCGAAGTGGTCGGCGACGAACGAGCAGCCGGTGCAGCCGGGGTTCCGCTCGTCGACGCGAAATCCGAAGCCGAACATGAAGTGGTAGACGAGCAGCTGCGAGCGCCCGGCGAACAGCTCGGCCAGGGTCTTCTTCCCTTCGTCGGTCTCGAATCGGTACTCCTTCTCGACCGGCACCCAGGGCAGCTCCTGCCGCTGCCGCGCGAGCTCGTCGCCACGGCGCATGTGCTTCTTCTCCGCGTCGAGGAGCTCCCTGCGGGCGGACAGCCATTCGTCTCGTGTTCCGACGCTGTGCTCGGGCATCGAGCTCCTCCTTCGTTGTTCCTCCGTCGACGGCTATATAGTTAGCACAATGGCTAACGGTGTCTTTGCCGCCCTCGCCCACCCGACCCGCCGCGAGATCGTCGAGCGGCTCAGCGGCGGGGCATCGACGGTCGGGGAGGCGAGCCGGGACCTCGGGGTCTCCAAGCCGACGATCTCTCGCCACCTGAAGCTGCTTGAGGAGGCCGGAGTGGTGACGAGAGTGATCGACGGGCGTACCCACCGGCTGGCCCTCCGGCCGGAGACGCTTGCCGAGACCGCCGCGTGGATCGAGGATCAGCGCGCGCGCTGGCAGCGCCTCTTCGACGTCGTCGGCGAATACCTCGAGGAGCGAAGATGACCGAGCATCGCGAGCGGGTGCTGAGAATCGAGCGGACCTTCGATGCGCCCGTCGAGCGGGTCTTCGAGGCCTGGACGAGCGAGGAGGTGCTACGCCGCTGGCTGCACGGCCGGGCCGACTTGGAGACCCCTATCGCCGAGGTCGATCTCCGGGTAGGAGGCAGGATTCGCATCGTCATGCGCAATCCCGCCGGCGTAGACGAGGGCGCCGCGACCGGCGAGTACAGGCTGGTCGAACCCCCGCACCGGCTCGTCTTCACCTGGGTCTGGGATGACCTCCCCGACCGCCCTCAGCTGATCGAGCTCGAGTTCAGCGAGCAGGACGGCCGGACGACGGTGCTGATGACCAACAGCGCGATCCACAGCGACGAGCGCTGGGAGAGCCAGCGGGACGGCTGGAACGTGTGCTACGACAACCTCGAGCGCGTGCTGGCCGGATGAGCACGGCAGCCACGGGAGAACGCCCGCATCGGGGTTCCCTGGCCGTCTCGGATAGGTGTTGAATAGCGACAGCCGGGCAGGACAGCCGGCGACTATGCCCCGCTCCCGGTCCGGGCGCGACACGGCGAGCAAGGCTGACCAGTCCCCTGGGCGCTGAACCGTCGAAGCATTGGACGAGTGATCGACGTGAGAGGAGAGTGAGATGGAGGTACACCCTGGCGTGTTCGTTTCCAACACCGCCACGGAGGACTGGCAACTGGATCCTGAGGTCGGCGGCGGCGCCGAAGAGCACGTACTCTTCGACGACGGGGCATTTAGGGCTGGGCTGACCCGATTTTCGAAGGACGCTGACCCGGACCCGTTGGTGTGGGTGCTGCCTCAGACCGAGGTCCTCCTGGTGCTCGAGGGGGAGGCTCGTATCGAGATCGAGGGCGGTCCTCAGCTCGAGCTGAAGCCGGGAGATATGGCGTGCCTGCCAAACGGGGCGGTCACGACCTGGCATCTCGCGTTGCCGTTCAAGGAAATGTGGATGCTGGCCGGACCGAGGTGAGGCGCCCACTCCGGACGAGTAGCAGGAGTGACGGCACGTGCTGACCGCGCCTCCCTGCGCGTGGAAGCAGGGTCCTGGTCGAGGCTCGCGACACGCGCGGAACGACGACAAGCAGAAGGTGCTGTATGTCCGGCTTGCCGGGATCGAGACGGCTGCGCGAGTTTCGCGCCACGCCGAAGCGCGTGGCGGCGCTGCTGCCGCCGGGATGGCATTTATCGCGCCTTATCGACCTATCCCGCCAGAAAGGCCATCGTCGCGAGATATTGTGGCCCCAGCAGATGAAAGTGGGCATGGGTGAAAGGGAGGAATTCCTGAGATGGGCGAGATCTCGTCTCAGGGACGCGGAAGAGGCGCTGCACAATGGGGATGCGACACCCCGACTCGCGATCTGGTCCAGCAATGATCCGGTCACGGTCCTCGGCGCGTGGAAGTCTGCCAACGGGCAAGAGGAATTGAGGGAGCTGTTCCGGCAGCTGGAGGCCAGTTTCTCGGACTGTGTCTCGTACTCTCACGACATCGTTGCGGCTGACGTGGTCGGCGACATGGCCTATACCGTTGGCTACGAGCACACACAGGCGTCGGTCAACGGCGAAACCCGGCGCTACACGCTGCGCGCCACGCAGGTCTATCGCCGCGAGGATGGGGAGTGGAAGGTCGCTCACCGCCACGCCGACACAGTGCCGGAGGCCGAGGAGTCGTAGGTCAGGGCCGCGCGGGGCAGTCCCAGGGCCCCGCTGAGATGAGCGTTCCGCACGTAAGTGGGCGTGACGCCGAGACTTCCGAGTTGGACGAGTCGCGCGTGTCCGCTGACGCCCTCACCGCGACTGCTCTTGAGCAAGGCAGCGACGCCGTGACGAGCTCCCTCGTTACTGCAACGGCGACAAACAGGGGCCCGGTCCCACGGTTCGCACCGAGTCCAACGGCTACGGCTCGTCGCTGATGGAGGAGACCGATCGCTGCACTCGCTGCGGCGGGAGCGGTCTCGTGATGGTCGCCGAGTCGGTCGACGAGCCGTCGAACGGTCACGACCCGGCCCGACCGAGCCGGCAGGACTGAAACGACGCGGAACGGTGGGCGCGGCGACGCGTCGACCTTTCGTCGGCGGTCGCGCCCCGGGAGAGCCCTGGTCCGCACCGATCGTCCGGAAGTGGGCCTGTGGGGTCGTTGTCGTCGGCCTGCAGCGCAGCGTCCGCGTTCGGGCTGTCCTTCGCGCCCGTGAGGTCACGGGTCTGGTCCCTGGACCCGTTCGCTCACGCCCCTGAACCGGGTTGGGCGTGCGACGATGGCACCCATGCAGATACTCAAGCCGACTGGGCGACTCGGGCTCGTCCTGCATCCGCGCAGCGACGCGACGCCGGTCGCCCACAAGCTCACGAGCTGGGCGCGGTCACACGACAAGCAGCTGATCGCCGACGCCCGGGATGCCGCCCGACTGCCTGACGACGTAGAGCCTGTGAGCGAGGCTGAGCTGGTCGATCAAGCCGACGCACTGATCAGTCTCGGCGGCGACGGCACGATGCTCGGCGCGCTGCGACTTGTCGCTGGGCGGCCCGTCCCCGTCCTCGGCGTGAACCTCGGCCACCTCGGCTTCCTGGTCGAGGTGGAGATGGATGAGCTCGACGCCGCACTCGACCGGCTCGACACGGGCGACTACACCATCGAGGAACACAGCGCGGCGGTGCTGACAGATGGAGGTGAGGAGTCGATCGTGTTCAACGACATCGCCCTCGCGAGCGTGCCCGGCGAGGGGGCGGTACAGGCGTCGTTGACCGTGATGGGGCGCGCGAGTGGGCGATACCGCTGCGACGCTCTTGTCGTTGCCACGCCGATCGGCTCTACGGCCTATTCATACGCGGCGGGAGGGCCGCTTGTGTCGCCGATGCTCGACGCCGTGATCATCAGCCCGGTGGCGCCGATATCCGGCATCTCCCGGCCGGCTGTGATCTCGGCCGCCGAGCCGATCGCGTTGGCGCTGGTGGAAGGCAGCGGCCAGCCGGCACTCCAGGTGGACGGCACGGTCATGCGACGGATGCAGCCCGGCGAGGCGCTCGAAGTTCGCCTGCGACCGCGGGCGGGCCTCGTGGTGCGGCTCGACCCTGAGCGCTACCAGCGCCGCAGCGCGTTCAAGCTCAGCCTGATGGACCTGCCCTTCCTACCCGAGGAGATGCGCGACGTGCTCCCCGGCGGCCATCCTGCCGCCCTGACCCTGGATGCCTAGCCGACGCGCCTCCACTCACTTTTAACGCTCGTCGCACTCATGTGCGCCCCGCGCCGCCAAAGTCGGCGCCATGCGGGACGTGGGCTCTTTCGAGGTCGATATGCGACCCTCAAAGAGCCCAGGCCACGAGGCCCTCGCAGCGCTCGCGGCGCGCCAGCACGGGGTGGTGGCCCACTGGCAGTTGATGCAAGCCGGCCTCGGCCGGCAGGCCGTCAAGCATCGCGTTCGAACCGGGAGGTTGCATCGGGTCCAGTTCGGCGTCTACGCCGTCGGCCACGCGGCTCTCACGTGGTACGGACGGTGCATGGCGGCAGTCCTGTCTTACGGGCCGGGTGCCGTGCTCAGCCACCGCACCGCGGCCGCGCTGTGGGAGATCAGGCGGAGTTCCAGCCCGATCGTGGAGGTGACCGTGGCCGAGCGCGGGCGGCATGCGCGGGGCGGCATCAGGCTGCACCGTGTTCGCGGCCTTCACGCGGATGACCGCGCGGTCCACGAGGGCATCCCCGTCACCTCGGTGGCTCGAACGTTGCTCGACTTCGCCGAGGTGGCGCCGCCGCGCGAGCTCGAGCGGGCCGTTGAAGAAGCGGAGCGGCGGCGGATATTCGACCTGCGGGAGATAGAGGGGCTGTGCGAGCGAAGTCCGGGGAGGCGCGGCTGCCCGCGTCTGGCCCGGGTGCTCGCCGCGCATTCCGGCCCGCCGCCCCGCACGCGGTCGGAACTCGAGCGGGATTTCCTCGACCTGACCCGCGACGCCGCGCTCCCGCAGCCGCTGGTCAACGGCGAGGTCGTCGATCTCGAGGTCGACTTCGTCTGGCACGAGCAGCGGCTGGCGGTCGAGCTCGATAGCCGCGAGTTTCACCTCACGCCCGCGGCGTTCGAGCGCGATCGCATGCGGGACGCGGCGCTTCAGCTGACCGGGTACCGCGTCGTGCGTATCACCCACCGGCGGCTTGCGAACGAGCCGGCTGAGGTGGCCGAGGTGCTGCGCTCGCTTCTCGGCACGTCTGCGCCGGCGGCCCGGCCCCCGGCGCGACTCTAACCCGAGGCGGCAAGCCTGCGAACCCTTCGCGCGGTGACGGTCGCCAGGTCCTCGTATGCGCCGGCGAGCCGGTCGGCGAGCATCCCCAGCGGTCGCCTCACGGACGGCAGCCAGAGGACCAGCGCGGCGGTGGTGCCGATGGCGGCCCCGGCGAAGACGTCGCTGGGATAGTGGGTGCCGACAACGACCCGGCTCAGCGAGAGGAGGATCGCCATCCCCAGGGCCAGCCAGCCCGCCCGGCGGTTGCGCAGCAGGATCGAGACGGCGATCGCGAAGGCGGCTGTCGCATGGTCGCTGGGGAATGACGGGTCGTGCGAGGACCCGATGTAGAGGTGGGCGGCGGCGGGATGCGCGAGAGAGGGCCGCGGCCGGTCCCAGATGCCGGCGATCGCGTGCGCGACGAGGAGCCCTAGGCCGCTGGCGAATCCGGCGGCGACCACTCCGTGGCGACCGTTGCGGGTGGCCCACTTCCCGCGGCCGAAGAAGAGGACGGCGAGGAGCGCGACGAAGAAGAACTGAGCGTCCTGCGCGAGGAAGCTCGTGAGGTCCTCGAACCGGTCCGACGCGTGCGCGATTCCGTTCAGCGCCTTGAAGAGCGTGAGGTCCACCCCACTCGAGGGTAGTGACCTCAGCTCGTCCGTAGCATGACCAGCGCCAGCGAGCCCCCGCAGACGAGGGCCAGCCCGCTCACCGTCAGCGAGGCCCCGATGGTCGACAGCCCGCCGATCAGCGCCACCCCGATGGCACCTCCGACCTGCCGTGCTGTGTTGTTCACGGCCGACGCCATCCCGGAGCGCTCACGGGGCACGGAGGCGGTCGCGCCGGTCACCAGCGCCGGGGTCGCCGCTGCCAGGCCGAGCCCGGCGAGCGCGAGTGGGGGCCACATGGAGCCGAAGCCGGTTCCCGGATCCACCCTCCTCAGGAGCAGGTAGCCGACCCCGGCGGCAACCAGGCCGAGTGCCGCCGGCAGCCGTGGGCCGATCACCGCGGTCAGCCGGCCGCTGAGCGGGGCGAGCAGCGCCAGTGGCCCGAGCCAGGGGAGGAGGCGAAGGCCGGTGTCGAGCGGGGAGTGGCCCTGGACGCGCTGGAGGTAAAGGCTGAAGGCGAACAGCGCGCCCAGCGTGCCGAGGTTCATCAGTCCGGCTCCGACGTTCGCGGCGCTGAACGCGGGCCGGCGGAAGTAGCGCAGGTCGAGCATGGGCCGCTCTGCTCGTCGCTCTGCTGCGAGAAAGGCTCCGAGGCTCGAGATGGCAAGGGCGCCGGCGCCGACGATCTCCGGCGAGGTCCAGCCCAGCCGCCGTCCTTCGATCAGGGCGAAGACGGCCAGGCCCAGGAACGTGGCCCCGAATAGCTGTCCCCGGGTGTCGAGGCCGTGTCTGGACGGATCCGAGGACTCCTCGACGGCTACGCGCGTCAGCACCAGGGCGGCAATGCTCAGGGGGACATTGAGGAGGAAGATGGAGCGCCAGCCGAGGGCGTCCACGAGCGCCCCGCCGAGGATCGGCCCGGCGATCAGCGCGAGGCTCCCCACGCCCGCCCAGAAGCCGATCGCCCGCGCCCGCTCACCCGAGCCGGGGAAGGCGTGTCCGACGATGGCCAGGGATGTGGGGAGGATGGCGGCCGCGGCGAGCCCCTGCAGCACCCGCGCGACGACCAGCGCCCCGACGCCGGGTGCGAGCCCGCAGAGAAGCGACGCGAGGCCGAAGCCGGCCAGCCCCAGGGTGAAGATGCGCCGCCGTCCGTAGAGGTCGGCGAGGTTGCCGGTGGACAGCATCAGGCTCGCCAGCACCAGGGCGTAGGCGTCCACCACCCATTGCAGCTCGGCCCTGCTGCTGCCGATGTCGGCCGCGATCCGGGCCAGCGCCACGTTGACGATCGTCACGTCGAGCAGGACGAAGAAGTAGCCGGAGCAGGCCGCGACCAGGCTGAGTCGGTTCGAGCTCACCCGCGGTAAGTACCCGGATTTCCGGGCGTACTCCTCAGGTGTCTAGGCCTCGGCGGGCGCCGCGGCGGGCTCGCGCGCGCGGGCGAAGTCGCGCGCCCGGATCAACGCGAAAGCCGCGGCCGCGCCGATCAGCAGGGTCGTCGCACCCACCAGCAGGATCTCGTTCAGCCCCGAGATGAAGGCCTCGCGCGCAGCGTCGACCAGCTGGGCGCGCACACCAGGCGGGCCGGCCTGGGCGACGGCACGCGTTCCGCCCGAGGCGATCGCATCGCCGAGCCCCCCGGGCGCGTGCGGCGCGAGCTCCGCCAGCTTCGAATCGATCCTGTTCTGGAAGACGGCCCCGAGGCCCGCCACCCCGACCGCCACGCCGCCGATCCGGCAGGTGTTGCTGAAGCCGGAGGCCATCCCGCTGCGGGCGGGATCGACCACGCCGAGGGCGATCGAACCGATGGCGGGATTCGAGAGCCCGATGCCCGCCCCCGCTACCAGCAGCCCGGGAAGCAGCGTGGTCCAGCTGGAGTCGGTGTCGATGCCGTGCATGAGGAAGAGGCCGAGCGACACGAGCGCGAGGCCGCTCCCGAGCATCACTCTCGGCGGCACCCGCTCCGAGACCCGGCGCGTCGCGGCAGGGACGAAGAAGACCAGCAGCGTGAGCGGCAGGAAGCGCAGGCCGGCCTTGAGCGGGGAGTAGCCGAGGATGTCCTGGAGGTACAGCGACAGGTAGAAGAACATGGCGAACATGCCGGCGCCGATCGCGACCGTGCCGAGCGAGACCCCGACGAACGCCGGCCGCCTGAAGAGCGACAGGTCGAGCATCGGCCGCGGCTGGCCGCGCTCGATCGCGACGAAGGCGACGAACAGGGCTGCCGCTCCGCACAGCGAGCCGAGGATCAGGCCGCTCGACCAGCCCTCCGCGTTTCCGCGCAGGAGTCCGAAGACGAGCAGGAACAGGGCTGCCGATGAGGTGACCAGCCCGCCGGGGTCGACACTACCGGCCTCTGGGTCGCGGAACTCGTTCATCCTCAGGGCGGCCAGCGTCAGGGCCAGGGCCCCTACGGGAACGTTCACGAAGAAGATCCACTCCCAGCCCAGCCCCTCGGTGAGCGCACCGCCCACGAGCGGTCCGACGGCGACCGCCGCGCCCACCGTCGAGCCCCACGCGGCGATGGCGGTGCCGAACTCGCGGCCGCGGAACTCCTGCGCGATGAGCGCCAGCGAGGTGGCGAACATCGCGGCGCCGCCGACCCCCTGAAGGCCGCGCGCCAGGTTCAGCGAGGTCGAGCTGGGGGCCAGGCCGCACAGGAGCGAGGCGGCGGTGAAGACGAGCACCCCGAGCTCGAACATGCGCTTGCGGCCCAGCCGGTCGGCCAGCGACCCGGCCGTGAGCATCAACGCGGCCAGCATCAGCGCGTAGGCGTCGACCACCCACTGGAGGCTGGTGAGGCTGGCGTCGAGGTCGCGCTGGATGCTGGGCAGCGCGACGTTCACGATCGTGACGTCAACCAGCAGCATGAACGTGGCCACGCAGACGGCCAGCAGGGTCCACCACTTTCTATCCATGCCCTCGATCCTAAAGACCGTGGTTCGGCTACTCGGGCCCCTGGCCGCGCTCGAGGGCGGAGGTGCCGATCGAGCGGCGGTCTCGTATTCCAAGGTGAGTCTCCGCTTTGCGCGGGTAACCGGAAGCACATCGCGGAGCCGAATGACGCCAGCCCCTTCCTGCCCGAAAGCCGGACGCTGAAGACGCTCCGGGACGCGGCCTCGGGCTGCCGCGGCTGCCACCTCTGGCGCGGGGCGAGCCAGACCGTCTTCGGGGAGGGCCTCAAGCGCTCCAGCGTCATGTTCGTTGGCGAGCAGCCGGGAGATCGCGAGGACAGGGCGGGACGACCCTTCGTCGGCCCCGCCGGCCGTGAGCTGGACAAGGCGCTCGAGGCGGTCGGGATCGCCCGTGACGACGTCTACATCACGAACGTCGTGAAGCACTTCAAGTTCGAGGAGCGCGGCCGGCGGCGAATCCACCAGACGCCGAAGCGCTTCGAGATCGCTGCCTGCAAGCCATGGCTCGACGCGGAGCTGGAGGCGGTCGCCCCCGAGGCGGTCGTTCTGCTGGGTGCGACGGCGGCCAAGGCGCTGATGGGCTCCTCGTTCCGCCTGACCAAGCACCGCGGCGAGGTGCTCGAGTCCGAGCTGGCGCCGGTCGTGACCGCGACCGTCCACCCCTCGGCCATCCTGCGGGCGCCCGACGACGCCTCGCGCCACGCCGAGCGGCGCGCCTTCACCGAGGACCTCGAGGTCGTGGCCCGGACGCTAGCCCGCGCGTAGCTCGCGCGAGCGCTCTGCCACCGGCTGGAGGAAGTCCGGCAGAGGACGAACCAGCCCGCGTCCGGTCTCGCGCTCCCAGATCTGCTCGAGCTGCGCGAGGTGCTCGTCCATGACCTGGTCGATCAGCTCGAAGTCGGCGGCGCGAATCGAGCCGAGGGTGCGCTCGTGGATGTCGATCACCCAGTCCGGCACGAGCGGGGCGTGCACGGCCATGTCGCGGGCGATCTCGAGCCGCTTGAAGAGGTGGCGCATGAGCTGGACTACGGTCGAGTTGCGGCTCGCACGGGCCATGGCGAGGTGGAACTTGAGGTCGAGCTGGAGGAAGAGGTCCTCGTGCTTGAGGAAGTCGCCCATCGCCGCCAGCTCGCGCTGGCGCTCGATCGTGGCCTGCATGGCGGCGAAGTCGTCCTCGGCGGCGTGCACCGCAGCGAGCTGCGCCACGCGCGGCTCGAGCAGTCGGCGTGCCTCGAGCACGCCCGCGACCTCGCCGACCCGGATCTCCGTGGTCGTGCGCAGGAGCTCGCGGGGCACCAGCTCGCTCGCCACGAACGCGCCGCCGCTCTGTCCGCGCCTTACCTCAAGGACGCCGGCCTCGGTCAGCGCCTTCACCGCCTCCCGCAAGGTGGGCCGGCTGATCCGCATCTGGCCGGCCAGCTCGCGCTCCGAGGGGAGGCGCTCGCCCACGGCGAGGTCTCCCGACTTGACCTTCTCCGCGATCTGCTCGACCGCCTCCTCGAAGGTCCGGCGAGTGGCCACCGGCTCGAATGAGCTCTCCAAACCGGCCCGAGTATAGGTGGGCGCGGCAGGGGAGCTCATGCGCCCGCTTGCGCCGCCTCCACGCGCTCCAGGGCCTGGCGCTCGGCGATCTCGATTGGCGGCGCGTCCTGTTCCTCCGCATCTTCGATCGCGAGCTCGAGCCTCTCCATGGCTGCGGCAACGCGCTCCCGCGCGCGAGCGCCGTTCTCGCCGTACCACTCGGCCGACACGTGTATGAGGCCGCCGCAGTTGGCCAGGAAGTCCGGTACGTAGAGGACGCCCCGACGGTGGAGCAGGAGGGCGACCTCGCGGCTGGTCAGCGGGTTGTTGGCCGCCCCGGCGATGACGCTGCATTCGATCGAGCGCCCGATGGCCTCGTCGATCATGCCCCCGGCAGCGCACGGCGCGAGCACGTCGAGCTCCTTGGCGAGGATCGCCTCGGCCGATGGCGCCACCACCCCGCCGTGCTCGTCCGCGAACCGCTCGGCGCGTTCGGCCTCGAGATCGCAGGCCACGACGCGGGCGCCCGCATCGGCAAGCTTGGCGGCCAGCACCGAGCCGACCTTGCCCAGCCCGACCACCCCCACGTGACGGCCCTCCAGCGCATCGCTGCCGGTGGCGATCGCCAGGCCCCGACGGATCCCCTGGAAGACGCTTTCTGCAGTGACCGGTGACGGATCTCCGCCGCCCCCGCTCTCGCTCGAGCGCCCTACCGCGTAGCGGGTGTGCGCGGCGATCAGATCGATGTCGGCCGTCGTGGTTCCGATGTCCTCGGCCGTGATGTAGGCGCCGCCGAGCTCATCGATTACCTCCGCCGCGGCCACGAGTCGCGCCTCGCGCAGGTCGTCGCGGCCGTCGTCGAGCATCACGGCCTTGCCGCCGCCGAGATCGAGCCCCGCCGCCGACGCCTTGAGCGTCATGGTGCGCGCCAGCGCCAGGACATCGTTGAGGGCCTCCCGGAGGCCGCCCGGGTAGCGCCGCAGGCGCAGGCCGCCGAGAGCGGGGCCGAGGACCGTGGAGTGGACGGCGACGATCAGTCGGAGGCCGGTCTCGCGGTCCTGGCGAATGACGACCTGCTCGTGATCGTCATTCGTCAGGACCTGAGGGGTTGGCTCGGCACCGCGCCGGGTAGTAATGGTCACAGCACTTGACCATATACCCGACATCCTGGCTATTCAAGCCACCCCGGCGGGGGCCACCCGATGGATTCTGTTTTCAAGCAGTGGTAAGGTGATTTTCCCAATGGTGGTGTGGAGGAGAGCGCGATGACGATCACGGCACCACGCCGCCGGCCCCTGGGTCCCGCCGCCCCTCCGAAGCCCGCCCGCAGGCGCGGGCGTCGCGACGACGTCGTCCGTCGCGAGGTCTCGCTCGACGACAAGTACCTGCTCGAGGAGGGCCGCATCCTCTTGACCGGCGTCCAGGCCTTGGTCCGGATGCCGCTCGATCAGCACCGGGCCGATCGCCGGCGCGGGCTGTCCACCGGCACGATGATCTCCGGCTACCAAGGGTCGCCGCTGGGTGGCCTCGACAAGGAGCTGCAGCGCAACCGGGAGCTCTGCGCGGAGCACCACGTGGTGCATGTGCCCGGACTCAACGAGGAGCTCGGCGCGACCTCGGCCTGGGGTAGCCAGCTCGCCTCGCAGCTGCCCGGGGCGAAGTACGACGGGGTGATCGGCATCTGGTACGGGAAGGCGCCCGGACTCGATCGTTCGACCGATGCGCTGCGCCACGGCAACTACGTGGGGGTGTCGCGCACCGGCGGCGCGCTGGCGGTCGTCGGCGACGACCCGAGCTGCAAGTCCTCGACCCTCCCGAGCGCGTCCGAGTCCCACTTCCAGAGCCTGCACATGCCGGTCTTCTACCCCGGCGACGTACAGGACGTGCTCGACCTCGGGCTGCACGCCCTCGGCTGCTCTCGCGCCTCCGGGCTCTGGTCCGGCTTCAAGGTGATCACGGCCGTTGCCGACGCGGTGGGGACGGCCGAGGTAGCACCGGGCAGGACCGCCGTGCGTCTGCCCGACCTCGGTTACGAGCACGTGCCCGACGGCAACCTGCTCGCTCCGGCCTCGCTCGAGATGGAGCGGACGATGCTCGGCCCCCGCACGGAGCTCGCGCTCGCCTACGCGCGGGAGAACGGGGTCAACCGGATCGAGGGGGCCCGCGACGCCTGGCTCGGGATCGTCTGCGCCGGCAAGAGCTACTTCGACCTCCGCCAGGCGCTGCGAGACATGGGCCTGGGTGACGAGCGTTCGCTGGAGCGCGCCGGCATCCGGATACTCAGGCTCGGCATGATCTGGCCGCTCGAGCCCGAGGTCGTCCGCGAGCTCGCCCGCGGGCTCGACGAGATCGTGGTGGTGGAGGAGAAGCGGGCATTCCTCGAGCCCCTCGTCAAGGAAGCCCTGTACGGCGCCGCCGATGCACCCCGCGTGCTGGGCAAGGAGCTGTTGCCGGCCGAGGGCGATCTGGACGCCGATCTCGTAGCGCGCGCCGTGGGGACACGCCTCTCCCAACGGGTGCGGCTGGACTCCGTCGAGGCCCGCCTCCGGGCGCTCGACGAGGTCGCGCGCCGGCCACGGGACCTGCCGATGGCCGCCAGGACGCCCTTCTTCTGCTCGGGCTGCCCGCACAACAGCTCGATCAAGGCGCCGGACGGCACCTTGGTCGGCGCCGGGATCGGCTGTCACACCATGGTGCTGCTCAACCCCGAGGGCAAGGGCGAGATCACCGGCATCACGCAGATGGGAGGCGAGGGCGCCCAGTGGGTCGGGATGGCCCCCTTCACCGAGGACTCGCACCTGGTACAGAACCTGGGCGACGGGACCTTCGCCCACTCCGGCTCGCTCGCGATCAGGGCGGCGGTCGCCGCCGGCGCGAACATCACCTACAAGCTGCTCTACAACGGCCACGTTGCGATGACCGGTGGCCAGCCGGTGGAGGGCGGCCTGTCCGTGCCGGACCTGACGCGCCTGCTCGCGCTCGAGGGCGTGAAGCGGATCGTGGTCACAACCGAGGAGCCGGGTCGTTACCGCGGCGTGGAGCTGGCCCCGATCGCCGAGGTCCGCGACCGCAAGGAGCTACTGGCGGCGCAGGAGGAGCTGTCCGCGATCGAGGGCGTGACGGTGCTGATCCACGACCAGGAGTGCGCCGCCGAACTGCGGCGGATGCGCAAGCGCGGCAAGGTCGCGGAGCCGGTCGAGAGGGTCTGGATCAACGAGCGCGTCTGCGAGGGCTGCGGCGACTGCGGCGAGAAGTCCGGCTGTCTGTCCGTGCTGCCGGTCGAGACCGAGTTCGGCCGCAAGACGCAGATCCACCAGGCCTCCTGCAACAAGGACTTCTCCTGCCTGGAAGGGGACTGCCCCTCGTTCGTCACGGTCGTGCCGGGCAAGAAGGCGAGGCGCGAGGCACCCGACCTGCCCGTATCGCTGCCGGAGCCCGAGCGGCTGGTGCCGGCGAGCGGTTTCAGCGTCCGCATGATGGGCATCGGAGGGACTGGCGTGGTCACGGTCAACCAGGTCGTGGGGATGGCGGCGCTGATCGACGGAATGCACGTGGTCGGCCTCGACCAGACCGGGCTGAGCCAGAAGGGCGGCCCCGTGATCTCCGACCTCCACCTGTCGCGTGAGCCGCAGCCGGCCGCTAGCAAGGCCGCGGCCGGGAGCGTCGATCTGTATCTCGGTTTCGACCTGCTGGGCGCCGCGAGTCCGAAGAACCTCGACACGGCCGCGCCCGACCGCACGATCGCTGTGGTATCGACCCACGCCGTGCCGACCGGGCGAATGGTCGTCGATACGGGCGAGCGCTTCCCCGAGTTGCGCGGTCAGCTGGACCAGGTCGACCGGGTCACGCGGCGCGAGCTGAACGTCTTCCTCGACGCCCAGGAGCTCTCGGAGCGCCTGTTCGGCGACCACATGCCCGCCAACACGATCGTCCTGGGCGCCGCCTACCAGCGCGGGGCGCTGCCGGTCTCCGCCGCCGCGATCGAGCAGGCCATCCGTCTGAACGGCGCCGCGGTCGAGAAGAACCTCGCCGCGTTCGCCTGGGGTCGCGCGCTCGTCACGGCGCCCGACGAGATCGAGCGCGTCACCCGCCAGGCGGACCCCGTCGAGGAGGGCCCGGAGCCGTCCGAGCGCGAGCGCGAGCTGATCGACTCGGTCGCGCCGGAGGACGGCGAGCTGCGGCGCCTGCTGGAGATCAGGGTCCCGGAGCTCGTGGGCTACCAGAACCTCCGCTACGCCGAGCGTTACGCTGACTCCGTCCGCCGCGTGCGCGAGGTCGACGCAGAGCTGGCCGAAGCGGTCGCCCGCGGGCTGTTCAAGCTGATGGCCTACAAGGACGAGTACGAGGTCGCCCGCCTGCACCTGGACGCGGCCGAGCAGGCTCGAGTTCGGCGCGAGTTCGGCGACGACGTGAAGATCAAGTTCAACCTGCACCCGCCGCTGCTACGGGCCATGGGCATGGGCCGCAAGATCAGGTTGGGCACGTGGTTCGTCCCCGCCTTCCGCGCGATGAGGGCGATGCGCGGGCTGCGCGGCAAGTGGCTCGACCCGTTCGGGCACACCAAGGTGCGGCGCGTCGAGCGCGAGCTGGTGGGCGAGTACGAGGCGCTGGTCGAGGAGGGGCTGGCCAGGCTCTCGCCCGAGAATCGCGACGCCGTCATGGAGCTGTTCGAGCTGCCGGACGTGGTGCGCGGCTACGAGGAGATCAAGCTTCGAAACGTGGCGCTGTTCCGCAAGCGCGCCGAGGCCCTGCGCCGGCGGCTCAGCCGGCCGGCAGCGACGCCGTCCGCCGCGTCTCCCACTCCGAGGGGCTGAACGCGCGCTCCGGCGGGGGCGATGGTGTCGAGGTTGGCGATCCGATACCCGGGCATAGCCGCCTACTGATCGATGAACCCGCACAGCCTCGACCACGTAGCCCTCTGGGTCACTGACCGCGACCGTCTCGCCTCGTTTCTGTGCGACCACCTCGGTATGCACGAGATCGAGCGGACCGACGCGTTCACGCTCGTCGGCGTCGACGCGAAGCTCGGCAAGCTGACCCTGTTCGCCGCTGATGGCCCGCGGGAGCCGGGAGCGCTCGAGCGCGTGGTCCTGCGGGTCCGGGACCTCGACGCGGCGGCAGACCGGCTGCCCGGCGAAGCGCAGGCGCGACGCCAGGACGAGGCCGTGCTCCTCGACGGGCCCGAGGGGCTCCGGCTCGCGCTCGTGGAGCGGGCCGAGGCGGTCGACTACGACCTGGACCACGTGGTGCTCCGAGTTCCCGACCCGGGTGCCAGCGCCGCGACCCTCCGGGAGCTCGGCTTCGAGCGTCGCGACGGAGCACTGGCGGTCGCCGATCGCGGGCTGCGGCTCACGGGCGGCGGCCGGGGCGAGGGGGAGCGCCCGCTTCTCAATCACCTCGCGCTGCTCGTCGACTCCGCCGAGGAGAGCCGCGCCGAGGCCGAGCGCCGTGGGGTGGAGGTCGCCGACTTCGTCGATGCGCCCAACACGCTCGCGGTGTTCGTGTGGGGCCCGGACCGCATAAAGCTCGAATACGTGGAGCACAAGCCGGGCTTCTCCCTAACCTGACCCGCCGTGGCCGATCTGGTGGTGGCTGGGGCAGGCATGGCCGGCCTGGTGGCGGCCGCTCGCGCGCGTGAGCTGGGGGCGGAGCCCGTGGTCCTGGAGAAGCTCGACCGGGCGGGTGGCTCGCTGCGCCTCTCCAGTGGGGTCGTTTGGCGCCATCGCGACTTCGAGCGCTTCCGCCAGGATTGCCCCGGAGGCGACGAGCGACTCCAGCGGCTCGTCTTCGAGCGACTCGACGAGGGGCTGCGCTGGCTCGAGTCACTCGGCGCGCCGGTGCAGGAGCGCCAGACCGGCAATCCCCTCACCACGGGGATGCGCTTCTACCCCGGGCGGCTCGCCAGCGCGCTGTACGAGGCCGCTGGCGAGGTGCGATTTCGCGAGCCGCTGCGCCGCCCGCCGTCGGACGGCACGCCGGTCGTGCTGGCGACGGGCGGCTTCCAGGCCAACCGCGAGCTTCTCCAGCGGCACGTGACGGTCCAGGCGGGGGAGCTCATGTTGCGGGCGGCGCCCGGCAGCAGCGGCGACGGGCTGCGCGTGGGCCTGACCGCGGGAGGCCGGCTGAGCGGCGGCATGAACGAGTTCTACGGGCGCAACATGCCCGCGCCGCCCGCCCGCGTGGGCGAGCGCGACTTCGTCCGGTTGACGCAGCTCTACGCCCGACACGCCGAGATCACCTCGGCGAGCGGCGACGGCTACGAGGCTCGTACGTGGTCGGAGGTGGACGTGGCTCAGTGGACGGCGCGCCAGCCCGGCGCGCGGGCCTGGTTCCGCGTCCCGGAGTCCGCCCTGGGCGAGCGGGTTCGAGGGAGGACGGTTGGGGAGATGGTCGAGGCCGCGGCGGTGGCCGGGGCGCCCGTGCGACGCGAGCGGGGAGCCGTGGCGGTGGAGACGATCGCGGGCATCACGGTCACCCTCGGAGGGCTTCGGGTGGACGAGCGGGCGCAGGTCGCGCCGGGGGTCTTCGCCTGTGGGGGCGACGTCGGCGGCATCGCGAACGGCGGCTGGTCGAGCGGGCTGGGCGCGGCGCTGGTGCTCGGCCGCCGCGCCGCCGAGTCGGCGCTGGGAATCTGAAGTGGACCACGCGTTCGGCAAGGGGAGGCCGTTCACCGTGGGCCTCGAGGAGGAGCTCCTGCTCGTGAGCCCGCCGGCGTTCGGCCTTTTAAACGAGGCGGAGCGAGTGCTCGACGCGATCGATCGCTCCGGTCCGTGGGAGGCCGATCACGAGGCCTTCGCCAGCGAGGTCGAGCTGCGCTCGCTGCCCGAGCCCACGCCCGGCGACGCGGCGGCTGCGCTCGGCGCGGCGCGCTCGGCGGCGCGCGCCACGGGCGCCACGATCATGGGGGTGGGCCTCCACCCGGCGGCGCGCCGCGGGGAGGTGGAGCTCGTCCAGAAGGAGCGCTACGCGCGAGTGGAGGACTCCGTGCGCGGTCTGATCCGGCGCACACCCGAGTGCGCGCTGCACGTGCACGTGGGCATGCCCGACGCGGAGACGGCGGTGCGCGTGTTCAACGGCATGCGCGAGTGGCTACCGCTGCTCGAGGCGCTGGCCGCCAACTCACCCTGGTGGTATGGGGAGGACTCCGGGCTTGCGAGCGCCCGTGCCGCTGTGGTGCGCGCCTATCCGAGCCGCGGAGTCCCCCGCGGGCTGCGCGACTTCGAGGACTACGAGGCAGCCCTCGCCGCATCGGCCCTGGGCGGCGGCCCGAGTGACTACACCCTCATTTGGTGGGACGTCCGGCTGCATCCCCGGCTGGGGACCGTCGAGATAAGAGAGGTCGACGGGCAGTCGCGGCTCGAGGACGTGGCGGCGCTGGGCGCGCTCGTCCAGGCGCTCGCCCTGCTGGAGGCCGAGTCGCCACGCGACTACGCCCCGACCGAGGCGATCGCCTGGTCGGGCTTCCGCGCGGCCCGCGACGGACTCGATGCCGAGGTGCTGGCCGGCGGGAGGCTGACGCCGGTCCGCGAGGCGGCTCGCCTGGCGCTGTCCGCGGCGCGGCCCCACTCCCCGCAGCCGGAGGCGCTCGAGGGGATCGAGCGCATCCTCCGCGAGGGCGGGGGAGCCGATCGGCGCCGCGCCGCCTACCGAAGTGGCGGGATGCGGGCGATGCTCGAGGAACTTGTGGCCGAGACGGCCGGCTAGGTCCTCAGGAGCTGCGCGCAGACGGTGTCGCCGAACCAGCGCTCGTACTGCTCCGGCGTCCAGCCGCGCGCGACGACCAGTAGCTGCCACACGTCGGGGTGGTTGAGCGTCCAGAGGATGTCGGTGGCGCGAGTCACATCGAGGTCTTGTCGTAGGGCCTGCTTTTCGTACAGCTTCTCCACGAACCCGCGCTGGTTGTCGTAGAAGTCGGACTGGATGCGGCTCCACAGCGCCTCGATGTCGGGGTCCGACGGGGCTGCGCTGCGGATCACTAGCATCAGCGCCGCCGCCCGCGTCTTGACCGCGCGCGAGGCGCGCGCGGTCAGCCGCAGCTGGCGCTCGGGATCGGGTTCGTCGACGACCTCGCGATACCAGCGCCGCTCGCCCACGGGGGCGTCGCCCTCGTCGCCCCGTAGGAGGAGGTGCCAGAGAGCGCGAAGCAGCCCGCTCTTGGTGTCGAACGCCACGTACACGGTCTTGAGCGCGACGCGAGCCTCGGCGGCGATCGCCTCCATCGTGGTCGCCGCGTAGCCCTGCCGCTCGAACAGGCGCTGAGCCGCCCAGAGGATCTCCCTGCGAGTCGCGGCCGCCTGCTCCCGCCGTCGCGGCGAGTTGTACGACCGCCTGCTCTTGACACCCTCAGCCATTTCGGTATTCTCGCACAGTATTCAATACTCGCTCCAAGTACTCAATTATCGGGGAGGCTCATCGTGGAAGCCAGAAGCATCGCCCGCCAGCCGGATGGGGGCGGTCTCCGTGACCAGCTCCACGGGATGTGGCCCGCCGTGGCAGGGGGCTGGGCTGAGCACGCCGACTACGTCGACGCGCGCGCAGCACGCGCGGCGGAGAGGATGCTCGATTCGACGCAGCCGCAACCGGGCGAGCGCGTTCTCGAGCTGGCCTGCGGGCCCGGCGGGGTGGGCCTGGCAGCCGCCGAGCGGGTGGCCCCGGACGGCGAGATCGTCCTCTCCGACGTCGCCGCCGAGATGACCTCGATCGCGTCCGCGCGCGCCGACGCTCGCGGG
>Ga0126312_10000684_pt1 | contig 21010 bp, 24 predicted proteins | sample Plot104A_FD_92537 | JGI IMG/M metagenome (GOLD analysis project Ga0126312, IMG submission 92537) | Serpentine soil microbial communities from UC McLaughlin Reserve, CA, USA - Plot104A | ecosystem: Environmental > Terrestrial > Soil > Grasslands | place: USA: UC McLaughlin Reserve, Lake County...
CCCCACCCGCGGGCGCTCCCGTGTTGCAGCGCCCGCGGGGCCCCACCCGCGGGCCTCTCGTTGCAATGGCACAGCTATGCCGGCGGATCGGTTTCGCTCGGCCGCGCCGGCCGTCATGCTCGCTGACCTGATCGTCTGGAGGGCCCGCCCTCCTGCTTTGGGAACCAGGGCGCCGCCCGTCACAGGGTGGCCGAGCAACGGCCGAACGTCCGGCCATGCCGGGGGTCCCTGACCTTGCGCCAGCATATCTGTGGAAAGCTCAAGGACCCCCCGTGGAGTCTGGCCTGTCGCTAGCTTCGCCGCGAGGCGTCGCCTGGCGTGACGAGCCCGGCCTCGTACGCAAGCACGACCGCCTGGACCCGGTCCCGGACCTCGAGCTTGGCGAGTATCCGCTTGACGTGCGTCTTGACGGTCGCCTCGCTGAGCACGAGCTCCTCGGCTATCTCCCGGTTGGACAGGCCCCGCGCGATGAGAGTCAGCACCTCGACCTCGCGCGGCGTGAGCGATTCGAGCTCCGCCGGCGGAGTACTGGGCGGTGCGGTGCGCGCGAACTCCTCGATCAGACGCTTGGTGATCGTCGGCGCGATGAGCCCATCACCGGCTGCCACCACACGGACCGCGGCTATGAGGTCCTCGGGCAGGACGTCCTTGAGCAGGAACCCGCTCGCCCCCGCGCGCAGCGCCTCGTAGACGTACTCGTTGAGATCGAAGGTGGTGAGCATGAGCACGGCGGTGGGGTGCCCGCCCGCCTCGGCGAGGATGCGGCGGGTGGCCTCGATCCCGTCGAGGTCGGGCATCTGGATGTCCATCAGACGACGTCCGGGCGCCGCTTCCGCGCGATGTCGACGGCGTCGCGGCCGTCCATCGCCTCGCCGCAGACCGTGATGCCCGGCTGAAGCTCGAGGATCGCCCGAAAGCCCGCCCGCACGAGCGCCTGGTCGTCGGCGATCAGGACGGAGATGGGCTCGGCCATTGCACGACAGTAACGCGCCCGCTGGGACGTGCATCCTCCTGTGGAGCCAAGCCTGAATCCCTCCTGGGGGTGACTGCAATCTGGCCGATCGCGGTTACGCTCGGCATGTGAAGAATGGCTCGCGCCGACGACGCTGGGCGATCGACCTCGGCATCTGCGCGCTGCTGCTCTACACCGGCGTGCAGATCACGACTCAGTACAAGGCTTCCCAGGGCGCCGGGGTCGACACGAACCTCGACACAATCCTGGTCCCCGCCCTGATCCTGCCGCTCCTCCTGCGGCACCGGGCGCCGCTCGCGGCGGCCGCCGCGTTCGCCGCCGGCTGCGTCGTCAGCGCAATCCCCACCTTTGACCAGTTCCGCCTCCCCGTCGCCATCGCCGTTGCGCTACTGATCGTCTATCCAGTGGGACGGGACGCCGAGCGGCGGCGGGCGTTGGGCGGGCTCGCCCTGGTACTGGCCGGGATGGTCGTCATCGGCCTCACGGACCCCGTTCAGGGTGAAGAGGGCGGGGTGGTAGCGCTGGTTGCCTTCTCCTTCCCGCTCTGCACCGTGCTCTGGGCGGGGGGACGGTTCGTCAGGTCGGGGAACCTGTTAGCCGCGGAGCTCGCGGAGCGAGCGCGGCGCCTCGAACGCCAGCGGGAGCTGACCGCCGAGCTGGCTGTCGAGGTCGAGCGGACGCAACTGGCGTCCGAGCTCGACCTCGCGGCGCGGGACCGGGTGCGGGAGATGATCGAGCTGGCCGAGGCGGGCGACCCGGCGACGTTGGGCCGCATCGAACGACTGGGGCGGGACTCGCTCGACGAGATGCGCGGGCTGCTCGGCGTGCTCCGCGGCGACGAGCGCGGGACCCGTTCCCCAAGACCGACGCTCGCCGAGATCGAGACCCTGCTCGCCGAGGCCCGCAGGGGCGGGCGGCTGGTCGATCTCCAGGTCGAAGGCGAGCGCCGCGCGCTCCCGGGCGGAGTCGAGCTCGCGGCCTACCGGGTGCTTCAGCATGCCCTGGTGGCGGTTGGCGATGGGGACGGCGAGTCCGCCACCATCCAGCTCCACTACTTGACCGGGGCGCTGGAGCTCGAGGTGAGCGGCTTCCCCACCGACGGGAGCGGCGCCGACGCCGCTCTCCTCGCCGCGCGCGAGCGAGTGACCTCTAGCGGGGGGAGCTTCAGCGCCGAGAGCTCGCCCCTGGGTCGACGAGTCCTGCGGGCGCGCCTGCCGACGGTCGCGGCTCATGGCTGAGCGACTCAGGCGCGCCCACGCGAGCCGCTGGTTCGACCCCGTGCTCGCCGTCGCGCTGACCGCGCTGGCTTTGACCGAGCTGTTCGCGAGGCCTGAGCTGACGAACTCGGTAAGGGCGCCGATCGTGGTGATCCTCATCGGCGCGACGGTCGCGGTCCGCCGCAGCCATCCGTTGGTGGCCGCCGTGGTCCAGGCGGTGACCTTCCTCGCCACCCCGAACTTCGACGACAACTTCCTCCCGGACTCGGGCCAGGTCGTGGTCTCGGTCGTCGCCTACTCGTGCGGTGCGCACGCGGCGCGGCGAGGCGGGCTCGTCGCGGTGGGGGTGCTCGCCGCCTGCATGCAGGTGGGCATGGGCTTCTCCGAGTTCCCGAACTTCGAGATCTACTTGGGGACGCTGGGCCCGTGGTGGGTCGGGGTTCAGGTTCGCCGGCGGCGACGGCTCGTGAGTGAGCTCTCGGAGCGAACCGCCCAGCTCGAGGCCGAGCAGGACGCCTTCGCCCGGCTGTCCGTGCGGCGCGAGCGGGCCCGGATCGCACGCGAGCTGCACGACATCGTCGCCCACCACCTCGCCGTGATCGTGGTGCAGGCCGGTGCCGGTCGCTTGACGCCCGTCGGGCACGTCGACCGGGACGCCGAGCGCTTCGCGACCATCCGGCAGTCCGGGGGCCAGGCTCTGGCGGAGATGGCACGCCTGGTCGACATCCTCGACGCCGACAAGGGCAACGGAGGGGGGGCCCTCGGGCGGCTGCCGGTGCTGCTCGACGAGGCCGCCGCCGGCGGTCTCAGCGTCGGCTTCACCCCGCTTCCTCCCGGCGTCGGTCTTCCGGACGGGGTCGAGGAAGTCGCCTACCGGGTGGTCCAGGAGGGGCTTACCAACGCGATCAAGCACGCCCCGGGCGCCGCGGTGCACGTGCGCCTGAGCACCCAGCACGACGTGCTCGAGATCGAGGTGCGCGACGCGGGCGCCACGGCCGCCTCGAGGCTCGCCGGGACGGGTTCCGGCCTCGGGCTTGCCGGCATGCGCGAGCGCATCGAGTCGCTCGGTGGAAGCCTCGAGGCCGCCGGCCAGGTGGGCGGCGGCTGGTGCCTTACCGCCCGGCTGCCGATGGCCGTCCACTCCAAGGTGTAGCGACCGCGGGAGTCTACCTCCCGGGAAGGACCGGAAGTCCGCCTTCCGGGGTGACGACGACCGGAGTCGGAGGGGCTTGACTCGTTCCAAGTCCGTTCGACCAACAGGAGGCGACATGAGCACACGGAAGACAGCCGTTGCGGGGGCTGCGCTGGCCGCACTCGCGGCAGCATTTGCGCTCCCGGCGCTTGGCGGGGCGCAGACGTCGGGTGCGCGTGACGTCACGGTGCGGGACAAGGTGCGCGCCGTGAAGTTCATCCACCACGCCCGGTCCGCCCGCGGAGAGCGCCTCGCCATGGGAGACCGCGTGATCACCCGGCAGGCGCTTTTCAACGAGAGCGATCACAGGATCGGGACGCTCTTCACCGACTGCGCCAACGTGGGCCGGAAGGCGCAGGTCTTCAACGCGACCCTGCAGTGCACCTCGATCTACCGCCTCGGCGGCGGCCAAGTGGTCTCGCAAGGCGTCGTGAGACTGGGTTCGGGCCCGGCCTCGGTGCGCATCGCGATCGTCGGCGGCACCGGTGCCTACCGGTCGGCCGGCGGAGAGGTCGGCGCCGGAGCTCCGGTCAGGGGCTACGACACCGTCGACGTCCTGCACCTGGACGGCTGACGCCTCCGGGGGCGAGCCGCTCCGCCGCCGCCAGCGGCGCGAGGCGCGAGCCTGGCAAGGAAGCAGGGAGCGCAGCGACCGGTCGCCGCCGGGAGGCGGCGCGCAGTCAGGCAAGCGGATCGCGCCGCTGGCCCCGCGGGGGTCTACGCCACGTCGAAAGTCAGAGGTGGCTCGTGACCCCCGCGGGTGATCCCCCGTCCGCCGAGGCCTCGTGCCAGGAGAGCGCGTACTTGCCGTCGTCGAGGTCGCGGGCGAGGCCGGTCAGGCGAAGCGGGGCGAAGGTGTCGCACATAACCGCCAGCTCGTTCGTCCAGTTCTGGCCGATCGACTTCTCCGCGAGGCCCGGCTGGGGGCCGTGCGGCAGCCCCGATGGGTGCAGCGTGATCGACCCGACGTCGACGCCCTTGCGAGACCCGAACTCGCCGGAGACGTAGTAGATCATCTCCTCCGACTGCAGGTTCGAGTGGTTGTAGGGGATCGGGATCGCGTTCGGGTCGGTGTCGAGATGGCGGGGGCAGAACGAGCAGATCACGAAGTTCGGGCCCTGGAAGGTCTGGTGCACCGGCGGCGGCATGTGGATGCGCCCTGTGATCGGCTCGAAGTCGTCGATGTTGAAGGTGTACGGGTAGACGTAGCCGTCCCAGCCCACCACGTCGAGCGGGTGGTAGTCGAGCAGGTAGCGCTGGTAGCCGTCGCGCACCCGCAGCACCAGCTCGAACTCGCCCCGCTCTCGGTGGGGGTCGAGCTCCGTGGGTCCGCGGAAGTCGCGGTGTGAGAACGGCGCGTGCTCGAGCAGCTGCCCGTAGCGGTTGCGGTAGCGGTTCGGCGTCTCGATCTCGCCGGGGGTGTGGAAGGTGAGCCACAGCTGCTCGCCGTCGGGGCGGAAGCGATAGGTCGTCCCGCGCGGGATCACCACGTAGTCGTGCTCGCGGTAGGGCAGCGTGCCGAAGGTGGTCTCGAGCTCGCCCGAGCCCTGGTGCACGAACACGACCTCGTCACCCTCGCCGTTGCGGTAGAAGAACTCCTGCTCCTCCTCCGGGCGGCAGATCGCGATCTCCACGTCCGAGTTCCACATCAGGAGCCGGCGGCCGTGCACGGGGTCGCCCTCGGCCTCGATCCCCTTCGTGTTGAGCAGCCGCCAGGCGTGCGCGTCGGGAACCCACTCGTCGCGCTCGATCGGCGTGAACTCGAGCAGCTCCTGGACACGGCAGGGCGTCTGGAGGTGGTAGAGGATCGACTCGTTGCCCGAGAAGCCCTCGTAGCCCATGACCTCCTCGGTCAGGAGCGTGCCGTTGTCGCGGAAGGCGACGTGGCGCTTCTGCGGGACCTCTCCGCGGCGCTCGTACCTCACAAGTTGCCCCTCCTCTCCTGCTCGCGCTCGATCGCCTCGAAGAGCGCCTTGAAGTTGCCCTCGCCGAACCCGCGCGCCCCATGGCGCTCGATGATCTCGAAGAAGATCGTGGGCCGGTCGCCGATCGGCTTCGTGAAGATCTGGAGCAGGTAGCCCTCGTCGTCGCGGTCTACGAGGATCCCGAGCCGCTCGAGGTCCTTCAAGTCCTCGTCGATCTCGCCGACGCGGCCAGGGACCTCCTCGTAGTAGGACTCGGGCGTGCGCAGGAAGTCGACCCCGCGCTCGGTGAGCTCGCCGACCGTGCGCACGATGTCGGTCGTGGCCATGGCGATGTGCTGCGCGCCGGCGCCGCGGTAGAACTCGATGTACTCGTCGATCTGGGACTTGCGCTTGCCCTCGGCCGGTTCGTTGATCGGGAACTTGACCCGCCCGGAGCCGTCGGTGACCACCTTCGACATCAGCGCCGAGTACTCGGTCGAGATCGCCTCGTCGGAGAAGTGGATCATCTCGGTCATACCGAAGACGCGCTCGTAGTAGGAGACCCACTCCTCCATGTGACCGAGCTCGACATTCCCGACCACGTGGTCGATGCCCACCAGCATGGCCTCGTCGGGACCGCGCGGTGCGACGCCGCGCTTCTCGAAGCCCGGAAGGAAGGCGCCCTCGTAGCCGTCGCGCTGCACGAACAGGTGGCGGGTGTCGCCGTAGGTGGCGATCGAGGAGAGGCCCACCCGGCCGTGCTCGTCCTCCTCGAAGCGCGGGGTCTCGAGGCCGCGAGCGCCCTGCGCGACGGCATGCTCGTAGGCGGCGGCGGCGTCCGGGACGGAGAGCGCGATTGTCCGGACGCCGTCGCCATGCCGCTTGTGGTGCTCGCCGATCTCGTCGTCGCCGGAGAGCGTTCCGGTCACGACGAGGCGGATCCGCCCCTGCTCGAGCACGTGCGAGACGCGGTCGCGCCGGCCTGTCTCGAGGCCCATGTAGGCGGTCTCGACGAAGCCGTACGCGCCCAAGAAGTAGTAGGCCGCCTGGGCGGCGTTGCCGACGAAGAGCTCGACGTGGTCGATGCCGTGGAGGGGCATCTTGTCGGCGTCGGGCGGAGTGGGTTTCGCGGCGAGCTGTTCGGTGGTCATGCGTGTAATGTTTCCCGCGTCAGGGTGGCGTTTCAACGAGGTTTCGTTGCAAGATGGCCGCAAAACCCCACGTCATCGACGACACCGACCGTAGCATCGTTGCGCTGCTCCGCGAGAACGCGCGGCGCTCGTTCAAGGACATCGGAAGCCACGTCCACCTGAGCGCCCCGGCGGTGAAGCGCCGGGTGGACCGGCTCGAGCGTCGGGGCGTGGTCCGCGGCTACACCGCCGTGGTCGATCCACCGGCCTTCGGCTGGCACGCCGAGGCCTTCGTGGACCTGTTCTGCGAGGGGCACATGCCCGGCGCCGCGATAAAGCGCGCCGCCGAGCGCGAGCCGGGCGTGGTCTCGGCGCACACCGTGGCCGGCGAGGCGAGCGCGATCCTGCACGTGATGGCGGAGGACACGAAGGACCTCGAGCTCGCGCTCGAGCGCATCCGGGCGGTGGACGGGGTGACCCGCACCGTCACGGAGGTCGTGCTCTCGACGCTGTTCCAGCGGTGAGGCGGAGACGGGGCGGAAGGCGGTGAGACGCCCCTACCCGGACGGCACTCCTCCCTCGGTACGCGACTTCTTCGCCTTCGAGGAGCACGTGCGGAACGCCCGCGCGAACCGCGGGCTCGAGGTGCCGCCGGCCTGGTACGAGGCGCCCGTCTTCTACTTCTCGAATCCCGCGGCCATCTACCGCGACGGGGACCGCGTGCCGAAGCCGGCCGACACCGCGATGCTCGACTACGAGCTCGAGCTCGCCGCCGTGATCGGCGAGGACGGCTCGATCGAGGGCTTCACGCTCATGAACGACTGGTCCGCCCGCGACCTCCAGACGCAAGAGATGCAGGTCGGGCTCGGCCCCGCCAAGGGCAAGGACTTCGCCACCTCGCTCGGCCCCGAGCTCGTATCGCCGGACGAGCTGCCCGGCGACCTCGACATGCGCGCACTGGCGCGGGTCAACGGCGAGCTGCGAACGGATTCCAGGACCGGTGGCATGCATTGGTCCTGGGAGCAGCTGGTCGAGCGCGCCGCCCGCAACACGCCGGGCCTCCGCCCCGGAGACGTGATCGGCTCCGGGACGGTCGGCCGCGGCTGCATCCTCGAGCACGGCGACTGCCGCTGGCTCGAGCCCGGCGACGAGGTCGAGCTCGAGATCGAGGGAATCGGGACGCTCAGGAACCTCGTCGCCTGAGCGGGCGCCGGGGCGCCGGGACCTGAACGGAGGCCTGCGCCCTTAGACCGGCTGGACGTTTACGGCCTTCGGGCCCTTGTCGCCCGACTCGGCGTCGAAGGAGACCTTCGCGCCCTCCGTCAGCGACCTGAAGCCGCCGCCGGCGATGCCGGTGTGGTGCACGAAGAGGTCCTTGCCCCCCTCGTCCGGCGTAATGAAGCCGAAGCCCTTGTCGTCGTTGAACCACTTCACGGTTCCGGTTGCCATGTTTCCTCCACGGCTCGTGTGCTAGGTACGCCGTGGATGCTTGAGCAACTACCGCGATCGCCTGCACTACCTCGCCGCACCAAAAGGCGCGACCTTGCGCCGCCCACGCTAGCAATTCCGGCTCAGAGTGTCGCGGCTCGCGCAGCCATGCGCTCGGGGCTCGGCCTGACCACATCCCAAGCCAGCCCCAGCCGCTCGAGCCCCAGGATCACCAGGGCCGAGGGATCGAGCTGCCAACGGCCGAGCCCGTGCACGGCCGAGGTCGGGAAGGCGTGGTGGTTGTTGTGCCACGCCTCGCCTAGCGTGGGCAGAGCGAGCAGGGCGAGGTTGCGCGACTCGTCTCCGGTTTCGTACGGGCGTCGCCCGAACACGTGGCAGAGGGAGTTGATGCTGTAGGTCACGTGGTGCACCACGAAGGTGCGGACGAGCCCGCCCCAGAGGATGCCGGTGAGACCCGCCGCCAGCGTGCCGCCCAGAATCCACCCGAGCGCGAAGGCGAACAGGAAGCCGAGCACGGCCCAGAGGAAGAAGGTGCGGTCGATGAACCGAACGATCGGGTCGCGGAGGAGGTCGGGGGCGAAGCGGCGCTTGGAGCCCCGCTCGTTGTGCAGGAAAAGCCAGCCGACGTGTGCGTGCACGAGCCCGCGCAGCGTTCCCCGCCAGCCGCCGCCGTGGCCCACGTGGGGGCTGTGCGGGTCGCCCTCCTCGTCGGAATAGGCGTGGTGCTTGCGGTGATCCGCGACCCATGAGATCACCGGGCCCTCGATGGCGGCGGAGCCGAGGGCGGTCAGCAACGCGCGGATCGCCCGAGTGGTGGCGAAGCTGCGGTGCGTCAGGTGGCGGTGGAAGCCGATGGTCACGCCGGCGCCGGTTAGCAGGTAGAGCACGGCGAACACAACTAGGTCGTGCCAGCGGAGAAGGCTGTTCCACACCTGCCAACCCGCCAGCCCGAGGGCCAGGAAGGGCACCGCCGTCACGAGCGCGGTGATGACGCGGTCGAGCGTCTCGTGCTCGACGGGCTCGATCTCGTTCCCGTGATCCCGCCCATGGGTGGAGGTGGTCGTAGTCATGGAGTCAGGTGGCCCCCCGCCCCGCGCGACGGCGACGCACACTAGCGCGAAGCTAGATTCCCCGGGATGACGCTCTCCCAAACCGCGCCGCTGGTGGAGGAGATCGAGCGGGCGTTCCCGGCGCGTCCCTTCACGGTCGAGTTGTGGGACGGGACCGTCCTGCCGTCGACCGACGGCGACGGCCCGCTCTTCCGGGTGCTCTCGCGCCAGGCCATCGCCCACGCGCTGCGCGCCCCGGGTCAGCTGGGGCTGGGGCGGGCCTACGCGAGCGGGGCGCTCGAGGTCGACGACCTCGACGCGGCCATGCGAGTGCTCGGCGACTGGCGCCCGCCGCCGCTCGACCGGCGGGCGCGGCTGCGGCTCGCCTTCGCGGCCGCGCGCGCCTGCGGGATCGTCAGGCCGCCCCGCAGGCCGGCGGCCGAGCTCGTGCCGCGGGGCCGGCGACACGATCGCGCCCGCGACGCCCGCGCGGTGCGGCACCACTACGACGTCTCGAACGAGTTCTTCGCGCTGTTCCTGGACCAGTCGCTCACGTACAGCTGCGGGATCTTCTCGCGCGGGGCCTCGACGCTCGAGGAGGCCCAGGCCGAGAAGCTCGAGCTGGTGTGCGCCAAACTCGGCTTGGGCGAGGGCGACCGTGTGCTCGACGTGGGCTGCGGATGGGGCAGCTTCGCGATCCACGCCGCCCGCCGCCATGGGGCCTCTGTGGTGGGGATCACGCTGTCGGAGCCCCAGGCCGCGCTGGCCCGGGAGCGGGTGGCCGCGGCGGGGCTCTCGGAGCGCGTCGAGATTGGGGTGCTCGACTACCGCGACCTGGCCGGCGAGCGCTTCGACGCCATCGCGAGCATCGGCATGGTCGAGCACGTCGGCGAGGCCCGAATCGACGAGTACGCGCGCACGCTCGCCGCCCTGCTCGGCTCGGGTGGACGGTTGCTCAACCACGGCATCACGCGGCTCCGCCACGACGAGCCCGAGGCCGGGCCATTCTCCGAGCGCTACGTCTTCCCTGACGCCGAGCCCCTCCATCTCTCGCGGGTGCTGCTCGCCCTCGAGCGAGCCGGATTCGTCATCGAGCACGCCGAGGGCTTCGCGGCCGACTACGCCGAGACGCTCCGTCATTGGGCGAGCCGGCTCGACGCCAATCGCGACGAGGCGGAGCGGCTCGCCGGCTCCGAGCGGGTGCGCGTCTGGCGCCTCTACCTGCGCGCCGCGCGACGCGGCTTTGAGACCGGCTTCACGGGCGTGTACCAGGCGAGGGCCCGGCTTCCCTGAGCCAGGCGACGAGGCGCGGGTCGTCCGATTCGAGCAGCTCGACCGGCTCGCCGTAGCAGGTGCAGAGCTGCACGACGGCGTGGTCGTCGCGCAGCTCGAGCACGCGGTAGTCGGCGCCGTGGTCTACCCACCGCTGGATGTCGGCCACGGGGTCGCTCATCGTTCCGGCCGCCGCTCCTCCGCCAGTGGCTTGCCGGACTCGTCGGTAGGGGCCCGCGGGGGCCAGGGACCGAACCAGTTGTCCCGCGCCCGCGCCCCCAGCGCCGACAGCTCGAGCGCGCTGACGCGCCCGAGCCCCGTGCCGCCGCCGCTCACCACGGCGACACGGCCGTCGAGAAGCCCCGGGGCGAAGATCTCGGAGGGCACGTCCTGCAGACTAGCCCGGGGCCCTAAGGTGATGGCCGTGGCCACAGCGGCGGAACCTCGTCCGGCCGAGCTCCCGCTGCCCGGCGGGCGCCCCGGCGCGACGGTCGCGCTTCGCCCGCTGCTCGTGGCGCGCATGAAGGCGCCGCCCGCACACCTCCACCGGGAGGAGGGCCGGCTCGCCGGCGCGCGTTCGCTGGGTATCGGAGTGCCGCGCTCCGAGTGGCTCGAGATCCCGGTCGTCGCCTTCCTAGTCACCCACCCGGCGGTCGGGCACGTGCTGATCGACACCGGGTTCCACCCGAGCGTGGCCGTGGAGCCTCGCCAGGCCTTCGGGCGCTTCGGCGGGCTCATGTTCAAGGACGTGCGGATGGAGGCAGACCAGGCGGTCGCGGCGCAGCTCAGGGCACTCGGGATCGCCGCCGCGGACGTGGGGGTGGTGGTGATGACCCACCTCCACTCGGACCACGCCAGCGGGATCTCCGAGTTCCCGGACTCGACCTTCGTGGTATCCGCCAAGGAGTGGGAGGCGGCCGGCAGGGGCGGCGCGGCCTCCGGCTACTTCCGGCGCCAGTTCGACCACGCCTTCGACTGGCGCACGCTCGACTTCGATGGCCGCGACTCCGACTCGTTCGCCACCTTCGGCCGCGGCTTCGACCTGTTCGGCGACGGCAGCGTGCACCTGGTCTCGACGCCCGGACACACCCTCGGCCACCTCTCGGTCGTGCTGCGGCTCGGCGACCGGGAGGCGCTCGTGGCCGGGGACGCCATCTACACGATGCGCAGCCTGCGCCAGTCGCACCTTCCCCACCGGATGGCCGACGAGCACCTCTACCGCCGCTCGCTGCGGGAGATCCAGCTCTACGCCCGCGGCGCCCCGGACGCGCTCATCGTGCCGGGGCACGACATGGAGCAGTGGCGGAAGCTCGAGGAGGTGTACGAGTGAGCGATCTCGAGCGCGCGGCCGAGACGGTCGTCCGCAGCTGCCTCGGCGTGCGAGACGGCGAGGACGTGCTCGTTGTGTGCGATGCCACGACGCTCGAGCTGGCCGAGGCGCTGCGCGCCGAGGCGGGCGCGGCGGGCGCGGATGCCGTGCTCGCCCGCATGGACGAGAGGGCGTCGCACGGCGCCGAGCCCCCGCCGCCGCTCGCCGCAGCTCTGGCCGCTGCCGACGCCTACCTCGCCCCGACCGCCAAGTCGCTCTCTCACACCCGCGCCCGCAAGGCGGCCACCGACGCCGGGGCGCGGGGCGCGACGCTGCCGGGCGTGACCGTGGACATGCTCGCCCGGGTCATGAGCGTGGACCTCGACGCGATGGCCGAGCGGAGCAGCGCCGTGGCCGTCCTGCTCGACGAAGCCGAGGAGGCACGCCTCAGCTGCCCGAGGGGGAGCGACCTCCGCCTCGACCTCTCCCATCGTCGCGGGGTCGCCGACGACGGCGACCTCCGCGCTCCGGGCTCGTTCGGCAACCTCCCCTGCGGCGAGGGATACATCGCCCCGCTCGGCGGCGAGGGGGTGATCGTTCCCTCCGCGCTTCCGCCGGACGGGATCGCCGACGAGCCCCCGCGGCTGGTCGTGGAGGACGGTGCGCTGAGTGCGGTCGAGGGATCCGCGGGCGAGCGTTACCTCGCCCTGCTCGATCCCCATGGACCAGCCGGGCGCAACCTCGCGGAGCTCGGCGTGGGCACGAACGAGCGCGCCGGCCTGACCGGCGCCATCCTCGAGGACGAGAAGGCGCTCGGCACGGCCCACGTGGCCTTCGGGGCGAGCGCCGCGATCGGTGGCACGGTCTCGGTGCCGATCCATCTCGACGTGGTGATCACGGACGCCACGCTCACGGTAGGCGGCACCCAGGTGCTGGACGCCGGCCGCTACGCGCTGTAGCGAAAGCGAGGATCGGCGCGCCCGGGCCCGGCGGGGAGCACGGGTGCGGGCGCGAGGCGCTGTCCGGCTAGTGCGCGGCGGGGCGCCGGCCCGCGGCCTCGGCCGCCTGGCGGGCGCGGCGCGCCGCACGCGACGCGCTCACCGCGCTGCCCCGGCCCTCGCGGACGAGCAGGCCGAACATGCTCTTCACGCGGTCGAAGACGATCTCGGATGCCGCCTGCGCCTGGTCGCGCGTGGGCTCCGGTACGCGCTCGAAGCGGAGCGGCTCGCCGAACTGCACCGTGACCTTCGGGAACTGGAGCCGCTTCCAGTTGCGGACGCCCTGCGAGCCGGCGATCGCCACCGGCACGACGGGCGTCCCCGCCTCGAGCGCCAGGCGGCCCATCCCGTGCCGTGGCTTGCCGAGCTCGTCCGAGCGCGAGCGGCCCGCCTCGGCGTACATGACCACGAGGTCGCCGCGCTCGAGGACCGCGTGTGCGGTCTCGAACGCCGCATCGTCGTGGTGGCCACGCCTGACCGGGAACACCCCGCCGTAGTTGAAGACCGGCCACAGCGGCCACCTGAAGAGCTGCGACTTCGCCATGAAGTGCACCTTGCGACGCAGGTAGAGGGCCAGGAAGAAGTGGTCGAGGAACGAGAAGTGGTTCGGCGCGAGGATGGCCGGTCCGTCCGGCGGGACGTGGTCCGAGTCGATGCAGCGGCTGCGGTAGACGAGCAGCAGCGGCGGCGTCAGCACGACGCGGACCGCCTCGTAGACCCAGTTCGGCCGCTTGGTCCGCACCCGCCGGTGAAAGCGCGCGAAGGACTCCGCGGGGCGGGGGTCCTTGTAGACCTGCTCCTTCACGGCCCGGGGAAGGTATCGTGCCCGACCGCGATGGCGGACGTCGAGGCCCACATCACCGGCACCGTCTGGAAGATCGAGTGCCATATCGGCCAGGAGGTAGAGGAGGGCGACACGCTCGTGGTCCTCGAGTCGATGAAGATGGAGATGCCGGTCGAGGCGGAGGACGAGGGCGTGGTCAGGGAGATCACCTGCCAGGAGGGACAGTCCGTCTCGGAGGGCGACACGCTCGTCGTCCTCGAGTGACGGAGCTCGCCTCGGGCAAGCTGCTGCTGGACGAGCCCGCGGCCGGAGTGGCCCGCCTCACGATCGCGAATCCCGAGCGGCGCGGCGCGCTCGACCACGAGATCCTCGACGCCCTGGCGGGCGCCGCCCGCCGGCTCGACTCCCGCTGCCTCGTGGTGACCGGCTCGGGATCGGTGTTCTCCTCCGGCTACGACATCGGCGACCTCGAGGATCAGAGCTTCGAGGAGTCCGCGGAGCGGCTCGTGGCGCATCCCTTCCACGAGGCGATCGAGGCGCTCGCCGCTTACCGCTACCCCGTGGTCGCCGGCCTGAACGGCCACGCGATCGGCGGCGGGCTCGAGCTCGCGCTCGCCTGCGACATCCGCCTGGCCGCGCGCGGCTCGAAGATGCGCATGCCTCCCGCCAGGCTCGGCCTGATCTACTCGCACACGGGGCTCATGCGCTTCCTCGACGCCTGCGGCCCCGCCAACACCGCGGAGCTGTTCTATGCCGGGCGCGACGTGGACGCCGAGCGCGCCGAGCGCATGGGCCTCGTCAACCTGGTTGTCAACCCCGGTGAGCTCGACTCGGCGATACTGCACCTGGCGGGGGAGATCGCGAAGGGCGCGCCCCTGTCGTTGGCGGGCAACAAGCGCATCATCCGCGCGCTGCGCGACCGCCGGCTGCCCGAGCAGCTCGAGCGCGAGCTCGTGGAGCTGCGCGAGTCCTGCTTCCGCTCGGAGGACTTCCGCGAGGGCGTGCGGGCCTTCGCGGAGAGACGCAAGCCGGACTGGCGAGGCCGCTAGGCGGGCTCCGTCCGACCCCCCGCATACGGTGGCCCTCGATCGTGCCGCCGCTCATCACCCAGGAGGAGGCGCTCCGGCTCGGGGAGATCGAGGACCGCGCCGAGATCGAGGCGCTCGTGGAGCGCGCCTGGCGGGCCCGCGTCGAGCGGTTCGGCGACTCCACCGACATGTGCTCGCTCGTGAACGCGAAGTCGGGGGGCTGCGCGGAGGACTGTGGCTTCTGCGCCCAGTCCCGCTTCGCCGAGGCCGACACCCCGATGCACGCGATGATGACCCCCGAGCAGATCCTCGAGCACGCGCGCGCGGCGGAGGCCGCGGGCGCGCACCGCTTCTGCATGGTCACCCAGGGACAGGGACTCTCCAAGCGGGACTTCCAGAACGTGCTCGAGGGCGCCCGGCTCGTCGCCGAGCACACGAACCTGAAGCGCTGCGCCTCGATCGGCCACATGTCAGTCGAGCGAGCCACGGCACTCAGGGAGGCCGGCATCCAGCGCGTCCACCACAACGTCGAGACGGCCGAGTCGTATTACCCCGAGGTCTCCACCACCGTCCGCTACGAGGGGCGCCTGCGCACCATCGAGGCCGTGCGCGAGGCCGGGCTCGAGACCTGCGTCGGCGGGATCCTGAACCTCGGCGAGACCCCCGAGCAGCGTGTCGAGATGGCCTTCGAGCTCGCGGCCATCGATCCCACGAGCGTGCCGATCAACCTGCTCAACCCCCGCCCTGGGACCAAGTTCGGCGACCGCGACTTCATGGACCCCTGGGAGGCGGTCAAGTGGATCGCGATCTTTCGCCTGATCCTGCCCGCGGCGCTCTTCCGCCTCTGCGGTGGGCGTGTCGAGAACCTCGGCGAGCTCCAGCCGCTGGCGGTCAAGGCCGGCCTGAACGGCGTGATGATGGGCAACTTCCTCACCACGCTCGGATCAGAGCCCGAGGAGGACCGGGCCATGTTCGAGGGGCTCGGGTTGAACGTCGCGCCCCAGGCGGACAACGGCTCGAACCCGCGGCCGGACAATCGCTCAGGCTGGCTCGACGGGGAGACCCCGCGCACTCCGGTCGACGACCTGATCGACCACCAGGCGGAGGCGAGCTTCTGGAACCCCGCGCGCCAGCTCCGCCACCGGCGCAAGCGCTCCGTGCCGCCCCGCCCCGACGGGTCGCCGAACCGCGGAGGTCCGTCGGAGCAGCCCACTGAGGAGCTGCCGGCCATCGTTCTCGTGGAGCCCAAGGAGGCCGCGTGATGACGAGCGAGATCGAGGAGCGGCTCGCGGAGATCAGGGGCTCCGGTCTCTACCGGCGCATGAGGATCGTCTCGGGGCCGCAGGGGCCGCGCGTCCTGCTCGACGGGCAGCCCGTGCTCCTGCTCTGCTCGAACAACTACCTGGGGCTGGCGGACCACCCGCGCGTGCGCGAGGCGGCCGCCGAGGCGGCCATGCGCTACGGGGCCGGTGCGGGCGCGTCCCGGCTCATCTCCGGCAACATGACGATCCACCGCCGGCTCGAGGAGCGGCTCGCGGAGTTCAAGCGCGCCGAGGCGTGCCTTCTGTTCGGCTCGGGCTACCTGGCCAACACCGGCGTCGTGGCTGCGCTCGCTCGCGAGGGCGACGTGGTGTTCTCTGACCGCCTCAACCACGCCAGCCTGATCGACGGCTGCCGGCTGGCCAGGGCCGAGACCGTGGTCTACGACCACGGCGACGTCGAGCAGCTCGAGTGGGGACTGCGCAACGCCGCCGGCCGCGGCTCGCTGATCGTGACCGACGGGGTCTTCTCGATGGACGGAGACATCGCGCCGCTCGAGGAGATCGTGGAGCTCGCGCAGCGCTTCGACGCGCGCGTGATGGTCGACGACGCGCACGGCACCGGCGCGTTGGGCCCGGGCGGGCGGGGCGCCGTCGCCGACGCCGGGCTCGAGGACCACGTGGATGTGGTCGTGGGAACGCTCGGCAAGGCGCTCGGCTCCTACGGGGCCTACGTGTGCTGCGACTCGGCGATGGCGAGTTACCTCGTGAACTCGGCGCGCACCCTCATCTTCTCCACCGCGCTGCCGCCTCCCGCGGTCGCGGCGGCGATGGCCGCGCTCGAGCTGCTGGACGAGCAGCCGCGGCGGGTCGAGAAGCTGCAGCGAAACGGCGACGTGCTGCGCGCCGCGCTCGCGGACGAGGGGTTGCCGGTACCGCCCGAGTCCGAGACCCAGATCGTGCCGGTCGTAGTGGGCGACGCTCACGAGGCGGTGTCGGCGAGCGAGCGGGCCCTGGCCAGGGGCGTCTTCGCCCAGGCCATCCGGCCTCCCACGGTGCGTCCGGGCACCTCGCGGCTGCGGCTGGCGGTGATGGCCTCCCATACGAAGACGGAGCTTCGCGAGGCCGCGCGCCTCCTGGCCGCCTGCGTGCCCGCCCCGGTGCGGGCCGAGATGGCGGGACGCGCGGAGGGGTCGCCCGCCGGGGCAGCCGCGCCGGCGCCCCCCGCGCCGCGCGTCTTCGACGGCTTCGCGGACGCCGCTTAGCGCTGCGCGGCCTCTTCGTCACAGGCACCGACACCGGCGTGGGGAAGTCGGTGCTGGCGGCCTCGATCTGCGCGGCGCTGGCGGCTCGCGGCGAGCGCGCGGCGGCCCTGAAGCCGGTGGTCACGGGGCTCGACGAGGAGGTGGGCGAGTGGCCGCACGACCACGAGCTGCTGGCCTCCGCGGCGAGCACCGGGCAGTCGCCCGAAGAGGTGGCGCCCTACCGCTTCGGGCCGGCGGTCTCGCCGCACTGGGCAGCGGAGCTGGCCGGGGTCACTCTCGAGCCCGACCGTTGGCGGCCACCGAAGGGCGCCGACGCGCTCGTGTGCGAGGGCGTGGGAGGCCTGCTCGTGCCGCTCACCCCCGGATACCTGGTGCGCGACCTGGCGCTCGACCTGGGACTGCCGCTCGTGATCGCCTCCCGCACGGGCCTCGGCACGATCAACCACACGCTGCTCACGATCGAGTCCGCCCGGGGCGCCGGGCTTCGGGTAGCGGGCGTGGTCATGACCCCCTGGCCCGAGGAGCCCAAGCCGATCGAGAGCTCGAACCGCGAGACGGTCGAGCGGCTGGGGCGCGTCAAGGTGGCGGGCCTCCCGCCCACGACACCCGGCCAGCTGGCGCGGGCTGGCGCAGCCCTGCCGCTCGACGACTGGCTCTAATCTCAGCCGGCGTGCGGTCGCTCACCGTGACTCCCGGGGAGCAGGGCTCGGCGGCCGTGACCGGCATCGAGGAAGCGCCCGCGAATGGCGCGTACGACCCGAAGGCGGTGCTCGAGCTGGGCGCTCAGGCCGGTGTCTCCGCCCGCTTGCGGTCGCGCTCGGCTTCGCGCAGCTCGACGCGGCGGATCTTGCCGGTGAGTGTCTTGGGCAGGTCGCCGACGAACTCGATCTCGCGCGGATAGGCGTATGCCGAGTGGCGCTCGCGGACGTGCCTCTTGATCGCCTCCGTCAGCTCGTCGCTCGGCTCACTGCCCTCGGTCAGCACGATGAAGGCCTTCACGATGTTGCCCCGCTCGGGGTCGGGCGAGGCCACGGCCGCGGCCTCCTTCACCGCGGGGTGCTCGACGCAGGCGGACTCGACCTCGAACGGGCCGATCCGGTAGCCGGCGGAGATGATCACGTCGTCGGCGCGGCCCGCGTACCAGATGTAGCCGTCCTCGTCGGCCTGCGCGGCGTCCTTCGTGTGGAACCAGTCGCCGCCGAAGACCTCCTCCGAGTCTTCCGGCCGGTTCCAGTAGCCGAGCGGGTAGTGCGGGTTGGAGCGCGCCCTGAGGCAGATCTCGCCGCGCTCGCCCGGCGGCAGCGGCCGCTCGTCCTCGTCGAGGATGGCCACCTCCCAGCCCGGCATCGGCCTTCCCATCGAGCCCTCGCGGACCTCGACGCTCGGGAAGTTGCCGCACAGCGGGTAGCTCTCGGTGAGCCCGGAGTAGTCGAGCACTGTGAGGCCGAACTGCCCGCGGAACCAGCGGATCACCTCCGGGTTGAGCGGCTCGCCCGCCGAGCAGGTCACGCGGAGCTCCTTCAGCGGGTAGCGCCTCCCCGCGTCGCTCACCCCGGTCATCGCTCGCAGCGCGGTGGGCGTCGTGAACATGTTCTGCACGCCGTGCTTCGAGAGGAAGCGCAGGTGCTCTCCCAGACCATGGCGAGCCGCTCGCGGTCATGCTTGTCGCAGACGTCGCGCGCGATGTTGTACCGGTCCGGCACCTCCCAGCGGTGCCTGGCGCGCATCTCGTCGTAGCCAGCGAGGCTGTACTTCCTGAAGCTCATGGCGCTCCTCCTCTCACTGCGGCGATACCCGCTCGTGCTCACGACCATGCTCCTTTCCTGCTGCGGGGGAGGCAAGGCCCCGCCGCCAGCAGACGTGAGCGTGACCGTGGAGCTCGACCGTGCGGTCGAATCGGTTCGGCCGGCGAGCGGCTTCATCCACTCGCTGAGCGCGAGCGCTCCTCCCACCCCGCTCGTGGCCCCCCTGAGCCCACGTCTTTGGCGAAGCGACCTGACCCGTGCCCCGCTCGCGCGGGTGCTCGCCCTGGGCGCGCGCTACGAGGTCGTGCTCAGCGATCTCTGGGGCTATCCGCTCGAGAACTGGCGCGGCCGCGGCCCGCCGTGGCGCGATCTCCGGCGCTGGGAGCGCTTCGTGAGGGCCGTCGCCCGCGCGCAGCGCGTGATAGCGCTCGCGCTCGCCGCGCGGGGGCGAGCGCTCTTCTGGGACGTGTGGAACGAGCCCAACACGGGCGAGTACTTCGACGGCGGGCGGCGGCGCTTCCTGCGCGTGTACGAGGTGGCCGCGCGGGCGCTCCGCGCCGAGCTCGGCGGCGCGACGATCGTCGGCGGGCCCAGCACAAACGTCTACGACCGCGGCTGGATCGACGCGCTGGTGCGCTGCTGCGACCCGAGCTTCCTGTCCTGGCACGAGAACCTCGATCCGGGGGCACCGATCTCGAGCATCGCCGAGCACCTGCGCGACGCGCGCGCCGGCCCGGCGCGGGGCCGAGAGATACACGTGAACGAGTCCGTGGGCGTCGGGGACCAGTACCGGCCTGGCGAGATCCTCGGCTACCTGGCCGCGCTCGAGCGGGGGGCCGACTACTCGGCCCGCTCGTGCTGGGGGGCCGCGAACTGCCGACCGCAGGCGCTCGACGGCCTGCTCGCTCCCGGCTTCGTCCCCCGGAGCTCCTGGTGGGCCTACCGTTGGTATGCGGCCGGGGCCGACGAGCGCGTGGAGGCGCGCGCCGACGACGCGCGAGTGGCCGTGCTGGCGAGCGGCGACGAGCGTCCCGAGGTGCTGATCGCGCGCGTCGACCGGGAAGGCGGCCCGCCGATGGACGTCGAGGCGACGTTCCGCGGGCTCGACCTCGACGAGGCTCGGGCGACCGTCGAGCGCCTGCCGGACTCGGGCGAGGCGCCGCTCGCCCGCCCGGAGCGCCTCGCCGCGGAGGACGTCCACATCGAGGACGGCGAGGCTCACGTCCGCGTGCCCAGCCTGCGCGCCCACGAGGCCGCCCGCGTAACGGTCGCGTCACCCTGAAGCGCTCAACCGTCGGACGCCGCCCGGCACTGTGCCGCATAGGGGGGCCAGGAGCCTTGCTAACCAGCACAGCGGCGCGAGGCGGGGCCGCGCGGGCGGCCGCGGAGCCCGGGGCGGGGCCGCGGGGGCGGCCGCGCCGGGCCCGAGGCGGGGCCGCGCGGGCGGCCGCGCCGGGCCGGCGGGGCCGCGCGGGCGGCCTTGCCGGGCCGGCGGGGGCGCGGGGCCCCACGCGAGCGGGCTTGGGCCCCTCGGTGCGCTAGCCTCGCGCGGCCTCCAGGCGGCCGGCCAGGCGGTCGAGGCCGCGCTCGCGCGCCGCGGTGGCCGCGGAAGCGTAGTCGGTGGGGCGGTTCCGCGGGAGCTCCAGCCGCACGTCGCGGAGGGTCGCTATCTCCTTGAAGCGGAGCAGCTCGTCGCGCTGCGCGACCAGCGCCCGGCGCACGCCCGGCTTCGACTCGCGCAGGGCGCCCTCGAGCGCCGCCTCGAGCGATCCGTGGCGGGCGAGCAGCTCCGCCGCGGTCTTCTCGCCGATGCCCTTGGCGCCGGGGAGCCCGTCCGAGGGGTCGCCCCGCAGGGCGATGAAGTCGGGCACGAGCTCGGGCGGCACGCCGTAGCGTGCCCGAACCTCGGCGGGCCCGATGAGCTCCGCCCCCCTCGTCCCGGTGCGTACGTAGAGCACGCCCACGCGCTCCCCCGCGCACTGGAACATGTCGCGGTCCCCGGTGAGCACCAGCGCCGTGCCGCCCGCGGCGGCCTCCCTCCGGGCGTAGGCGCCGAGTAGGTCGTCCGCCTCGAGCGAGTCGTGCACGGTCACGATCCAGCCGAACGCCCCAAAGAAGGCCGGCGAGTCAGCGAACTGAGGCGCGAGCTCGTCCGGCAGCTCGGGGCGCTCGGCGTGATAGGCCGGGTAGAGCTCGACCCGATAGTCGGCGGCGTCCGGCCCGAAGCAGAGCACCACGGCGCGCGGGCCGTGCAGCTCGGCCTCGGCCAGGATGAGGTTGGTCGCTCCGAGCAGGGCGTTGACCGGCTTTCCGTCCTTGCCCTCGATGGACGTGGGCAGGGCGTAGAACGCCCGGAAGAGGAGCGAGGGGGCGTCCACCACTAGCAGCGGGCCGGGCACGGACTGGACGCTACGCGAAGCGCCGGGCGTCGAGCGC
>Ga0126312_10000685_pt1 | contig 20973 bp, 16 predicted proteins | sample Plot104A_FD_92537 | JGI IMG/M metagenome (GOLD analysis project Ga0126312, IMG submission 92537) | Serpentine soil microbial communities from UC McLaughlin Reserve, CA, USA - Plot104A | ecosystem: Environmental > Terrestrial > Soil > Grasslands | place: USA: UC McLaughlin Reserve, Lake County...
GACTCCATCCACTACATGCCGGTGCGCGCGGCGCTCCTAGTGGAGCTCGGCACAGACGATGGGGAGGTCGGGATAGGGGAGTCCGCGATCTACGGCGGACCGGCATCGGTAGTCGAGACCATGATCCACGACGAGCTGGCGCCCCGAATCCTCGGGCAGGACCCGACCAGACCCGAGTGGCTGTGGCAGGTGATGATGGGCCGCTCCCACCAGCACGGCGACGGAGGCGTGCTTCCCGCCGCCGTCTCCGGCCTCGACATCGCTATGTGGGACTTGATGGCCCGGAAGGCAGGTCTACCTCTGTACCGCGTGCTCGGGGGCTACCGCGACGAGGTCCCGGCATACGCCAGCGCAGGCTTCTACGCCGAAGGCAAGGACGCGGAGGGGCTCGCTGACGAGGTGCGCGGATACGTCGAGGCGGGGTTCAGGCATGCCAAGATCAAGGTCGGACGCACGACTGATACGCCTGTGAACCCGCTCCCGCACATGGACGCCCCAGACTTCGCCACCGTAACGCTCGCCGAGGATCTGCGGCGCGTGAGTGCGGTGCGCAAGGTCATCGGCGACGACGTGCACCTGATGGTGGACGCCAACAACGCGTGGACCAAGGCGACCGCGCTCGAGGCCGGGCGGGAGTTCGAGCGCCTCGGCGTCCACTGGTTCGAGGAGCCCGTCGCCACCGACGACCGCGCGGGTAGCGCGGCGCTGGCGGCCTCCCTGAGCGTGCCCATAGCCGGTTACGAGACCCGGACGGGGCTGGCGGGTTTCAGGGACCTTATAGCCGACCGGGCCGTGGACGTGGTGCAGCCCGACGTGATCTGGTCCGGCGGCATAACGGTGTGCCGCAGGATCGCGGCCCTGGCCGCTGCGGCCAACCTGCCCTGCGTCCCCCACGTGTTCTCGACCGCGGTGAGCATCGCGGCCAACCTCCACCTTATCGCCTCGTTGCCGAACTCGTACCTGCTCGAGTTCGACCGCAACCCCAACGCGCTCAGGACCGAGCTGCTGAGAGAGCCAATAGAGCCCAACGAGCGTGGCGTGGTCGCCGTACCGGACGGTCCGGGGCTTGGCGTGCGCCTCGACGAAGAAACCGTGCGCCGGTACGCCGCCGCCAAGCCCCGTGTTTCAGAAGCGAGCGACTAGGTGAAACCGACCGAAGGAAGCACCTGCGATTGATGGATTTGGTCATCGGGTATATATTCGTCGTAGTGCCTGTCCCGGCACCTGTGGAATTGTGGGCATACCTCGAGACTGCCGGAGGCGGGGTGCGTCGGTAGGGGGTGATAAGTAGGAGACAAGCAGATCTTATAGACTGGTTGATGCGAAGTTAGGCAAGTCTTCGGGGAAGGATTATGGACAAGAGGGCAACAGACCTTACGGGCGACGAACTATTGGCGCGGCTTCATGACCGCAAAGAATTTCTTAAGCTCCTTGGCGCGGCCGGTATCGGCGCCGCGGCGGGAGTGAGCGTGCTACCGGGGGCAGCGGAGGGCGCGGTGCGAACCAGCCTCCAGCCGACGGACTTCTCGTTCGAGATAAGGAAGCAGTTCCGGCCGTTCCATCTGCTGGCGGAGAACTTCGTTCAGCTCGACGACAGCTTCAACACGAACACGATCGGCAACTACACGATCCTCCGCCCAGGTCCCCCCGAAGAAGATGATGGCTCCGTCACGGTGCAAAACAGCAAGATGCGTTTCACCGGGCAGGACGACTACTACACCATCCTCAAGTCCAACACTGGGCAGGAGGCGCCCTTCGCGACCGTCATCATAGAGGTCGCATCGTTACCCGAGGATGGCACCGTCTACGCCGGGCTGTACAGAGACGAGCTCAACTACGTTCACGCCTATTACGATAAGGACACCAACACCGTTGGCCTTGAGGCCCGCGTCAACGGGCAGGATTACCAACTGGGCAGCACACAAGAGGAAGAGCGGAGGCTCTTCGAGACACCGTTCAGGTTCGCTTTCGCTGTGAACGAGAACAGGGTCGTTGCGCTGGTAGGCAGCTCGAGTGATCTCGGCGGCTGGCGGCCGGTCATTGAGCGGGACTTATTCTTCGAGACCAACGGGCAAATGGATCTGCGCGACCAGCAGTGGCTCGAGCCGTCTCCGACAGCGTTGCAGAACGGTTTCGGCGCGCGTTCAGAATCCGGTAGTGATATCCTCATCGACCGCGTCCGGGCCGGGTACTATGGCGAGGTCGGGGTGCGAGACCCGCACGTAGTGCAGTACGCTGACGGCACCCCGTATATAAAGAACAACAAGCTCTACTTCACCCTAACGAACGCGGGCCTGGGCTTCTTCGAGAAGGCCCACTGGGGGGTCTGGACGATGGACCTCTCCGACTACACGAAGATCGAGCAGGTCGGGAACATTTTCTGGCGCAACGCCGATGATCCCGTCGTGCCTCCCACAAAGGTCCTCGGACACCATGCCGGGCAGATCATCATCGACGAGGAGGGGGAGCGCTGGATCGTCCTCGTCAGCTCGTGGGGCGACTTCGGCCCGCAGGGGGGCGACCAGATAGCTGGAGGTTTTGGCCTGATAACGTATCCGGACGAGGCACCCACGTACGCGCCGCCCGTCGACATCCTGTACGACGAGCTACCTCTCTCAGAGGACATCCTCAGGGGCGTGCACATCCTGCTGGGGAAGAAACATCCGGTCAACAACGTCCCCTTCCCGACCGAGGGTAAATGGGACCCTGGCCTCACACGTATCGATGGTACGTGGTACCTCTCCTACGTCATTGCTCTTGACCTCTTCTCGAACTTCCAGCCGGCTCTCGCGAAGAGCGACGTTGACCACGACACGGCACTCGAGTTCGTGGGCGCCGATTGGGAGAAGCGGGCCACGGAGGGTCCAATCATCCAGAAGCTCGGCGGCGAGTGGCGTCTTTTCGCCTCCTGCGGCGACGACGAGCCCGCGGAATTCCGAGGTAGGTACCCGATCTACTTCCTCGAGTCGGCGAATCCTAATGCGCCGGATGATCTTCGCCCCCGCGATACGCCCGAACGCTTTGAGCCGCCTACAGAGGAAGAGAATCAGCTGCGCAGGCTAGCCTTCGACGGCTACCTCGACGCCCCGCACCCGACCAACATACCGCACCCGATGATCGTGCCCATACCCATAGTTCACAACGGACGTAAGATGACGAAGTACATCATGCTCACCTTCAACGGTGATCAGTACTACATCGAACGCCTCGGTTACGGTACGCACGGCGACTTCTACGTCATGCAGGCCAGGCAGAAGGTACGAGGCTGGGAGTTCTCACGTCGCTAGGCGGAAAAAGCGCGAGGGTGCATAGAGTCGGGTAGACTTTTGGAACTGGTGAGGCCTCCGCCGGAGGCCTCACCAGATTGGAGCATGGGCGGGAACAACGAAAGGGAGGTCTGGTGAAGGTAGCGAGACTGGGAAATCTGGTGGTGGCCGTACTGTGCCTGACAGTGCTGGCGATAGCTTGCGCGCCTCCTGGTGCCAAGCAGGAGGGCCAAGGTGGTGGAGCGGGCGAAGGCCAGCAGGTCGAGGAGGGGGGCAGCGGAGACGTTTGCAAGGTCAAACCACCTGATATCAAGCTCGAGGACGCGGTCGTCGGGTTCTCTCAGTCGGAGAAGGAGGTCAACCCGTTCCGCATCGCGGAGACGGAGTCCATAAGGAGCGAGGCCGAGAAGCGAGGCGTCAAGGAACTGATCTACACCAACGCCCAGTCTCAGGCGTCGAAGCAGATCTCCGACATACGCGACATGATAGCCCAGGACGTGGACATCCTGATCGTCGCGCCGCTACTCGAAGAGGGGCTCGCTCCCGCGCTCAACGCAGCCAAGGAGGCCAACGTTCCTGTCTTCCTGATCGACCGCGAGACGGCTGGGACGCCTTGCGAGGATTACATAACCTTCATGGGCTCGGACTTCCTCGGGCAAGGGGAGAAGGCCGGCGAGATCATGGCCGAGCTGACCAACGAGGAGGCCAAGATCGCCGTGCTCGAGGGAACCCCGGGGGCCTCGGTGACCATCGATCGCACCGAGGGCTTCGAGAACGAGCTCAAGGAGTACCCGAACATGGAGATCGTCGCCTCCCAGACCGGGAACTTCGTCAGGACCGACGGCCAGGAGGTGATGGAGCAGCTCATACAGTCCAACCCTGACATAAACGCGGTCTACGCGGAGAACGACGAGATGGCGCTCGGGGCCGTCCAGGCCCTCAAGGACGCGGGCAAGGACCCTGGCAAGGACGTCAAGATAGTCTCCATCGACGGCACCAGGCAGGCCGTGCAGGCGATAATCAACGGGGACATCAACGCCGTGATCGAGACCGACCCGCGATTCGGCCCGCTCGCCTTCGATACCGTCGAGAAGTTCCTAGCGGGGGACCCAATTCCGCAGAAGATCATAGTCAAGGACGACGTCTACACCGAGGAGAACGCCCAGGAGAACCTGGACGAGACCTACTAGGGCAGGGATCGGAACTATGGAGCAGCAAACCCCGATCCTCGAGGTGCGCCGGGTGACCAAGCGGTTTCCCGGCGTCCTCGCCCTCGACGACGTCTCTTTCGAGCTGCGCCCCGGAGAGGTGCGCGCCCTCGTGGGCGAGAACGGCGCGGGCAAGAGCACCCTGATCAAGGTCATCACAGGGGTCTACAGTCCAGAAGAGGGCGAGGTCTTCTTCAAGGGTGAGGAAGTTTCTTTCTCCGACCCGCGCGAGTCGCAGGCGGTCGGGATCAGCACGATATACCAGGAGATCAACCTGATCCCCCTTCTCAGCGTGGCCCAGAACGTATTCCTCGGGCGCGAGCCCCGCAACACCTTCGGGCTGATAGACGTCAACCGCATGAACCGAGAAGCGGCCGAGATCCTGGAACGCTACGGCATCCGCGCCGACGTTACCGCGCCGCTGCACTCCCTTGGCCTGGGCGTTCAACAGATGGTCGCCATCGCGCGGGCCATCTCGGTGGATACACGGGCCGTCATCATGGACGAGCCGACCTCGTCGCTCGAGGCGCGGGAGGTGGAGACGCTATTCGGGGTGATCCGGCAGCTGCGCGAGGAGAGGGTCGGCGTGATCTACGTCAGCCACCGCCTCGACGAACTGTACGAGATCTGCGACCGTGTAACGGTCCTGCGCGACGGCAGGGTGGTACATACCGGAGAACTGGCGGATCTCTCCAGGCTTCAGTTGATCGCCCACATGCTAGGTCGGGAGCTTACCGAGGTCGAAGCGGAGGGCGCGACAGGCTTTGGCGAGGAGCATGAGGCGGCCAAGGAGCCCATCCTCGAGGCGAAGGGCCTCACCCAGTGGCCTCGCCTCCGGGAGATCACCTTCGATGTCCGTCCAGGCGAAGTGGTGGGTCTGGCCGGCCTGCTCGGCGCCGGAAGGACCGAGACGGCCAAGGCGATCTTCGGCGCCGAGCCACTCGACTCCGGCTCCGTCAAGGTGGGAGGAGACGACCTGAGAACCGGTTCTCCCGGGGCCGCGATAAAGGCAGGGATCGCGTTCTTGCCAGAGGACCGCAAATCGGAGGGCATCATCCCCGACCTCTCCGTGAAGGAGAACATCGTCGCCGCGGCTTTGCCGCGGCTCACGCACGCGGGGTTAGTCTCCGAAAAGGAGCAGGATCAGCTGGTCGACAGGTTTATTGAGAGCCTCGGCATCAAGGCCTCGAGCCCGGACCAGCCGGTAAGGGAACTCTCAGGCGGTAACCAGCAGAAGGTGCTTCTGGCGCGCTGGCTTTGCATGAACCCGAAGGTGCTCATACTCGACGAGCCAACACGCGGCATCGACGTGGGCGCCAAGGCGGAGATCCAGAAGCTCGTGGATGATCTCGCGCTGGACGGCCTCGCCGTAATCCTGATCTCTTCGGAGCTGGAGGAGATCACCGAGGGTAGCGACCGCGTGGTCGCCTTGAGGGACGGCGCCGTGGTCGGGGTGCTCTCCGGCGAGGATATTACCGAGGGCAGGCTGATGGAGGTGCTCGCGCACGGCGGGGATGCGGCAGAAGGGTCTGAGAACGAAAGAGACGTGGGTGAATAGGGCGTCAACGGTGACCGGGGCTCTCGACAGGTCCGCGGTGACCTCCTGGGTACGCGGCCGCGGGGTGTACGTCGCCTTCGTGGCGCTGGTGGTCTTCAACCTCGCTATCACCCCGAACTTTGCTTCGGTGGCGACGCTCTCCAATCTACTGATACAGGTCTCGCCCGTAGTGCTTGTCTCTCTAGGCGTGGCGCTGGCCATCGGCACTGAGGGTATAGACCTCTCGGTCGGGTCGGTGATGGCCCTCGCCTCCGTGTTCCTCCCGCTGTACATCGGTTACGGCTGGCCGGTCGGGATCTTTGCCGCGCTCCTGGTTGGTGCTATGGCCGGGCTTGTGAACGGTAGCCTCGTCGCCTTCGTCGGGGTACAGCCGATCATCGCCACGCTGGCCATGCTGGTCGGGGGGAGGGGGCTGGCCCAGATCTTCGCTGGCGGTCAGTTGCTGATCGTCAGCGACCCCGCGGTACTCGCGCTTGGCCAGGCGCGGCCCTTTGGCATACCGGCACCTGTGATCGTGGCTACTGTGGCGGCGATCGTGGTGGGGTTTCTGGTCAAACGCACAACCTTTGGCAGGTACGTTGTGGCGATCGGGGGGAACCGCTCGGCGAGCTACCTTTCGGGCCACCCCGTACGCAGGACCCTCCTCGCGGTTTACGCGATCAGCGGGCTTCTGGCGGCCCTGGCCGGCATCGTCGCCACGGCGCGCCTCGGGGCGAGCGACCCCTCCAACATCGGCATCCTGATCGAGCTGTCCGCCATCACCGCGGTGGTGGTGGGGGGGACGCCCCTGAGCGGAGGCAGGGTGAAGATCCTCGGCACGGTGATGGGGGCGCTCCTCATACAGCTCATAGCCACAACCTTTATAGCGAACAACCTGCCCTTCACGTGGGCGCAGGTGTTTACCGCCGCGATCATCCTCGTCGCCGTGTACCTGCAGAAGGGAAGGGGGGCGGCCTAGATATGGTTACTCGACCCGCAGACCCAGAGACTGCCAACGGTGGAGATGCCGTCTGGCGGGAGCGCCTGTTCGAGACGCTCCAGCGACGCGGGGCCGTCGTCGTCTTGCTCATCGTCATCGCCGCCTCCGCCCTGACGTTCGACAATTTCTTTACCGCGCAGAACCTCCAGAACATCGTGCTCCAGGGGGCTTTCCTTGGCTTGATCGCGGTCGGCATGACCTTCGTTATCATTAGCGGGGGTATCGACCTCTCGGTCGGGTCGATGCTCGCTCTGGGCGGCGTACTGGCGGCGCAGATCGTGCAGGTTTCCTGGCCTCTCGCGCTGGTCTTGCCCCTCCTTGTGTGTGGCCTTTTCGGTCTTGGCCAAGGGCTCCTCATCGCCAGGGCCAAGATGGCCCCCTTCATCGTCACCCTGGCGGGTCTGCTCGGTATCCGAGGGCTGGCGTTGGCGCTCGCCGGGGAGAGGCCGATCGGTATTAGCGGAGAGTCACCTTTCGCATGGTTCGGGCAGGGCCAGGTCTTCGGCCTCGCGGTGCCCATAGTCTTCATGGTCGTCGCCTTCGTAGTGGGCGGGCTGGTCCTAGTGCGCACCAGTTACGGACAGATTATCTTCGCCATCGGCGGTAGCGAAGAGTCGGCGCGACTGATGGGGTTGCCCGTGGACAGGACCAAGGTGATCGCCTACACCGTGAGCGGCACCCTGGCTGGTTTATCCGGAGCCCTACTCGCGGCCAGGCTCTCGGCCGGTGATCCCAACGCCGGCCTGGCGTGGGAGCTCGACGCCATCTCCGCGGTCGTGGTGGGGGGCACGTTGTTGACCGGGGGAGCCGGGTCCATAAGCGGGACGTTCGCGGGGGTGCTGCTGCTCAGCATACTCCAGAACCTGATCAACCAGGTAGGAACCCTGGGCTCCTATACGCAGCAGCTGTTGAGCGGCTTCTTCCTAATCGTCGTGGTTCTGGCCCAGGCTTTCTTGACCCGCAAACGGATCTACTGAAAGGACGGGGATGGAGGTCTCGCGCGTTCTGGGCCGAGAGCCCGCGATGTACATCGGTGGCTCATGGGTGACCGCGAACGAGACCAGGACAGTCGTCAACCCCGCCGACGAATCAGCCATCGCCGCCGTGCCCGAGGCCGATGCGGCTCACGCCGAGCGGGCGCTAGAGGCCGCCAGGGAGGCCCAGAGGGGCTGGGGCCGCAGGAGCGGTCCTGAGCGCGGAGCGGTGCTGAGGTCTATAGCCGATCGGATCAGGGCTCGCCGGGAGGAGCTGGCCCAACTCGTCGTCGCGGAGCAGGGCAAGACCATCACCGAGGCTCGAGGCGAGGTCGGCGACGCGGCGGCGGGGTTCTTCGACTACTACGCCACCTTCGAGCGCGCCCAGGTTGGCGCCATGTTCGCCCCCGACGAGACGAACGAGCAACTCCTCGTCAAATCCGCCCCCTACGGCGTCGTTGTCGGCATCATCCCATGGAACTACCCGGCGGCGCTTTTCGCGAGGAAAGTGGCGCCTGCAATCATGGCTGGCAACACGATCGTCCTCAAGCCGCACGAGGACACTCCGCTCTCGGCGCTTACGCTCGCCGCGATCGTCGAGGAGGCCGGCGTGCCCCCCGGGGTAGTCAACGTCGTCACCGGCGCCGGGAGGGTCGTCGGCGACGCGTTGGTGCGACATCCGATCACCCGGATGGTGAGCATGACCGGCTCGGTGCGCGGCGGGCGCGAGATCCTCGCCGCCGCTGCGGAGAATATCACCCCGGTCTCGCTGGAGCTGGGCGGAAAGGCCCCGTTCATCGTCCTCGAAGACGCCGACCTCACGGCAGCTGTCGAGAACGCGGTGGACGCGCGCTTCTGGAACTGCGGACAGGTGTGCACCTGCAACGAGCGCACATACGTGCAGCGCGGCGTCTACGACGAGTTCGTCGAGCGCTTCGTCAAGGCGGCCTCCGCTTTGCGCATGGGAGACCCGACGCGCGAGGACGTGCAGATGGGACCGAAGGTCAACGAGCCCGAGGTGACCAAGGTCGAGGCTCTTGTAAATGAAGCGGTCGAGCAGGGTGCCTCCATTGTGCTCGGCGGCGGACGCCCCGAAGGAGATGAGTTCGAGAGAGGGTACTGGTTCGAGCCGACGGTGCTGACAGGAACTACGAACGAGATGAACATAGTGCAGAGCGAGGTATTTGGTCCAGTGCTGCCGATCCAACCCTTCGACGACTTCGAGGAGGTCGTGGATCTCGCCAACGACTCCCGCTACGGCCTGACCGCCTACGTCTTCACCTCCAACCTGCACAGGGCGATGCGGGCTATAGACGACATCGACTTCGGCGAGATCTACGTCAACAAGATAGGCCCGGAGCAGCTCCAGGGCTTCCACACAGGCTACCGGCTCTCGGGCATGGGCGGCGACGACGGACCATACGGGTACGAGCGGTACCTGCGCCGGAAGACCGTGTACCTGCACTACGATGGGTTCGGCACCCCCGCAGAGCTCCATCCCTAGCAGCTCTGGCAACCCTGGGAGGAGCATGGAGGAACAGATGCCGGCCCTTTTGGTTCTGAACTCATACGAGGCACGGACGGCTGCGGCGGTCTTCGAGCGCCTCTTCCCCGCCGACGGGCACGGTCCCGGCGCGACAGAGATCGGCGCTCTCGCCTACGTGGACAGGGCCCTGGCTGGCGCCTACAGGGAAGAGGCCGAGACCTACCGGCTCGGTCTGGCGGCCCTGGATCTCACAGCCTGCCAGCGCTACGGCGCGCCCTTCGCCGACTGCGGCCCTGTCCAACAGGACGCTTTGATAGCCGAGCTCGAGCGTGAAGAGCTCCCGACTTTCAAGGTTCCTCCGCAACGCGACTTCTTCGATATGCTGCGTGCCCACCTGCAGGAGGGGCTCTTCGCCGATCCCGCGTACGGCGGCAACCAAGACAAGCTTGGCTGGCGGTTTCTGGGCCATCCTGGGATCTGGCTCGAAAACTCGGCCGAGGAGAACCTCGCCGAGGAGCCCGTGACGAAGGGAGGTGTGATCCAGTCGCTAGAAGATCTCAGCTTCTCCCTCGACGGCGCTCCGAGCGAACCCGTGGATATACCCGAATACGACCCCCAGCGTGGCGCCGAGCCCCCGGCAGGACCTGCCGACGTCGTGCTCGTGGGGGTGGGGGCGATGGGCAGCGTGGTCGCCCCCATCCTTGCCCGCGCCGGCCTGCGCGTGGTAGGGCTCGAGGCGGGGCCCTGGCGCACCAGGCACGACTTCTTGCCTGACGAGCTGGGATCCGCCTACTACTGCAGGGGCGACATGGGGCCCAAGTTCCTGAGCGAGACGCCGCGCTGGCGGCGCGAGGAGGGTGAGCCCACAAGGGAGGCCACCTTCTCGCTCGGGCGCATGATGAACGGCGTGGGCGGCTCGGTCATACACTGGGGCGGTGCGCTAAGGCGCTGCCACCCCCACCACTTCGCGTACCTCACCCACGTGCGGGAGAACTTCGGGGAAGAGGAACTACCAGAAGGGCACACTCTGGTCGACTGGCCCGTCACCTACGATGATCTGGAGCCCTACTACACGATGGTGGAGTACCTGATCGGGGTCGCAGGCAACGAGGACAATCCCTTCGTCCCGCGCAAAGAGCCCTATCCGCTGCCGCCTCTGAGGCCCTTTCGCACGGGCGAGATCTTCCGCAGAGCCACGAAAGAGATGGGCTTGCATCCATACCCTACGCCGGTCGCCGTCAACAGCGAACCCTACAATGGATGCCCGGCCACCACCTACTGCGCCTGGAGCGGGGGGTTCGGACCCTTCAACGACGAGCGGTGGCACCCAGGCCTGACCTCGGTCCCCGAGGCGCTCGCGACCGGCAACTTCGACCTGCGGACCCACTGCAGGGTCGTCCGCGTCCTCACCGACTCAGGCGGACGCGCCAGCGGCGTCGAGTACGTCGACGCCAACGGAAACTTCCGCGTGCAGGAGGCGCGCACCGTGATCCTCTGCGGCTACACCTTCGAGAACGTTCGTCTGATGTTCCTCTCGGCCGACGATAAGCATAAGAGAGGACTAGGCAATAACGGCGGCCAGCTCGGCAAGCACTTCATGACCAAGATGTGGGCTGACGTCTACGGCTTCTTCCCCGACGTGGTCTTCAACAAGCACACAGGTCCGGCGGCGCAGATGTGGAGCCTGGACGACTACATAGCCGCTGACTTCGACTCGGCCGCACACGGCTTTGTCGGCGGGGCCACCCCCAACATCGAGAATCAGCAGCTGCCGATCCAGATCAGCCGCGAGGGCCTACCGCCCGAGGTTCCGCGCTGGGGAAAGGGATACAGGGACCACCTCAGAGGCTGGCAGCACATCTGCGCCGTTCGCCTCCAGCCCGAGTCGCTGTCCTACGTTACCGACTTCCTCGACCTCGATCCCCGCCACCGCGACCGCAGCGGGCTCGGGCTCCCCCTCGTCCGCATCACCTGCGACTTGCGGGAGAACGAGCGGCGCCTGGCCGCCTGGACGGAGGACAGAGCTGAGGAGATACTGCGCGCGATGGGCGCGACCAGAACCTGGCGCGGCCCGCGCTTTCGCGGCGTCTGTAGCAGCCACGACCTCGGGGGTTGCCGCATGGGCGAAGACCCCATGTCCTCGGTGGCTGACCCGGATCTGCGCGTGCACGACACACCCGGACTCTACGTCTTTAGCGGAGCGGTCTTTCCTACTTGCCCCGGCGTCAACCCAACGCTTACGATGTGGGCCCTCTGCTGCAGGGCAGCTGAAAGACTCGTGGAGCGTCTGGGACTGGAAGAGGAACGATGATAGGCTCTGGTGTTCGGTGTGATCGAGGTTCGGTACGCGCCAGACATCCTGCAGTAGTTCGAGCACAGGTCTTTTTGAATGATCAGGGTTGGGGAGCGCTTGCGGGCGCGAGGATGTGAAATGGGGGCAGAATTGGTCAATGGCGGTGCCGAAAGAGACCTCATGAGTAGGGAGCGCTAGAGGTGACCGATGTCTTCGTTCTCGGGTCTATAAACCAGGACTTCGTCCTCAAGGTAGAGCGTCGTCCGAGCCCGGGCGAGACGGTGACGAACGCGGAGCTCTCGACCCACAACGGCGGCAAGGGCGCCAACCAGGCCGCCGCCGCTGCCTTGCTCAGCGCCTCGGTCGCCTTCCTGGGCCGCGTTGGCGACGACGAGTTCGGCGAGCCCCTGGTAAGAGCGCTCGAGGAGAAGGGCATAGACACGAGCCTGGTCGAGCGAGCGTCTGACGCTTCGACCGGGGCCGCCTTTATAACGGTCACCCCTGACGGCGAGAACGCCATCACCGTCGCCCCGGGCGCCAACCGCAGCCTCACTCCCGAGGACGTGGAGGCCGCCTCCGAAGCTATCGCGGGGGCACGCGTGCTCGTGGCGCAGATGGAGATCCCCGTAAAGACCGTCCAGCGAGCGGTCGAGGTCGCCGACGACAAAGACACCCGCGCCGTAGTGAACCTTGCGCCGACATTCGAGGTCCCGCGGGAGCTCCTCGAGAAGCTCGATCCCCTCGTGGTAAACGAGCACGAGGCAGCCTTCTTGCTCGGGCGGGAGGTCGGAGGGGTGGAAGGTGCCATCGCCGCCGCTCCCGAGCTTCTCTCCCTCGGGCCTAGGTCGGTCGTGATCACGGTAGGAGAGCACGGCGCCGTCTTCACATACAGCGAGACCACCGAACACCTCCCCGCCCCCGAGGTAGAGGTAGTGGACACGACGGGCGCCGGCGACGCCTTCGTCGGCGCCCTCGCCACGAGGCTCGCCCATGACGCCTCACTGGAAGAGGCGGTTGCCTACGCCGTGCGCGCCGGAGCAGCGGCCGTGACAAAGGAGGGCGCACAGGGGGCGCTCCCTACCTCGGAGACCGTCGAGGCGCTGTGAGACGCGGCGCGATCATGCGCCCTCGCTGACATACGAAAGGTGTGATCCTCGAGCCACCGCTCACTGAAGCGTTCCAGTTTCTTTGCTACTTGTCGCCGGATACTTCGCTCGTACACTTATCTACATAAGCTTCGATACTTCCGAAGACGGAGGGTGAGGGTGTCAAAGACGCTGACTATCAGGGACGAAACAACCTTCAGCTTGGGGGATGTGGGAGAGGGATTTACGCTCGAGGTCTCGGCTGAGTGCATAACGGTGCGGGAGTTGATCCGCGCCCGCGTGTACCAAGAGGTTCGCGACTACAACCTCCGCCAGCCGGAGCACTTCCGCGGTCTCATCCAGCCGATAGATACGGAGAGAACCCTCAACGGCTTCAAGGTCCGACCAGGACGCAAGCTAGATCCGGAGAAACAGTTCGAGAGGGCGGTCGAGGCGTTCTACCGGAATGGTTTTCTCGTTCTGGTTGACGATCAGCAGGTAGACCGGCTGGAAGAGGAGATCGAGGTAAGCCCGGACACTACTGTCACTTTCCTGAAGTTGCTCCCGCTCGTCGGAGGTTGAGCGTGTTTCGCCGCAAGCCGCGAATCGAGGAACCTTACCGCACCTGGATCAAGGAGCTAGTCGCCGAGCAACGCGCGGCGGGCCCCCGATGGTATAGCTTTGAGCCCAAAGCTTCGACGACTGTCCGGCGACTCATGGCTACGAGTCCACAGGAGCAGTGCGGCTTTGTGATGGCCGCGATGAGGTGGCTTGACCACAGCGGCAGGAAACGATCGGTGCCATATTATGAGGGCTGGGCGGTTCGTCAAACGATGCAAGCCTTGCTCAGGCGCAGGCTTCCGTTTGAGCACTACGACATCGTCACCCTGTTGGACTGGTCGATCCGGCAGTCGTACACCTTCGTGCGCGCTACGCCCCAGATGATCAAGGCGGTCCAAGACTACCTTAAGGAACACGAGCTTACACCTGTTCTCGAGGAGAGGATCGGCAGGCTCGCCGATCTCCTCGAGTCCGAAAACTACACCACAACGGAGACACGTCGGTGGGCGTCGAAGCTGAAAGAGCTTGGTGGACTAGCAACTTCGGACCTGCCACTCGTTTCGGGCGAGGCGTGGTCAGATTCGGCCGTCGAAGAGATCGAAGCGATGGACGGCGAGGCGCGGATGGCCTGGGCCGAACTGCTGAACCACTGCGCGAAGGCTCGTGGCGCGAGACCTGGTGTGAGGTGGTCGAGGGAAGCCGATGCGCTACTTGAGAGGATCGGACGTTCCGCCTTCGAAAGCGCCGTGTTGCGATGGTTCCCGCTAGTGGACAAGCCTCGCACTCATCCCATCGAGCAGTGGTCTGCGTGGCAGGCTGACCCTAACCTGCTAATACAGGACAAGAACGCCGACGTACTGAAGGCGCTGGTCTGGTTGTGCGCACGGAGGGAAGATGCCGAGGTCGCGCGTGCTTTGACGGCGCTTGCGCTCTCGGCATATCGGAAGGTGCCACAGGTGGGGCCGAGGTGCGTTCGGGTTGGCAATGCCTGTGTTTGGGCGTTGGGCGACATGCCTGGCACCGAGGGCATAGGGCAGCTCGCGTTGCTCGAGGCAAGGGTGAAGTTCGGTATGGCTCAGACAGGTATCGAGAAGGCGCTCAACGCTGCCGCCGAGCGCGCCGGTCTGCCGCGGGAGGAGATCGAGGAGATGTCCGTACCCACATACGGGTTACAGGACGTTGGGGTGCGGCGCGAGCAGTTGGGCGAGTTTGGCGCCGAGTTGGTGGTCACCGGCACGAGCACGACGGAGCTGCGCTGGATCAAGGCTGGTGGCGAGCGCCAGAAGTCGGTGCCGAAGGCGGTCAAGGAGCAATACAGCGAGGAGTTGAAAGGACTCAAGGCAACGGCCAGGGACGTGCAGAAGATGCTGCCGGCCCAGCGAGACAGGATCGAGAGTCTGTACCTCGAGCAAAAGAGCTGGACGTTTCCCATCTGGCGTGAACGCTATCTCGACCATCCGCTCGTTGGCACGCTCGCGCGGCGCCTTATCTGGAGGTTCTGGGAGAGCGATCGGGCTGCGGCCGGGGTCTTCTACGACGGCCGGATCGTCGGGCGAGATGGCCACGCCCTGGACTGGCTCGGCGGCTCTACCCGGGTAGAGCTGTGGCATCCTATACAAGAGGTCGCCGACGAGGTGCTAGCGTGGCGGGACTGGCTAGCGGAGCTGCAGGTCCGGCAACCTTTCAAGCAAGCCCACAGGGAAGTGTATCTGCTCACCGGCGCAGAGCGCACGACGAGGGTCTACTCCAATCGGTTCGCCGCGCACGTGATCAAGCAACACCAGTTCAACGCTCTATGCTCTGCTTGCGGGTGGAAGAACAAGCTGAGGCTCATGGTCGACGACGTGTACCCGCCGGCGACCCGGCAGATGCCCGCCTGGGGGTTGCGAGCTGAGTTCTGGGTAGAGGGCATAGGCGGGAACTACGGAACCGACACGACCGAGGCGGGAACATATCTTTACCTGGCCACGGATCAGGTTCGGTTCTACTCCATGGATGCTCAGGAGAACCACGCGCACGCGGGCGGCGGTGGATACTCCGCCGGCTGGTCTGGACAAGGTGGCGCCGTCGAGCCCCTGGTCCTGGGAGAGCTCCCGCCGCTAGTCTTCTCTGAGGTGATGCGTGATGTAGACCTGTTCGTGGGTGTCGCCAGCGTCGGCAATGACCCGAATTGGTCTGATGGTGGGCCGGAAGGTCGCTACAGGGACTACTGGACCAGCTACTCGTTTGGGCAGCTCTCGGAGACCGCCAAGACCCGCAAGGAGGTGTTGGAACGCCTGATCCCCAGGCTGAAGATAGGAGACCGTTGCCACTTGACGAGAAGGTTTCTGGTAGTCCGGGGCGATGTGCGCAGGTACAAGATACACCTTGGCAGCGGCAACATATTGATGGAGCCAAACGACCAGTACTTGTGCATCGTTCCCGCGCGCGGAACGGCGAACGAAGGGCTTGCGGGTAAAGTGTACCTGCCGTTCGAAGGTGATCGTACCCTGGCCATAATCTTGAGCAAGGCGTTCCTGCTTGCAGAGGACAGGAAGATAAAGGACCCCACGATCCTACACCAGATCTCCTGGTGAGAGGGACATAGCACCTAGGACGGATGGTCGAGTCTCTGGCGTAGTGAACCCGGTACGCAAGGAACCCCTCAACCGTTCAGATACCGCCGTCCCAGCATGCAACCCTGGAGGTCGACGAGAGCGAGTCAATCCCTGCGGGTCGCGCCCGAGAAGAAGATCGGGCCGTAGGTCAATAGTGGGTCGGGAACGAAGCCAGCGTGATCGAGGAGGCTCCTCAGCTCGTTGGGAGCGAAGAACCTGACGCCGCCTGTTGAGAGGAACCGCTGGAGGCGCCGTCCACGGAGACTCCTCGCGTGGAGGATGCCCATGACGGCGAGCCGCCCACCGGGCTCGAGAACGCGGCTGGCCTCGCGCAGCGCTCTGGCCGGGTTCCCGATCTCGTTCAAGGTGCCGCCGCAGAGGACTCCTGAGAAGGAGGCGTCTGCGAAAGGAAGATGGTGGGCGTCCGCCCTGGCGAAGGATGCTCTGGCACCGGTCTTCCTGGCGCGCCGGGCGGCCTCCCGTAGCATAGAGGGGGAGATGTCTATGCCGACCACCGCGCCATTGTCGCCAAGCTCGCGTGACACGTTGCGCGCGTAGAGGCCGGCGGAGCAACCGAGGTCGAGGTAGCGCCCGCCGCGCTCGAGGTATACGAGATCGTAGATTATCTGCAGCTCGCGTTGTGTCGGGAAGCGCTCTCCTGAAAGGAGCGTGAGGGAGTGGACGCGCCAGAGGGGCTCGTAGGCGGGCCCCGCGCCAGGGAGGAAGTTAGTGAGGTTGGCGGCGTTGTACGCGCCGATGCGGGACTCCAGCAGGTCGAGGTAACCGTTTTTTACCTCGTAGGTCTCGCCCGAGGCGGGGGAGCGTACCTTGCCGCCAAGGATAGTGCCATCGGCGTCGATCCCACCAGCGTAGACGAGGCCGGTGGTACCCGAGGAACTCACTATCTCGAGCAGCTCGCGCCTTAACAAAACTCTAGCGGCGCTTCCTGTTCCTCGGATGCTGGAGGCGGGCGTCGAAGCCGCGGACCGAGTCGACGAAGGCACCCGACTCTGGCAGGCGCTGCACGGGTCTCGGGCTGGTGTAGCCGCCCTCATGGTAGACGAGCGGGGCTCTTCGCGTGTCGCCCATCCTGACGGCGACTACCCTGCCCAAGAAGAGGTCGTGATCGCCGCCCGCGTAAGTGTCTTCCAGCTCGCACTCGATCACCGCGAGCGCCCCCGCGGCGAGCGGGGCGCCGGTCGAGCCGTAGCCGTCGCCGAGAGCGTGGATCGCCCGCAGCCCGCTCGAGCGCTCGGGAGAGGCGAAGAGCCTGGAGAGCCCCTCCTGGTCATCCGCGAGGAAATTCACCGCGAAGTAGCCTTCTTCCTTTATCCTCGGGTTCAGGCGAGCGTCTTTGTGCACGCTAACAAGGAAGAGCAGGGGGTTGAGGGAAACGGAGATCAGGGCGTTCGCCGTCATGCCCTCTGCCCTCTCCTCGCGGCCTGAGGTGACGACGGTAACGCCGGTAGGGAAGAGGCGCATCGCGCCCCTCAAGGCGTCGGCGGTGGGCTCGAGTACATCCCACCCGTGCTCGTCAGCCGGCACCATGGTCTCCCTTTACGCCGCTTCGCATCTCGCTCCGAGCGTACTATGCACGGTGCTCCTCCACAAGGGAACCGCTCGCGCGCAACTCCTCCGGCCACCACCGCTCTACGGTCTCCGTGTCCGAGCCGTACCACCGTCCGTAAGACGGGCTGTGGTAGAGGTCGTCGAAGACCAGCGGCTCCGAGCCTGGGAGCAGGGCCGACCCCACGGGCACGGCTCCGTCGCCCGCGACCCTGCCGTCCTCGACAAGGCGCTCGTATCTCCTGCGGGTCCGCGAGGACGACTTGCCGTCTGCAGCTCCCCCTGCCGCGGAGAGGTATCTCAGGCCCGTTGGCTCGTGCAGGGCGCCCGGGAAGAGCTCGTTGATCCTGGCGATGGGGCCGAGGCTCCTGTCCTCGGCGACAACGTGAGGGGTGCCGAGCGTGATCAGGTGCGAAACCCGCCGGTATCCGGAGTAGCGGCGCCCCCCGTACGGCGGGTCGCCCCCAACGTAGACCCTGCAGGCGAGGCCGCCGGCTGAGTGCCCGACTAGCACTGCCTTCTCCGAGTCGCTCTCGAGCAGCGCTCTGTCTACGGTGCTCGCGATCTCGAAGACGAGCTGCCCATATCCGCGGAGGCGTCCAAGGAGCCAGTCGAGCGGTGTGATAGGGGCGACGTGCACCTCGGAGCCGGAGATCTCACGCAGAACCCGCGTGAGATCCCCGTACCTTCCAGGCCACGCCGCCAACCCGCCTACCAGTACTATGGGAGCGCTCGCCATGCAAGAGAGTATAAACGCGCAATCCAGTTGAAAGCTGAGCACTGTTCAGGCGAGGCTTGCCCCAAGGCCATCGAGTACGAACTGGACGGCCAGGGCAGCGAGGAGGACGCCCAGGACACGGGTGAGTACGTTGGAGCCCGTCTCCCCGAAGAGTCGCATGATGCGGGGGGCGAGAAGAAGGGAGATCAGGGTGAGCAGCAGTACCGCGAGCAGGACACCAACGAACGCTGCGAGCTCGGGGGCGCTCTTCTCTCCGGTGTAGAGGAGCACGGTGGTGATCGCGCCGGGACCGGCGATCAGCGGGATGGCGAGCGGGAAGACGGAGATGTCGTGCTCGTAGGAGATCTCCTCCTGCTCGCGCACGGTCCTCGAGCGCAGCCCCGCCGGGCTCGCGAAGATCATGTCTAGCGATAGCAGGAAGAGCAGGATCCCGCCGGCTATCCTGAAGGCGGGTATTCCGATCCCCAGAGCTTCGAGGAGAACGTCGCCGGCGAGCGCGAAGACAAGAAGTATCACCGCTCCAAGAGCCGTGCCCCGGATCGCCGCCTCCCGCTTGCGCTTCTCGGGGTAACCCCTCGTGAGCGCGGCGAAGATAGGGGCCAGCCCGAGAGGGTCGACTACCACCAGAAGCGTTACCAGAGAGTTGAAGACGAACTCGAGCACCCCAGAACTCTACCCCTTATCGTCGCCTGCCCGCCACATTCCTCTGAGCGAACGCGCCTTCTCCAGGGTGTCCTCCCCGACGGGGCTCTCCAAGCCCCCTCTTCGCGCTCGAACCTCGGCCTCGAGAGCCTCGATCACCTGCGGCACGCCGACCGGAAGGTCCCCGACGCTCTCCGGCCTGAAGGGAAGACCCAGAGCGCCGTAGAACCTCTGGAGAACAGGGACCAACTCCGCTGTGCCGGAGACGAGGACGAGGGCCTCGAGCCGAGCCGCCCTCCGCGTAACCCGCTGGGCGAGACCTGCATGCTTGAGCCCTCGCGGCCCGCCGGAACGTACCGAGTGTGCCCCTGGACAGAGCTCGCCCTCCACCTCGCCACCCTCCGCCTCGACTCCGAGACGCCGGAGCGCTGCCGCCACGATCTCCACGCCCTCTGCGTATCGTTCGTAGAGGCCCTGGCGCAGGTGTTCGACGGGGGAGGTGAGGGAGATGGAGATGGAGCCCTCGTTCGCCGCCACCGCTCCGCCGCCCGAGTTGCGCACGAGCACGGGGAAGCCGGAGCTCTCCACAGCCCGCCTCGCATCACTGAAACCGGGAAGGCGCGTCTCCGAGCGGGTGGCCCCGACGTAGCGTGAAGAGGTCCATATCAAGGCCGCGGGGCCACGCTCGCCCGAGGCTACCTCCTCGAGCACCACCTGTTGGATGCCGAAGCCGTCCTCGGGGTTCTTGAGGTTTCGCGCGACCAGGATCTCCACGGTGCTAAGATAGCACCCCGACAGGACTACCGGACGGCTCGGAGGTGCACGCTCCTGCGGCGGACAAGGCTCGAGGAAGCTCCCCTCTACTGCATAGCGCGCAGGGGTGCCCATCTCTCCGCCTGGAGGCCGTGTGAGAGGTGACGGGACCGAAAACCCGTGGCGGACCGTCTCGTCGAAACGGGTCTACGACAACCCGTGGATAAGCGTGCGCGAGGATCAGGTAGTCCGTCCCGACGGCGGGCCCGGCATCTACGGTGTCGTCCACTACAAGAACATCGCCATCGGCGTCCTGCCGGTCGAAGATGAACACACATATCTCGTCGGGCAGTACCGTTACCCGCTCGGCAGATACTCCTGGGAGGTGCCCGAGGGCGGCTGTCCGGAGGGGGAAGAGCCGCTGCGCGCGGCCCAGCGCGAGTTGAGGGAGGAGACCGGGCTGAAGGCTCGTCGCTGGCAGAGGCTGGGAGAGGCTTATCTTTCCAACTCCGTAGCAGACGAGTACGCGGTGTGGTTCCTCGCCACAGGGCTCACGGCAGGGGAATGGCGGCCCGAAGGGACGGAGCGGCTGAGCGTTCGCCGTCTGCCGCTCCGCGAAGCGCTGGCAATGGCGCTGGACGGGGAGATCACCGACGCGCTGAGCATCCTCGCGATCACTAGCTACGTACTGGGACGCTCCGGAGGAGCGAAGCTTTAGGTGCCTGGGTTCTCACCCCGCGCGCCGAGCTTCTCGAGGTTTACCTCGTAGAGCCTGTACCAGTCACCGGGTGTCTCTACTGTCGTGAACCCTGACCTGCCATTCAGGAACTTGTTGAGACGAGAGTCCGAGCGGAGCATCACGTAGTCCACGCCATAGCGACGCAGGATCTCCGCTTTCTCTTCGGGTGAGGAGTCGCGGTAGAACTTCCGCACGTCCGCCGCACGCCGGGGAACTTCGATACGCCCCTGGACGCGCCGCTCGAGCTCGGGAAGACGGTTAAGGATCGCCGCTCCCCTCAGGCTTATCACGTTCGCAGCGGCAGAGTAGGCAGGGATGCAGGTGTTCTCCGCGTCTGGCGCGAGCACCACGCTAGGCTCCTCTATGTTGTCCCGCATCCAGTAGAAGATGGGATCGAAGACGTATGCCGGGTGCTTCTTTGCCTCTTTGTCGGTGCGGTGCACGGCCTCTAGCCCTTTCACTGCGGAAGGGAAGACCACCATCATCATCGCGATCACCAGCGCCAGAGGCGCAAAGCGCCCCACCCA
>Ga0126312_10000686_pt1 | contig 20946 bp, 22 predicted proteins | sample Plot104A_FD_92537 | JGI IMG/M metagenome (GOLD analysis project Ga0126312, IMG submission 92537) | Serpentine soil microbial communities from UC McLaughlin Reserve, CA, USA - Plot104A | ecosystem: Environmental > Terrestrial > Soil > Grasslands | place: USA: UC McLaughlin Reserve, Lake County...
TACCCTGGCGACAGGATCATCCTCTTCGGTGAGAACGGCTCGGGGAAGACCAGCCTGTTCCGCATCCTGACGGAGCGCCTGAGACCCGACTCGGGTACCGTCTCGCTCGCCCGCGGGCTCCGCATCGGGTATCTGGAGCAGGACTTCGCGGCGCTGGAGAGCAACGCCACGTGCCTCGGAGCCGCCCTGGAGCCGTTCGAACCTCTGCTCCGGCTCGAGCGGCACATAGCCAACCTCTCGGAGAAGCTCGGACAAGAGAGCAACGAAGAGATGGAGGGGTTGCTCGCCGAGCTGGGAGAGGCGCAGCAAAGGTTCGAGGGCGCCGGGGGCTACGGTTTCAGGGCACTAACCGAGTCCACCCTGACGGGGCTCGGCCTCCCCGAGCCGTACTGGGGGCGCGGGGTGGAAGCGTTGTCCGCGGGAGAGCGGATGCGGCTCGCCCTGGCGAGGGTTCTGCTCGGCGACCACGACCTCGTTCTCTTCGACGAGCCAACCAACCACCTTGATATCCCCGCCCGCGAGTGGCTCGAGGAGCACCTGGCTGGGACCAACCTGGCCTACGTCGTCGCCTCCCACGACCGGCGCTTCCTGGACGCGGTGGGGACGAAGGTGGCGCACCTGGAGCGGGGTGAGCTCAGGCTCTACGCGGGGAGCTACGCGGCCTTCCGCGAGCAGAGGGGGCAGGAGATCGAGGCCGGATGGCGCAGGTACGAGAAGGGGCAGAAGAAGATCCGGAAGCTCAAAGAGCAGGCAAGGGCTTACCAGAGCTGGTCGAACGCCAGAGAGAAGGAGAAGCGCGGCGCGGCGGACAAGGGCTTCGTCGGCCACAGGGCCGCCAAGCTCATGAAGAGGAGCCTCGTGGCCAGGAGGCGGTTGGAGGAGGAGATCGAGAGCGCGAGCACGGAAAAGCCGTTCGAGAAGGACAGGGTCAGGATCGACTTTCGCTCCTCGAAGGGGCGTGACCTCATCCTGGCGACCGACCTCGCGGTGGGATATACCCGGCCGCTCGCCGAAGACATCCACATAGACCTCTCATCAGGCGACCGGCTCGCGGTAGTCGGCCCCAACGGCTGCGGCAAGACAGCGCTGTTGAGGACACTGCTCGGCGAGATACCGGTTCTCTCTGGCGAATCGAGGCTCGCTCCATCGGCGCGGGTCGGGTACTTCGACCAGGACAACCGCCTTCTCCCTCGAGCCGGCACCGCCCTCGAAGCCGTACGCGTAACGGGGCGCGACGAGACGCCCGTCCGCACGGTCATGGGGAGGATGGGCGTGCGCAGGGAGACCGTCAACAAGCCCACAGGAAAGCTGAGCTCCGGCGAGCGCGCGAAGGTGCTCCTCGCGAAGCTCATCCTCGGCGACCACAACCTGCTAGTCCTCGACGAGCCGACAAACCACCTCGACGTCGAGACCCAGGACGTGCTACTCGACGCGCTGCGAGACTTCCCCGGCGGGATACTCTTCGTCTCCCACGACAGGTACTTCATAGAAGCCCTCGCCACAGAGACGCTCGCGCTTGGCTAGCGCGCTTCGGACCTTTCAGGTCCTCGCTTGTCAGCACGCTCCCTACGGTCGCTTTCAGCACTTCAGCTTGCCCTGAACTTGCTGACCTTGCTGACAAGCTGAGAGCGAGGCCTAGACTAGCGGCCGATGCGTGCTGAAAGCGGAGTCCGAAGAGCGTAGCGTGCTGACAAGCGGAGGCGAAGCCGTAGCGTGCTCTCTGCTATTCTTCCTCTCCATCTTTCCAGAGGACCCAGTTCAGGGCTATCTGGGCGCTGAGGATAGCGAAGAGCAGGGCGAAGAGGCCGTTGCGAAGGTCGTGGATCCAGGCTGTGTAGATGACCAGAGCCGAGGAGACAGCGAGGGCCGCAACTACGAAGAGGAGCGTGATCCCAAGCACCAGCGCCCGCAGGGCGCGTCTGACGATGCCGTCCGGGCGGCTCGCTATTTGGGGTTCGTCGACGCTCGGAGACAACTTCATCAGTCCTGTTTGCCTGTGGCCTTCTCGGAAGCGCTCTTCTTCTCCGTGCCCTTGTCGTCCGACCCACCGTTCTTGGTAGTGGTCTCGGTCTTCGCGCCGCTCCTGTAGTCAGTCGAGTAGAAGCCCGACCCTTTGAACGAGATGTTCACGGGGTGCAGAACCTTCCGGACCGGAGCGCCGCACTCGATACAGGAGGCCAGGGGGTCGTCGAAGAGCTTCTGCATCACGTCGAAGACGTGCCCGTTCTCGCACTTGTACTCATAGATCGGCATCCAGCCTCCACAGTTTACGACCTGCAACTTCAGGATTATACAACCAGGAAGGCGATAGATGCTGTCGCGAGGGCTAGCGGACGGTAGGGTCGATCTCCCCCGAGCTGAAATCCTGTTCCATGTGCTCACGAGCGGCCTGCACCAGCTCTGGCCGGGCGCAGATCTCCTCCACCTCCGCCGGCGTGGCGTTACGCCGCACGTACTCCTCCTCGACTACAGCGTGCAGGCTCGCTCCCTCCCCCAGGCGGTGGATGATGTACTCCATCACCTTCTCCTCCCGCGGGGAATGCTCAGAGCGTCCCAGCAGACGGTTCCAGAAGGATCTCTTCCTCTCCGCGGCCATCGCAGGGGCCTCCTCTCTTCCGGCTACTCGAGGAAGTATACTTGGCTGGGCGCCCTCACGTGAGCGACGACGCGGACCTCGGGTCAACCTCTGGCGGCCAACTCTTCCAGCTCCTCCCCCGCCACGCGATAAACCGTCCATCCGCTCACAGGGGAGGCGCCGATCCTACGGTAGAAGCCGATGGCCGGCTCGTTCCAGTCCAAGACCGACCACTCGAGGCGCCCGCAGCCGCGCTCCATCGCAAGGCTTGCGAGGTGGACGAGCAGCGCCCGACCTATTCCGGCGCCCCTGGACTCGGGCTTAACGTAGAGATCCTCGAGGTAGATGCCCGGTCTGCCCAGAAAGGTCGAGAAGGTGTGAAAGAAGAGTGCGAACCCCGCGGGCTCGCCCCCATAATTACCGATTAGCACCTCGGCCACGGGCCGCTCCCCGAAGAGCCAGCGGCAGAGCGACTCCTCTGTAGCGACGACCTCGTGCGAGAGACGCTCGTACTCGGCGAGCTCCTTTATGAGCGCGAGGATGAGCGGAGCGTCGTCCTGTGTCGCGCCACGGATCTCGAGCTCTGGCATGCGGAACGTGCCTAGACCCGCGCCCCCACGAGCGACTCGGCTATCTGCACGGCGTTCGTCGCAGCACCCTTGAGCAGGTTGTCCGAAACGCACCAGTACTCGATCACGTTCCCCTCGACCCGCACCCTACCTACGAAGACATCGGGCTCGCCCGCAGCCTCCAGCGGCGTAGGAAACGCCGTCGGATCCCCCGAGAACGAGACCCCTGGCGCCTCCCGAAGGACCTCGAGCACCTCGGGCAGGCTGACCTCCCTCTCCGTCTCGACGTAGAGGCTCTCGGCGTGTCCGGTATGGACGGGGATGCGTACAGCGGTCGCGAAGACGGGCAGGTCCGGGAGAGAGAGGATCTTGCGCGACTCCTCCCGCATCTTCTTCTCCTCCGTGGTGTAGCCGTCCTCACCCACGCCGCCGATCAGAGGTATGGCGTTACCCATTATCGGCTTCGGGAAGGCGTCCTCGCGACCGCTCTCGAGCGCCTCGACGCCGCCGCGGCCGGCTCCGGAGACCGCCTGGTAGGTCGAGACGACTACCTTGCGGAGGCCGAACTCCAGCGACAGAGGAGCTAGCGAGACAACCATCTGGATCGTCGAGCAATTCGGGTTGGCGATCATGCCGGTGTGATCCCGCAATGCCTCCGCGTTCACCTCGGGGACTACGAGTGGTACCTCTGGGTCGAGGCGAAAGTCGCTGCCGTTGTCTATGACGACCGCACCGCGCGCGATGGCCTCGCGCGCGAGCTGGACGGCGGCGCCCTTCTCGCCTTCTGTCCCCGCGAAGAGCGCGTAGTCAACGCCTTCGAAGGCCTCCGGCTCGGCGACCCCGACCTCGAAGGTCTCGCCTGCCAGCACTGCGCGCCGGGCGCTACGGGCGAGGACACGCAACTCCTTCAGCGGGAACTCCCGGCGCCTGAGCTCAGCGACCAGACGCTCGCCGACAAGCCCCGCGCCCACCACCGCCACCGTGTATCCCTCGCCCATCTCTCAAAAGTCCTTCCCGTTGTCTGTCACTGCTGTGTGCGCTATGTCGAGAAGGTCGAAGACGACTCCGCTCGCGGTGCGCTCGGGCCCGGCACCTGGTCCGCGTATCGTGAGGGTAACATCCGAGTAGCGCCGCGTGCGGAAGTCGAAGACGTTCTCAGGGCCGCTGATCGGGCCGAATGGGCTCTCGACAGGCTCATCAACGAGCCCCACCGTCACCGGTCCATCCTTCGGGATTCGTGCGAGGTAGCGGAGCATGTGGTGCTCCTCGACGGCCAGAAGCCTCTGTGCAAACGCTTCGTCGTGCTCGGGCAGGCGCCGCATGAACTCATCGAGGGAGACGCCCTCGAGTCCCTCGGGCACGAGGGAGGTGTAGGGGATCTCCTCGGGCTCGACCCTGCGCCCCATCTTGCGGGCGAGGATTATCGCCTTGCGCGCAACGTCGAGCCCTGAGAGGTCGTCGCGGGGGTCGGGCTCGGCGTAGGCGAGGGCTACCGCTTCCTTGACGGCCTCGGAAAACCTCCTGCCGCCCTCGACCGCGCTCATGACGAACCCGAGCGTTCCGCTCGGGCTCGCCTGGATCTCCAGGATCTCGTCGCCACCCTCGATCAGGCCGTCCAGCGTCGAGATGATCGGCATCCCCGCTCCCACCGTGGCCTCGTGCCACAGCCTGCCGGGTAACAGCCGCATGAGCCGCTCGTACTGCTCCGTGCTCCCCGAGAGAGGACCCTTGTTCGAGAGCACGAGATAGGAGCCGTTCCTGACCCCGAGCAGGTCGAGGTCGTAGGTTCCACCGTGCACCGCGACGTCCACGACCACGCGCGTAGTACCCGGTGCGGGCTCGGAGAGCAGGACCCCTTCGAGTGGCTCTACTCCGAGCTCCGAGAGCCTGCCCCCCGTCTCCTTCAACCGGATGGCCTGCGGCAACAACTCCTCCCCCACAAGCGCCCCGGAGGTGTCGGAGGCGGCCCTATAGCGCACCTCCAGATCATCCCGCTCGCGCCAGCGTTTGCGCTCTTCCAGCACGATTTGGGCTACCTTGCGGCCGACGTGGCCAAGCCCGATCTGGACTATCTCGAGCCGCTTCACGCTACCGCCTCGCCGGCGTGCGAGAGTAGCCCCGCGTGTAGCGTGCGCAGTGCCTCCACCGAGGACTCGGCACCAACCACGAACACCAGCCCGGCGATGGCTGGCCCTGCGTGGAGGGTGGAGATCCCCGCTTCGCGCAGGCACCGCAGCCCGCGCGTGAGGTCCCCATCTTCAGGCACCCCGATGCAGACCACGGCGGCGGCCTTCCTCTTGTGGCCTGGCGCGCACGGCGCCTCGACCGCGAAGCGCCGCCGCAGGGCGACGCAGCGGATGCCCGCTCCGTCCTCGTACTCAAATACCCTTGTGCCAGCGCACCCCAGGTTGAAGGTGTTTCGCACCCTCACCTCTATGCCGGCCTCGGAAGCTGGCTCCATCGTCTTCGGGTGAAGGACCTTGGCCCCGAGGGCGGCGAACAGGCCGGCCTCCCTGTAAGAGAGGCGCGGCATCAGGGTCGCCTCGGGGACGAGGCGCGGATCGGCATCGAGCACGCCGTCGACGTCGGACATGATCCAGACCTCCCGAGAGCCTAGCGCGCGTCCGATCACCGTCGCCGAGAGGTCGGAGCCCCCCCTGCCGAGGGTGGTAGGCGCGTCCTCAGGCGAACGTCCGACGTACCCGGGCACTACGGCTATCGCGCCCCTCTCGAGGAGCGGCGCGACGAGGCGCGAACACCGACGCTCGGTCTCGCCGGGATCGACGTGGGCTCCGTCGAAGCCTGCGTTGGTAGCTATCGGGTCTTCTGCAGCTACCGCGGCGGGCGTGCCCGCGCTCTTTATGGCGCCCGCGAGGATCTCAGCCGAGAGCCGCTCGCCGTGCACCGCGATCCCTGCCCGCCTGGCCGCAGGGTTCTCGACGGGCTCGTTGACGGCCTCTACTAGATCGTCAAGGAGAGCCACCAGGCGTTCTTCGACCCCCGCAAGGTGCTCGGGGGAGACGGCTTCGCGGGCCGCCTTGATGTGGCGGTCCCAGAGCGTGCGGTGGAGCTCTGCGACGGACCCCTCGCGCGTCGCGCCGAGCGCGGTTCGACCGGCCTGCCCCGTGGTAGCGTCGGCGAAGTCGAGCAGGGTATCGGTGGTGCCGCTCATCGCCGAGACGACGACGGACACGGGGCGGTCGCAGGCAGCCTCGACCGCGATCGCGGCGGCGCGGTCGAAGCGCGCGCCGTCGCCGACCGATGTGCCCCCGAACTTGATGACGAGGGGTCTGTCGCTCACGCCCTCACGCTCCACCAAGCGCTTGATCCAGGTCGTAGAGGATGTCGTCTACTGACTCGAGGCCAACGGAGAGGCGGACGTAGTCGGGCGTAACCCCCGTCGTCTTCTGCTCGTCCACCGAGAGCTGGGAGTGGGTGGTCGAGGCGGGGTGTATGACCAGGCTCTTCGCGTCTCCGACGTTCGCCAGCAGGCTGTGCAGCTCCAACCGGTCGATGAAGCGCTTGCCGGCATCGAATCCGCCTTCTATCCCGAAGCCGAGGATCGCACCGTAGAGCCCGTTCCGGTGGTACCTGCGGGCGAGGTCGTGGGTAGGGTGGTCGGGGAGCCCGGGATAGTTCACCCAGTTGACCCTTTGGTGACCCTGCAGGAACTCGGCGACGGCCATCGCGTTCTGCGAGTGGCGCTCCATCCTGAGGGGCAGCGTCTCGAGCCCTTGCAGGAAGAGGAAGCTGTTGAAGGGACTAAGCGCCGGGCCGTAGTCCCTCAGCATCTGGATTCGGGCCTTCAATATAAAGGAGAGCTCGCCGAGGGTAGGGTAGATCTCGAGCCCGTGGTAGGAGGGGTCGGGCTCCGTGAACCCTGGAAACTTGCCGTTATCCCAAGGGAACCTGCCGCCGTCCACGATGACCCCGCCTATGCTCGTCCCGTGACCTCCTATGAACTTTGTAGCGGAGTGGACGACGATGTCGGCACCGTGCTCGATGGGGTTGACCAGGTAAGGTGAGGGCAGGGTGTTGTCCACGATAAGCGGGACGCCCGCCTGGTGCGCGACAGCAGCCAAACCCTCTATGTCCATGGTGTTGAGCGCGGGGTTTCCTACTGTCTCGATAAACACTGCCCTGGTCTTCTCGCTTATCGCCTCGCGGAAGTCCTCGGGGTCGGTGCCCTCCACGTACTTGACGTCTATCCCCACCTTGGGCAGGGTGTAGTGGAAGAGGTTGTAGGTCCCTCCGTAGAGCTCGGCGGACGAGACGATCTCGTCCCCAGCCCCCATTATGTTCAGGATCGCCAGCGTCTCGGCCGCCTGGCCAGAGGCGGTAGCCAGGGCCCCTACCCCCTTCTCCAGCGCGGCGACGCGCTTCTCGAAGACGTCGGTGGTCGGGTTCATGATGCGGGTGTAGATGTTGCCCTCTTCGGCGAGCGAGAACAGGTTGGCCGCGTGGTCGGTATCGTTGAAGACATAGGAGGTGGTCTGGTAGATCGGGACCGCGCGCACCGTAGTGTTGGGATCCACGTCCTGCCCAGCGTGCAACGCCAGGGTCTCGAACCCGTAATCGCGAATCTTCTGGTCGGCCATGTCGGTCATCTTGCCTCCTAGCTCTCGAGGAAAGGCCCTACGGCCTCCCTTAGTTGTGCCCAATCTTTCAAGAACGAGTCGTGCCCGCTCAGCGATTCTATCTCCACGTATCGCGCTCGCGCCCTCCGCGCCGCCTCCCGCACCTCGTGTGGCGGGAAGAGCCAGTCGCTAGAGATGCCTACGAACAGCACCTCGGCCTCGATGCGAGAGTAGGCCTCCTCCTCTGAGGTGTAGCCGGCTGCCACGTCGTAGAGGTCCATCGCCCGCGAGAGGTATAGGTAGGAGTTGGCGTCGAAGCGCCCCACCAGGTCTTTACCCTGGTAGTGGAGGTAGCTCTCGATCTCGAAGCGCCCGCCGAACTCATCGTAGAGGGCAGGGCGGCTCGCCGGCCTTCGCCCAAACCTCTCCCACTGCCCCGCGCCGCTCTGGTAGGTCATCATCCCGGCCATCCTGGCGATGGCGAGGCCCTCGTCGGGGGAGCGTCCGGTCCCGTAGTAGTCGCCTCCCTGCCAGTCCGGGTCCGCCATGATGGCGCGGCGCCCGATCTCGCTCATCCCGATGCCCTGCGGACCCAACGAGCCGGTAGCCGCTACGGGGATGGCCTTCTCGACGAAATCCGGGAACTCTACTGCCCACTCGAGCGCCTGCTGCCCTCCGATGGAGCCCCCGATCACGAGCTGCAGCCGCTTCACCCCGAGGTCGTCGAGCAGCCGCTTCTGCGCCCTTACCATGTCCCTGATGGTGACGACGGGGAAGCGCATCGCGTAAGGGCGTCCGCTCTCGGGATCGGGAGAGGTCGGACCCGTGCTCCCATAACAGCCACCAAGGACGTTGGAGCAGACGACGAAGTGCCTCTCGGTGTCTATGGCGCGCCCCGGCCCTACCATCGGGCTCCACCAGCCGCCGCGCTTGTGGGCGGGTTCAGGCTCCCCTGCAGCGTGCGTGTCGCCCGTAAGGGCGTGCACGACCAGGACGGCGTTCTCACCTACGGTATCAAGCTCGCCCCACGTCTCGTAGGCGAGCGTGACCTCGGCCAGCGCGCCGCCGAGCTCGGGCTCGAAGTAGCCTATTGAGTGGTGGACTATGCCCGTCCGGGCCGGAGCGTGCCTAGCCCCGGCCCCCGGGTCTAGTGTCATACTCGGTAGTAATACAGCCTCCTTCTCTCATCGGGTCCTACGCCTTACGCGCAACCCGCTCCGTAGAAGAGGCCGTCTGCCTCTCCCCACATCTCCCAGGACCTCGCAGTCCTGCTGGACTTGGCACCTTACGGCGAGCTAGCTCGCCGCCGGTTGCCGCGGTTTCGCAGGGCCAGTTCCCTCCACCGCTCTCGATGCGGGTTGGCGCTAGGGCTGGATGCTAAAACACACAACCGTTCGGCGTCAAGGAAAATCTCACTTCTGCGCCGCTATCCTCTAGCGCCCAACCCAGGGGAAACGCACCTGTACCCAGTCGTTCTCCCACTTCTTGAGCCCGAGCTTGCTGGCGACCTGGGGCGTCAGGTCGATGCCCGCGCCGTTGGTCCTCCTGCCGTACTGGTCCTTGCCGTGGTTGTAGTTGTCGCGTTTGGCAGCCTCGGCCCACGGGGTGCAGCGCGGGAGGTGCGGGAGGTTGTCCCACCGCTTCATCCTCTCGTACGTCCTGCGCGAGTTCCAGTAGTTGTCGATTATGTTCCACGGCCCCACGTCTTTGACCTTGGCCTTGGTGGCGTGGTTACCACGGCTTATCCTCACGCTGCGCCCCTTGTCCCTCGGCCCGACGTGGGGCAAGGCTACCTCGCTCCTCGTATGGCCGTTGTACTGGGTGGCGAAGACCCTGCAAGTAACCCCGCGTCCACCGTTAGAGGCCACCTCATAGGACGCAGACTCCGCTTGAGCGAACTTGGCATCGACCCACGGCCCAAGGTCAGCCCTTCGCACCTCGGGAAGCATCCCTTCGACCTTGGACTTCGTCTGCGCGATGGCAGCGCGGACCTTCTCGTGGTAGCCGGAGGCGTTTATCTTCTCCTCGATCTCCTCCGGCGGAAGCCCCTCGTTGGCCTGGATTATCTGCTCGCTCTCGGCGTAGGCGGCCGCCAGCGCCTCGTTCTCCTCGAGGATGGCGGCGTTGACCTCATCGATCTCCGCGTCGCCGAGGCCGAACTCGGCTTTGAACTCCTCCAAGTTTTGATCTATCGACAGGACAAAGGAGAGCGCGGGCTGCTCCGGGTCCTGGTACGCGGAATACTCCTGAGCTCCCACTGCGGCCGAGTCGCCGGCGAGGGCGAACCCCGTGCCAATGATCGCCGCGAGCAGAAGCAGAACACCGCGAAGCTGCTCTCTGCGCAATAACCGCATGCAATATCCCAGCCAACGCCAAAAACCGGATTCCAAGGAGCCCCCCTCCTCGTCGCACGGTCCCGAAGACCGTGCAAAGTTGTCACGTAATGTTACGCGTTCGAGGCTCGCAGGTCAAAGATCGTCGCGCCCTCCGCGCCGAGAGCCTAGTAGGCGCGGGCGAAGATGGCAGTATGGCCCGGTTTGCCGGAGACGAGGTCTTTGCCCTCATTCCTGTCGAAGGGGAGGAGCCGTATCGTGGCCCTGGTGTCATCTTTGATCTTCTGCTCCGTCTCCTCTGTGCCGTCCCAGGGAGCCACGACGAAGCCGCGCTTCTCCTCGATGATCTCCGCGAACTCCTCGTAGGTAGCGGCGTGGCGAATATTGGCATCCCTGAACTCGGTAGCTTGGCCGAGCATGTTCTCTTGGATCTCCGCCATCAACCCACGCAACCTCGCGGGCAGACCCTTGCGCTGCACGAAATCCTTCTCCCCCGTGTCGCGGCGCACGAGCACGGCCTGGTCTTTCTCGATGTCCTTCGGCCCGAGCTCGACACGAACGGGCACGCCGCGGAGCTCGTGTTCGTTGAACTTCCAACCTGGCGAGTGCTCCTCGTCCAGGTCAGCCTCCATCCGAAAGCCCGAGTCCTTCAGCTCGGAATAGAGCACCTCGGCCTCGCGTCTTACCTCGCCCTTGTTCTGGCCGCGCCAGATCGGGACTATGACGGCCTGGGTTGGCGCGAGCTTTGGTGGCAGCTTGAGACCGCGGTCATCCCCGTGCACAAGGATGAGGGCTCCCACGGCGCGAGTCGAGAAGCCCCATGAGGTCTGATAAGGGTGCACCCGATCCTGGTTCTCGTCGAGGAAGGTAATGTCGAAAGCGCGGGCGAAGTTCTGCCCGAGGTCGTGGCTCGTCGCCGCCTGCAAGGCACGCCCGTCGCCCATGAGCGCCTCGCAGGTGAAGGTCTCGACCGCCCCGGCGAACCGCTCGGAGGGGCTCTTCGCGCCGATCAGGACAGGCACCGCGGCAGTCTCGCGGTAGAAATCCTGGTAGACGTTCAGCATCCTCAAAGTCTCTTCGCGGGCCTCCTCGGCCGTCGCGTGTACCGTGTGGCCCTCTTGCCAGAGGACCTCGGTTGTCCGTAAAAAGGGCCTCGTGACCTTCTCCCAGCGCACGAAGTTGGACCACTGGTTTACGAGGACGGGCAGGTCGCGGTAGCTGTGGATCCAGCGCCGGTAGAAGTCGCAGATAATGGTCTCCGAGGTCGGACGGACGGCGATCCGCTCCTCGAGGTCCTCCCGACCAGCCCTCGTAACCCAGGCGACCTCGGGGTCGAAGCCCTCGACGTGCTCGGCCTCTTTCTTCAAGAAGCTCTCGGGGATAAACAAAGGGAAGTAAGCGTTCACGTGACCTGTGGCTTTGAAACGGTCATCCAGATCCCGCTGTATCCGCTCCCAGATGGAGTACCCGTAGGGCCTTATAGCGAACGTCCCTCGCACCGGCCCGTAGTCGGCAAGCTTGGCCATCCTTACCAGTTGCAAATACCACTTGCTGGGATCCTCGCTCTTCTTTGTGAGCTTCTCGACCGCCTCGGTCATAAAGGCGCTCCTCTCTCAATGTAACCCTGATTAGCAAGAGAGTATAGCGCCCGGCTCGAGAAGCTAGGGACGGTAGACGAAGTTCTCCACGAAGATGCCACCAGGGAGCTTTGCCAGGAACAAGAGCAATGGGGCTGGCTTAACCCGCGGGGACTAACCTCTCCTTGCCGACGTAGGGGATCAGGGTCTTCGGGAGCTGCACCGAGCCGTCCTCCTGCTGGTATATCTCCAGGAGTGCTATAAGGGCGCGGCTAATGGCGAGCGCTGTGCCGTTTAGGGTGTGGAGGAGCTGGGGGCGGCCGCCTGGCTCCGCCCTGCGGTAGCGGATGCGAAGACGGCGGGCCTGGTAGTCGGTGGTATTGGAGGTGCTCGTGACCTCGCCATAGTCGTCTCTGCCGGGCATCCAGGCTTCCAGGTCGTACTTGCGGTAGGCTGCGCCGCCGAGGTCGCCCGTGCAGATATCCACGACGCGGTAAGGGAGGCCGAGGCCCTGGAAGGTGTGTTCTTCTATCTCCAGCATCTCGTCGTGGATCGCTTCGGACCCTTCCGGCGTAGTGAAGGCGAACATCTCGACCTTGGTGAACTGGTGGACGCGGTAGAGGCCGCGGCTCGCGCGGCCATGGGAGCCTGCCTCGGTGCGGAAGCAGTGGGAGAGCCCGGCGAGGCGGATCGGGAGCTGGGCTTCGTCCACTATCTCGTCTATTAGAGAGCCTGCGAGCGGGATCTCGGCCGTAGCTACCAACGAAAGGTCGGAGTCTTCGACGGAGTAGATCTGGGTCTCTGGTCCCCTCGGTGTGAAGCCGGTACCCACGAGCATCTCGTCGCGCGCGAGATCTGGCGTAATAGTGGGCTGGTACCCGCGCTGCATGAGGATATCCATTGCGTAGCGGATGAGCCCGAGCTCGAGCAGAACCGCGTCTCCGCGTAGGAAGTAGAACTTGCTCCCCGCCACCTTCGTTCCAGCATCGAAGTCTATAATTCCAAGGGTCTCGCCGAGCTCGACGTGGTCCCTCGGTGAGAAAGGGAACTCGGGCATCTCACCCCAGCGCCGGATCTCGACGTTCTCGGAGTCGTCCTTGCCTACGGGCGCGTCGGGGTGGGTCATGTTCGGGATCTTCAACTGCTCCTCGCGCAGACGCCCCTCGACTTCCGAGAGGTCCGCCTCCTTCTGCGGGATATTCTCCTTCACCTTCCGCGATTCCTCGATAAGTCGCCGACGGGCACCTTCGTCTCGCTCCCTGCCGACGCTCTTGGCCAGCTCGTTCTGGCGCTGTTTGAGCTCATTGAGCTCCTGTATCAGCGCTGAGCGCCGGTCGGCGAGGTCGACTACGAGCCCCACGTCCGCCTCGACGCCGCGGTTCTCACAATTCTTCTGAACGGCAGCGGCGTTCTCGCGGATGTATCTGAGATCTAGCACTTGCCTCCCTTCGGTCGGCAGCTATCAGCCGTCAGCAATTAGCTTTCAGCATTTTAGCGTGCTGGCTTCTCGGCACTGCGACTGCCGCTTATCTGTTTCTGCTGGCCGCTGAGTGCTGGTTGCTGATTGCTACTTCCACGAGCGCGCGGTTCTCTTCGCGGATTCGCACGTAGAGGAGTGCTGCGTTCAGCATGGAGAAGACGAGGGCGGTGATCCAGGCGCCGAAGATCAGGGGTAAGGTTAGAATCTCCACCGCCACGACGACGTAGTTGGGGTGGTTGAGGTAGCTGTAGGGGCCATGCCTGACGAGCGTAGCTCCGGGGACTACCAGTATCCTGGTGTTCCAGTTCTCACCGAGGGAGAAGATGGCCCAGTAGCGCAAGGGTTGTGCGAGGAGGAAGAGCGACAGCGGGATCGGCCAGTAGGAGGGGAGATCCGGTCCGCGCAGCAGGCCCTCGATCAGGGTAGAGAGCAGCCACGAAGCGTGCAGGGCGACGATCAGGGGGTAGTGCTCGCGGCCCCTCTCGACTGCGCCGCGGGCGCGCAAGATACGCGCATGCTTGCGCGAGAGCCGTAGCTCCAGGAGCCGCTGTAGGCCGACCAGCGACACGGCCAGGACGAGAAGGGCCACGCTCATCCACGATCGTCCGCGGGCGCCCGCCGACCAGACCCAGTGCCCGTGGCCTGTAGCCTGTAGCCTTCTAGCACCTGAAAAACACGTGCTCGGCGGAGAACCCGGGACCGAGGGCCGAGAGCATCCCGAGGTCTCCCGTCTGGAGCACCCGGCTCTTCAAGAAGCGTTCGAGGACGAACATCACGGTGACGCTCGACATGTTGCCGCAGTCACGCAGGACCTCCCGCGAGAGCCGGAGCCCTCCCGGCTCGAAGCCGAGCACCTCCTCGAAGGCGTCGAGCACCCTCGCACCCCCAGGGTGGGTGACGAAGTGTTGGATCTCCCCGGGAGAGACCCCTGTGGAGGCGCAAGCGGCAGCGAGGTTATCTAACATCCTCTGGCGCACGAGGGTTGGTATGCTCCTCGAGATCTTGACCTTGAAGCCGGTCTCCACGACGTCCCAGCCCATAATGTTCTCGGTCTCGGGCCAGGTAGTGCTGTGGGCGCCGAGCAGCTCGAGGCCGGGAGCGCCAGTCCCAAGCAGCACGGCCGCGGCGCCGTCGGCGAAGAGGCTTGTAGCCACGAGGTTGCTCTTCGAGAGGTCCCCCCTCTGGAAGGTGAGGCCGCACAGCTCCACCCCGACGAGGAGCGTCAGCTTTTCGGGGTAGAGCCTGGCGTGATCCGCCGCGTGGGCGAGTCCCGCTACGCCGGCGGCGCAGCCGAGCCCCCAGATCGGCACGCGCCGCGTGTGCTCAGAGAGGCCAAGCCGGAAGATGAGCTTCGAGTCGAGCGAGGGGGTCGAGAGCCCTGTCGTAGAGACGAAGAAGATCGCGCCTACCTCCTCGGGCGCCACCCCTGCCTTGTCGAGCGCCCTGCGGGCAGCCTTCTCGGAAAGGTCGAGCGCGTGCTCGATGTAGAGGGCGTTGCGTTCGGGAAAGCTGTGCTCGCGCTCGAACCACTCTCGCGGGACGCAGAAATAGCGGTTATCTACCTGTACGTTGTCGAAGATCGGGGCGAGCCGCTCCATGTCCTTGAAGGACTCGGAGAAGAGGGAGTGGGCGAACTCCTTGACCTCCCTCTGCCCGATACGGTGGGGCGGCAGGGCCGTCGCGACGGAGATGATGCCGGGGCTAGCCTCGCTCAACGTCTCTCCGGCCAGGCTCCGGCCTCGAAGGCGGAATCTGGCTCGCGCTTCGCGCAGGTGTTACGGAAGACGAATTGCGAGATTCGCTTGCGCTGGCGGCTCGACCAGTCGATTGTCGGCCTGCGCTGCTCCTCTGGCACATAGCCGAGCCGATAGACGGCCATGAGCTCGAGGTCGTCGGGCACCTCGAGGAGGCGCTGGATCTTCCGCCAGTACTCGGGGATCTCCATCGGCGTCGAGACGAACTGGATGCCCATGCCGATGGCCGCCGTGGTGAGCCAGATGTTCTCGACGGCAGCGCCCATCCCGAAGATCGAATAGAAGCCCGAGAGCTCTCCGGGACGGTACTCGCTCTTGTCCAGGAGAACGGCCAGAAGAAGGGGAGATCCCGCGACCAGCTTGCGGTTGTCCTCCCCTAGGGTTCTCGGGACGCCGAATCGGTTCATCACGGCCTGGCCCGTGTTCGAGAAGATCTGACGCGAAAACGGTTTGAGCACGCTTGGCATCTGGTCGAAGTAGATGCCGTCGCGCTTCTCCTCCATCTCTTCTTCTGAGAAGCGGAAGTACGGTCGATAGCGTTGCCAGAAGGTTCCCTCTTCGAGGAGCCGGGCCATGCTCTCGCCGCTTATCTTCGCGACCTCATCGATCGTGTCACGGTCGTCGACGAGGACGAAGCGCCAGGGCTGGCTGTTGAAGTGCGATGGGGCCATGGCGGCGGCCTCTACGAGCAGGTGCTGATGCTCCCTGCTCACCGGGTCCGGCAGAAAGGGACCGTTGGTAGTCTTGCGTGTTTTGAGGACTTCCAGGAACTCCAACAACAAGCCTCCTACAGCGAGAATACGAACCCGGTAGCGTATAGGATCATGGCGAGGCACGCGAGCGCCGCGTGCCCTGGCGTACCTGCACGCACCCTGGGCAAGAGCGCGAAGAGCGCGAGCACCGGCAGGAGCGTCCAGCGGTACGACGCGCCCTGCAGAAACCCGGCGCCCACGGCGAGAGCGGCCAAGGCAAAGACGGCGAAGTAGAGGGCATGGTGCAACCAGCGGAAGGGCTTGGTGTCGACGATGCCGAACTGCACCAGCACACCGAGCGCGAAGCCGAGCGCGAAGTTCGCCGCGAAAAGGGCGGCAGCGGCGTAGAAGATCAAGGGACTTTCCTTAGCGTCATCCCCGGACGTTATAGCACAGCGCCGATACGCTTGCGGCGCCTTCGGGGGCAGTGCTGGAATGCTAAGATTCGTAGTTCGATGGGTTCTACGCTGAGACGCTCTAGCTAGGGGGCGAGATGGAGAATGGACGCCCGGCGGCTTACATAACGGGGATAGGGGTGGTCAGCCCCATTGGTTTAGGCCGCAAGAAGTTCTGGAGCTCGCTGCTCGCGAACGAGAGTGGGGCCGGTCCCATAACGCTCTTCGATACGGATGGCTTCGAGGTGAGGATCGCCGCCGAGTGCGCCGAGTTCGACCCGCAGGATTTCATGGACCGCAAGGTAGCGGCGCGAACAGACCGCTTCGCCCAGATGGGCCTCGCCTCATCCAAGCTCGCGCTCGAGGACGCGGGAGCCTGGGACGAGCTGAGGACGAGACCAGAGAGGGTAGGGCTAATCCTCGGCAGCGGCATCGGGGGCGTGATGAGCATGGAGACTACCCAGGCGACTATAGACAGCAGGGGGCCGGCCAGGGTCAACCCGTTCTCGGTCACCAAGATCATGCCCAACTCGGGAGCAGCCCACGTCGCGATACAGCTCGGCGTGCAGGGGCCTTCCTCGACCCCTGCCCTCGCCTGCAGCTGCGGCACGGACGCGATGGGCCTCGGATACGACCTGATCCGCCGCGGTGACGCCGACGTTGTGATCTGCGGCGCCTCGGAGGCGACCATTACCCCTGTAATCGTCGCTGGTTTTATAGCGATGCGCGCCATGAGCCGCCGCAACGACGACCCCGAAGGGGCTTGTCGTCCCTACGACGCCGACCACTCCGGCTTTCTAATAGGTGAAGGCGCGGCGGTAGTGGTACTCGAGAGCGAGGCGTCCGTCGGGCGCCGCGGGGCCGAGCCCTACGCCAAGATAACCGGCATCGGACGCACCACGGACGCCTACAACCTCACAGACCCCGACCCCAAGGGCCTCGGCGTCCTGCGTGCGATGCAGATCGCCGTAAAGAATTCAGGTCTCGAAGGGGAGCAGATCGGCTACATAAACCCCCATGGGACGGGGACCGTCGCCGGCGACGGTCCCGAGTCCAGGGCGATGGCAGAGATCAACCCCAGAGCCATGGTCTCGGCTACGAAGTCAACCCTTGGCCACTCTCTTGGCGCCACTGGCGCCATAGAGACGGCAATCTGTGCCCTGGCGCTGAAAGAGAAGACCGTCCCCCCCATGAGAAACCTGGCGAAGCTGGCCGATGACTGCGCCGAGCTGGACTACGTAGTGGACGAGCCGCGAGCCGCCCCCGACCTTGAGGCCGCGCTCTGCGCCAACCTCGGCGTCGGCGGGCACAACGCAGCGGCCGTTCTGGAGAGGACAGATCATGGATAGAGCAGACAACCCTCAAGTGCTACCCGCGAACCTTCCGGTACCTGTCGACGACGGAGCCTCAGACCACCTGCTGGGGAGGCCAGTCCCGCCCCTATCCCTGATGTCCACGACCGGGGAGATGGTCGACCTCTCCTCCCTCCCTGGGAGGACCGTAGTTTACTGCTACCCGCTCACCGGCAGACCCGACGTGGACCTGCCGGAAGGCTGGGATGAGATACCGGGGGCCCGCGGGTGCACCCCGCAATCGTGCGCCTTCAGGGACCACTACGCCGAGCTCGGGGACCTCGGCGCGAGGGTGTTCGGCCTGAGCACCCAGAGCAGCGAGTACCAGAGGGAGGCGGCGGAGCGCCTCAACCTGCCGTACGAGCTCCTTAGCGACAGGGATCTCGTCTTCGCCGGAGCGCTCTCGCTGCCAACCTTCGAGGCCGATAGCATGGTACTTCTCAAGAGGTTGACAATGGTGGTGGACGAAGGGCGAATCTCGAAGGTCTTCTATCCCGTCTTCCCGCCAGACAAGAACGCGGAGGAAGTCATCGCGTGGCTGCGAGCAGACCTGGAGAGGGTCTCGCGATGAGCCGCGCAGAAGAGCGGCTGACGGAGCTCCAAAGGTTGGTCTCCCCCTTCGGGAGCGCGGTGGTAGCGTTCTCGGGCGGCGTGGACTCTTCGCTCGCGCTGGCGATCTGCGCGAGGGCGCTCCCCACAGAGAAGGTACTCGCCGTCACCTCCAACAACGAGACCTACCTGCCTTCGGAACTCGAGCTTGCGTGCGAGTTCGCGAGCTCTCTGGGCGTAGAGCACCTTGTAGTGAACACGCGCGAGCTCGACGACCCAAACTACGCGAGCAACCCGACCAACCGTTGCTACTTCTGCAAGAGCACCCTGTACTCCGACCTCGTCAGGATCGCGGAGGAACGCGGCTACGCGTGCGTGGTGGACGGCGCGAACGCCGACGATGAGGGCGACTATCGCCCTGGGAGGAGAGCCGCAAGAGAGCTCGAGGTGGTCTCGCCCCTCTCGCTGGCAGGGGTAGGCAAAGCGGAGGTGCGAAAGCTGGCTCACCACCTCGGCCTACCGAGCTGGGACAAGCCGGCCCTGGCGTGCCTGTCGAGTCGCTTCCCCTACGGGCAGGAGATCACAGCCGAGAAGCTGTCTCAGGTAGCGCGGGCCGAGGAGTTCCTGCGCGAAGAGGGTTTCAGGCAGGTGCGCGTGAGACACCACGGTGAGATCGCCCGCCTCGAGGTCGGTCCCGAGGAGATGGAGCGGGCGTTCGCCTCGCGGGACAAGATCTCCGCCGAGCTCAAGCAGGCAGGATTCCTCTATGTAGCTCTCGATCTCACGGGCTACGAGCCGGGCAGCCTCAACGCTGCTCTTGGCAAGAAGGCGAAGCGCACGCTGCCGATGATCTCCTAGTCCATGGAAGCGCCGAGCGATCCGCTGCTCTGGGTAACCCTGATTATCATGCTGGCAGGGCTCGTCGGGAGCATCTTACCCGGCCTGCCAGGGGTGCCCCTAATCTTCCTCTCCGCCCTCGTCTACGCCTCTCTCACCGAATTCGAGTACATCGGCGTTCCTGTAATCGTCCTGCTCGGACTCTTCGCGGCCATCGCACTCGTCGCCGACTTCGTCGCCACCACCTACGGAGCGCGCCGGTTCGGGGCAAGCAACTGGGGCACCGTGGGCGGCGCCATCGGCGGTATCTGCGGCGCCCTTGTCGGGGCACTTTTCCTCGGCATCGGAGCCCTCTTCGGCCTGATACTCGGCAGCATCGGCGGCGTCTTCCTCGGAGAGTACCTCAGGCGGCGAGAGCGAGAAGCACCCGGAGAACCGGGCCTGGCGCAGCCCGAACGCTGGGACTGGAGAAGTGCCTCCCGCGCGGCCGGCGGGGTACTGGTCGGCTACGTGGCCTCGGCAATAACCCAGGCGCTCTTGGGCCTCCTCAGCGTGATAGTCTTCGTGTGGGCGCTGGTGTAAGCTAGTCAGCCCGCTCCGGCTATAAGCCTCCGCTAGTCAGCACGCTTCGGGCCAAACTAGGCCCTCGCTTGTCAGCATTTCAGCTTGCCCTGAACTTGCTGACTAGCTGACAGCGGCTTGCTTGAGTATTGAACCCATGCGAAAGTGCGGGCATGAAAGCGTACTCGAAAGACCTGAGACTGAGAGTGCTGTCCGCCGTCGACCGTGGGATGCCCAGAGGGCAGGTAGCAAAGACCTTTGGCGTGTCGGTCTCGACCATCAAGCGCTACCTGAGATTGCGCCAACAAACAGGCGATGTGCAGCCCAAGCCGATCCCAGGGCCTCCCGCGCGTAAAAACGGATGATCCTTGAGGAAGTACTGCCCGCCCAGGTTCGCCTTAACCCCGACCTCACCCTCCAAGAGCACTGCGAGCTTTTTGAGGATGAGCACGGTGTTGAGGTCTCTACTGCTACCGTGAGCCGGGTGCTCAAGCGCTTAGGGCTGCCACTCAAAAAAAGACCCTAGGCTCCTCCGAACGCGACGAAGAGCAGAGGGCGGCTTTCCGCGAGCGGGTTTGCAAGGTGGATCCGAACCTCTTTGTGTGGGTGGACGAGTGTGGCACCCACACCTCCATGACGCGCCTTTACGCCAGAGCGCCTAAAGGCGAGAGGGCCTATGGCAGCGTCCCCAGAAACCGGGGCAAGAACACCACCCTCATAGCCTCCATGACTCTCGAAGGAGCGATAGGTCAAGCGATGGCTGTAGAGGGCTCCACAAAGGCTTTTGTGTTTGAGGCTTACGTAGAGCACTTCCTTGCCCCCACTCTCCAAGAGGGACAGATTGTGGTGATGGACAACCTTGGTGCCCACAAGACCGATAGGGTCAGGGAGCTGATTGAGGCGAGGAGGTGCGAGTTGCTTTTCTTACCTGCCTACTCGCCTGAGCTCAACCCCATCGAAGAAGCGTTCTCGAAGGTAAAGGCTCATCTCAGGAAAGCGGCAGCACACACGAGGGAGGCGCTCGTAGAAGCACTGGGCGAAGGACTTTTGTCCATCACGCCTCGAGACGCTGCAGGATGGTTTGCTCACTGCGGCTACAAACTCGAAGGTCAATCTTCATGAATACCGCTGTATTAGCCGTATTAGAGCAGAATCCGGCTTACGGGACGGCCCGACCCTCCGGTTCTCGGTGAAGCGCTTCTGCAGTATTTCCTCCAGAAGGCCGGCCTCCCCTAGCAGTTGGCTTCCATAACCGGCGACACACCTCCGGCCCCCTGGCTCGGAAGCACCCCTAGTGCCTAGATCAGTGTTAGCTCCAACTCAGGCTCTCCTTGGCTAAGCCGGGCACGGAATCCGAGCTCGGGTTGTTTTGTGCTTTCGTACCTACAGGGTCCCTTACATGGAGTGTAGGTGCTTCCATCTCGACTGCGAAAATGAATAGTACACTTCAAGCATGGAACGCCCGATGCTGATCCCGGGGTGCAGGGAAGTACTCGAATCCCGCCGTCAGCGATGGCATGGGAGCATAGCGTGACGACGTCGCGGCCAGCTCAGCCGTTCTCGGGGCGTACGATGTGGATTCGGAAGCTCAAGACCCCTCTGCGGGAGTTTCTGCGCACGGAGACCGGCGGCGCA
>Ga0126312_10000687_pt1 | contig 20931 bp, 26 predicted proteins | sample Plot104A_FD_92537 | JGI IMG/M metagenome (GOLD analysis project Ga0126312, IMG submission 92537) | Serpentine soil microbial communities from UC McLaughlin Reserve, CA, USA - Plot104A | ecosystem: Environmental > Terrestrial > Soil > Grasslands | place: USA: UC McLaughlin Reserve, Lake County...
AATCGGACTTGCTTAAATCTTGATATAATATCTGAACCATCAATACAATTGTTTTTGGGTTGCTTAAATTCTTAATCCTGTATTACGGGATTAGCAATCTATCTTAATTCACAATAACAACAATACTCGTCATCACGCGAACTTCTTGTTAGATACACCTTACACACATGCATTGTTCTAGATGAACAACAAGAACGAGTAGAGATATACGAGAAAACAATAGAGGTTAAAGCACAATTGTACTCTTGTTCGTTGCTAAGGTTTTGACCATTTTTCTATTACAACACCTAAAATCAATCCAGTCTTCTTCCGTCATTTTATCAAGTTCGTATAATATGTAGTATTGAGCAGCAAACAATATGAAATCGTTATTATTGTAATAGTTCCTCTTTCAGTTTAATATTTTCAATCAATCTTGTAAGATAACCAAGAGACTGTTCAAAATATGGAATCAATTTTACATGGAATTTAAAATCAGGGGATAGTTCAAGAGCTTGGTCTGAAATCAAAGATTCATGCAATGAATAATTCCTTAACTGCTTTTTAGTCCAATACCAATTTGCATATTGACTTGCCTTATCTAAATCAGCCAATAAATCAATTCTTTTGGTTTGAGCTGATAACCCACTTTGCACTTTATCTATTTCTACTTTGTCAATCGGAATACCTAATCGAAATCTATCGTTTATCTTAAAAAGAAGAGAATCGACGGTTCCAATCATTTGAGAAATGAATGAGTCTATTTCCATTTCCGCACTCATTCGTGCTATAGTTGAGTTAAGATCACCATATCTCAATTCAATATGTTTTAGATTTTTCAAATGCTGTCCACAGGCGGACATTTTAAAGCTTAGTCTATCGGACTGAAATTTTGGAAATTCGTCGGAAGACAGCGTCATTGTAAGTTAAGACTCAGGGTTCCCTATTAGGCAAGGTGTAACATGGTCATGACGATTACGTCTGATATCCTTGTCTAAGTTAACCCCTTCCACTTATTTTTAATATTACAACATTAAAATTGTTGGATATTATTTCATAATTAAAACCTTATTCAGATAGGTTTGATTAGGAATCCCCTACCTGACCTCCAATGGAGACTCAAACCCTCATTTATACTCTGTCAGCATTCAAGAATCAAATATGCAGTATAAAGCTATAATACAAAATTAAATGGTATATATATTGATAACTAAACCAAGCAAGAAGGTATAGATTTTAAAATACTTACTTGCAATACTCGGAATTGATCTTGAACTGTTCAAAATGCCTTATCATCTAATTGAAGAAGAGATACTATCTTGAAACAAAAAATGGGTAAACAAAAGTAGCAGGATGATAATCTTTTGTCATCTTCTATATTATTCCTGCTACCTTTGCGGGGGAATTTAACTTCCTGTGGCGATAAAGATCACGACTGCAGATAAAAGAATTGCCTTGAATCCGAAAAGATTTAGTTAAACAGTTAAAACCAACCTGTTAAACTTATAGCTCTATAGTTTCTCGGTAGATGTAAATTAAAAATAAAGGAGGATTTTTGTCTAAGCGGGTGTTACAGTTAGTGTTCCTCGCATAAACGGATGGATGGAACAGAAGTAATGAAAGGTACCTGCTTTGTCAAATGTCACCTGTTTTTCCTCCCCTATTTTCAAAAGACCTGTATCAAAGGTATTGTTTGGTGCAGGGGATGATACATTAGTTCCGTCATTTGTTCCAGTAGCAGTATGGTCAATAGCATCATGGTTCTTAAATGTGACAGTAGTTCCTGCTTTAACTGTTATATTGCCAGGACCGTAGAATGGCGCCTCTTGTCCTATTATTGCGACATGGTTGGGTTCATCAGATATGGGGATTGCTGTTGTTGGGAGTATTGTATTAGTTATTGTAGTTGTTGTAGATGTATCATTGGTCGCTGTATTTGATGACTGCTGCAGGTCAGAAGCACCATTAGTAGCAAATGCAAGATATTGCTGCTGTTGTAATGGTGATATACTGCTGCCTGCGATGAAAGCTAGGTTACTATTTCTCGCTTCTGATGATAATGCCAACATAGCGCCCATCAACAGTATAGCAGCAGAAGCAAATATTGCATTTCTACTGATCTTATTTGTGGATGCAATTGTTTTTCTAACTCCTGTATATTTTCTATTTGATTTCTTGTTGTTATCAATGGAATACATAAGAGGCCTTCTTATGCTCTTTTATGTAAGTATTGCTTGCAATCCAACAAGATTACCTTTAACTATTAAAGTGAAAAAAGGAACATAATGAGAGTTACATCAATATCAGCAGCAGTAGGTTTGACAGGTTATATAATGTACCAAGGGTCAATAGGTCAAAGAGCCAAAAGAAATGAAGAGTTATATTCAAGCAATACGAAAACAAATAAAGAAAATTACTTATCTATTAGATTTTTTGTACGTGGATTACATCATTACTCAAGCTATCTGGAATAGGAATAAGGGCTCCAATATCCAGAGTTTGTTTTGGAATTTCAATGTACTCTGCAAAGCCTCCATTAATGGTAGATCCTATCTCCTTTAAATCAATGCAGAGGTTATACTGTTTGTTATTACAATAATAGCAAAAACTAAAATTCTTAGTTTCCATAAATGGATGTAAAGAAAGCTGTTATTCTTGCAGGTGGCGGCTACTCTAATATCTATGCTATTGTTTTAGGAATTACAAATGTTATTGCACCTACGATAGCACCTATGACAACAAATAATACCTCTCTTTTGAGAGAAAAATCAATTCTTATTTGTTCTATCTTCTTCCTTTTGTTCTCCTTCTTTATCATATTTCTACAACTTTACCTTCTGATAGGGGTTCTTTTCAGGAGCCTACTAATGTTGAGAAAAATAGAAATAGCCATTTCTGGTACTATTTCTATTTTTCTTTCATATCTTGTTGTTCTTGCTGCTCTTGTCCTCTTCTTCTCATGCCTGTCTTCAAAATAAGTGCTGTAGTTACTGCTCCAAGGACAGCACCATATACTAAGTGTTCTAGTATACCCATTCCCATCATCATAGGCATATTCTGTTGCATCATACCCATAATTTGTTGCTCAGTCATAGTAGGATTCATTTGCATAGCCATTTTCATCAATATTGGTGGCATAGCGCCCATACTTATTGGAATAAACAGAATAACAAATGCTATAATTCCTGTAATAAGACCTTCGATAATTCCTTTTCCAAATCCAGTTATCCAGAACTTTTTGACCAAGGAGATTACTGCTCCAAATATTATTCCTATAAGAACACTAGTTAGCATGTGCATTCCAAATCCAACCATCATAGCAATGTCTTTAGAAGAAGAAGGATCAAACATCGATCCCATAGCAATAAGCATTGTATCTGGAGGCATTCCAGCCAGTATAGCAGTTATCATAATAAAAGGAGCCATAACTAATCCAGCCACAAATCCACCTATTGCTCCAAACATTATGCTTTTGCCTATTATTGAGTAACTGCTTACATGAAGACTTTTTACCATTTTAGCTCACTATGGGCTGCTGCTCAAAATAGAATATAACAGCTAACTTAAATCCTATAAATACTGCTTGAACGTTTAAAACTTTGGTGAAATAGAAATCTAGAGTCCTAGGCATAGACACATACTCTTCCTTATGATATAGAAAACAACAAATTCTAGTTGACAACTAACAGCTAGCTACCTGTATTACTATTATACAATTCTGTCTTAGGATGAAATGCTACCCATTCAAACCAAAATCCTTCATCGAATGGTAGACGCGTAAGTTGTTTTCCTTTCATCTGTCCACTAATAGCTTTTCCCTCAAAATTCCATAAGCTGTTTGTTTGTTTATCAACAAAATTTTGGTCTTTTGTATTATAACTAAATTCTAGTGTCTGGCCGTCTACTACAGAATCATATGCCCTTACCATAAATGGATGTAATGAGAATAATACTATGGGTTTACTATTCACCTGATCATTTATGACCTTCTTGTTTTCTATTTCCTGTAATTTGTATGCTTTATGTTGACCTTTATTTTCAAATCCAATTACAATTTCCTTCAGTCCTAGTCTATCATCATTATTTGAAACAGGGAATAATACATCCTCACTGGTATAATAGTCACCGTAGGGATCTACTCCATAGGGTCTAGTAGAGCCAGTATCTGTAGAGAGCACTTTGGAATCTGGATACAATTGTTTCCATTCTTTCCAATACGCTACATCAAATGGTATTCTATCTAGTTTAACTCCTGCAAACTTTCCTACTATTCCTTGGGCCATAGCCTGGCTCCAAAGAGATTCAGTTGTTCTATCATACATTACAAGGTTGCTGTTATACAGTTTGCCTGATGTTCCAAATTCAAGTATTACTGCCTTACCTTTGTCATCTATTATAGTACTATTGAATACTTGATTAGTAAAACATAATGGACAATATGTTACTGCTACTGGAACACCACCTACATTATCGTTTACAATTTCATGCCATACTAATATTTGGAGAGGATATGCTCTAATGTCTCCATTAATGTTAAGTCCAAGTACAAGCTCAGAGTCTTCTAGATGTTTGTCAGCTTCCTGTAGTGAAATAAATTTAGGATCATCAATAGATGGAATTCCATCAGGAGGCGGCCCTCCACTTACTATTTGATCTAGAGGAACAATACTGCTCTCTTCTTCCTTGCCTTCAGATGTGGATACAGAATTAATACTACCAGTATTTGTAATGGAATTAGCAATAGACACAGACTTGACATTCATTGTAGGAATGATAAGGACTACAACTAAGATACCAATTATAGATAACGCGGCTGTGAATATTACTTTTTTATTTAGTCTATTGTATAGGTTTTTATTAAATCTCAAATTTGGACCTCCTTTTTCTTATTCTTCTCGTCAGGTCTTCCAACTAAATATTGGCCATTAAATTGATTGAAGTTGTTGTTCTTTGAACTATTTTTATGTCTTAATTCTTTCCTAAGTCGTAGCGCAGATAGCCCTGCAAAACCAAATACTATTGTTAAGCCTATGTATGAGAGTAGTTTAGAGTATTCTATTAATACTATAGATAGGCTACTTCCAAAAATAGAAGGTAGCATAGATAATATCAAAAGCCAGCTACCACAACATCCCAAAGGCACAAGTGAGAAGAATGAAAAAAATCCGCTTAAAGCGGTACTTCCTGACCCGCCACCAAAAATTCCTTTTTTCTTTTTATCTATTCTACAGCCTAAACCTTTACTATAGCTGGTTAAGAAATATTGTATCCCTACCCCTATGGCTAATCCAAATATCACAATTGAATTTACCTTAAAAGCAGCATTAACAGCTGCAGTGGTAGGAAGATTGGGTGTAGTAATAATAACCACTGTAAGATAAATTACTGCAGTGGCAATACCTACAGTTATTCCTTTCATTAACGCTTTTTTGGCATTGTAACTAAGTAGTAATTGATGAGAGGAGTCTCTTTTATTCATGATATTATACTCATCAAAATTCAGCTATTTAGGTCGATGCTCCAACAGTTAAAGAATAGTTTGAATACTAAAGGAATATACATTTAGCAAAAGATGAACTGTTTTTGATATAAGAAATTACATGATATTTAACGCAGAGCATTACTGGTCACCAAAAGCTTACCCAAGGTCGTAAGTGTTGCAGAGATTTTGCCCCTTTCACCTTTTTCAACTTCTATTAATCCTAAATCAGCAAGGCCTTTGGAATCTTTTCCTCCTTGCACATGGTAGCTTAACAGTGGTTTTCCATATCCAGATATTTCTTCCAATTGGTCCAAACTCTCAATAATGCCTCCGGCGCTATCAATTGCTCTTAGTATCTTTATCTTTGCTTCAGATATTATTTCGCTGTAACTAAGTTTGAGAACAGGCATTAACAATGGAATAGTTCCTGTTGAATCCATACCAAAAGCCTTAATCCCATTTATAAAAGAAGCAGATAAAGCAGCACAGCCTAATAGCTTGTCTCCAGAGCTTACATTCATAAGTACTTGTTGAAAGTCTTTAGCATTAAGATTCAAAATTTCGTTTACTCTTTCCATAGTATCTCTGATAACATTTTCTTTAGTTACAAGGTTTATGGTAATAGGTAAGCCAAGGACACTACGAATTCTTCTTGAAAATTCCTCAGCTTTACTCTTGTCTGAATCAAAACAAATCATAACTAATTTGTGTATTGGAAAGCTTCTTAGTCCTAATGCTATTCCATCCTGACCGTCATAACCAAATGTGGCGATTTGAAGTGTTTTCAAGGGGTGTGACATGACTATCATTTAGATAGAGGTTCGCACTAATAAGACGTACCTCCAACTGTTGGAAAGTGGCTTTAACTGTTAAAGAAAAAGAAAGACAGGGATGCTCTAATTTTAACTCCAACTCTAGTTCTAATTCTAATTAATTATAATTCATTCCCTTTTTTCATCTTCTGTAATTTTAGTCAATGGATGGATGCAGTAGTAGTTGTCTGATTTCTTCGCTTTTTGATTGTCTTAATTAATGCATTAATACCGTAACCGATAGCGCACGACGGACAGATAAAATTCATCCATTGTGGTCTATCTTCTTGTTGATTCTCGTTACTGACCATACTTTTGATACACACAATTTTTACTTAAAAGTTGCCTCTATGGATTAAAGTTTTGTTTGAACCCTTGTCATATTATTTCTATTGTTCTTTCTTTATATACACCAATGTTGTAATGATAAACCTTAAAAAGAAACAAAACAGACCCTGCCAGCTCTCTATAACATATAGTTGATGTCATAAGAGTGTGTTGGATAAGCAAAAATTCCTTGTCTAACTTTGTCTGCAGTAAGGCCTAGCCTAATTGCTAAAGCAAAGATATTGATAACCTCTTCAGCCTATGGTCCTAACAAATGAGCTCCTAGAATACGATTGCTCACATTTTTTTATTAATATTTTGAATCCTGAACAACTCTCATTAACTCGACGTGAGGAATACCATGAGATGTATCTTGAAAATTGGTTTTAAATTTTAATCCTTGCTCTTTTGCTTCCTTTTCCTGTAATCCAAGAGATGCTAAAGGTGGAACTGTGAAGTCTACACTTGTATTCCTTTATAGTCTGGTTTAGATGGTTTCCCTTAAGTAAATTAGATGCTACGATTCCTTCCTCACATACAGCCACCAGTGTTAATGGCATACAATTAGTAGCTACTGCAACAACGGCTGCATACACTGCTAACTAGTAACTAACTTTTTTGTTTATGGTGTTTTTCATAAACCAACTGGATATTGTCCATATTTCATTCCATTGTAAACCACAGTCATAACATTTGATTAAATAGACGGATTTTCCGTATGGATCGGCATCTATCCGTTGCATATTTATGTTATGATTATTTAATCTACATAATATTGGTAAGCTCTCTTTGTTACTCTGGCCATAGCGGCTAATAATCTTACTTTTTTGGCTGATACTTTATTTAAGGATATTTTTCTGTCAAGTACTTGTAGCGATTATTATCATTTATCATTTACCTTTAATCTTGAAAGTAAATCTTTAACGGTTAGAGGAATATCTTTTAAGATAGACCTTAACCCGTACACAATATGGCTCAAGATATAAAAAGTTCAGAAGAATGGAATGGATTAATAGCAAACAAGAAATTGGTCGCTGCAGATTTTTGGGCACCATGGTGTCCGTATTGTCTCCGGTTAAAGCCTGTTTTTGAATCTGTTGCAAACGACTATCCTGATATGTAGTTTGTAAAAGTTAACGTCGATCAAGAACAGGAGATAGCTTCTAGATATGGAATACGAGGAATACCTGTGATAAAATTTTTCTGTGAGGGTAAAGAAGTCAGCGAAATTGTAGGCTACATCTCTAAAGATGCATTGAATAAAGAGATTAAAAGAGTATCTGATAGCGTACAAAGCTGCCTCGCCAATACTTCTTTGATGAGATAAAGAAGAGTGGAGGAGAATCAAGAATACTTCTAATCCTCAAGAACAACTTTCAAAATTTCTAAATTATTTTGGGATAAATGATGTAAAACCTACCCCACGTATACTATGATATCAAGTTGTGAAGAATGCAGAAAAAGGAACTAATTGGCCAGTGTTACTTATGTGGCTGTGTGGTCATGTGGGCTGCTGTGATTTTTCTATAGATCTTCATACAACAAAACATTTCAAAGTACTGAACACATTGTAATGGTTGCTTCACCAAATAAGCTATTCTAAGTGTTATAGATTTACTATAATATTCAGTGTAGATACTACTACTTGCTATTAAAACGAGATAGATTATGATATTTCTTTCTCTACGTCTGATGGTATACCTATGCTTTCAACAACAAAACCTCTTCCTTTTTTCATTGTTATGCCAGGCTTCATCCTGTGAAGCACTACTATGGTATCAGGTAAAACAGATATATCTAATACCTCTCCTGTATCAGCATTAGTCCCTGAAGGTACATCATTTGATATAATATATGCTTTTGAAGAATTAATGAGCTCTATAGCACTTCTCTGAGGCTCTTTTATTATTTTACCTAAATATCCTGTACCAAATATGGCATCTATTATTCCATCAGCATTTGTAATCATTTCTTTTGCTCTTTTTAAATCAGCTTTGGTTATTACAGAAATTTTTAAAATACTCTCAAATTTCTCTAAAGTCTTCCATTGCAATTTTGCATCCTTAGTCTTGATATCTTTAGGTCTTCCTCTGTCTTCATCTAATGTGAAACTATCTGGTTTTTATAAATCTTATTCCTACAACTCGACAAGGACAGATTTAATGTTTCAAAATTTGGTTTAACCCTGGCGAAGCGATTCATTGTAATAAAGAATATCGCAAACGAGTTTATTGAAATGTTTGTTGAGAAAACTGATAAGCTTAGGGTTGGCAATCCTCTATCAGAGGATACAGACATGGGACCTCTTGTAAACGCTAGCGGCTTAAAGACTATAGAATCTCAAGTTGAGGATTCAGTCAAGGAGGATGCAGAAATTCTTACAGGAGGAGAGCAGACAGGAAGCAACCAATGAACAGTTAAAATTAAGATGATAGACCCTTAGTGCTGGCTTAGCCTTTTTGGAATTATTGTAACAGGCTTGAAAAACTATATTAACATAGGATCCATGAATAATACTAATTTGAACTCTACCAGTCTGTTATACAAAGAAATCGTACTTATAATTGCCCTTATGCTTAACAATAGAGGTTGCATCAGGACTAATGATGGTTGATATGTTTGATATAATAATAGGAATGGCTTTAGGAATGGCTTTAGGAATGGTTGCCAGCCCTCTTATGATGAAGGCAATAAAATCTATTAGACAAAGAAGGAAGGTTTCTAAAATGCTACGCGAGGTTGCAGAGCTACAAAGATCAGGACAATCACCGGACAGGTACCAGGTAATATAATTATAATTATAACAAGGAATAATATTATATGCATAAAATAGTGAATAAGTACGGAAATACTGTACTTTATGACAGTTCAATTTGGTCTATGACAGTACAATTTACTATATCACAGTTCTGGATAAAAAATAATAAGTAGCGGAAGGAGAATATCTTGGAGCTGCTATCATATATTGTTTGGGATCGAATTTTTTGTGGCATTTGGTATAGGTATGTTAATTTCGGGTAGCGCCACTGCACTTTATCATCATAGAGAAAAGCTGAAATATGTATTCAAGAGTATGGCAAATAACTGATAGAGAAAATTAGTCACAAGAGGTTTACAAAATTATAGATTCCAGTTTCAAATGGTCCCTCTTAGAGTTGGAGTATTTATTTAACTGTTCTAGATCATACCTATATTTTGCATCTTTGAAAATTACATATTGTCAAAAAGTATCATAATAAAAGGAGCCATAACCAAGCCCGCTACAAATCCACCTATAGCTCCGAATGCTATACTTCTACTAACAGAAGGAGTATGTTTGATATGCTCACTGATCCAAATACTTGTCTTTTTCTCGCTATTGCTAGTATCCATAGATGCCATAATGCATATAGAGACTATTAAGGTCTAGGTATGCATTACAATTCACTGCACTCAAAATAATTCACGCGCTGCTGAACTTATGAACAAATTGAACAAGGAGAAAGAAAGAAATGACGTCAACTATGAACCCAGAGAGAATCCTAGACAATAGAGTGTGGAATGAGTTGCATATAGGCTGCTCGTTAGTCTTGATAACTCTCAAGGCTATAAGAAGACTTAATTTATTTTATTTTATATTCAACAGATTACAAGAATTGGCTTTGCTACACTATCTAGGACTACTAATAGAAGGATAATAATTAGGTTGAAGAGTTTTTCTCATTTTGTTTGTGTGATGTTTGTGTGATTGTTTCATCTCGCTACCGATACTTTACCACATGTTCAAAGTAGAATTTATTAGTTGCCTGCAATAGTTCAAACTTTCTTTGAACACTTAAATGATATCTTAATTTTTTTGTAATGTTTGTTCTGTCAGTATATTGTATATACTCTGTAATAGGTCATATGTTTAATAAGAAACATTTGCTGTTTTTATCTGTCAGCTGTGTCAGCTATGGCTTGAATTTTGTCAGTTCCGTATTTGAAAAGCAAGTTATAAGAATTCATAGTCTGCGATTTATATTGTAGCATTATTATCAGCTGATATGACAGTTATGTCATGCCACTAGACAAATCTTGGCATGATTATAATGAGTCATTAATTGAGCGTGGACATGTTCTTATGGATATTGGCTTTCTCAAATCATATAAGGGGAGATTAAGATAATGAATGAAGGAAAGGTTGGAGCTCCGTTTGAGTACCCTAACAGCTACATCCAGTTTCTAGCATTTCTTAAGGTTGGATTTAGGGTTGCTTACAGAACTATTCAAGGAATCGTAAGAGGACTATCTGATTATATCAGGATTAAAGAAATGCATTTTACACATATCAGGATTCTAAAGACTAAACCGTCCATGGATAGGAACTCTGAATCTTGATAATAACGATAAGCCAATAACATTAATAGTTGATGCTTCCGGTCTTACTATATCAAAGAAAGGAGATTATATTGAGGAGAAATGAAGACATAAGAAAAGGGGTTCATCAAACTTCACATTGCCGTAGATGAGATGTCAGAAAAGGTAGTATCACAGAATAACAAAAGGTAATGTGCATGATACAAGTAAGTTTGGTTATCTGATAAAAGACTCGTCTAAGAAATATCATATAGATAAGGTGTATGGTATATGGTTTATAGTAATAAAGCATACGATAACAGGAAGAATTTCAATATACTAGATAAAATAAATGCTAAACCAGCTATCAGTATTAGAAAGAATGTGTTTACCAGTTCCATAGGATGTCCGTTAAGAAGAGATGAAGTCTTGCTAATCAAGAAACTAGGATATGAAGGATGGAAGCAGCTAAAAGACGCTGGAAGAAGATGGATAGCTGAAATTGTATTCTCCTCTATCAAAAAGATATTAGATAAGACCTTCTTTCAAAGAAATTTAAAGCACAAAAGGTAGAAGCAGGACTGAAAGTAATGTTATACAATAAATTCATCAGCCTATAATTCGATATAACTCTAATTTGTTAAAACATGATAAATTATTTGTGAAAGCTACACCGTATAACTAGACCTCTCTTTTATGTAAGCAAATGTCCATAGTACATCGGTCACCCCGAACTCTCAAGCATTCTGTTTTCTAATGACCTCCGTTGATGTCTAAGTATTGAAATATAAAATCCATAAATTTGTAAACAAAACCAGGCACACTTTCAGTATGTTGACCCTTAGTGAATGTGCTCCATTGCTTTATAGATTTCCTGACGTTAATTCGTACTTATAAGAAAAGCAAATATGTATGAGGCACTGGTCCGGAACCGGGGTGACTATTAGCAAGTCATATTATTTGAGATATTATAAGAATGATATAATACAGAGAGACGTGTCTGCAGTTATATATATCCTCTGCATCGTTATTACATTAACTATTTTTTGATATTATATTTGAGGTCTTATTGACATACTCCAAACCATGGTCAGCTCCAAAAAAAGAGGGAAAAATGAGCTTGTTTGCTCTTTTATGATGTCGTGGTTGTTGTCTAAGCGTCACTTACTTCTACATTAAATGAGGTCTTGACATTACCAAAGATGTAATTGGATACAGGCAGTGAATTCACAGTAGTATCTATGGTATATTCTCCCGGTGTTGGGAAAATTGTAGTCAAAGCCATCTGTCCCGTGTGTCCATGAAAAGATCCATGCATAGGCATCATAGGACTACCCGCTTGGGCAGAGTCTATTAATGTAAATTGTCCTTTACCTACTGCCATTAAAGCATCTGGATGTGTAATACTTGTGCCATTATCTGCTTGAGCTACGTTAAGTATTAGTGTGGCTGGTTGTCCTGCTATTATCTTCTGTGGAGTGGTTAAGAGTTCTAGCTTAACTTTAGTGCCTTTCTCAGAGCCATCCAAAACTCTTACGTTACTAACCTGGCTGTTATCTGTAGTGGTGCTACTGCTAGCAGTTTCTTGGATAGTACTACCAACTGCATTTACTATGAAGTCAGCATTTCTAACTCCAAAGAAATTCGTTGGATCTGTCGGCCATCCCATCATAGGATCTCCTGATTTGAAGATACGAGTCAGAGCCATAGGTGGAACGTCCATCCCCATCATTTTGGGACCCAGTGATGCTACCTGTACTGAAACTGTATTTTTACCTGGTTTATCAAACGCATAGGAGAATTGCATATTACCTACATGTGAATGCAGCGTAGAACTCTTGAAGGCTTCCTTTCCATCTGGTGTTGTCACTCTTACTACCCAATCTACATGTGTTAGAGGAGATCCTATTTTCTCATCAGTCACCTTCATATCCATAGTAGTGAGGCCTGAAGCAGGATCCACTTTGGGTTCAAAGGAAATGTTAATACCGTCCAATGTAGCTTTTTGTGGTTGATTAGTAGTGGTGGTAGTGGGGATATCTGCCGCCTGTGCTTGTGCCGTTATAGCCGTTGGTTGAATTGCTAATGTGCTACTTGCTATTACTACCGCTAGTAATGTTGTAACTGTTACATAGAATTTTTTGTTCTTAGGATATTGTTGTTGCATTGCATACTACGTAATAATTGTTATATTTATCGATAGCCTTTAACCAAAAAAGAAATAGTTTAACTATTAAAGAAGTAATAACTAATAAATACTTCATGCTTAATTAATTATGATTAATTCATAATACCCCTTAAATCATATTATTGGTCACTATATAATATCCATATCAAAAAGTCTGTTAAGAAAGCAATTATCATCATCATCTATCTGTGCTTCATGTATGATATCTATAACTTATTTTATTTTAAATTAAGTCTAATTTTCAGATCTCTAAATCTGCTTCTAATAGTTACTTCTGTTACACCTGCTGCTATTGCAATATTTGTTTGCGTTATGTCTTCCCCAATATCAAGGCATGATATGTAAAGAACAGTTGCTTCCAATCCCATAGGATCCTTTCCAGCAGATATCTCTTTATTAATAATAGTATGCATTAAACTTATTGCTTGATATTTTGCTTTTTCACTTAAATTAGCCTTATTTGCTACCCTAACAATACATTTGATAAGATCAACCAATGGAATCTTAAGATCAAGTTCAAACACAAGAATTCTATACATTCTTGCGATTTCTTTGCGTTTAATATTGTTAATCTCAGCAATATCTTCTAGTGTTCTTGGTATTCCCATTTCTCTACATGCCGCATAAATAACAGCAGATAATAGTGAAGATATTGTTCTACCATGAGCCAACTTTCTTTGGTGGGCCTTTCTGCAGATATAGGCCGTTTTTTCTACTACTGCCTTTGATAGCCCGAGTTTGTCTTTTATGATATCAAGTTGTGTAAAAGCTTCTCTGAGACTCCTATCAGGTGAATAATGAAGCTTTAGTAGTCAGATGAAAGTGCTTTAACACTAAAGATGCATCTGTGAAGGTCTTTACACAGAAACCACCGTACTCTTGTAAAAATGCTTCAATGGTTATCAAAATATCCTTATCATCATCAACAACGAGTATAGATCCTTTGTGTTTTGAACAAGACGAAGAATTTGCAATTCTATCCTTGCAATAGGTGTTTTTACAAGAAGACATTCCTTTCTCTCCTCTTTCCTCTCATCCCTTTAGACCCATCATGCTTTCAGGTTTATCATAGAAACTTCCTTTAGAATATCTTTTACTATCCTAATATCTAAGTCGAACTGCAATGCAATAAATTCTTCTGAGATGCCAGAGATGAAGATACCTAACTGTTGTCTTACTTCATCACTGTTAGAAGTATTTTCTTCTGGTTTTTTTAATAGCATATTGTCTAACATTATGGTAGCTTCCTAACATTGGAAACTTTATACGCTTTACCTAGAATTAACAAAGAAAAAGTTGAACTGTTAGACCTCTCTGTCCTAAAGTAGCCTTTATTATATAGCTTCAGTGTCATTACTTTTCCTTCTAAAAGAAGAAAACTAGTATTTTCAATTATTTACTGAAGTTCTGTTCTATGTATAAGTTATAGTGTATGTAGAACTCATCTAGTTAAAAATTTTTTTGTAGTATATGTAGAGCCTTTCTTATTCTATTCTCAAACCAATTCCTATACATTTTTTTACTTTATCAGTTAAATGCAATCTTGTTTGATTGTAGGCAATACTTACATAAAAGAGTACAAGGTTTAACTTGTCATCATCTATATCTAAGGCAATTATTCTAGCTCCGGTGAGCGCTTTAACTAATTGTATCGCCATCAAACCCAAACCTCCTGCACCTACAATAACAACATTATCATTTGGTATTAGGCTGGCATTTTTTACTGCACCGTATGCTGTTAGTGCTGAACATGATAATGGTGCACTTGTATCAGTATCTATTCCATTTACCCCATCATTATCAGCACCTATCTTCACTAGATACCTGTAACTTGGTACTAATACATAATCTGCATATCCTCCATTAGTATAGATTCCTAATGACCTTGGTTTATCACATAGATTTTCTTCGCCAACTCTGCAGGCTGGACATAATCCTTCTCCTATCCAGGGATAGACAAGAACTTTCTCATTTTTGTTAAACCCTTTTGCTTCTTCGCCAAACTTTTCTATTATTCCTGCAATTTCATGTCCTGGCGTTAATGGGTAACTTACACCTCTATCCGTAGTCTTTAGAAATTGTCCTTCAGGACCTTGGTATCCTCCTTTCCATAGATGTATATACTATGACATACACTACAAGATTGAACTTTTACAAGGACTTGCGATCCTTTTGGTCTTGGAGTTTGTGATTCTTGAATTTGCAGAGGTTCATTTGGTCGGACAATTTTTGCTGCTTTCATATTGTTAAAAGCCTTTTCAGTCAAAGTATTAGAAAGTATACTTTAACTGTCAGTAAGATAGGTTTAACAGTTGTAGACTACATTTGAGTATTAGAAGCAATATTCTAATACAGTAAGTAAATATTAGAAGAATCTAATCCAGAGATGAAAACAAAAATAAAAACGGTTAATCCTACTAATGAAGTAATCCTTTCTGAATATGATATTATAGATAAAAAACAGTTACCAGTATTGTACAAAAATCTAGGATGGCATTTGAAGAATGGAAGAAAAATATCCATTACAGAAGTGAAATTATTCATCAGATAGCAGGAGATTTAAGAAAGAATAATGCAATACTAGCAAAGACAGCCACAGAAGAGATGGGCAAGCCGATAAAGGAATCACTTTCTGAAATAGAGAAATGTACATGGGTAATGGAATATTATGGGTATAACGGACAGATTTTCCTAAATGATGAATCTATTAATACTGATGCTAAGAAAACTGTAATAAAATTTCAACCTCTTGGTGTTATTGGTAGCATAATGCCATGGAATTTTCCTTATTGGCAGGCCTTAAGGTTCGCAGCCCCTTCGTTGATGGCTGGTAATACAGTAGTGCTCAAACCAGCAAGTGCTACAATTCAATGTGGCATTGAAATAGAGAAAGCATTTCACAGAGTTGGAGCTCCACATGGAACATTTCAAACATTGGTAGGAGATTCTTCTATTGCACAATCACTAATTGATTCTGATATTAATGGGGTGACATTTACTGGTAGTATTGAAGTTGGAGCTAAGGTAGCACAAAGAGCAACATCACAGCTTAAGAAGACTGTTCTTGAGCTAGGGGGGAGTGATCCTTTTATAGTCTGTGAAGATGCGGATATTGAAAAAGCGTCTACAGGTGCAGTCAAGGGTCGTTTTATAAATTGTGGTCAAAGCTGTATTGCTTCAAAACGCTTTTTTATTTCAAAGAAGATTGCTAATGAGTTTATCGAAAAAGTTATAGAAAAGGCAGAGAAATTAAAAGTTGGAAATCCTCTATCTGAAGAAACAGACATAGGACCCATGGTAAGTTTTAAGGCTGTTCAAAACATTGATAGTCTTGTCAAAGATGCATTAAACAATGGTGCTGAACTGCTTACGGGTGGAGAACGCATAGATAGCAAAGGCTACTTTTATCGTCCAACAATTTTAAAGAATGTATCTGCTAAGATGAAAATAGCAAAAGAAGAGACATTTGGTCCAGTAGCACCTGTAACAGTTGTTGATACTGACATGGCTGCAATAAAATATGCAAATGATTCCAGATATGGTCTTGGAGCTAGTATATGGACACAAGACTTGGATAAAGCAGAAAAGTTGTCACAGTTAGTGGAATCTGGTATTGTTTCTATTAATAATGTTGTAGCATCAGATCCCAGAGTTCCTTTTGGCGGTATAAAGAATAGCGGATATGGCAGAGAATTATCAAGATATGGAATGCTCGAGTTTGTTAATATAAAATCAATTAGATTCTATGACCAGCTAATTCATGATCATCATGTAGAATAGAGGAAATTTTAACATGTCTGGGAACAATAATACTATTGAAAATGTCCTAATACTCCAAGGAGGAGGCTCTTTAGGAGCGTTTAGCTGTGGGGTGTTTAAGGCGCTTGTAAATAATAATATAAAAATCGATATAATTTCGGGCACATCGATTGGTGGAGTAAATGCTGCAATAATAGCTGGAAGTAAAGAAGAATACCATCCTGAAAAGGCACTAGAACAGTTCTGGCTAGAATTAGGTGAAAATAGCATAAACTTGGATTCTTGTTTTGTAGAGCTTTTGTCACTATATCCTAAGGTGGCAAGAGTAGACAGACACAATAATAATGATCCATTGAGGTCAGTATTATCGTTCTATAGCTCAACAATGTATGGAAATAGCAAGTTATTTATTCCAAGATGGAGACCTGATTTTGCTTATAGGGATCCTCAATATTTCACACCAGGCAAATGGTCATATCTATATGATCACTCACCTTTAGTAAAGACTTTAGAAAAATATATCGATTACAAGAAACTTCAGCCCAATGGTAAAAAACCTAACGCACGTTTGATAATGACTGCAGTAAACGTATTGACTGCAGAACCATTAATATTTGATAGTTCAAAGCAACAAATAACTCCAAAACATATACTTGCCACTTCAGGCTATCCATTGTATTATTTCCCATGGATAGAAGTAGAAAAAGGAGTATATGCTTGGGATGGAAGTTTGTTAAGTAACACGCCACTAAGAGAAGTCATAGATGTATCCCCTGTGGCAGATAAGCAAGTTTTTCTTGTTGAAAATTATCCTAAGAATATTGATAGGTTACCGACAAACTTACCAGAAGCTATTCACAGAGCAAGGGATATCATGTTTAGCGACAAAACTTTACATACTGTGCATATAATAATAATAGATTGAGAAAATTATTGTCGAGCATTTTATTCTAGCAATACTAACTATAATAGTTTATGTTCTTTTCTTATGTTTTGCTAGAATAACAAACAGCAGACTACCATTGTTAATTTATCTACATAAAGTCTGAAAAAGATTTTATTTACTTCATAATTAATAGATAAAATAGACTTCAACTATTTAACCAAATCTTTTCTGATTCAAGGTAATTCTTTTATTTGAATTTGCAAGATCCAATGATAGATATTTTTATGCTATTATGATTTATCAAATTTACCGTTCCTATATATCAAAAATCCTTTTTTAGCATTTGTAGTTATAATAATATGTCTTGCCTTTAACTTAGGAAGATAAAGTTAAATAATTAAAGAAAAAATTTGCTTTATTATATAAATTTGGAAATCTTTTTATTTGTTGTTTTCATTCTTTTTTGCTTACTTTGTTGTCACTGGAAGGTAAGACCAGGCTATACTTTGTCGTAAAGTGTTCATGTATTGGTTTTAAGAAGCCTGTTGCTGAAAATGTATAAAGGAAACTTATAGGAGAAATAATCTATAACAATATCTACCAACAGTTAAAGGTAAACTTTAACCTTTTGAGGAATCTCTTATTAACATCAGATTGATGTATATCAAAACACACATGACATTACCCTCAAGTATTAAAACTACAATCTTCTCAGTTGGAGATTGCAAGCACCTTGTATTACGAGAGAAAAATAGGATCAGGAGAACAATAAACTTTCTGGTTAAGAGTTCACCGATGATTTGTAAGAAATCAAATAAAATAACAAGGCTGAAGAATTCTCATCCGGCCAATCTTTACTTTCCTAATATGAAGGTCATTACAGCTCATGCTAAAATTAAATGTTGCTACAAATAAGGAGATACTGAAAAGTAAATGAAATTCAATTTCTGTAAAGATGCTGATTCTCAAATAAACGAATAGAGAAGAGATATCTAATAAATTTCTCTTAGAAGGGAGGTTTTCTTTGTCGTAGTAGGCGCTATTGTAGGAGCAGTCACATTTGTTATTCCCAAAACTATATTTGAAGTTGAGATGGGTTTACCGTACTACCTTAGCTGGATAGTAATTGGACATGTAATTGGTGTATATTCATCTGCATCAGTTATCGCAGGAATAGGAATTCATATGTTAACTGCTGTTTCTATAGGAGTTGTGGTAGGAATATTTCTTTATAAGAGCGGTATATTAAACATAAGCAAACCATCTAATGGTCTGATATATGGTCTATTTTCTGGTTTCATTGTATTTGCTATTTTCTTCATTCCTGTGCAGCAATTTGTATTAGGACCTCAAACAGTCAGCACATTGGCAGATATGGATCCTTCTATTAGCCAAGCGGAAGTTACTGAGATGATTGAAACAAATTTTTCGACTATAATGGCTCAATCTATAGTTACCCATTTAGTATTTGGAGTCAGTCTGGGGTTTGTTTCATCTCTTTTATCGATAAAATTTGGTAGCAGATATAGATGTGCAGATTGTGATATCTCTTTTTCTAGAATTGATTCGTATCAAAAACATAGAGAACTTGTACATGGAGTAAAGCCGATTCAGTTAAAGCATATACTAATCTTGGGAGGCGGGTTTGCAGGGATAGAAGTTCTAAGAAGACTTCAAAAAGCCTTTCAAGACGATATCAGTATCGATTTGCGTCTTGTAAGCAGAGATAATTTCCTTTTATTTTCACCAATGCTTCCAGAGGTGTCGTCAGGTATGATAGAGACAAGGCATATAGTAACTCCTATTAGATCTTTTTGTAATAGAGCTAGGTTTTATGAAGCTAACGTAGAATCAATTGATTTGAAAGATAAGCATGTTACTATAAGTCACAGAGTTGGAAGAGAAATAGGGCCTATTGATTCGCGAACTCATATTCTAAAATATGATTTTCTTGTTATAGCGGTAGGTGGTGAAACCAATTTCTTTGGAATGGCTGATTTACCTGAACATGCATTTACTATAAAGACGATAGGTGATGCCATAATTTTGAGAAATCATATGATAAATATGCTAGAACAAGCGGATGTTGAAGATGAAGATGAGGATCTAAAAACAAGTTTATTGACCTTTGTAGTAGTTGGTGGAGGATTTTCAGGTGTTGAGACAGTAGGTGAATTGAATGATTTTATACAAGATTCAATCAAGCATTACTATCATAATATCAAAAGAGAAAATGCTCAGGTCATTTTGGTAAATTCTGGTACTAGAGTCTTACCAGAGGTAACTGAGGATTTGTCAGAATTTACTTTGCAAAAATTAAGGGAAAATGGAATAAAAGTAATCTTAAATTCACGTGTAACAGGCGCCACAATAAATAGTGTCAAATTAAATGATGGTTCTGAAATACTTACACATACGTTAATCTGGGCTGGAGGAGTTAAACCTGGCTCGTTGGTTGCCAATCTTGTATGCGAGCGTGATAAGGTTGGCAGAATAATAGCTAATAACAATCTAGAAGTTCAAGGAATCAGTACCACAAATGTTTATGCACTAGGCGATTGTGCATCTATAACAGATCCTAATACAGGAAAGCCTTATCCTCCAACTGCACAACATGCAATACAACAAGCAAAAGTAGCCGCAGAAAATATAATCTCTAGTGTAAAATCATCAAGTATCAGTGTACAACAAAGAAATAATAATAAGAAAAAAATCTTTGACTACAAAACTAAGGGCATTATGGCCTTGATTGGTAAGAGAAATGGTGTTGGTATTCTATTTGAACATAAAGTTCAGGGTTTTTTAGCTTGGTGGCTGTGGCGTTTATACTATCTAGGAAATCTTCCAACGATAGAAAAGAAATTAAGGGTAATTGTAGATTGGTCAATAGACCTCCTTTTCAAACGTGACGTAACAAGACTTAAAACATTTCCATCAGAAGCAGAAAAGAAAATTGAGACTAAGAATTATAGAGAGAAAATAAAGACAGCACAGAAAGAAAAAGAAAAAGAAAAACAAGAAGAAGAAGAAATTACAGACTGAAAAACAAGTCCCATCCTTGAGCCATCAACAGTATTTGAACATCAGAGCAAACTATCATCGGGTTAACATGCGAGCTGGGTAATATATAGTAGAGAGACGCCTACTCAAACAACTTTTTTTCTTTTCTTTTTGACAATTA
>Ga0126312_10000688_pt1 | contig 20931 bp, 19 predicted proteins | sample Plot104A_FD_92537 | JGI IMG/M metagenome (GOLD analysis project Ga0126312, IMG submission 92537) | Serpentine soil microbial communities from UC McLaughlin Reserve, CA, USA - Plot104A | ecosystem: Environmental > Terrestrial > Soil > Grasslands | place: USA: UC McLaughlin Reserve, Lake County...
CCGAGGCGGCAGAAGGAAAAAAGGTCGTGCGCGAGCCGCCGCTGCGCGGCGCGCTCCGAGAGCTTCGGATAGACCTGGGCCGCCCATGCCGGTGCCGGCCACGCGACGATGCCCCAGCGACGCCGCCCGCGGCGTGTCTCGCGCCGGACGTCGGCAAGCTTGCGCAGCGCGCTCGTCATCTCGGTCGCGACCTTCTCCGGCGGAATCCCCGCAAGCGCGCCGGGTTCGCTCTCACCGGTGATCAGCAAGCTGCAGGTCGTCTCTTTCACCGCGCCGCGCGCGCGTGCCGACTGCCACGGCGTCAGCTCGCCGAGCCTTTCAGTCGGGGCAGCCCGAAGCCGCGCCGCCCGCACCAGCGGATCCGTCATCACCACCTCGGCCGTGCGTGCACCGGCACGATACGCCGCCTCGATGACCGCAGCCGCGAACTCGCGGTGCGCCGGCTGGCAGTTGACGACCAGGTCGTCGCCCTTCCTGAGGTGCAGCCCGACCCGGATGGCCGCGTCGGCGTAGCGCGCGGTCTCGTCCGGTGGCAAGAGGGGCGGCACGCCGTGTGGCACGCTAGCCGTTGTGCGCGCGCTCGTGCTGCACGCTCCGCGGACGCCGCTCCGCGAGGAGGACCTGCCGGTGCCGGAGCCGGCGCCCGGGCAGGTGAGGTTGCGCGTCCGCGCGTGCGCCGTCTGCCGGACGGATCTGCACGTGGTGGACGGAGAGCTGTCGCGCCCGAAGTTGCCACTCGTCCCAGGACACCAGATCGTCGGCGTAGCCGGCGACGGACGGCGCCTCGGGGTCCCCTGGCTCGGGTGGACGTGCGGTGAGTGCCGCTTCTGCGTTTCGGGCCGCGAGAACCTCTGCGATCGCGCACGCTTCACGGGCTATGACCTCGACGGCGGCTATGCGGAGTGGGTGGCCGCGGACGAGCGCTACTGCTTTCCGATCCCGGACGGCTTCGACCACCGCCAGGCGGCGCCGCTCCTCTGCGCAGGTCTGATCAGCTATCGCGCGCTCGGGCTCTGTGGCGACGCCGAGCGCCTCGGCCTCTACGGCTTTGGAGCCGCTGCGCACATCGTCGCGCAGGTCGCGTTGTGGCAAGGTCGCCGGGTCTTCGGGTTCGTACGTCCCGGAGACGCGCAGTCTGCCGCATTCGCGCGCGAGGTCGGCGCGGAGTGGGCGGGGAGCTCCGACGAGCGTCCACCCGAGGAGCTCGATGCCGCAATCGTGTTCGCGCCCGTGGGCGCTCTTGTTCCGGCGGCGCTCGCGGCAACCGCGAAGGGCGGCGTCGTCGTCTGCGGCGGTATTCACATGAGCGACATCCCCGCGTTCGCGTACGAGTTGTTGTGGGGAGAGCGCGTCGTCCGCTCCGTCGCGAATCTGACGCGACGTGACGGCGAGGAGCTGCTCGCGCTAGCGCCGGACGTTCCGATCCGCACGCACGTCGAGGCGATGCCGCTCGGCGCGGCGAACGAGGCGCTCGACAGGCTCCGCCACGGCGACGTGCGCGGCTCCGTTGTGCTCGTGCCGTGACCACGCTCCGCGTCTGCGACCTGGCCGATCCGGCCCCTTCGCGTAGCGGCTATACGGCGGCGCCGCGGATCCGCGCAGGTACTTTCCGGGCGTGAGCAGGAACCCGCTCGAGGACGCGGCGGACGCGTTGCGCGCGCTCGGCGAGCGCGTTCGCCAGACGGTCGGCGACGACATCGTCGACCAGCTCGCGCCGCGCCGCACGGCAGAGCCGGTTCGCTCGCTCGACGAGCTCAAGGCGGAGCTCGAATCGCTGACCGGGCTCGAAACGGTGAAGGAGCAGGTTCGCGCGCTCCTCGCGTTCCTGCAGGTGCAGGCTCGGCGCCAGGAGCTCGGGCTCGCCGAGGTCGCGACCTCGCAGCACCTCGTCTTCCTCGGCAACCCGGGAACCGGCAAGACCACTGTCGCCCGGCTGCTCGCGCAGATGTATCGCGCGATGGGACTGCTGAAGCGCGGCCATCTCGTGGAGGTCGACCGCGCCGGCCTGGTGGGCGAGTTCGTCGGCACGACCGCAGTGAAGACAGACCGCGCGATCAGGCGCGCTCTCGACGGGGTCCTCTTCATTGACGAGGCATACGCGCTCGCCCGTGGCGAGGCGCGTGACTTCGGGCCTGAAGCGGTCGAGACGCTGCTCAAGCGGATGGAGGACCACCGCCACCGGCTCGTGGTGATCGTCGCCGGCTATCCCCAGCTGATGCGGCGCTTCCTCGAGTCGAACCCAGGGCTGCAGTCTCGGTTCTCACGCGAGATCGTCTTCCCCGACTACACCACGGACGAGCTCGTTTCGATCAGTCGGCACTTCGCCGGTGACGCCGAGTACCGCTTTGACGAGAGCGCGCTCGCCGCAATGCGTTCGATCCTCGACAATGCGAAAAGAGGCGAGCGCTTCGGCAACGCGCGCTTCGCGCGGACGCTCTTCGAGCAGGCGCTCAACGCTCAGGCGCTCCGCCTCGAGGGGCGCGTGAACGAGGTCGGCGCGGACGAGCTCTCGATCCTGAGCGCGGAAGACGTTACGGCCGCGGCGCGGAGGCTCGGCGAGGAGCTCCCGCGGCGTGGCTTCTGGCGTCGCTGAGCCTCGGGTTCGGCGCGTGGCCGCCCGGGTACGTCGTAACGCGTGACGGATCGTGCCGAAACGCCACCGCCAGGCCCGCCGCCCCCGGACCTGCCGGAAGGCGCCCCGCCGCCGGATGTACCGGAAGGGCCGCCGCCTCGCCCACCGTGGCACCGGGAGTGGTGGATCCTCCTCGCGCTACTCGTGCTCGCCGCCGCCGGGCTCGTCGCCTGGCTCGTGCTGCGTGACGACGGCGGCGGCGCCGAGGCCACGGTGCCGGCCGTCGTCGGGATGCAGCAGCAGCAAGCCGAGGACCGTGTGCGTGCCGCCGGCCTCGAGCCGAACGCGGATCCTCAGCCGTCGGACCGTCCGGAGGGGACCGTCGTGTCGCAGGACCCCGCAGCAGGGACGCAAGTCGACGAGGGGGATCAGGTCATGATCGGAGTCGCGCTCGGCGGCGGCACGACGACGGTCACAGAGACTGCGACCGTAACGCGCGAGACGACGACCGGCACGACCACGACGGGCACGACGGGAACCAGCACGCAGACGACTCCGGCGGCGATGCCCGATGTCCGCGGGCAGCCGTATCAGAGCGCGGTGCAGGCGCTGACCGGCGTCGGCCTCCTCGTCAACAGCTACGCGGTGCAGTCCGAGGAGCTCCAGGGCACCGTCGTGTCGCAGCACCCGGCGCCCCGCGCTCAGGTCGACCCTGAAAACGCCGTCCGGATCAACGTTGCGATCGGCAGCGGCGCCCGCGGAACCACCGAGGTGCCCGACGTGACGGGCCCGGAGGTCGCCGACGCGCTCGAGATGTGCGCCGAGGCGGAGGTGACGTGCCTGATCGAGGAGAGCTCGGCGCCGCAGCCGGAAAATGTCGGCGAGGTCGTCGACCAGGATCCCGCCGCGGGCACGACGGTGCCGACGCTGGATCAGGTCACGCTGTTCGTCGGCCGGTAGTGCGCGAGTGCCGCGGCGACCAGCGACTGGAAGTGCGCGACGAGTTGCTCCGCGTCGCCGACCAGCCGCCCTCCGTCGATCGCCCCGGCGGCGACTCCGCGCTGCACGCGTTCGACGAGCACCGTGTCCTCGCGCCCGACCTCGTCGTCGAACGCGAGCAGCTCCTCAATCCAAGCGTCCTCCGCGTCGGGGGCGAAGAAGTAGTCGAGCACGCGGCGAGTTCGCTCCGGCCTGTCGGGTGCGAACGAGCCGATCGAAAGGTTGGCCCGGCCCGGAAGCACGTTGACAGCCGTGTTCGGGAAGAGGAAGTGAAACTGCGACCGCAACACCTCGCCGGCCGTGTCGTAGCGGGCGCGGCCGTTCTCCCGAACCGGCCCATACTGGCTCGAGACGAAGCCGCGTGAATCGAGCCGGTACGCGTCCGGCGACACGTCGACGAGCGCGCTGAACCCCTTGTGCGCGACGGGGCAGTGGTAGCACTCGAGGAAGTTCTCGCACGCAAGCTTCCAGTTCGCGTCCACCGTCCATTCGGCGCGGTGGTGGAATCGGAGCGCATCGACATCGACGCCGCATTCGACGACCTCGGCCGGAACCGCGTCGAGCGCCTCGGCGAGCGGCGCCGCGTCGGCGTCGACGTTCGCGAAGAGAAACGGTCCCCACTGCTCGAGCCGAACCGGAACGAGTGAGACCTCGTCCAGTTCGAAGTCGGCCCGCGGTGCGGCACGCAAGCGTCCGTCGAGCGCGTAGGTCCACGCGTGATACGGACACTGGAGTGTTGCGCGATTCCCCGCACCCTCGACGACGACGGAGCCGCGGTGGCGGCAGACGTTGACGAACGCGCGGAGCTTGCCGTCTTCCGCACGCGTCAGGACGAGCGGCGTCCGGCCGATCGTCGTCGCGAAGTAGTCGCCGGGTTGCGCGAGCTCGCCCGCATGGCCGACGTACTGCCACGACCGCGCGAAGATCCGGTCCTCCTCGGCGCGCAGGACGTCCGAGTCCGTGTACCACGACCAGGGATACGTCATCGCGTCAGAACGGAGTCGGCGCTCGCGCTGATCCGGCGGGCGCGGTTGTCGCGGAGCCTTCCCTCCGACCCATAGTTGACGCGGATACTGCCGGCGTGGTTGCGCTCGATCTCGCAGATCGACGAGTCGCCGCAGTAGATCGAATCGGCCGCGTTGGCCTCGATCGACCCCATCGACATCTCGGTGAGGGCGATCCCGCTCCCGGCCACGACGTTGTCGTGGATCGACGCCATCGTGTAGTGCACCTCGATTCCGGACTGCCCGCCGACGATTCGGCAGCCGCTGATCTCGGTGTGCTCGTGCATTGCGAAGGAGACGTCGACCGCCTGAGTACCGGGCGCCGCGAGGACGTTGCAGTCCTCGATCGTCACGCCGCTCCGCCGGGCGTGGATTCCGTCCTCTGCCGCACGAACCACGGTCACGCGCTCGAGCCGGACGTCGCGCGCCCGGCGTACCTCGATGCCGTAGTCGCCGCCGATCGTCGTCGTGCCTCGAACGGTGACGCCGTCCGCGGTGATCACAATCCCGCCGCGGACGACGCCGCCGACGACCGTCTGCTCGTGGTCGAGCACTAGCGGCCCTCGTACGACGCCGTGGAGGTGGATGACCGGCGGTTGCGTCGCCCAGGCGACGCCGCCGAGGAGGACGAGCGTGGACGCGACGCCTGCGGTCGCGATCGTGCCTGCGCGCGCAAGCTCGCCGCCGTCTTCCGCGTACTCCGCCCGCAGCAACGGGAAGGCGGCGTGCCCGAGAACCTGCGCCCAGAGCCACGACGCGGCGAAGAAGCCGACGGCGGCACCGAGCGGCGCGGCGACATCTAGCGCGAGCGCGAGGCCGGTTACGAGCGCGAGCTCGAGCGCTCCCAGCGGTACGGCTAGCCAGCCGGCCTGGTAGCGGAGGAGCGGGTGGTACACACCGGCGTCGAGCGCGAGGCCGACGCCGATCATCAGGCCGGCGAGCTCGACCGGCCACCACGCATCGACGGCGAGCCCAAGGACGACGGCAACGGCGAGCGGCAGCAGCACCGCGGCGAGCCGTGACTCGAACCGTCCCCTCAGCGTGTACGACATCGCCTCGTGAATCGGTGCGCGACGTAGCGCATCCCGGCGAGCGTGTCGGCGGCGGGGAACGCCCACTGCGCGTGTACGCCGGAAACCGCGAGGGTTCGCGTTCGGTCCGTGAGCGCCGGCACGCTCGCGTCGTCGGCGAGCACGAGCCAGCCGTTCGCGCGCTCGAGGCCATGCTCGCGCGCAATCTGCAAGAGCAGAGGGTCGTGGTGGAAGCCGCGCAAGAACCCCGTCGCGCAGATCACCTGTTCGGCGTCGTCCGAGATCGCGGTCGCCTGCTGCACCGCCACGTTCCATTCGCGTCCCGGTGGATACGACGGCGCCGACACGGCGCGCAGGAACCCCGCGCGCGACTCGACGTCGAGCCGGTGGTACGCCGCGAGGCCGCGCTTCGTGAACATGTGCCGAGGGAGGTTCAGGGGCCTTCGGAGCGGCTCGCGGCGCCGTACGGAGACCACCTCGGCTCCGGCCGCGGTCGCGTTTCGCCATTCCGTCGCTGCGGCCATCCCCGCGCCGACGACGGCCACGCGCGCCGCGTACTCGTGCGGCTCGTACGCGTGGACGACGCGCTCGTCACCCGCGAGCTCGTGCGGCAGCTGCAGGCCTGGATGACCGGACGCCAACAGGACGTGGCGAAAGCTGCCCTGGCCGTCGATCGCGAAGCTCCCTTCGACGGCGTGGACGCGGCGGACGCGCGCTTCGACGAACGCCTCGTCCCAACCGGAGTTACGCCGCACGTCGTTCGCGTGCTCGAGGAACAGGTCGACGGTCGGGTGGTAGCGGTCGACAACCGACTGTACGAGGTGCCACGCGTCGCGCCGGCGGAGGGCATCGCGGAACGCGAGGCCGGGGAACGTGCGCGGCGCGCAGTGCCCGTCGCTCTCGGAGCGCATCTGCGTCTGGCGGATCGCCTCCGCGCGGCGCCGCCATGCGGCCGCGGGATCGCGCGAATCGCCGAACACGACCGCCTCGACGCCGGCATCGGCCAAAGCGGCCTTGGCCGTCAGCGCGGCGAGCCCGGAGCCGACGATCGCGACGTCGCACCTCTCGACTTTGTGGCTCTGAGCCACTAACGCCCGAGCCTCGACGCGAGTAGCAGCTCCATCGCATGCGCCCAGAGCAACGGAGAAGGCGGCGGGCCCCACTTCCGCACCCAGCCATCGTAGGCGTCCGGATGGAGCAGGTGGTCCTGCGCCTGCTCGCGAAGGCCCTCGGGGCCCGCATGTGCCCGCACCCACGACAGCTTCTCGCGCGCCTCGTCGAGCCGCCCGTGGGCTGCGTAAGCCAGTCCCAGCATCGCTGTGAGGAGGAGCCACTCGCCGCCGCCGTAGTAGACGTCGTCGGGGTGGCGGTGGACGCCGCCGCCCGGCGACACGAGCGCGCCTTCGACGCGCTCGACGATCTCTGCCGTTCCGACCAAGAGCAGGCTCGCGTCGAGCCGATCGTCCGCCCGCCGCAGCGCCTCCGCTCGGACCTCGTCCGAATCGAGGCCTTCGCCCAGGCACCAGAGCGTTGCCGCGTGGACGCCCTCTCGTTCCTCCCACCAGTCGAAGCAGGGGTCGCCCCAGTGCGCGTCGAGGTAGCGGCGGACGTGCCCCACGGCGTCGTCCCAGCGCATGCCTCCCATCCGCCGCACCTGCAGCAAGAAGAGCCCGAGCCCGTCGAGCTGGAACTTCGGCCAGACGCCCGTGTCCCGCGTGCCGTCGAGGTTGTAGCGGCAGTCCCACGGCCCCTCCGGCGTCGCAAGGATGACTCGCGCGCACCAATCAAGAAACCGTTCGGCGCTCGTGCGCTGCCCGGACACGCGCATTGCCTCGGCGATGAAGCATCCGTCGCGAAACCACGAGTACCGGTACGGCGGAAACGTTGGGGAAGCGACGTACGCGCCCGACGGATGCTGCCCAGCGAGAATGATGTCGACCGACCGCCGACCGCGCACGTACTAGCGCAACGCGCGCCGCGCGTTGCGCCCGGTCACTTCACAGATCCAGCCAGGAGGCCCTGCACGAAGTAGCGCTGGAACAGCGCGAACACCGTCAGGGGGATCACGGCGGAGAAGAACGACGCGGGCGCGATCACGTCCAGGTTCGACCCGAACTGGCGCAGCTGGCCCGCGAGCGTGGGGGCGATCGGCGTGTTGTCCTGCGCGAGCACGAAGCCGACGAGGAAGTCGTTCCAGACGAACAACACCTGGAAGATCGCCAATGCCGCGATTGCGGGCAGGCCGAGCGGCAGCACGACCTTGAAGAAGAGCCGCCACTCGGACGCGCCGTCGATTCGTGCCGCCTCCATCAAGTCCCTCGGTATGCCGATGAAGAAGTTTCGCAACAGGAAGATCCCCAGCGGGAGCGCGAACGCGGTATGGAAGAGGATCAGGCCGAGGACCGTGTCATAGAGGTTGGTCTTGTTGTAGATCGTGAACATCGGGATCAGCGCCATCTGGATCGGGACGACCATCAGGCCGACGATCGTCACGAACACGAGGTCGGCGCCCGGGAAATCGATCCACGCAAGCGCGTAACCGGCGAGCGCCGCGAACAGCACGGGCAGCACCGTCGCGCCGATCGTCACCTGTGCGGTCACGAGGAGCGCGTGCGTGATCTGCTCGTTGTCGAACATCTGCGAGTAGTTGTCGAACGTGAGCTCGCTCGGCTTCTTGAAGACGTTCCACCAGCCCTCTGCGTTCGAGACCGCCGGCGGCAGAAGCGATGTGATGAAGAGCCCCGCGGCCGGCAGCAGCCACAGGATCCCGATGAAGGCGAGGAAGAAGTTCACCGGCGCGTTCGCGATCCGGTGCCGCAGCGATCCCATGCTGCGTGTGCGGAGCGCCGGCTGCGTGACCTCTGCGGTGGCCATCAGGCGTTCTTCCTCTGCGAGCGCACCTGGTAGATCAGGTACGGCAGGAACAGGAGCATCAGGAACGCGGCGATCGCGGCGCCGAAGCCGAACTTGTTCTGACCGGAGAACGACCGCTTCCACATCTCGAAGGCGAGCGTCGTCGCGTCGTTCTGGACCGACCCCGGCGCGATTGCATAGATGAGGTCGAAGATCTTCAGCACCCCGATCATCTGCGTGACGAACACGACCGTCAGGACCGGCATCAGCAGCGGGATCGTGACCCGCCGGAAGATCTGGAACTCACTTCCGCCGTCGGTACGGGCCGCCTCGAGCACGTCGCGCGGGATTGCCGACAGGCCTGCGCCGATCACGACCATCGCGAAGCCGACCGAGGTCCAGAGGAACGCGATGATGATCGACGGCGTGATCAGGCTCTCGCCGAGCCAGTTGACGCCTTTGTAGGGCTGAGCGAACGTCTTCGACGCGATCTGCGTCTGGTAACCGGACCCCGACACGCCGGTGAACTCGAACGAGCCGTTGTTCTCCGTCGTCGCACTCTGAACCGTGTCGGACCCGCGTAAGAGGTTGACGGTGACGCCGGGGATCCCCAGCTCGCCGCTCTCCACCACGCCCGGCTCGCCGCCGCCGGGGCTGAAGTCACGCCAGACGACGCCGGTGATCGCACCGGACTTCGACTCTGGATCGGCCGCCTGCACGGCGCCCGCCGGGACCGCGCTCTCACTGATCGCGGTCAGTCCCATCAGCGCCGTATCGCCCGGCGACAACTGCCGCGTGAACACGAACCGGTCCGTCAGCGCGTCCGATGACGGCCGCGCAGCGGGTAAGACGCCTTCCTGCGAGAAGCTGTCGTGGGCGACCTTGAGGCCTGCATTCAGTGCGCCCTGGCTCGGGTCGTCGCGGTACATGATCCGCCAGATCACGCCGACCGCGAACAGGGAGATCGCGAGCGGCATGAAGAGGACGATCTTCAACGCGCTTGCCCACGCGATCCGCTCGATCAGCACGGCGAACAGCAGGCCCAGCGAGGTGACGGCGACCGGCGCGACCAGGATCCAGATGACGTTGTTTTTGATCGCCGTGTGGATCACGGGGTCCGAGAACATGCGATCGAAGTTCTCGAACCACACGAACTTCTCGCCGCGGTCGTCGAAGAACGCCCGCACCACCGTCGCGACCGCGGGATAGAGCAGCCAGACGCCGAGCAGGATCGCGGCCGGCGCGAGGAACGACATCGGCAGCGTGAACGAGCGGAGCCGTGATCTGTCCGGAGGTGCGGGCGGAGTCCGGACCGGATCCGGGAACTCCGCCCTGACGCTTGTCGAGGTCATTCGTTCGGCCTAGGCCGGCTCTCGTCGGTACTCGCCGCTATTTGTACGCCGCCGCCGCGTCCTTCTCGAGCTGTGCCGCCGTAGCATCGACGTTCTGGTTCTTCATGAAGTCCTGCAGGTCGGTGAACATCGCGTCGCCGCCGAACTCCGACGGCTGGAGGTCGGAGAGGTCGAAGCGGAACGTGGCCGCCTTGGCGAGCGCTCCCGCTGTCGTCCGCGTGATCTCGTCCGGGTACACCGACACGTCGACGTTCTTGTTCGGCGACGAGAAGCCGCCCTGGCGCGCCCAGATCTCGCCTGCCTCCGGCGACGCGAGGTACCGGATCAACGCCTTCGCGGCCGCGCTGTCCTTGAACATCACGACGATGTCGCCGCCGCCGACGACGTAGTCCGCGCCCTTCCCCGCGACGGACGGGAACGTGAAGACGTTGTAGTCCGTCTCCGGCTTCGCCTGTGTCTGGCCCGCGACGACCCCCGGCACGAAGTCGCCCTCGAAGATCATCGCGGCCTTCGGGTTCTGCGTCTGGAAGACCGCGGTGACCGAGTCGGGGAAGTTCGTTTGGAGCGATCCTTGGATGCCGCCCGCGATGTTGTCCGGGTCCTTGAAGACCTTCGTCATCTCGGTCAGGGTGTTCTTCACCGACTGATCCGTCCACGGGATCTTGTGCGTCGCAAGCTGGTCGTATTTCGCCGGGCCTGCCTGGCGGACGTAGAGGTTCTCGAAGAGGTCCGTCAGAGTCCAGCCGTCGGACGCGCCGAACGAGTAAGCCGGGACGCCCGAATTCTTCAGCGTGTCACCGACAGAGAGGAGGTCCTCCCAGGTCTTCGGCGGCTCGACGCCGGCGTCCTCGAAAGCGTGGGTGTTGTACCAGACGGTCGACTTGTTGGCGCCCTTGAAGAAGAAGCCGTACAGCTTCCCGTTCACGACGCCGTTCTTGACCCAGTCCGGGTTGTAGTTCTTCGCAACAACGCCGCGCGCAAACTCGAGCGGCTTGAGCGCGCCCTGGTCGACGAAGTCGTTCATCAGCCCGGGTGAGTTCAGCGCAGCGACATCGGGCGGGTTGCCGCCCTGCACCGCAGTCGAGATCACCTGGCCGGGGTCCTTTGCGCCCTTGTACTTGACGGTGACGTTCGGGTACTTGTCCTTGAACCCGTCGAGCACCTGCTGGAATGCCTTCGCCTCGGCGCCGGTCCAGACCGCGACGGTGCTCAGACTCCCCGAGATGTTCTCCGCGGCCGCGGCGCCGGTCGTCGCACCGCCGCCTTCCTCGTCGTCGCCGCCACAACCGGCCGCGATCACCGACAGCGCGAGTGCGAGCGCGAAGAGCAGGCCCCAATGCCTTGACCTCATGCAGCGTCTCCTTTCTCGTTTCCGTCGTAGATCCCGAGGCCAGTCTCGGGGTCGAAGAAGTGCAATGCCCGCGTGTCCACGGCGACGTTCACCTCGTCGCCCTCGCGCACGCGTGAACGCGCGCCGAAGCGGCCGACCAGCACCGTCCGCCCCTCCGGCGCCGTCAGCTCGGCACCTGCCTTGTCCGGCGCCCCCGTATCGCGCGCAAGCTCCTGCGTCTCCTCGGTCTCGGCGGCGCGAGCCTCGACTGAGAAGTGCGCCATGATCTCGGCGCCGAGCGCCTCGCGGAGCTCGACCGTGCCGCTCAGGCACCGGTTGCTCGGAACGTCGGTCTCGAGCGCGGCGTCCTCCAGGTCTTCCGGCCTGATTCCGAGGATCACCTTCTTGCCCGCGTACGCCTGCAGTCCCGGGCGGACCGACAGCGTCTCGTTGCCGAGATCGATTTCCTGCGCCCCGGCCTTCGCGACGAGCCCTCCGTCCGCGCGCTCCACGGTCGCCTCGAGCATGTTCATCGCAGGGCTGCCGATGAAGCCGCCGACGAAGAGGTTGACGGGACGGTCGTAGAGCACCTGCGGATCATCCACCTGCTGCAGTTCGCCTTTGCGCATCACCGCCACGCGGTCGCCCATCGTCATCGCCTCGACCTGGTCGTGCGTGACGTAGATCGTCGTCGTCTCGAGGTCGGACTGGAGCTTCGCGATCTCGGCGCGCATCTGCACGCGCAGCTTCGCGTCGAGGTTCGACAGCGGCTCGTCCATCAGAAACGCCTGCGGCTGCCGCACGATCGCCCGTCCCATGGCGACGCGCTGCCGCTGTCCGCCCGACAACGCGCGCGGCTTCCGCTTCAGCAGCTCCTCGAGGCCGAGGACGCGCGCGGCGTCCTGCACGCGGCGGTCGATCTCGTCTTTCGGCATCTTCTTCAGCTTCAGCCCGAACGCGATGTTGTCGTACACCGAGAGGTGCGGGTAGAGGGCGTAGCTCTGGAAGACCATTGCGATGTCGCGATCGCGCGGGGGCATGTAGTTCACGACCTTCTCGCCGATCCGCAGCGTCCCCTCGGAGATGTCCTCGAGCCCCGCGACCATGCGGAGGGCCGTCGTCTTTCCACACCCCGAGGGGCCGACGAGCACCATGAACTCGGCGTCGCGGATGTCCAGGTTGATGTCGTTGACGGCTCGCGTCCCGTCGGGATAGATCTTGCTCACCCGCTCGAAGGCGACCTCAGCCATCAGCGGCGCCCATTATCCGCAATTTCCACCACTCGCGGTCGGGGGAACCGTTCGGCGGCTGGCCCGGGGCGCACGGCGGCCGTGTCTGCGGTGGGCTCGTCGATCGGGGCCGCGTCCCAGGGACTGTCCCTGGGACCTGTTCGCTTCGGCCAGGTGCGGGCAGCAGCGGGTCAAGCGGGCTCGTAGCCGCCGTCGCTCCGCGCGACCCGTCCCAGGTTCGCGAGATGTTCCAGGTGCGCGAGCGACTCGGCGACGGCGAAGCGGCGCTGCGGCGGCGAGAGCTCGCCGAACAGCGCGAGCGAGACCGCGTACGCGTCGCGCGCCCCGCCCTCGACGGCGTTCACGGCGAGGTCCGCCCGCTCGCGGTGGTGTTCGACGATCTCGTGGGCGCGGCCCGCAGGATCGCGGACGCGCGGACCGTGGCCCGCGAACGCGACCTCGGGAGCGAGGGCGATCACGGCCTCGAGCGAGGCGAGGTAGTCGGCGAGCGGATCCGGCCGGCCGCCCGGGTACAGGCCGACCACGGGTGTGATGCCCATCAGGACGACGTCACCGGCGATCATCGTCCCGTCCCGGAAGAGGGCGATGTGCCCGTCCGCGTGCCCCGGCAGATACTCGACGCGCCAGCCGTCCACGACGTCGCCCGGCTCCAGCAGCTCCGGATCGCGTACGAAGTGGATCATCGCCGCTACGGCCTCGTTCCCCGCCTGCGCGGCCTCGACATCGTCCGGCGGCATCCCGTGCTCGACGAAGTGCTCGTCGACGGCGCGCGGCCAACGCGGATCTCCCCACACCTCGACGCAGCGCTCGTAGTCGGCACGTCCCTGCAGGACGGCCCCGCCGGTCACGGCCGCGGCCGCCTCGGTGTCGCCCACGTGATCCGGGTGCCCGTGCGTGATCACGATTCGCTCCACGGGCGCGTCCAGGCCGGCGACGACGGCTCGCCACCGCTCCTCGCCGCCCGGAAGCCCGAGACCGGTATCGACGAGCGTCCAGCCGTCCTCGCCGCGCAGGAGGTAGCAGTGCACGTGGTCGATGCCGAGCGGGAGCGGGAACGTGACGCGGACGATTCCCTCCGCGACCGTGCGCTGTCGAACTTCGTCCACCACGGGCGTATGATCGTCACCCCGCGATGCCGCCGCTGCTTTCGGTCGAGCACGTCACGCGCCGCTTCGGGGGCGTCGTCGCCCTATCGGACGTCTCGCTCGGCGTCGACCCGGGGCAGATCGTCGGCCTGATCGGCCCCAACGGCGCGGGCAAGACGACCGCGTTCAACGTCGTCACGCGCCTGTACGCACCTGACTCCGGCAGCGTCGTCTTCGACGGCACGGACCTGCTTCGCACAAAAGCCCACCGGATCGCCGGCATCGGCATCTCGCGCACGTTCCAGAACGTCGTGCTCTTCCCGGGCCTGACGGTGCTCGAGAACGTGCTCGTCGGAACGCACGCCCGCACGTGGTATTTCCGCCAGGCCGCTGCGCGGCGAGCTGCCGGCGAGGCCCTCGACTACCTGGAGCTGTCGAGCCTCGGCGAGCGCCCGGCGACGGGGCTCCCGTTCGGGACGCTGAAGCGGATCGAGCTCGCGCGGGCGCTCGTCTCGCGCCCGCGCCTGCTTTTGCTCGACGAGCCGGCCGGCGGCCTGAACCACGAGGAGGTCGGCCAGCTCGGCGGCGTCATCCGCCAGCTGCGGGACGACTTCGAGCTGACGGTGCTCCTCGTCGAGCACCACATGAACCTGGTGATGGACGTGTCCGATCGCGTCTATGTCCTCAACTTCGGCGAGAAGATCGCCGAAGGAACGCCGGCGGAGGTTCGCGCCGACCCGGTCGTGATCGAGGCGTACCTCGGAGCCGGCGCCGTCGGGAATGACGCCGGCGCTGCAGCCGCGACCTCCAACGGAGACATCCGTGGCCCTGCTTGAGCTCCGCGACGTCCGTGCGCGCTACGGCGCGATTACGGCATTGCACGGCGTATCGCTCGCCGTCGACGGCGGGCAGGTGGTCGCGCTGCTCGGCGCAAACGGAGCGGGGAAGACGACGACGCTGCGCGCCGTCTCCGGCCTGGTGCGGCGCTACGGCGAGATCCGCTTCGACGGCCGATCACTGCTGCGGGCCGGGCCGGAAGGCGCCGCGCGGCTCGGCATCGCGCACGTGCCGGAGGGCCGCGGGATCTTCGACGAGCTCAGCGTCTGGGACAACCTGCGCATGGGTGCCTACGCGAGCATCTCGCGCCGCGAGGTGAAGCGGGAGAGCGAGCGCGTCCTCGGCTACTTCCCGTGGATGCGCGACCGGCTCCGCCAGCAGGCAGGCACGCTCAGCGGCGGCGAGCAGCAGATGCTGGCGCTCGCGCGCGCAATGGTCGCCCGGCCGCGGCTCTTGATGCTCGACGAGCCGTCACTCGGCCTCGCGCCTCTCGTCGTCCAGGAGCTGTTCCGGATCGTGGCGCTGCTGAACAAGGAGGAGGGGCTGACGGTGCTCGTCGTCGAGCAGAACGCGGAGCTCGCGCTGGCCGCGTCGCACTACACGTACGTGCTCGAGGTCGGGCACGTGGCCGTGGAAGGGACGAGCGACGAGCTCCGCGCGCACGAGGGCGTGCGGAAGAGCTACCTCGGCTACTGATGCTCGCGTTCGCGTTCGCCGAGTTCGTGCAGCAGATCGTCAGCGGGCTCGCGACGGGATCGATCTTCGCGAGCCTCGCACTTGCGCTCGTCCTGATCTACCGGTCCACGAACGTCGTCAACTTCGCGCAGGGCGAGATGGCGATGTTCACGACGTACATCGCGTGGGCGCTGATGGACCGCGGCCTCTCCTACTGGCCCGCTTTCCTGCTCACGCTCGCGATCGCGTTCACCGGAGGCGCAGCGATCGAGCGGACGATCATCCGGCCGTTCGAGCAGAAGTCGGCGTTGGCGATCGTGATCGTCACGATCGGCCTCCTGATCGCGCTCAACGGCGCTGCGGGATGGATCTGGGGCGCCGAGGTCAAGGCGTTCGACAGCCCGTTCCCGAACACGACGTGGGACGTCGGCGGCGTGGCGATCTCGTCGCAGGACGTGGGGACGTTCTGTGTCTGCCTCGCGACGGTGGCGCTGCTGTGGGCATTCTTCAACCTGACGCCGCTCGGGCTTGCGATGCGCGCTTCGGCGATCAACCCGACGACGAGCAGGCTGGTCGGCGTCCGCGTCGGGTGGATGCTCGCGCTCGGGTGGGGGCTTGCGGCCGTGCTGGGTGCGATCGCCGGGATGATGGCCGCGCCGACGGTCTTCCTCGACCCAAACATGATGCTCGTGATCCTGATCTATGCGTTCGCGGCCGCAGTGCTCGGCGGCATCGACAGCCCGATCGGCGCCGTGGTCGGGGGGCTTTCGCTCGGCGTGCTGCTGAACCTGATCGGGCGCTACGTGGACTTCATCGGCCCCGAGCTTCGCCTCCCGACCGCGCTGCTCGTGCTGCTGGGCGTGTTGATGATCCGGCCGCAAGGCCTGTTCGGCCATGCCGTGGTGCGGCGCGTCTGATGCGGTACGTCGCGCTCGCGCTCAGGCTCGCGTTGCTCGCGGCGGTGGTCGGGCTGATCGCGCTGCTGCCGCGATACGCGTCCGAATTCCGGCTCAGCCAGTTCACCTTCGTCGCTGCCTACTTCATCGCGCTCGCGGGGCTGAACATCCTCACCGGCTTCAGCGGACAAATCTCTCTCGGCCACTTCGCGTTCGTCGGGATCGGCGCGTACACGGCCGCGCTCTTGATGCTCGGCCGTCCCGGGCTCGAGACGTACGGGCTCGACCCACCGGGTTGGCTTCCGCTCGGGGACGGCATGCGCGGCGTCTTCACCATCCCGTTCGCCGGGCTCGTGGCCGGTGCGTTCGGCTACGCGTTCGGCCTGCCCGCGCAGCGACTCGCGGGCGTGTCGCTCGCGCTCGCGACGTTCGCGTTCGCCGTGTCGCTGCCGCTGGTCGCGAAGCGATTCGAGGACGTGACCGGCGGCGGCGGCGGGCTGGCGCTCCCACTGCCGTCGACGCCGTTCGGCTGGGACATTTCGACCCGCCACTGGCTCTACTACGAGGCCTGGGTGGCAGCGGGCGTGATCGCCCTGATCGCGTGGCTGCTGCTGCGCGGACGCGCCGGCCGCGCGCTCGCGGCGCTGCGCGACGGCGAGATTGCCGCCGTCTCGGCTGGCGTCAACCCCACGGCGTACAAGACGTTCGCCTTCGGCGTCTCGGCCGCGTTCGCCGGTGTGGCCGGGGCGTTGTTCGCGATCGAGGTGGCGTACGTGAACCCGGACACGTTCCCGCTCAGCCAGTCAATCCTGATGCTTGCGAGCCTCGTACTTGGAGGCATGGGCTCGTTGTACGGCGTGCTGATGGGAGCGCTGATCATGCAGTTCCTGCCGGTCTACGCCCAGACGCCGCCGCTCTTGCCCGGCTCGTTTTCGAAGGAGTCGCCGGCGGTCGTGTTCGGGGTGATGCTGATCGTCATCATGTTCATCGCGCCGGACGGTCTCGTAGGCTTGCTTCGGCGACTCCTACGGCCCATGATGGTTCGGCTCAAACGGCACCCAGTGGCAACCGAGGACGCAACATTCGGCACATCAAGGAGGGCAGAAACATGAGGAAGGCGCTGTTCACGACTGCGGCCGTGGCGGCGGCCGCGCTGGTCGTGACACTCCCCGGCGCGCTTGCAAAAACGAGGGCGACGACCGGGACGGCGGCGACGCCAGGCGTCACCAAGAGCCTGATCACGATCGGCGGCACGTTCCCACTGAGCCTCAGCCCTGCGGCGACGCTCTACGCCCCGATCCCGAAGGGGATGCAGATCTACTTCTCGTGGGTCAACTCGCGGATCAACAAAGGCGACCGGAAGCGCGGTGTCTATGGGCGTCAGATCCGCTGGAAGTACTACGACGACGAGTACAACCCGGCGAAGACGGTGCAGTTCACGAACCAGCTGCTGCTGCAGGATCGGGTCTTCGCGATCGTCGGCTCGCTCGGGACCGAGCACAACCAGGCGATCCGCCCCATGCTGAACCAGCGGAAGGTCCCTCAGATCCTCGTCTCGACGGGTGCGAGCGAGTGGGGCACGAAGACGAAGCAGTTCCCCTGGACCGTCGGCTGGCAGCCCGACTACATCTCCGAGGGACGTGCGTACGGACAGTGGATCGCCAGGAACGCGCCCAACGCGAAGATTGCGGTCTTCTACCAGAACGACGACTACGGCAAGGACTACCTCAACGGCCTGAAGGCAGGGCTCGGCGCGAAGCGGAGCCTGATTACGAGCGAGCAGAGCTACGAGGCGACGGAGACGAGCTACGCCTCGCAGATCGCGCGGCAGAAGGCGACCGGCGCCAATACGTGGGTGCTCCTGACGACTCCCACGCCGACCGGTCGCGCGCTGGGCACGGCGAAGGCCCTGGGCTGGAAGCCGGACACGATCGTGATCAACTCCGTGTCCGCCGCGGACAGCGTGATGCGGTCGCTCGCGGCCTCCGCGCAGGTCGGCGCCGACTTCATCAACGGTGCGGTCAGCACGGCATATCTCAAGAACGCCACCAACCCGCAGTACGCGAAGGATCCGTGGGTGCGGAACTACTACCGCGTCATGGCCAAGTACGGCCCGGGGCTCGACGCGCGAAACGGCTTCTACTACTACGGATTCGCGAAGGCGTACGACGTCGTTCGCCTCCTCTACCTGGCTGGGAAGAACCCGACGCGTGCGTCGCTGCTCGCGGCGACGAAGAAGATGAACTGGGTCAACCCGTACACGATCAAGGGCGTGCGGGTGAAGACGAGCGCGCGCGACCACTTCCCGCTGTCGCAGTTCAAGCTCATCCGCTGGCGGAACGGCAGCTGGGCGGAGTTCGGCCCGCTGGTCAAGGGCCGCTGACGAACCTCGGTGCGGGGCCGCTCGCGGCCCCGCATCTCCTCCTCCGTGGACTTCGAGCTCACCGCCGAGCAGGAGCTGATCCGCGCGACCGCTCGGTCGTTCTGCGACGCGGAGATTGCGCCGCACGCGCGCGAGTGGGATCGCGCCGAAACGATGGATCGCCGGATCGTCCCGAAGCTTGCCGGCGTCGGCTTCCTCGCCGGCTGGGAGCTCGACAGCGTCTCCTACTGCCTGGTGATGGAGGAGCTCGGCCGCGCCGACTCGTCCGTGCGCGGGATCGTCTCCGTGAACGTCGGGCTCGTCGGCAAGACGATCGCGAAGTGGGGGACGGACGAGCAGCGCGACGAGTGGCTCGGGCGGCTCGGCTCCGGCGAGGCGCTCGGGTGTTACGCGCTCACGGAGCCGGGGTCAGGCTCCGACCCTGCGAGCCTCGAGACGCGCGCCGAGCGCGACGGCGGCGACTGGGTCCTGCGCGGGTCGAAGATCTTCATCACGCTCGGCTCGTGGGCGGACGTGGCACTCGTCTTCGCGCGCACCGGCGGCGAGGGGACGCGTGGGATCACCTGCTTCCTCGTGCCAACCGGCGCGCCTGGCTTTTCCGCAACGCCGATCAAGGGAAAGCTCGGGCTCCGCGCGCAGGACACCGCGGAGCTTGCGCTCGACGGCGTGCGCGTCCGCGAGTCTGCGCGCCTTGGCGCCGAGGGAGAGGGGTTCAAGGTCGCGATGTCTGCGTTGGACAACGGCCGCATCTCCCTGGCTGCCGGCTGCGTCGGCATCGGACAGGGATGCCTCGACGCGTGTGTCGCCTACGCCGCGGAGCGGAAGCAGTTCGGCCGCTCGATCGCCTCCTTCCAGCTCGTGCAGGAGCTGATCGCGGAGATCGCCGTCGAGACGCGGGCGGCGCGGCTGCTCGCGTGGCAGGCAGCGTCACTCGCCGATGCCGGCGCGAGGCACACGCTCGAGTCGTCCGTTGCGAAGTACTACGCGAGCGAGATGTCCGTTCGCGCGGCGAACGCCGCCGTTCAGGTGCACGGCGGCTACGGCTACGTCGACGAATACCCGGTCGGGAAGTACCTGCGCGACGCACGCGTCACTACGCTGTACGAGGGCACCAGCCAGATCCAGAAGCTGATCATCGGAAGAGCCGTCACCGGGGAGAACGCCTTTGCCTGAAGCAGTGATCGTCGCCGCGGCGCGCACGCCGATCGGCCGCGCGCGGAAGGGCTCGCTGGTCGACGCGCGCCCCGATGACCTGGTCGCGTTCGCGATCGACGCCGCGCTGAAGCAGGTGCCAGAGCTGCCGCGCGAGGAGGTCCTCGACGTGATGGTCGGCTGCGGCTTTCCGCAGGAGCGGCAGGGGATGAACCTGGGGCGGCGAGCGGCGCTGCTCGCGGGGCTTCCGAACACCGTGCCCGGAACGACCGTCAACCGCTTCTGCGCCTCCTCGCTGCAGACGATCCGCATGGCGTTCCACGCGATCCGCGCCGGCGAAGGCGACGCATACGTCGCGGCGGGCGTCGAGTCGATCACGCAGGTCGACGGCTATCCGAAGTCACACGAGGAGCTCCATCCGAAGCTGTTTGGAGACGACGCGCCGATCGCGAACGTCTACATCCCGATGGGGTTGACGGCCGAGAACGTCGCGGAGCGCTGGGAGGTCTCGCGAGAGGACATGGATCGCTTTGCGCAACGCTCGCAGGAGCGCGCTGTCGCCGCACAGGACTCCGGTTTCTTTGCGCGCGAGGTCACTCCGTGGGACGGGGTCGCCGCCGACGATGGGCCCCGCCGCGGCTCGACGATCGAGAAGCTCGCGGAGCTCGAGCCCGCATTCAAGCCCGGCGGCAAGGTGACGGCCGGGAACGCCTGTCCCTTGAACGACGGCGCCGCGGCGGTCGTCGTGATGTCCGACACGCGCGCCCGAGACCTCGGTATCCGGCCGCTGGCGCGGATCCTGGCGTCGAGCGTCTCCGGAGTCGAGCCCGAGATCATGGGCGTCGGGCCGATCGAGGCGGTGCGTCGAGTCCTGCGCCAGGCCGGCCTGACGCTCGACGACGTGGACGTCGTCGAGCTCAACGAGGCGTTCGCCGCGCAGGTGCTGCCGGTGTGTCGCGAGCTCGGGATCGACCCCTTCGGCGAGAAGCTGAACCCGCACGGCGGCGCGATCGCGCTCGGCCATCCGTACGGGATGACCGGGGCGCGGATCATGTGCACGCTCCTCAACGACCTTCGGACCCTGGACAAGACGATCGGCGTCGAGACGATGTGCGTCGGCGGCGGCCAGGGCATGGCGATGGTCGTCGAGCGGCTCGATTGAGCTTGTGGCTCTGAGCCACTTCGAGCGGGTCGCCGTAGCCGGGTCAGCCACTGCCACCCCCACCCAGGGTGGGGTGCCGCCCGCCGCCCGCTACATCCGACGATACCGGCGAAAGCGCCGCATGACCTCAAATATTTGCACCGATTTCCTCGCGCGGCGTCAGGTGCTTCGTTGGGCCGAGACGTGCGCGGTCGCACAACGTCGAGCCCCTGAACCGGCCTGTCGCGCTGAGCCACGGACTCGCTTGCGTTCCCGTGACGCCGTGGCTGGCGTGGGAGCGCGAAGTGTCAGGCGAGATTGTGGCTCCGAGCCACGTACGTCGCGGGTTCGCGTGACGCGGTGGGTGGCGC
>Ga0126312_10000689_pt1 | contig 20925 bp, 26 predicted proteins | sample Plot104A_FD_92537 | JGI IMG/M metagenome (GOLD analysis project Ga0126312, IMG submission 92537) | Serpentine soil microbial communities from UC McLaughlin Reserve, CA, USA - Plot104A | ecosystem: Environmental > Terrestrial > Soil > Grasslands | place: USA: UC McLaughlin Reserve, Lake County...
CCCCGCGGTCACGGCCCCGCGAGCGCCCGCGTCATCCGGGCCACGGCTGCCTGGAGCTGGGGCAGCGGCCGCAGCATCAGGGTGATCTCGGTTATGCGCGCGTCATCCCCCACATGCTGGTCGAGGACCCCGTCCACCGGGTGCTCCTCCACCCGCGCGGCGAAAAACGTGACGCCATCGACCTCGCGCGTGACATCCACGCCATCGAGGACCCCGCCGATGGTCACGAGCAGGTGAACGACCTGCTGCCGCCCGCGATAGGTCTGGACCGGGCTGTGGAAGACCACGTTCTCGGCGAGCAGCTCCTGCAATGCAGCACGGTCGCGAGCACTGATGGCGTGGAGCAACGCGGACATCGATGCCCGGCACGTTACGCCGGGCGGGCCTCGCCGTCAGCCCCGACCGCCCACCACAAACCGCCGTTGAGGTTCACGTTGTGACACAGCACCTCGCCGGCATCCTCGTGCGCGTAGAAGTACAGCGGCCTGCCGGCGTAGGTCACCTGGCTCCGACCGCCACGCCGCGTGATCGTTCCCAGCAGGGAGCGCCGTATGCCGTCGCCGGCCTCTGGGGCACCTTCGCTGAGTACCGGAGGCCATGCCTTGGCGCAGTCGCCGTAGCAGACGCTCTCGTTCCGGCGATCCCGCTCGAACACGTAGATCGCCTGCTTGCTCGAGTCGAAGAGCATCGGTCCGAAGTCGGAGCCGCGGAGCACGATCGTGGCGCGATGCCCCTTCCCGGCGGTGTCGTGGCGCTTGTTCCCGACGGTTCCGCCGGGCGCCGGCATCCGAGCGCCGCCGCCGTCATCACCGCAGCCCGCCAGGGCGAGCGCGAGCAGGGCTGCAATCGTTCGCATACGGTTCACGCTGCCGGCTCCGTCCTAGGTCGGGATTACGAAGCGCACCCGCGTGCCGCCCTCGCCGTCGGCCAACCAGATCCGCCCGCCGTGCGCCTCCACGATCGCCCGGCAAAGGGCGAGCCCGAGGCCCGCCCCGTCGTCGCGCTCGCCGTTGCCCGCGCCGCGCACGAACGGCTCGAAGAGCCGCTCGCGATCCGCGACCGGAAGTCCGGCGCCGGTATCCGCCACTTCGAACTCGATCCAGTCGCCGGCCGACTCGGCACGCACCGTCACACTTCCGTCGGCCGGCGTGTGGCGGATCGCGTTCTGAATGAGGTTGAAGAGAACCCTCTGAAGCTTGGCGGGGTCCGCCCGGGCGGGACGAGGCAGCGGCTGCAGGTCGGTTGCCACGGCGACCCCCTTCGCCTCGGCCTCGATGCGCATCGCGGCAACGGTCTCGTCAACCAGCGCCGGCAGCTCGACCTGTCGAATCGACCAGTCGAGCTCGCCGGCCTGAAGCCGCGACAGCTCGAACAGGTCGTCGACCATCGACCCGAGGGCGCGCACATGGGTGTGCATGGTCCCGAGATAGCGATTGCGCGTGTCGTCGTCCACGACGTCGTCCTCGATTGCCGCAAGCATGAGCCGAAGGGCGGCCAGCGGCGTGCGCAGGTCGTGGGAGACGGAGGCGACGAGGCTCCGCCTTGCGGCGTCCGCGGCGTCGCGCCGCATCTCCTCCTCGGCGAGCTGGTCGATCATCTCCGTCGCGGCGCGCGCGAGCTCGGTCAGCTCGGCTGCCGTGGTCGCTCTGACCTCCTTGTCCCTGGCGCCGTCACCGACGGCCGTCAGCGCGTCCCGGATCTCGCCGACCTCCCGGACGACCCCGGCAGAGGCCACCCGTGCGGTGCGGAGGGCGATCAGCGCGGCACCAAGCACGATCGCGGAGAGAAGCAGCGCATCGTGGTTCGAAAGGAACATCAGCTTGGCGGCTGCGAGGACCGTGACGAGGATGACGCCTACGGCAGCGGCCACGGTGACGTCGAAGCGTGCCTGAAGCGGGAGCGCCGACTGCCGTGCGGCGACCCAATGGGCCGCGGCGACGCCCGCCGCCGATAGAGCCCCGACGAGCGCCGCGGTCACGAGCGCCGGCTCGGCGCCATAAACCGCGCCCACTATCGAGCCGGCGAGCGCTCCCGAGGCGAGGACGATCGCAGCGGAGAGCCTCATCGCGCGCGCCCGTGAAAGCGGTAGCCGACGCCCCACACAGTCTCGATCCAAAGCGGATCGGAGGGGTCAGGCTCGATCTTTGCCCTCAGCCGCCGCACGTGGACGGTGACGGTGGTCGTGTCGCCGTAGATTGCAGAGTCCCATACCTGCTCCATCAGCTGATCGCGGCTGAAGACCTGCTCGGGGTGCCGGGCGAGGAAGTGAAGAAGGTCGAACTCGCGTGCCGTGAGCTCCACATGCTCACCGTCGGCGATGACGCGGTGCGTATCCGGCTCGATCTCGAGCCCGGGGAACCGGAGTGGCTCCTGCGCGTCGGGATCGGGGTCGCTGTCGACCCGGCGCAGGACCGCCTCGACGCGCGCCACGAGCTCGCGGGGCGAGAAGGGCTTGACGACGTAGTCGTCCGCTCCGCGCCGCAGCCCCACGAGGCGGTCCGATTCCTCGCCTTTCGCGGTGAGGAGGATCACCGGCAGGCGCGCTTCGGCGTTGTCATGGAGCCTTCGCATCACCTCCAGGCCATCGAGGCCCGGCAGCATGATGTCGAGCACGACGAGGTCCGGCCGGTGGATCCTCGCCGCGGCCACGGCCGAGGGGCCGTCCGCGGCGGTGCGGGTCTCATATCCCGCGCGCGCGAGGTATCGGGCGACGACTTCCGCGATCGTCGGCTCGTCGTCGACGACGAGGATCGAGGCTCGCGTGGGCTCCGCACGATCCACCGGCATGATTATCGGGCCAGCCGACTCTGGACCCGCCAGTCAGTTGCCGCTCCAGATGGCGGAGTAGCCGCCGTCGCCCGGCGAGGCGTGAGCGCCGTCCGGCGAGCCGCTGCCGTCAGCGTTCGTGGCGTTGTTCGGGACGTTTCCATTGAACGTCTCTGCGCTCCCGGCCGCCCCAGGCGCGAATGTGTACTCGCCGTTGCCGATCGAGTCGAAGCGGCCGGACTGCGCCACCGCATGATCCGAGACCGACAGGACCGGGCAGACGAAGGGCGCCTCCGCGCGGTCGGGAGCCGCAGCCATCGCCGAGCCGGCCGGCGCGAGCGCCAAGGCGGCCACCGTCGCGCCCATCAGGGTGAGCGTGCGTCGATGCATTTCGTATCTCCTTGCCCTCGAATGCGATACGCACCGATGGTCGCGCGGGGGTCTTACAGGACGATTACGACGAGGGGCCGCTCGGTGGCGGCCCCTCTGAGACAACTCTGCGACGAGTCGGTTACTTCAGCTCGACGCTCGCGCCGGCCTCCTCGAGCTCGCCCTTGAGCTTCTCGCCCTCCTCGCGGTCGAGGCCCTCCTTGACCGGCTTGGGCGCCTCGTCCACGAGCGCCTTGGCCTCCTTGAGGCCGAGGCCCGTCGCGGCGCGGACGACCTTGATCACCTGGATCTTCTTGTCGCCGGGCCCGGTGAGGACTACGTCGACCGTGGCCGACTCCTCCTCGGCGGCCGCGCCGTCGCCCGCGCCGGGCGCGGCCGGCGCAGCGGCCGCCACGGCGGTCGCGGACACACCGAATTCCTCCTCGAGCGCCTTGATCAGCTCGGACAACTCGAGAACCGACATCTTCTTGATCTCTTCGATCAGCTCTGCAGCAGTGGCCATGGGCCCTCCTTACTCCGTCTCGTCGCCCTCGGAGGGCGCATCAGTTTGCTCAGTCTCATCGCCCGCGGCACTCGCCTCGGGCTCCTCGGCAGCGGCCTCACCGGCCGGCGCCTCCTCAGTCTCGGCAGCCTCCTCCGCGGAAGCCTCCTCAGCCGGCGCGGTCTCCTCCGCGTGTGCCTCCTCAGCCGACGCGGCGTCCTCGGCGGGCGCCTCCTCCGCCGCGCCCTCCTCGGGCGGCGCAGCCTCCTCGGCCGGCTGCTCGCCGCCCACCAGGCCCTGGTCGCGGATCTGGCCCAGCTGGATCGCCAGGCCGGAGATCAGCGCGTTCAGAACGCGCACGAGGCCGGTGATCGGCGAGGCGATCATTCCGACGAGCTGGCCGTGCAGGACGTCGCGCGCGGGCAGGCGCGAAAGCGCCTCCATCTGCTCGACTGTCAGCACGTCGCCGTTCATCAGGCCGCCCTTGAAGGCGAGGACGTCGTGCTCGCGCCGGAAGGTCGCGAGCGCCTTGGCCGCGAGCGCCACGTCGCCCCCCTCCGCCAGCACGAACGTGAAAGCGGTCGGCCCCTCGAGGACCTCCTTGAGCGACTCGGCCCCGGCCTGGTCGGCCGCGCGCTCGGTCAGCGTGTTCTTCACGACCCGGAAGCGCGCGCCGGCCTCCGTCAGCCGCGTGCGCAGCTCGGCGGCCTGGGGCACCGAGATCCCGCGGTAGTCGACGGCCAAGACCGCCTCCGACTCCTGGATCTGGCCGGCCACCTCCTCGATGGCCGCGGCTTTCTGTTCTCTGTTCATCTCGTTCCTTTGCTGTGTGCCCAGACGAAGACACACGGGAAGCGAGATGCTCCGGCGTCTCCACCTGCCTCGGACTTACGCTGCAAAGCCGCCGGGGGTCTCGGGCAGAAAAGCTGTGGCCGGTCAGGCTACCGAGGCGGGCTCCTCCACGTCCTCGACGATCCCGCGCGTGCGCGTGGGGTCGATCCGAACGCCCGGGTTCATGCTCGTGGTCAGGGTGACCGTGTGGAGGTAGCGGCCCTTCGCCGCCGCCGGCTTGGCTCGCACGATCTCGTCGATGAGCGCCGCGTAGTTCTCGAGCAGCACGTACGCGTCGAAGCTCAGCTTGCCGATCGGCAGATGCACGATCGCGTGGCGGTCGGTGCGGTACTCGATCTTGCCGGCCTTCGACTCGGACACGGCCTTCGCGATGTCCATCGTGACCGTGCCGACCTTCGGGTTCGGCATCTTGCCCTGCGGGCCTAGCACGCGGCCGAGCTTGCCGACCACCGGCATCATGTCCGGCGTCGCGATCGCCACGTCGAAGTCGGTGTAGCCCTCCTCGACGCGGGTCGCCAGGTCCTCGGCGCCCACCACGTCGGCACCCGCCTCCTCGGCCTCGCGCGCCTTGTCGCCCTTGGCGAAGACAACGACCGTCATCTCCTTGCCGAGCCCGTGCGGCAGCGAGATCGTCCCGCGCAGCTGCTGGTCGGCGTGGCGCACGTTGAGGCCGGTGCGGATGTGCACCTCGACGGTCTCGTCGAATTTGGTCGGCTCGAAGTCCTTCAGGATGCGGACGGCCTCGGCCGGCGGGTACTGATGCTCGCGGTCGACCTTCTCGAAGTTCGCGCGGTAGCGCTTCCCGTGCTTGGGCATCGCTAGGTGACCTCGACTCCCATCGAGCGCGCCGTGCCCTCGATGATCTTGGAGGCAGCGTCCAGGTCGTTCGCGTTCAGGTCCGGCATCTTCTGCTCGGCGATCTGACGCACCTGGTCCTTCGTGATCGTGCCGACCTTGTTGCGGTTCGGCTCGCCCGAGCCCTTGTCGAGCCCGATCGCCTGCTTGATCAGCACGGCGGCCGGTGGCGTCTTCGTGATGAAGGTGAACGAGCGGTCCTCATAGACCGTGATCTCGACGGGGATGATCGTCCCCATGTCCTGCTGGGTCTGCACGTTGAAGGACTTGCAGAACTCCATGATGTTCACGCCGTGCTGGCCGAGCGCAGGGCCGACCGGCGGGGCGGGGTTCGCCTGCCCGGCGGGGACCTGGAGCTTGATGAGTGTGAGGACCTTGCGCGCCATGAAATCTGGAACGTGATGTGAAAGTACTTAATCAGAGCGCGGGCAGGATGCCCGCAAGATCAAATCTTCTTGACCTGGTCGAACCCGACCTCGACCGGCGTCTCCCGGCCGAAGATCGAGACGAGGACCTTGAGCTTAGCCGCGTCCTCGTTGATCTCCGAGATCTCGCCGGAGAAGTCGGAGAGCGGGCCGGACACGACCTTCACGGACTCGCCGATCGAGAACTGCGCGCGCGTGCGCGGGCGCTCGGCGGTCTCGCGGTGGAGCAGCCGGTCGACCTCGGGCTGGTTCAGCGGCACCGGGTTGTTCGACGCGCCCACGAACCCCGTGACCCCCGGCGTGTTCTTGACGAGCTGCCAGGAATCGTCGGTCAGATTCATGTTCACGAGCAGGTACCCGGGCATGGTGCGCTGCTCCTTCGTCTGCTTCTGGCCGTCCTTCATCTCCTGCACCTGCTCGGTGGGGATGACGATCTGGCGGATGTTGTTCTCCTGGCCGAGCGAGATGCGGCGATGCTCAAGGTTCTGCTTGACCTTGTTCTCGTGCCCGGAGTAGGTGTTGACTGCGTACCAGCGAAACATCGTGTAGGGGGACCTCTAGAGGATTGCCTGGATCAGCTTGTTGAAGATTGCGTCCAGCAGGCCCAGGTACCCGCCCGCGATAAGGACGAAGCCGAGGACCACTCCCGTGAGGGTGACCAGGGCCTGGCGGTTAGGCCACTGGACGCGCTGGAGCTCGGCCCAGACTGCGACGAGGAACTGTACGACACGGGGGCGCTCCCTGTGCGCCTCGTGCCCCGCGCGGCCGCGGCGACCCCGTACCGCGTAACCCGCCTCGCCGGCGCCTCGTGCCCCCGCGCCGGCCGCGTCCGGGTCGTCGAGCTGGTCGGCGACCTCCCAGTCCTCGATCTCCTCGTAGGCCTCGTCTTCAGACACGGGCGCCGAGTCGTGGAGCAGCTCCTCCTCGCGTTCGAGCAGGCTCTCCTCGCCCTCGAGGACGAAGTCGCTGCGTCCCTCCTCCTCGGGAGGAGCGCCGGCGGCCAGGTCGGGATCGATGCCGGGCGGAACCACGGGCTCGACCGGCGTCACACCGGGGATTGCGCCCGGGTTCTCGCGCGGCGTGTCCATGCCCTGCTGCTGGAGCCGCCGGGCGCGGCGCTCGGCCTGGCGCTGCTTGGAGCGCTGGCGGTTACGCGCCATGCCTCAGCGGGTCTCTTTGTGCGGGGTGTGCTTCCCGCACCAGCGGCAGTACTTGCGGAACTCGATCCGGTCCGGGTTGTTCCGCTTCGACTTCTCGGTTTGGTAGTTGCGCCGCTTGCACTCCTCGCACGCGAGGGTGACGGCGATTCGAACGTCTCCGCGAGCCATGGCTCCCTCGGAAGGTAGTGGGCGTAGGGCGACCTAGGGCACGCTTACGCACAGCGGCCGGCCGCGAGGTCGAAGGTGAGTCTAGCGGCGCGCTTCGCCGCCAGCTTGCAAGGGATTCTGCGCGGTTGGGCAGGATTCGCGGCCGAAACCTCCACCGGACCTGTGCCCGCTGCCCGCGACTCTTCACTTGTCGCACTCGACGCGCCTTACTTCCGTGCGCGGGAGTTCCTGTACCCGGAAGGACGGGATCGATTTCGACTGTGCTCTACGTGCTGGCAGGGTGGTGCGTCGTGAGCCTGCTCGCCTGCTTCTGGGCGCTGCCGCTGGTCGCGGTCTCGAGGCGTGCCGACAGGACGCGCCCGCGCGGGCTGGCGAGGGCGTCGGAGCGCGGCGTGCCGTCCCCGCAGAAGCTCGGCTACTCCGGTGTGATCCTCCAGCGGCTCACCCAGCATGCGCGGACGGTGCTCGGCGTGCACCAGGCGTGGATCGCGATCAGCCCGCCGGGGGGCGCGGACGGCTACACCGGCGTGGCGGCGGCCGGCACGGACCCTGACGTGATCGGCCGGCGCTTCTCGTCGCCCTGCGAGGAGCTCGGCGGGCTGGCGTCGGCACCCGTGACGGTCGGCGCGCATTCGCGTGGGGCGCTGTGCGTTGGCAAGCCCGTGAACGCCGGCCGCCTCGTGCCGCGCGAGTTCGCGCTGCTCGCAGAGCTCGCGAGGCTCACCGGCGAGGTGCTGATCCACCACGAGCGGCGCGAGCTCATGGCGGGCGACTCGAGCGGCGAAATCCGGGCGCTCGTAAGGGCGCTCGCCGAGGCGAGCGGCGACACGTACACGCACTCGCTCGAGGTGGCGGCCACCGCTCGCGAGGTGGGAAGGCGGCTGGGCCTGAACGACATCGACCTGTTGGAGGTCGAGCTCGGCGCGCTCCTGCACGACCTCGGCAAGCTGCGCGTCCCGCCCCAGATCCTGAACAAGCCGGGTCCGCTCGACGCCGACGAGGTCCGGCTCATGCGACTGCATCCGGAGTGGGGTGCCGAGATGGTCGCGCGCGTGCCGGGCCTCGAGGCGGTCGCGCTGATCGTGCGGCTCCACCACGAGCGCCCGGACGGGACCGGCTACCCGCACGGTCTGCGCGAGGACCGCATCCCGATGGCGAGCCGGATCGTCTCCGCGTGCGACGCCTACCGGGCGATGATGGGCCGGCGCAACTACAGCGAGCCGCTCGACCTGGAAGCGGCCCTCGCCGAGCTCGAGCTGAACGCCGGCACCCAGTTCGACCCGCTGGTGGTGGAGGTGCTGGCCTCCTTCGTGCGCGAGCCGGCGGCCGTGGCCGCCTGAGCCGCGGTGCTCAGTGCGACGCCAATGCTATCACCGATGCCCGGGGAGACGCCTGCCGGTCATGGGACGTCAGCGGCCGCGGACGCGGCCCCTCGCGGCGCCGGTTTGGCGCATCCGCGCAGGTTCGTCGTCACGCGTCCTGGGTAGCGAAAATGCCGGGAGGGCTGTATGCGGCAGGGGATCAAGCGCATGGTCGGGCTGGCCACAGCCGTGGCTGTACTTGGCCTGCCGGCGACCGCGCTTGGCGACTGGCCGATGTACGGAAGGGACCTCGCCAACTCCCGCGACGCCGGGAGTGACGGGCCGCCGGTGACCCAGGCGCCGACGCTCGCCGAGGCCTGGCGCTTTACGTCCGAGGACGGCGACTTCACGGGCACGCCGGTGGTCGCCGGAGGCACGGTGGTCGTCGGCTCGTACGGGGGCACTGTCTTCGCCCTCGACGCGCAGACCGGGGCGCTCAAGTGGTCGCGTGACCTCCACCCTGGTGAGAACGGCGAGCGGACGCCGGCGATCAACGGCACGGCGGCGATTGCGGATGGGCGCGTGTACATCCCGCTGGCGGATGTGGACACGCCGCGCGTGGTCGCCCTCAGCTTGGCGAGCGGAGCCGTGCTTTGGGATCGGGTGATCGACACGCAGCGTGACTCGGACGTGTTCGGAAGCCCCGTGGTCTGGAACGACCGCGTCTATATCGGAGTCTCGGCGCTGTTCGGCGAGCTGAACGACCCAGACGTGAGGGTCCGCGGCGCCGTCGTCGCGCTCGACGCCGCCACCGGTGCGCGGAGCTGGAAGAACTTTGTCGTTCCGAGGGGGCTTGACGGCGGCGCCGTGTGGACGACGCCGGCCATCGATACGGCGACCGGCCGGCTCTATGTTGGGACGGGCAACGCGTACCACGCACCGGCGGCCGATACCACCGACGCGATGCTCGCTCTCGACGCGCGCAACGGCCGTTTGCTCGACCACTTCCAGGCGACGCCGAACGACGTCTGGAATGGGACGACCAACCTCTTGACGGGGCCGGACCACGACTTCGGAGCCTCGCCCAACCTTCTCAGCGCACCCGACGGCCGAACGCTCTTGGGGGAGGGCCAGAAGTCGGGGACATACTGGGGCGTCGACCGCGAAACGATGGAGCCGGTCTGGGAGGCGTTCACGGGGCCAGGGACCCCCGTCGGGGGTATCCTCGGCTCGACCGCCTACGACGGGCAGAGGATCTACGGACCCGACACCGTGGGCGGCGAGATCTGGGCGCTCGATCGTGAAGGGCACGTCGCCTGGATCTCCTCCGACGGAGACCCCGCACACTTCGGCCCGGTCGCCACGGCCAACGGCGTGGTGTACAGCACCGCCATGAACGGGCTGCTGACCGCCCGCGAGGCCTCCAGCGGAATCGTGCTCTCGAAGCTCCCGCTCGGCGCACCCTCCTGGGGCGGCGTGTCGATCGACCACGGGACCGTGTTCGCGGTGACAGGCACCCAGGGCGACTCCGGATTCGTGGTCGCCTATCGCCCGCCCGGCTGATCCGCGAACTGACTGTCCTTCCTAGCTGCGTTCGATCCGGCGAGGCCCGGCCTGCGGACGATCGGCGCGGCCCGGTATCAGCGCGTCAGGGATGGGCGTCTCGGGGCGCTTCAGGACGCGCACGCCGTAGACGAACACGATCGTGCCGCCTAGGTAGCCGCCGAGCGTCAGCACCGCCTCCGCCGCGAGGCCGAGCACCAGCGCGAGCGTATCCACTTGGCCGTGGTCGTAGCCGTCCAGCTGGGCGATGAAGGTGAGCGCGAACAGGAGCGTCGCGGTCACCATCGCGATCAGGTGCACGGTCGCCGTGGTGCGAGTGGGCGTCCCCTTTGGGATATCGAGCCAGTCGAGCAGCCCGGTAAGCGCGGTCGGCGTCGCCAGCGCGAGGCCGCCGCCGATCGCGAGCAGCGCCCCGTGTGCCGCCTGCTCTTCCTGGACTCCGAGCGCGCCCAGGACCAGCATCGCCACCCCGACCGTGTATGGCCGATGCTTGCGTCGGTCAGCGGCGGGTGCGATGGCTTCCCAGGCCATCCCTTCAGCAGCCGAATCAGGCCCATCACGCTGGTTTGAGACCCCCCGATTTCTTACCTCGTCAGCGGGGAATACCCCTAAAACCCGCCCGATATTCCACCGAAGAAGGGTCGCGGGCGCGTCGTGACCTGGGTCTGGGCGGGCGGCAGAGGGCACAACGTGACCGGCATGACGCGTACCGGCAGGGTCGTGTTCAGGTCGCGCACGACCGCGCGCGCGGGGTTTAGCTACAGCCACCGCTTCCGCCGGCGCGCCAGCTTCCGAGTGATCTGCACCGTCCACCCGCGCGCCATGCGCATGACCGTGCGGGTGCGCTGAGCGATACGCGCGCGCCGCCTGATTACGAAGACCGAGAGCGCCGCTTCTGCCCAACGGCTCGGATCAGCTGCGCCTTTCCCATCTTGGAGCGGCCCTCGATGCCGAGCCGTGCCGCTTCACGCCGCAACTCGGGTGACCGTCATTGCCCCGGCCCCGGTCCCCGTTCCGCTGGTGGCGCCACGCTTCCGGGCCGCTGCCTTCGCCCCTTCGCGCCCGAGCGCGGTGCGGGTCTTCTTGGGCAGCTTCGTGATGGTCTTCTTCTCGCGCGCGCCAGCTTGGGCCTTCTTCACGTTCTTGCGCGCAGCCTGACGCTGCTTCTCGGTTGCCATCGCACGCTCCCTTCGTTCGGTCAACCGCAGACATGTTCATGATGACCGACGAACGGGCCTGCCGTTTCGTACGTCTTGAAAAGGCGGACGCGACCGAGGAGTGGGGAATGATCCAGCAGCCCGCTCATGCACCCCGGTCCTCCAGGCCGACCGCGCGGCGAAGAGCGTCAGCCCGTACCTGGAGATCGCCGGCATCCGGGCCGGCTGCGTGTTGCATCAGGTCTGCCAGGCCCGCGGCAATCAGATTCAACTTGTGGTGCGCGGCGAGGTCGCTGCGCCGTTCGGAGTTCTGCAGCAGGGCGACGAGCAGGAAGGCGAGGACCGAGACTGCCGTGTTCAGGACCAGCTGCCAGGTATCCACGCTCGGGATCAGGAGAATCGTGGGGAACCAGAGCACGACGAGCACTACCGAGATGCCGAAGAACGCTCCGGTGCTCACGAAATGCGACGACGACTCGGCGAAACGGTCGAAGACGCTTCGAGGTTGCTCGGACGCTCTCGGTTGCACGGTCTACCCCCTGTCATGCCGACGCGTCACCCAGCGACGGCTCGGTGCTTCAGCCTGCCCCGGCGAGAAGCTGGCGAACCATGCAGAGGAGAGGACTTAGCTACAACCGTAAACCTGACGCGGAACAACAACTACAGCAGCGCGGTGGCGGCGGTCCAGGCGCCGCTCCGAGACAACTTCCTACCGCGTCCAGGACGCCGCGGTCGCCGGGAACTCGGTCCTCGATGCCGACCAGTACGTCGTGGATCCGCCGGCGGATGAGGTTCGCTGCGCAGAGCCGAGCCTGGACCCGCACCCCGTGGCGCACCGGAGTCGGGTGTGCGTCCGAGCAGCGGCCTGAGAAACCCGCGCCGGAGGACGCGGATGCCGGGCGATGGGCGCGACACCGAGGCTCGGGTCCTGCTGGAGCATTCGCGCTTCGAGCTCGCGCAGCGCAGGCCAGGGCTCGATCCCGAGCTCGGTTGACAGCATCTGGCGGAGCTCTCGATACCGTGCGAGCGCGTCGACCTGGCGTCCGGAGCGGTAGAGCGCGAGCATCAGCTGGCCGCGGAGCCGCTCGCGCAGGGGATGGCGCGCGACCAGCGCGTCGAGCTCGCTCACGAGCAGCACGTGCCGGCCCAGTGCCAGGTCGGCGACCATCCGGTCCTCCACGCACCCCAGGTGAAGCTCCTCCAGGCGCCGCGACTCGATTGCGGCGAACGGCTCATCGAACTCCGCGAGCGCCGTGCCGCGCCAGAGTGCGAGCGCCTCACGTAGGCGATCGGCCGCTTGCGCGGGCGAGCCGTCCGCCAGCGCGGCCTGACCCTGCCTGCGGAGCTGCTCGAATCGAACCAGGTCGACCGCCTCGGGCGCGATTGCAAGCGCGTACCCCGGTGTGCGCGTCTCGAGCACGCCCGCCGGCAGCACCTTGCGGAGCATCGAGACATGGATGTGCACCATCTTGACCGCGCTCGCGGGCGGCTCCTCACCCCAAAGGTCCTCGACGAGACGGTCGATCCCCACCGTGCGGTTCGGTTCAAGCGCCAAACGGGTGAGGAGAGCCCGCTGCGCGCCTCCGCCAAGGGCAATCGGCGCGCCATCGTGTTCGACCTGGAGCGGGCCAAGCAAGCGAATGTCCATGCCGGGAAGCTTGAGCGCAGTCGCCGAAGTAACGCTTAAGGATCGCTGAAGCCTCGTAAAGGTTGCGGTAGCGTCGCGGAGGAGCGATGGACTTCCACATCCTCGGACCGCTCGAGGTACGCCGGGACGGCGAGCCGCTCCCACTGGGAGCGAAGAAGCAGCGGATGCTGCTGGCGGTCCTGCTGCTGCACGCCAACCGGGTCGTCTCAAAGGAGCGACTCATCGAGGATCTCTGGGGCGCGCGTCCTCCCAAGACGGCGCCGAACGCGCTCCAGGTGCACGTCGCGCAGCTGAGGAAGAGCCTCGACCCCGGCCGCGCGAAGGGAGCGCCGAGCGAGGTGCTCAGCACGCACTTTGGTGGCTATCTGCTCCAGGTCGACGCGGACCGCCTTGACTCGGATCGCTTCGAGCGCCTGTGCTCACAGGGATCGAGCGCGCTCGCGGCCGCCGATCCCGGCGCCGCCGCGAGCCGGCTGCGGGAGGCACTCGACCTCTGGCGCGGCCCGGCGCTCGCCGACTTCACCTATGAGCCCTTCGCCCAAACGGACATCGCGCGCCTCGAGGAGCTGCGGATCGCGGCGCTCGAGGAGCGAATCGACGCGGAGCTCGCCCTCGGCCGGCACGCGGCTGTCGTCGGGGAGCTCGACGCGCTAGCGCGCGAGCATCCACTGCGTGAGCGTCTCCGCGCTCAGCTGATGCTCGCGCTGTACCGCTCGGGGCGCCAGGCGGAGGCTCTCGAGGTCTACCGGGACGCTCGCCGGACGATGACCGAGGAGCTCGGGCTCGTTCCCGGGCACGACCTTCAGCGGCTCGAGAGCGCGATCCTTCGTCAGGATCCGGAGCTCGCGCTCGAAGCCGCCGTCGTCCCCTCCGTGCCGGCGCCTCCAGAGCGCCCGGCGCCGAAGCACGAGACGCGCAGGACGGTGACGGTGTTCGTTGCGCGCGGCGACGCGCCGCCGCTCACGGACCCCGAGGCCCTTCAGCGGCTCGACGAGAGCTATCGGGAGGCCGCCACCGAGGTGACGGAGCGGCACGGCGGACGCGTCCAGGGCGTGCACGGAAACCAGGTGACGGCCGTCTTCGGCGTCCCGCGCGTGCGCGAGGACGACGCTCTACGGGCGGTAGCCGCGGCCATGGAGCTGCGAGACCGCTGCGCGCTCGCCTCCGAGCCGTTCGCGACACGGACCGGAATCGCCACCGGCGAAGTCGTGACGAGCGCCACGGACTCCGGGGTAGAGACGATCGCCGGCGAGCCGCTCTCGGGCGCGGCGGACCTCCAGGGAGCGGCGCGCGAAGGAGAGATCCTGATCGCCGACAACACGCGCGTGCTGCTTGGCGACGGCGCGACCGCCGAGCCGGCCGCGGATCGGGACGAGGATGCATGGCGCCTCCTCGAGCTCCTGCCGGTGCCCCCGCCGCTCGCCGAACTGCCCGCGACCCCGATCATCGGGCGGCAGCACGAGCTGACTCAGCTGGAGGGAGCCCTCGCGCGAGCCACTCAGGGCCGCTCATGCCATCTCTTCACGATCCTCGGCCCGCCCGGGATCGGCAAGTCGAGGCTCGGTCAGGAGTTCGCGGACCGCGCCGCCGCCAATGCGACGATCGTGGCCGGCCGCTGTCTCGCGTACGGAGACGGGCTGACCTTCTGGCCCCTCCGCGAGATCGTCGCTCGCCTGATCGAGTCGGCGCCGCTGCTCGAGCTGCTCGGTCACGACGAGGACGCGGCGCGCGCCGCCGACCGCATCATCGAAGCGATCGGGATCACGGAGGCGACGAGCAGCCTCGAGGAGATCTTCTGGGCCTTCCGCCGGCTCTTCGAGGCGCTGGCGCAGGAGCGGCCGCTCGCGGTCCTCTTCGAAGACGTCCACTGGGCGGAGCCGACCCTGCTCGACTTCATCGAGTACCTCGCAGAGCGGGCTCGCGGCGTTCCGATCCTCCTCGTCTGCCTCGGCCGCCCCGAGCTGCTGGAGGGCCGCCCCAACTGGGGCGGTGGGAAGCGGAACGTCAGCTCGCTGATGCTCGAGGGGCTCACGGGTGCGGACAGCGAGCACTTGATCGACGCCATCGCCGTGAATCTCCCGGAGACGACACGAGCGCGGGTGCTCGAGGCCGCGGAGGGCAATCCTCTCTTCATCGAACAGATCGTCGCGATGCTCGCCGAGACCGGTGAGCCGGACGGCGACGTCCCGATCCCACCGACGATCCAGGCGGTGCTCGCCGCGCGGCTCGACCACCTGGGCCCGGGAGAGCGCGCGGTCATCGAGCGTGCCGGAGTGATCGGCAAGGAGTTCTGGGGCGCGGCCGTCGCTGACCTGTTGCCCGACGAGGCCCGCGACTTCGTCCACCGGCACCTCGACACGCTCGTCGACAAGGAGCTCTTGCAGCCCGTTCGCTTGGCGGCCGCCGCGGACGACTCGTATCGCTTCCGGCACGTCCTGATTCAGCAGGCGGCGTACGCCGGGATCCCGAAACGGCTGCGCGCGTCCCTCCACGAGCGCGTCGCAGGCTGGATCGCAGCGCGCTTCGGCGAGGACGCCCCCGAGTACGCCGAGCTCGTCGGATTCCACCTCGAGCAGACGTATCGGTACCGCGCCGAGATCGGCCCCGTGACGGACGACGATCGCCGGCTTGCCGAGCGGGCCGCCGCGCTGCTGGCGTCCGCCGGCAGGCGGGCGTTCGCTCGCGGCGACATGCCCGCGTCCGTGAACCTGCTCGGACGCGCCGTGGCCCTCCTCCCCGGCGACGACGAGGCCGTCGCCCGGCTCCTCCCGGATTTCGGCTATGCGCTCTTCGAAGTCGGCGAGCTCGAGCAGTCAAAGCTCGTGCTGGGGCGGGCCGTCGAGCAAGCACGGGCGGCCGGCGATCGCGCGCTCGAGTGGAACGCCACCGTGAAGCAGCTGCACACGCTCATGTTCACGGATCCCGAGTCCGTCGACGTGGATGAGAACATCCGCGCGGCCGAGAACGCGATCGCGGAGCTCGCGGAGCTGGACGACGAGCTCGGGCTCGCTCGAGCATGGTGCTTCCTGGCCGAGGCCCGCTGGGCCCGCGGCCAGCTCGCCGCCGCGGCGCGCGCCGCGCTCAGCGGCGCCGAAGCGGCGCGCAAGGCGGGCAGCCGCAGGGAGGAGGCGTGGGCGCTCGCGGCCTACGCCTACGCGCTGCTGTACGGGCCAATGCCCGCCCGCGAGGCGGCCCGTCGCACCGAGGGGCTCCTTCGCCAGGCGGCGGGAAACGCCGTTCTCGAGCCAAGCCTTGCCGGCTTCCTCGCGTGTCACGAGGCGATGCGCGGGCGCTTCGACGAGGCGCGGGAACGCATCGCCGAGAGCTGCGAGCGGCTCCGCGACCTCGGCCTGCGCTGGCAGGCGGGCGTCCAGGAGCTGCTGAGCGGATATATCGAGCTGCTCGCCGGCGACCCGGCCACCGCCAAGCGCCAGATGCTGGCCGCGAAGGCGTCGTTCATCGCAATCGGCGACAGGTTGTCCCTCTCTTCAGCGTCCGTGGACCTGCCACGGGCGGCGTATGAGGCGGGTGACTACGAGGAAGCCCGAGCGCTCGCTGAGCTGATCGACGAGACGCCGGCGCCCGCCGACCGTGAGTGGCAGGTCAAGCGGCTCGGCGTTCGCGCACGGCTGCTCGCCCACGACGGGAAGCGGGAGGAAGCCACGGCCCTCGCGCGCGAGGGCGTCGCGATCGCGGCGGAGACCGACCTGCTGTGGTTCCGGGGCGACGCGCTGCTCGTCCTGGCGGAGGTCCTGCGGCTCGACGGCCGCATCGATGAAGCCACGAGCGCCGCCCAGGAGGCACTGGCGCTGTACGAGCGCAAGGAGAACGTCGCGTCCGCCGCCGGCGCGCGGACGGTCGTCGACGAGCTCGAGTCGCTCTAGGCATTTACCGAGCGCCTACCAGGCGCCAACCCGGTCGCGGTCAACTTCGGCGAAACCGAGCCAAGGAGATCGCAATGCACGCCCAGCACCTGTCTCATTACCTGGTTCCGCCGGGCCACCCCGGCGGCGGACGCCTGTGACCGCTCGTCGAGATACGACGATGAAGCTGCTCGTAACAGGACTCGTCGCGCTGGCCGCGGCGGTGCCGTTCACCGGGATCGCAACGGCCGCGCCGTCCGCGCCCGATGTCCCCGGCGGCATCGCGGTGTCCGACGGCAGCAAGCCGTTCCTCATCGGCCACGCCGTAGGCGTTCAGATCTACCGCTGCAATGGCACCGCCTGGACGCTCTTCGCGCCACGCGCGGACCTGTACGGCGACAACGGCCACCTGATCGCGACCCACTTCGGCGGCCCGTCATGGCAGGCGAACGACGGAAGCAAGGTCGTCGGCCGGCGCATCAAGGACCCGATCACCGTCGATCCGACCGCGATCCCGTGGCTCCTGATCGAGCCCACGTCGGTGACCGCAGGCGCGGACGGCGACCGGCTCGCGGGCACGACGTTCATCCAGCGGATCAAGACCACTGGCGGTCTCGCACCCGCTCCCTCGACCTGCAGCGCCGACACGGCGGGTGACGAGGTCGAGGAGCCGTACACCGCCGACTACGTCTTCTGGAAGCGGAGCTGAGCGTGGCCAACCCCGACACGAACCGCACGTCCCAAACGGACTGAGGAGGTCGAACAATGCCCCGCATCACACCTGATCCAAGCTTCTATCCCACCGCGACCGAGGCGGCGGCGGCGGCACCTGAGCAGCTCGCCTACGTCGCGACGATCGGCGTCGGCGAGAACGGCAACACGCCGCCCGACGCGATCGGTGTAATCGACCTGAACCGCGAGTCGGAGTCGTACGGCATGCTCGTCGGGCGGGTCAAGATGCCGAACGTGGGCGACGAGCTCCACCATTTCGGCTGGAACGCCTGCTCGTCGGCGCTCTGTCCGTGGATGGCGCATCCGCACGTGGAGCGGCGCTACCTGGTCGTGCCTGGGCTGCGCTCGTCGCGGGTGTACGTGCTGGACACGAAGGACGACCCGCTCGAGCCGAAGATCGTGAAGACGCTCGAGCCTGAGGAGATCGCGAAGAAGACCGGCTACAGCCGCGCGCACACGGTCCACTGCGGTCCCGATGGGATCTATGTGAACGCGCTCGGCAACCCCGATGGGGACGGGCCCGGCGGCATCTTCGTGCTCGACCACGACACATTCGAGCTCAAAGGCGCATGGGAGCGCGACCGCGGCCCCCAGGAGTTCGCCTACGACTTCTGGTGGCACCTCGGCTACGACAGGGTGATCACCAGCGAATGGGGCACGCCCAACATGGTCGAGGCGGGCGTGAACCCGGAGCTGCTACTCGGGAACAAGTACGGCCACAGTCTGCATGTCTGGGACATGAAGCGGCGCCGCCACCTGCAGCAGCTCGACCTCGGCGCCGAGCACCAGATGACGCTCGAGCTGCGACCGGCGCACGACCCCGACAAGGCGTACGGCTTCGTGGGGACCGTGGTCTCGACGGCTGACCTGTCGGCCAACGTGTTCCTGTGGGAACGCAAGCCCGACGGGACGTTCGCGGCCGAGAAGGTCATCTCGATCGACCCGGAGCCGGCGGCCGCCGAGCAGCTGCCGGACGCGCTCAAGCCTTTCGAGGCGGTCCCGCCGCTCGTGACCGACATCGCGCTTTCGGTGGACGACCGCTCGCTGTACGTGTCCTGCTGGGGCACCGGCGAGCTGAAGCGCTACGACGTTCGCGACCCACATAACCCGCGCGAGACCGGTTCGGTCAGGATCGGAGGGATCATCGACCGCTCGCCGCATCCCGCCTCCGGGCCGGTGAACGGCGGCCCGCAGATGGTGGAGGTCAGCCGCGACGGCCGGCGCGTATACCTGACCAACTCGCTCTACCGCTCCTGGGACGAGCAGTTCTACCCGGACGGCATCAAGGGCTGGCTCGTCAAGCTCGACGCCGCCGAGGACGGCTCGCTCGCACTCGACCCGGACCTCTTCGTCGAGTTCCCCACGGGGGAGCGTCCGCACCAGGTGCGCCTCCAGGGCGGCGACGCGTCGTCGGATTCCTACTGCTTCCCGAACGGGGGCTGAAATCGACACCCTGCCTCTCGTCACGCTGGCGCTGCTCGGCGCCTACCACGGGCTCAACCCGGCGATGGGCTGGCTGTTCGCCGTGGGCCTCGGGATGCAGGATCGCGACCGGCGGTCGGTGCTGCGCGCACTGCCGCCGATCGCGGTCGGTCACGAGGCGGCGATCGCACTGGTCGCGGCGCTCGTGGTCGGCATCGGCGCGCTCGCCGACCCGCGCCCGCTCCACCTGTTCGCGGCCGCCGCGCTCACCGGATTCGGCCTGTTCCGCTTCTGGAAGCCACGCGCTCACCCGCGCTGGACCACGATGAGGGTGACGCGCGGCGAGCTCACCTGGTGGTCGTTCCTGATGTCGAGCGCCCACGGCGCCGGACTGATGGTGGCGCCGGTGCTCCTCGGTGCCGGAGGCGCCGAGGAGGCGCACGCACACGCCGGGCACGTTCACGACTACCCGGTGGCCACGATGGGCGTGGGCGAGGGCCTGCTCGCAATCACAGTCCACGTGGGCGCAATGCTCGCCGTGATGGGCGTGGTGGCGCTGCTCGTCTACGAGAAGGTCGGCCTGAGTTTCCTGCGCAAGGCGTGGATCAACTCGGACCAGTTCTGGGCAAGCGCGTTCATCATCGCGGGCCTGGTCACGCTCGTGACTTGAGAGCCGACGCGGGGACTCGAACCCCGGACCCCTCCTTACAGCGGCGCCGGTCCCAGCCGGTGTCGGCGCTACTGACCGTCTTCCTCGTCCTGACGCTCCTTTACGAGCCGCTCCAGCTGCTCCATAACATCGGGATCGCGGAGCGTGGTGACGTCTCCGAGCTCGCGTCCTTCGGCGATGTCGCGCAGCAGGCGCCGCATGATCTTCCCTGAGCGCGTCTTGGGCAGATCGTCCGCCCAGATCAGCCGCTTCGGGCGCGCGAACTTGCGATCCGCTCCGCCACGTGGTCGCGGATCTGCTGCTCGAGGCGCTGGTCGCCGTTCTGGTCGCCCTGGAGCGTGACGAAGGCGCACACCGCCTGGCCGGTGTCCTCGTCCGCCTGGCCGATGACAGCCGCCTCGGCGACGTTCTCGAACGACACGATCGCCGACTCGAGCTCGGCGGTCGACAGGCGGTGGCCGGAGACGTTGATGACGTCATCGACGCGGCCGATGATCCAGAAGTAGCCGTCGCGATCCTTGCGGGCGGCGTCGCCCACGACGTAGGTCTCGTCGCCGAATCGGGAGAAGTAGGTCTCCTTGAAGCGCTCCTCCTCGCGATAGAGGCTGCGCAGCATCCCGGGCCAGGGCCGCCTCAGGACGAGTAGCCCCTGCTCGTCCTCGACCTCGTTTCCGTTCTCGTCGAGGACCGCCGCGTCGATGCCCGGGAACGGAATGGTGGCCGAGCCGGGCTTCGCGGCCACGATCCCCGGCAGCGGCGTGATCATGATCTGACCGGTCTCCGTCTGCCACCACGTGTCCACGATCGGGCAGCGCTCGCCGCCGATCACCTTCCAGTACCAAAGCCAGGCCTTCGGGTTGATCGGCTCACCGACGGTCCCGAGCAGGCGCAGCGACGACAGGTCGTGGCCGCGCGGATATGCCACTCCCCACTTCATGCACGCGCGGATGGCGGTTGGCGCCGTGTACAGGACGGAAATGTTGTAACGCTCGACGAGCTGCCACCAGATGTCCTTGTCCGGGTAATCGGGGGCGCCCTCGTACATCACGGAGGTGACCCCGTTCATCAGCGGCCCATAGACGATGTAGGAGTGCCCGGTCACCCAGCCGATGTCGGCAGCGCACCAGAAGACGTCCTCGTCCGGATTCAGGTCGAACACGTACCGGGTGGTCGCGTGGACACCGATGAGGTAGCCGCCGGTTGTGTGGAGGATCCCCTTCGGCTTCGCCGTGGAGCCGGACGTATAGAGGACGTAGAGCGGGTGCTCCGAGTCGAGCGGCTCGGCGGGACAGTGGTCCGAGACGGCCTCGATGGCCTCGCCGTACCACACGTCGCGGCCCTCTTTAATGGGTGCGTCGTCGCCGGTGTTGCGCACGACGATCACCGTCTCGACCGCGGCGAGGTCCTCGAGCAGAGGATCGAGCGCCGCCTTCATCGGTGCCGCCTTGCCCTTGCGCCGTGAAGCGTCCGCG